>JRYD01005376.1_pt1 | contig 36871 bp, 24 predicted proteins | sample 235311 | NCBI WGS metagenome assembly JRYD01 (sample SAMN03074213, study PRJNA261472) | activated sludge metagenome | biome: Common Effluent Treatment Plant; feature: Wastewater; material: Activated sludge; isolation source: activated biomass in a lab-scale reactor treating industrial wastewater at... | reverse complement strand
GACGGCCTGCTGCATATCTCGGAGATCTCGGATCGACGCGTCAAGGACGTTCGCGACGAGCTCAAAGAAGGCCAGCAGATCCTCGTCAAGTGCATTGGCAAAGAGGGCAACAAGATCAAGCTTTCACGCAAAGCGATCTTGAACGAGGAAAAAGCGAAATCGCACACTGAAGGCGAATAGACGCCTCCGTCGCCCAATTTAGTTGGAATACAACACCGGTTCGTCCTTTAGCTAGGACAACCGGTGATTTTTTTTAGGAATTTTGAAGAATTTGTGGAATATTCCGCAGATTAGTTGTATTTTCCACTTGAAATTGGTGAAAATACAGCTATATTGGTAAGTAAAGCAGACTTACGCCATCAAATAATAATTGCATTTGCCCGCAATTTTGGTGTAAGCTCCTGATTCTGCCCCAATAATTCGATCACATTTGAGTGCCAAATGACTGTGAAGGCGTATTTTCTTTTGCAGGGAAATTTTTTGTCAGGGTACTTAAATGGACAAACTCAACTTCAAAACTTTGCTGGCGGCGATCTGCTTGGCATCCCTATTTGCAGCGGTAACACGCATTGAAGCGGGCCCGATCAAATTCGATCAGCTCGTGCAGGTCGTAAACGCGAATCCGACCCGTTCGGCCTCGGGTACGTTCGCACGTCTGCAGGTCGTATCGTCGCTCGACGACCTTTTTGTGAAAGGCGACGGCGATGACGACGACAAGGACAAAAAGAAGAAAACTCAGGACACCCGTGTCATTACGGAAACGCGTACCGACATCGTTACCGACGAAGACTGTAATTGTGAGCAGGTTGAGGTCGCCCGCAGTTTCCCGAAATGGGCTCTTCTAGGCTTGGCCGCAATTCCGATCGCATTCATCCTGATCCGCCACAAGAAAGATACGCCGACACCGACGCCGACATCGTCGATCCCTCAGACGCCGACACCGACGCCGACAACTCCGACCCCAACGCCGGAGACGCCGACACCGACGCCGCCTGTGACGCCAACGCCGCCGCAGCCGGTCCCGGAACCGATCACGATCCTGCTCTTCGGAACAGGTTTGGCATCGGTCGGCCTTGCTGCACGCAAGCGTTTCGGTAAGAAGAGGGGCGATGACGATCCGAAGGACGGCGAGGAATAAACTAGCGGTCCGTAAACCTTTTGCCAATGGAGAAGGCTCGCCTAAAAAAGCGAGATAGGCGAAACCTTTAGGGGAAAAAGAATGGGTACTAAAAGAAATACATATTTGTTCGTTATCGGGCTGATGCTGACGCTGGGGCTCACAAGCGTCTTTGCAAATGACAACGACAAGGTCCGACGCAAACGCCTCAAGACCGAAGGTATCTTGAGCATCAAGAGCTCACCGGCTGCCTATCCGGTCCGCATCGACGGGCAGGATGTGGGAATGACGGGCGTCAATGAGGGAAGGGAATACTACCTTTCACCGGGCGTTCACAAGGTCGAGGTCATTGGTGCGGACGGCAACGTTGCCTGGACGGATGAGGNNTCTGCGTCAAGGCCGTTGAAACGACAACGTCGAAGGCGTGCCCGTATCGATTCCATCTCGAAGGGCCCGCACGTGTTACCGAGGGCGACCTCGTAACCTTCACAGCCGTGCCCGATGTTCAGTCACCGATCCCGCTCAAGTTCGCGTGGCGTGTGGACAACGGTATGCTCACGGGCGGCCAGGGGACGCCGACGATCACGGTCGATTCCAGGGGAATGGGCAACGGCGTGATCAACGCCGAACTCGACGTCAACGACGATGTATATGACGGCCGCTGCCGCCAGACGATCTCGGTGCCGACCGATGTCGAAGCATTGCCGCCGGATGTTCCGACGCCCAAGGCTTTCACCTGCGACGAGTTCATCTCAAAGTCTGCTGACGATGACAAGGCACGTTTTGATAACTGCGTCATCCAGGTTCAGAACACGCCGGATGCGAAGCTCTACGTCGTCATCTATCCGGGAACGGACAAGGCCAGCAGGACACGAAATACGTATGAACGGCTCTCGAAACGTGCACTCGATTACATGGTGCGGACGCGCGGATTGGATCCGACACGAGTTCAGTTCATCAAGGGAAGTTCCCGAGAACGGACGACCTATAAGATGTGGGTCGTGCCGCCGGGTGCACAGTTGCCGCCGATCGATTAGGAGATTCTTCTCTCAACCGAAAGTCAGCTTTGCGGGTTCGTCTGGGAACAGGCGGCCCGCCTTTTTTCTTTTCGTGAAATGAATAAGCTCGGAGTTCTTGCTAAAATCTTCGTTTCTCGGCTGTTTTTTGTTCAGCCTGGATCCGATCGGAAATTATGTCAGCACCAAATATCGAAACGATCGTCTCGCTCGCCAAACGCCGCGGTTTTGTGTATCCGGCATCGGATATCTATGGCGGATTAGGAAGCTCGTGGGATTACGGCCCGCTTGGGGTCGAGCTTGCGAATAATATCAAAAAGAGCTGGTGGAACTGGGCGGTTTACGAACGGGACGACATCGAGGGCTTGGATTCGTCTATCATCCTCAATCGCAATGTCTGGAAATATTCCGGACACGAAACCACCTTTTCGGATCCGCTTGTGGATTGCCGCGATTGCAAGGCACGCCTTCGACAGGATAAGCTCGATCAGGATGTGAGCGGCAAATTCATTTGCTCCAATTGCGGCTCCACGAACCTGACCGAACCGCGTCCGTTCAACTTGATGTTCCGCACTACGATCGGTGCGGTCTCGGCCGATGACGATCCGTCTGCTCTTGCTTATCTTCGCCCGGAGACCGCTCAAGGTATCTTCATCAACTTTAAGAACGTGCTCGATACATCGCGGCGAAAACTGCCGTTCGGCATCGCTCAGATCGGCAAGGCGTTCAGGAATGAGGTTACGCCGGGAAATTTCATTTTCCGCACGCGGGAATTCGAGCAAATGGAGATCGAGTATTTCGTTCGTCCGGAAGAGGTTCAGCAGCTCCATCAGGAGTGGCTCGATGCATATGTTGCCTGGATCAAAGCTCTGGGTATTTCTGAAGCGAACCTGAAACTTTACGAACAATCGGCTCAAGAGCTTGCACATTATTCTGAGCGCACGGTAGATATCCTGTATCGGTATTTCCCCGAACGAAGCGATGAAGAAAAGCAATGGGATGAGCTGATGGGGATCGCGAACCGTACGGATTACGATCTGCGCGTGCACTCAAAGAAACCCGAGGACGCTGAAGGCAAACGCATCAATCCGGATTCAACGGAAGATCTTTCGTATTTTGATCCGCAAACGAACGAGCGTTTTTATCCATACATCATCGAGCCTTCGATCGGCGTAAATCGGACGCTGCTCGCGATAATGATGGATGCCTACACTGAGAAGACGACGGAAAAGGGCGAGACGCGCGTGATCCTAAAACTTACGCCGGAAATGGCGCCAATAAAGGCCGCCGTTCTGCCGCTCGCAAAGAACAAGCCTGAGATCGTCGAGATGGCTAAGCGTATCAAGAAGGATCTGCAGCCTTCGATGCGTGCGGTCTATGACGACACCGGCGGCATCGGTAAGCTTTACGCACGGCAGGATGAGATCGGCACACCGTTCTGCGTAACCGTTGACCACGAATCGCTCGAAGACAATTCGGTAACTGTCCGGCACCGCGACACTTGGGAACAGGAACGCGTCAGCACCGACCAGTTGAAGACCTACCTGGCGGACCGCTTATAGGAACCCCGGCCTAGCGTCGATCCCTAGCGGTGCAGCGGCTTAAGAGCTTCTGCCCAGCGAACTAGCTCATCGAGCAGCGTTTTGGCAGAAGAATCGATCGATTTGTTAGAAGAGAACTCGCCTGAATTCTCTTCAATATTGCTGTTTACGAAAGGCACCGCGACGCCTTCCGGAAGCGGCATCATTTTGAGCGTCGTTACCTGCAGACGAGCGGCCTGTGCACCGCGAAGGCCTGCAGACAAACCTCCATAGCTGACAAAGCCGCACGGCTTATAATTCCATTCGTTATAAAGGAAATCCAGAGCGTTAATTAGAGCCGGAGTCGGGCTGTAGTTGTATTCAGGCGCAACGAAGACGAAAGCGTCGGCCGCGGCAACACTCGCACTCCAACGCTTTGTGTGTTCGTGTTCGTATTGCATCATGCGCGGATGGATCGGCTCGTCATACACAGGCAGTTTGAAGTCTGCTAGATCCACCAATTCGACATCGAATCCGCCATGTTCGACGGCAAATTCAAAGAACCAACGCGCAACCGAAGGCCCGACGCGTCCCGGACGTGTGCTGCAAATAATTACATTCAGTTTCATTTTGTATTCCTATCTTGTCGGACGAAAGCTCTCGCTTTTTTTCTTAACCGGCGATCTCGTCCACCGGTATCCCGAGGAGCTTAGCGATCCCTTCGCCATAAGCCGGATCGGCTTTGTAGCAGTTCCGAAGGTGTCGGACTTGTACCTCTTTCGTAACGCCGCCAATATTTGCGGCAGTGTTCGCAAAAAGAATGTTTTGTTGATCCGAAGACATCAATCTAAAAAGAGCTCCCGGCTGCGAGTAGTAATCGTCATCTTCGCGGTGATTCCAATGATCGGCCGCACCTTCGATCGAAAGCGGCGGCTCGCGGAAATCCGGCTGTTCCACCCACTCGTTGAGGCTGTTCGGTTCGTATCCCTTTGTTGAGCCAAAGTTGCCGTCAACACGCATCTGTCCATCGCGATGATAATGGTGGGCCGGGCAACGCGGGGCATTCACGGGAATCTGGTAATGATTTACACCTAACCGATATCGCTGAGCGTCGCCGTAAGAGAAAAGCCTTGCCTGAAGCATCTTGTCCGGAGAGAATCCAATACCCGGAACGATACTCGCAGGATTGAAAGCGGATTGTTCGACCTCCGCAAAGAAGTTTTCAGGATTGCGGTTCAGTTCCATTACGCCCACCTCGATCAGCGGATAATCGCCGTGCGGCCAAACCTTTGTAAGATCGAACGGATTGTATGGAACCTGTGAAGCCTCCTTCTCCGGCATGATCTGAACCATGAGCGTCCATTTCGGGAAGTCCCCGTTCTCGATCGCGTCGTAAAGGTCCTTCTGATGGCTTTCACGGTCCTTGCCGATAATAGTTTCTGCTTCCTGATCGCTTAGGTTCTTGATGCCTTGCTGGCATCTGAAATGGAATTTCACCCAATGGCGCTCGTTGTTTGAGTTGATGAGGCTGAAAGTGTGCGACCCGAACCCGTGCATCGTGCGATAGCTTGCAGGGATGCCGCGTTCGGACATTACGATCGTGACCTGGTGAAGGGCTTCGGGCAACGAACTCCAAAAATCCCAATTGTTTTGCGCCGACCGCATGTTAGTGCGAGGGTCGCGCTTTACCGCGTGATTGAGATCAGGAAACTTAAGCGGGTCGCGCAAGAAGAAGACGGGAGTGTTGTTTCCGACCAAATCCCAGTTGCCTTCTTCGGTGTAGAACTTAAGGGCAAAGCCGCGAATATCCCGCTCGGCATCGGCCGCTCCGCGCTCGCCCGCAACTGTGGTGAAGCGGGCGAACATATCGGTCTTTTTGCCGATCTCGCTAAAGATCTTTGCGCGAGTGTATTTCGTGATATCGCCTGTAACTGTGAAGGTGCCATAGGCTCCGCTCCCTTTCGCATGCATACGGCGTTCAGGGATCACCTCTCGATCGAAGTGTGCAAGCTTCTCAAGAAACCAGACATCCTGCATCAGCATAGGGCCGCGAGGCCCCGCGGTCATTACATTCTGGTTATCTACTACAGGGCAGCCAAAGGCAGTCGTGAGTTTCGACTTGTCGGACATGATTTAATTTTCCTCCCCTATAATCCTGACGATACGCGCCCCAATTAGCGCGTGTCAATCGCGAAGGATCGGGGTCAACGATCGGTCATTCAGGATGCGAGAATTATCCGCCGACGTGGACGCTCGGGCGGAGTTCGGGGTCAGGTTCGGCTTGACGCAGGATCTCGCGCGTGACCGGCGCGGTATCGCCTTCGCCGAACAGAATGTATCGGATCAGGTATTGGATCGGATTGCCTTCGCTCCACCCGAAATAGACGTGCGGGATCTTGCCCGTTCGGTCACGCAGATTTAAGAGCAGAGCAGCGATCGCATTCGGCACCGCGGGAGCGTGCGTGCGCAATATCCTGTAGCCCGCAATATCGACGCCGGTAATGTGCAGCTCGCCGGTAAATTCAGACGCGTCACCGATCTCGATCTCATAGAAAAGTATCTGATCGCCTGCCGGAATGTGGTTATCGGTGCGCTTCTCGTGTTCTTTGAAGCGATATTCCACGACATCGCCGTCTTCGCGTCGATTCGTGACGATGCGGATCTCCTCATCGGCCAGGTCGTCGATGAAGGTCTGTGCCGTGTGGTCGAATTCGATCTTCTGAATTCGGATCTCGGTAGTACGCATCGCACGTGAAACGAACGAAGCGACTACGATCGCGAGAATAAAGAGAGACGCGATCTTAAGGCCATCCGGCCGTTCGATGATGTTCGCTATCGTTGTGTAGGCGAAAATAACGGCGATGATCAAGAAAACCCATTTGATACTTTGCTTTCGCACCCATGCCGAAATTGTCACTGCGATCGCGGCCGAGGTTATCAGCACCAAGACCCCGGTCGCGTAAGCTCCGCCCTGAGCCTCAACATCTGCCTCGAAAACGTACGTGATAACGAAACAGATGAGAGCAAAAATGATCACAAGCGGCCGCGACGCACGTGCCCAGTTCGGAGCCATTCCATAACGAGGCAGATAGCGCGGAACGATATTCAAAAGGCCGGCCATTGCCGATGCACCGGCGAACCAGAGGATCAATATCGTAGAAAAATCATAAACCGTTCCGAAGCCGTCGCCGAGTTTTGCGTGGGCAATATAGGCCAAAGCACGGCCCTGGGCCTTTCCTTCGGGACCGAATTCCGCGGCCGGGATCAAGATCGTCGTGACCAAGCTGCTGCAGATCAGGAAAAAGCTCATAATAAGAGCCGCGGTCCTTAGAAGCTTGCGCGTCTTTTCGATCCGTTTTGGAGTGTTCACGAGCGGCATTACCGCCACGCCGGTTTCGAAACCGGACAAACCGAGAGCAAGTTTTGGAAATACGATCAGCGAGAGTCCGATCACGACAAAGATACTGCGCGGTTCACCGGTGTCAGGAAAGGTGAATAATGCCTGTTCCCACGAAGTTAACAGATCCGGGTGCGTGACGATCTCCCAAAGCCCGACGGTTACAACTATCAGGTTCAAGAATAGGTACGAGCTTACAAGGATCAATGCGAGGCCGATCGCTTCTTTGAATCCTTTCAGGAAGATCAGCGCAAGGAAAGCGATAAGGCAAGAAGTAACGATGACGGGATGGTTAAAGCCGCCAAAAGTGCTTTCGAAAATGGGATTATGGATCAAATGCTCTGACGCATCTGCAGCCGAGAGCGTTATCGTAATAACAAAGTCAGTCGCGACGAAACCGAGCAGAGCAAGGACGAAAAGTTTGCTTTTCCACCTTGAAAGCAATGCTTCCAGCATCGCGATCGAACCTTGGCCCCTCGAGCTTTCTGCAACGACACGATTGTAGATCGGAAGGGCTCCGCCAAGTGTCAATAGTACGAGGAAGAGAGTTGCGATAGGCGACAGATAGCCTGCCGCAACGAAAGCGATACCGGGCTGGTAGCCTAACGTCGAAAAATAATCGACGCCGGTCAGGCACATCACTTTCCACCATGGATGAGTGTGGTGTTCGTTGTTCGCGGGAGCGGCGGCGTTTCGTGAAACGCCTTGCATCAGCCAGTCTCTAAATCTGAATTTTCCCGCCTTCGGCTCTGTTGGCATAGATGCGACGCCCTAAACGCCATAAGGCACAGATCCAAGCCATCTAAGGGCGGATACGTGCCTTGCCGCCTTTCCCAAATTGCGGGGAAAGACCACTCAAGATAGTGTATTTACTTTAATCGGATTCGTAAAGCGCTCGAAGCGGCAGGCGACACAGGGCAACATAGGTATAGTAAGTTTAGAACCGTGATGAATGTTTCAGGAGCTGAGACGATCGAACTTGCGAGAACGATCCGCGAAGGCGGCGGACGTGCGATGCTTGTCGGCGGCTGCGTGCGCGACGAACTGATGGGCATCGAGCCGAAGGACTGGGACCTTGAGGTTTACGGCGTCGAGGCTGAAAGGCTGAAGGAGATCCTTGAGGCATTCGCGGCCGATCAGCCGTTGAGCATTGTTGGGGCAGCATTCGCGGTCTATAAGATCGGGCAGAATATCGATGTATCGATCCCGCGGCGTGAGAGGAAGGCCGGACGCGGCCACAAGGGATTCGTAATTGAAGGCGACCCCGAAATGTCGTTCAAAGAGGCGTGTTCGCGACGCGATTTTACGGTCAACGCGATCTTGAAGGATCCGCTGACGGGCGAGATCGTCGATCCGTTCAACGGCCGCGACGACATCGATGCGAAGGTATTGCGCCATGTTAGTGACGCGACGTTCGGCGAGGATTCGCTTCGGGTTTTGCGTGCAGCTCAGTTCGCGGCGCGCCTCAAATTCGATATCGACCCGAAAACGGTGGAGATTTGCAGGGAGATCGACCTTTCCGACCTGCCAAAGGAGAGGATCTGGGGCGAACTCGAGAAGATATTGCTACTCGCAGACGAGCCTTCGAAGGGCCTTAAATGGCTTTACAGCCTAAAAGTGGCCGACAAGCTATTTCCCGAACTCCAGACGCTTGTAGGGGTGCCGCAAGAGCCGGAATGGCACCCGGAGGGCGACGTTGACGTTCATACAATGATGGTCGCGGACGAGGCTCGCAAGTTGATCGACGACCTGCCTTACGAAAAGAAAGTTACGGTCATGCTTGCGGCGGTCGCTCACGATTTCGGGAAGCCGCCGACCACAAAATTCTTTGATGGCCGCTGGCGTTCGCACTCGCACGATGAGGCCGGCGTTGAGCCGACGATCTCATTTCTTGATCGTCTCGGCATCTATACGATCAACGGCTTTGACGTTCGGGAACAGGTGATCCAGCTTGTGCGGTATCACCTAAAACCCGGCGAATTCTACAAGGCGAACGCAAAGCAGGCAATAGGCGACGGCGCGTTTCGACGCCTTGCTCGTAAGGTCGAGCCCGATCTGCTCTACCGTGTCGCAAAGGCCGACAGTCTCGGGCGAAATCCCGATTGGCTGCCGCCGGAGAAACGCTTTGGCTCCGAAGCCCAGGAATGGTTCATCGAGCGCGTTCGCGACCTAAAGATCGAGGAACGGCCGCCTGCACCGATCCTTCTTGGGCGACACCTGATCGAATTGGGACTCGAACCTTCGCGACAGTTCAAAACGATCCTCGATGCCGTCTATGAAATGCAGCTCGACGGCAAGGTTAACACCCTCGACGAAGCGGTCGAGGCGGCGAGGGAGATCCTTAGTGGCAATGCTCGAAAGTTGTGAGGTTTTGACGATGGGAAGGATGAAATCATTTCGGTTCGGTCTAGGCTTGATCTATTGTTTGCTTCTTGCGAACTTCGCCGCCGCCTTTGGACAGCAAACGTCAGACAAGCCTGAGGCATTGGTGCTTGAGGTCACAAGAAAGGGTCAAGGGAATATTTTCCCTTTGCGGGAACAGCTTTATTTCAGACTTTATGGCAGCGGACGGATAGAATATGAAACACCCTCGCCATTCGACCCGGAAGCAAGTAAACCAAACTGGGACTTTCTTTTAAAGACTTGCTATCTGACCAAGGAACAAACCGAACAGGTGCTTCAGCTATTGGGTATGGGCGACGTTGAGAAACTGAATTCCTTTTACCCGCCCGTTGAGAAAGAGATCGATGCCTGGATGGTGACGACAGTTCGATTTCCTGCCTCAAAAGGCTCGAAAGAGGTCACTTTGCAAAATATTCGACTTCACGACAAGAAGACCACGGAAGTCTATCCCCCTTATTTACTCAAGCTTCTCAGACTTATAGAAGAGTTAAGGCCAAGAACGGACGAAGAGAGTATCTATAAATGGGACAAGGTGTATTGAAGTGCAGTACATTTTCCTACGAGAAATGCTTGCAATATTCTGATGCTCGATGTATCGTCTTTGTAGATACAGTGGAGAATATGAAGTATGAAGGTTCAGATACAAAAATGGGGCAACAGTTTGGCACTTCGGATTCCGAAATCTTTTGCGATCGAATCGAACATCGCCAAAGGCTCGACGGTCGAAGTTTCGATCGAGAAGGGTAAGATCGTGGTCTTTCCGGTTGAACCGAAATTGACCCTCGACGATCTTCTCGCCAAGATCACGCCGGAAACATTGCACGGTGAGATCGATATGGGCCCGAATGTGGGCAAGGAGATCTGGTAAATGGCATATGTGCCGGATCGCGGCGATGTTGTGTGGTTGAGTTTTGATCCCCAAGCGGGACATGAGCAAGCGGGTCGCCGACCGGCTCTAGTCCTATCCCCAATGGCCTACAACGATAAGACGGGACTATGTTTAGTTTGTCCGATCACGAGTAGGATCAAAGGCTATCCGTTCGAGGTCTCGATACCGAAGAATGCGAAGGTGACGGGAGTTGTATTGGCGGACCAAGTGAAAAGTTTAGATTGGCAAGTTCGCAAGGCTGAACTCATCGAGCGATCTAGAGAAATTGTGGTAGAAGAGACTCTCGAAAAGGTAAGAACCCTTTTGTAGAGCAGCCGGGAATGGGCTCTCGAAAAAGTCTTGAACGGAACGTAACTAGCTCCGTTAGGAGCGAAATGTTTGTAGATCAAGACTGCGAAATCAACGACACGCCCCGCTAGGGGCGACACCAGCGTATTGAGAAACAACAAGATGTAGCTCCTAACGGAGCTTGATGGCATTTACTTGCGGTCGGAGCCTACAAAAATTCCGCTCCTAGCGGAGCTAAAGCCGAATTCTGTGCTTTTCATATAGCATCGCATCGGATGTGCCTTCTACGGGGCCGCTGTAGGCGGGACGCCTGCCCCTCCAGCAGATTCGGTGTGTGCATCGGGACGGCTTGCGTTCCGGTCAATACACCTGCGAGATCAGGTCGTTGTGCTTGGCGTTAGAATTCCGTGTCGCTGGTCGCTCGTTCGCGGCGTGCGACGCCTGATTCGTATGCCGCATCCTCGACGCGGGCGGCGACGGCCTCGCCCACGCGGCGGTCGAAAACGGACGGGATGATGTAGTCCGGATGAAGCTCTTCGGGGGCGATGATATCCGCGATCGCGTGAGCTGCCGCGAGCTTCATCGCTTCATTTATCCGCGAAGCACGGCAATTTAACGCACCTCGGAAAATTCCCGGGAAGCAGAGCACGTTGTTGATCTGGTTGGGATAATCAGAGCGGCCCGTCGCCATCACCGCGACATGGCCGACCGTATCCTCGGGCATGATCTCCGGGACGGGGTTTGCCATTGCGAAAATGATCGGGTCTTTCGCCATCGCCCTTACATCATCGAGATTGATAACGCCGGGAGCGGACAGGCCGAAGAATACGTCGGCTCCCTTGATAACATCGTGGATAGTACCTTTTTCACGATCCGGGTTGGTGTTGTTGGCGTACCATTCCTTGACCCAGTTCATATGCTCGGCACGGCCCTGGTAGATCGCGCCCGTTTGGTCGCACCCGACAATATTCTTGACGCCGGCGGCCATCACGATCTTTGAGCAGGCTACACCTGCCGCACCAACGCCATTGACCACGACCTTAACGTCTTCCATCGTCTTGCCAACGATCTTAAGAGCGTTGATCAAGGCGGCAAGAACGACGACGGCGGTTCCGTGCTGGTCGTCGTGAAACACGGGAATATCGAGCTCTTCCTTTAGGCGATCTTCTATCTCGAAGCAACGCGGAGCCGAAATGTCCTCGAGGTTGATGCCGCCAAAAGGCACCGCGATGCGTTTGATCGTCTCGATGATTTCATAAGGATCCTTTGTGTTCAGACAGATCGGAAATGCGTCCACACCGCCAAACTCCTTAAAAAGCTGGCATTTGCCTTCCATCACGGGCATCGCGGCCGCCGGTCCGATATCGCCGAGCCCAAGGACGGCCGTTCCGTCCGAAATGACGGCGACGGTATTCTTTTTGATCGTGAGATTGAAAGCTTTTTCAGGATCTTTGTGGATAGCCTCGCAAATTCTTGCAACACCCGGCGTGTATGCCATCGAAAGGTCCGATCGGGTCTTCAACGGCATCTTCGACGCGATCTCGATCTTGCCGCCCAAATGCATCAGAAACGTGCGGTCCGAGACGTTGACGACCTCGACGCCGTCGATATGATCGAGCGAATTGATGATCTCTTCGTCATGTGTTTCGCTCGCGGCGTTTACGGTAATGTCACGTACCAAAAAATCCTTACCGACGCTAACGATATCGATACCCTCGATATCGCCTCCTGCCTTCCCGATCGCGGTCGTGATCTCGCCGAGTTTGCCGGGAAGGTTGTGTATTCGAACTCGAAGTGTGAGGCTGTAGCTAGCGTTGGGTGTTTGTATGTTGCTCATTCCTTTGAAACTGACGCCCACGGCCTTAAGGGCAGTGTCATCGAATAAAAGATAAACAAAAAGTATGACGAAAATCGGGCCGGTAAGCAAACTTCGCAGCTTCCGGCCGACCGTGCGCCGCAGTTCCTTGGGCAGAAATATCCTTTGTTTTTGCCCATTTTGCTATAATAGAGGGCGAGGAGACGAGTTTACTTATCAGTAAGGTCAGCGGCTTTATACGAGGCCTAAAACACAATCAATTGGTGCGTATCGAACGCCTTGGCACTCGACGCGTACCGCCGTCGGATATTGTCTCGCCCGAACTTGCCAGGCAGATGTCCGAGATCTCGCTCGAGACGGGCCGCCAGGTCGGCGTTCTTCTGAATCGGAAGGGCCAGGTCGAATACGTGATGGTCGGCAACGCGAAACAGATCGAGATGCCGGACTTCGGCCGTGCTCGTGTGTCGAAGGACCGTTTTCGCGGTCTTCGCTGCGTCCATACGCATTTGCAGGGCGAGAAGCTCACGCAGGACGACCTCACGGACCTCGCGCTGCTGCGACTCGACTTGATGAGCATTATTCAAGTCGAGGCAAAGACCGGGCTGCCGGGAATGGTATATTCTGCGCACCTTGTGCCGATGTCGGCCAAAGAGCTTGATCAAAATGTTGAAGGTGCTGCATCCGAGCCGTATCAATTTCTCGAACCGAATATCCCAAGCCAGCTCGACGCGGACTTTCTGCAGCTAATAACATCGCTCGAAGCCGAAATGGCACGCGTCTCGGAGAGTGCAAGAATCCGTTCGACGGGCCGCGAGCGTGCGATCCTTGTCGGCGTTACGACCGGAGATATCGATGAGGAACGCGAGTCGATGACCGAGCTCGAAGAGCTTACGGTCTCAGCCGACGTTACGGTCGTCGATTCGTTCATACAACGGCGTCCGCAGATCGACCCGCGTACAGTTCTCGGACGCGGTAAATTGGATGACCTCTTGGTGCGTTCGATGCGGCTGGGTGCTGACCTTTTGATCTTCGACACGGAGCTTTCACCGGCGCAGGTGCGCTCTTTGAGCGATGCGACCGAACTCAAGGTCATTGATCGTCCGCAGCTGATCCTCGACATTTTTGCGCAGCGTGCACAGAGCCGCGAGGGTAAGCTTCAGGTCGAATTGGCTCAGTTGAAATATCTGCTGCCGCGACTTGTGATCGGGCAGAACTCAGCATTTTCGCGGCTCGCGGGCGGCATCGGCGGACGCGGACCCGGTGAAACAAAACTTGAGACCGACCGCCGCCGCGTTCGCGACCGTATCGCACAGCTTGAACGCCAGGTCGACGCTCTTGGGCGTCAGCGGCAGGAAAGACGAAAGAATCGCCTGCAAAAACATCTGCCGATAATTTCGCTTGTCGGCTATACGAACGCCGGAAAGAGTACGCTGCTGAATGCACTTACGCAAAGCGAGGTCTTTGCACAGAAAAAGATGTTCGCTACGCTCGACCCGACATCACGGCGTTTGCGGTTGCCATACGAACAAGAGGTCATCATCAACGACACGGTCGGATTTATACGAGATCTGCCCGATGCTCTTGTTTCGGCATTTCGTGCGACGCTCGAAGAGATATCTGACAGCAGCCTTCTCGTTCATGTCGTCGATGCCTCTAATCCACGCGTCCTTCAGCAGATCGCCTCGGTCAATCACATCCTTGAGGAGTTGGAGTTGAACAGGATCCCGCAGATAATTGCGTTCAACAAGGCCGACCTGCTCGGCGAAAGCGAGATCACGGCCCTTCAGCGGGAGATTAACTCAGATATCGACTCCGTTGCCGTTTCTGCGACCGAAAAGGCGACCTTGAGGCCCTTGACCGAATTGATCGGCAATCGGATCGGCCGTATGTTGACCGACGCAGCAATGCTGCCGATGACGGGTGTTTACGCGGAGGCAAATGGCTAAGCGAATAAAAGACCTAAGGTCGCCGACGACTGCGTTTCGAGATCGTATGAAAGCGATCTTTGTAAAGCCGTTCGCGTCGCTCTCCGATCAGCAGCGGTTCTGGCTCGGATTCTCCATCTTTTGCCTTATTACAGCGCTACTGATCCAGAATCCTTTTTGGCGTCGTTCGGGTGAAAGGCTCTATCATGTCGGCGATATTGCACGCGAGACGATTATCTCGCCAGCGGATATTACCGTCACCGATCAAGGCGAGACGGATCGTTTGCGCGCTGATGCTCGATCGAAGGTCAATCCGATCTTTCGTTACGAGTCAGGCAAATCTGAAGAGGCTCTTCAGGGCTTTATCTCTGCTTGGGAACATATGCAGAGGCGTTCTAACAACGCCTCGAACTCGAATCGCCAACCGGATGCAAATTCGCGTACGGATGATCACTGGACGAATAGTGATATCGGCAAAGTTTTAAGCTCGCGGGCCTTCAGCCGCAACGAGCTTGATGCCGTTCAGTCTGCCTTGCGCGATGCTGCGGAGGGCTACATCTACGACGATGCCGAAAGACAGTATTTTCAAACGCAAGTCTTTGTTTTTGATCGCTCGAAGCCGACGCAGCGGTCGACCGTCTCAATGCCTGAAAGCAACTGGACGGCGCTCTCGGCGGCTAGAAACAAGCTTCGAACGCGCATCGACGCCATTCGGAGCCTTTCAAAAAAAGAAGCAGATGCATTTTATGCTGCCGCCGAGAACCTCGTAACACCGAGCGTTCAGTACGACAGCGTCGCGACTGAGACTGCGCGGAATACGGCAGCATCCGACATCGAGCCGATCACGATCGCCTTGAAACGCGGAGAGAATATCGTTGACGAAGGCCATCTGATCACGCCGTCGGTGATGTCAAAGATCGAGGCGATCGGAACGTNNCGGCGTTCTGCTGCTTGTCATTGGCCTTTTTTGGGCCGCATGGAAATTCGTGCAGAACCGCGGCACACTCTCGCGTCTCTCGCTTACGGCGCGTCGAACATTTTTCCTGCTCGGATTTGTCGTCATCTGCCAGACGCTTATCTCCTCCGTGCTTTTCCGGCTTGCAGATTTTACTGCCCTTCAAAACGTAAAGGCCCCGATGAACGATGCGACCCTGTGGGCGTTCGCAATCCCGTTCGGTGCGGCAAGCCTTTTGATGACGCTTCTTGCGGACAGGCCAACGGCGCTGTTCGTGGGACTCCTGAATTCACTTTTTGCAGGGTTGATGGCTCCGAGGCCGCTCGAGTTCGTCTTCTATTCGGCGATCGCTTCGGCCGTTGCGGTTTACGGCATCGGACGTTATCGCAACCGCCAGACCGTGACGATCGCGGGCTGCCTCGTCGGAGCGGTTTCCGCCGTCGTCGCTCTTGCGGTCCTCGCCTATTCTCAGCAGCCGATAATTCTCAATACCGTTCTGCTTGCGATAGCGTGCGGGCTTGCGGGCGGTATTCTTACGGCCGCAGTGACAAGCGTTCTTCTCCCGGTGTGCGAATCCATCTTCGGCATTCTTACGGATGTAAAGCTTCTTGAATTGTCGAATGCCGATCTTCCAGTACTCGGCCAGCTTGCGCTGCGTGCGCCGGGCACGAATCAGCATTCACACGCTGTCGGCCAGCTTGCAGAAGAAGCTTGCCGTGTGGTTGGCGCAAACGGTTTGCTTGCTCGGATCGGAGCTCTTTATCACGACATCGGAAAGACCGCAGCTCCCGAACATTTTGTCGAGAATCAGCTGTCGAAGAATCCGCACGACAAACTCAAGCCCGCTCAGAGTGCGAAGATCATCATCAGCCACGTTACCTACGGTGCAAAGCTCGGACGCGAGGTCGGGCTGCCCGCACGTATCGTTGATTTTATTCCGCAGCATCACGGGACGCGGACGCTGCATTATTTCCTCAAAAAAGCACAAGCGGAAGCTCATCCCGACGAGGTTGTTTCTGAGAATGAGTTTCGCTATCCGGGTCCGAAGCCGCAGTTCAAAGAAGCGGCGATAATGATGATCGCCGATTCGTGCGAAGCCGGCGCAAGATCGCTCGCCGAACCAACACCGGAGAATGTTCGCTTCATCGTTACAAAGATCATTGACGCGATCATTCAGGACGACCAGCTCGACGAATGTGACCTCACCTTGCGCGAACTGACGCAGATCCGCGAATCGATGATCAAGTCGCTTGTCGCGATCTATCATTCGCGAGTCGATTATCCGGGCTATGTGCCGCCGCCATCCGGACAATTCCGTCTTATCGATACACACGTCGACAGCGAAGAACGCGGCCTGAAGTTCAAGAACCCCGCCGATATTCCCGTCTCTCCCGGCGGCGAGATCGAAGACGAGGCGATCGACCGCTCGCATCCGCCGAAAGGTTCCGATGTGAAGGCTGCCGGCTAGAATTTATCCTTTAATTTTGCGTAGGTATCGGTCAGAGATTCGGGGAGAGTGCGGGTTTCGCCGATGCTGGTCATAAAGTTCGCGTCGCCGACCCAACGCGGCAGGACGTGCATATGATAATGGTCTGCGACACCGGCACCTGCGGCGCGCCCGATGTTCATTCCTGTATTAATACCTTCGGGAGCATAGACCGTTTCGAGAGCTCGGTGAGCGGTCTTGACGAGATCCATCATCTCGTCGGTCGAATCCTTGCCGGCGGCGGTCAGGTTCGACAGATGCTCAAATGGGACGATCAGGATATGCCCGGCGGCGTAGGGGAAAATATTGAGGACCACAAAATTAAACTCGGCACGCTTGAGGATAAACTTTTCCTCATCAGATGCCGAGCTTGCAAGAATTGAGCAGAAGACGCACTCGCCGTTCGGTTCAGCGCAGTTCTCCTTTATGTATTTATATCGCCAGGGACTCCAAAGGACATCCATTAAGCCTCTTCAAGATTGATAAGTTCCTTTAGTTCTTTGCCGGGCTTGAAGTAAGCAACGCGCTTTGCGGGAATCTCAACGGTCGCACCGGTCTTAGGGTTGCGGCCCTGCCGAGAATTGCGTTCCCTTACACGAAAGCTGCCAAAGCCGCGGAGTTCTATTTTTTCACCGCGATTCAAGCTTGCCGTAATGCTGTCGAAGATGATCTCGACAAGCTGCTCGGCATCTTTTTTGGTCATTTCGGCTTCAACAGCAACTCGTTCTACAAGGTCCGCTTTGGTCATCGGTTTAGATTGTGTGGTCAAACGGGCGGAAAAGCTCCGCCCGGTCAATTACGCGCTTTGTGACTCAGTCTCAGAACTTTCAGCAGAAGGTTCGGGCTGATCGCCGGCGGATTCAGGAGCTTCAGCTGCGGCTTCTTCGCTTGGAGCAGCAGCTTCCGCTTCAACAGTTTCAGATGAGGTTTCCGAGACCGCAGGGGCAGTCTCTTCAGGTGCTTCGGCGGCAGCTTCAGGTGTTTCTTCCTTTGGTGCGGCCTCGGCCTTTGCCTTCTTTTCCTTTTTCGGCTTTGCCTCAGCGGCCGGAGCCTCTTCGGCCTTGGTTCCAAAGCTGATATTCGCAAGTTCAGCAAGGCTGGCCATACCGCCTTTTGCTTCGCTCGAGTAGCTGCGGGTATCGACGACAGGTTCGTCATCCTTACCGACGGCACGAGCCGAAAGCCCGATCTTCTGCTCAGCAGCGTCGATGCGAAGGATCTTGAAGTCCATATCCTCGCCGAGTTTTGCAACGGATTCGGGGCTCTCAACGCGTTCATCCGAGAGTTCCGAGATGTGGCACAGGCCTTCGAGGCCTTCACCAAGTTCAACGAACACGCCGAAGTTCGTGAAGCGCGACACCTTGCCGCGAACGACCTGGCCCGGCCGATGCGACGAAACGAAAGTTTCCCACGCACTCGGCGTAAGGTCCTTCATCGAAAGCGACAGACGCTGGTTGCGTTTGTCGATGTTGGTAACGATCGCTTCGACTTCCTGGTCCTTTTTCAGAACATCCTTCGGATGCTTGATCTTTTTCGCCCAGGTGATATCTGAGACATGAACAAGGCCGTCTATGCCTTCTTCAAGCTCGACGAAAGCTCCGAAATCCGTAATGTTGCGAATGCGGCCCGTGATGCGCGTGCCGACAGGGTAGCGAAGATCGACGAAGTCCCACGGATTGTCCTGGAATTGCTTCATTCCAAGGCTGATGCGCTTCTCCTCGGTATCGACGCCAAGAACCTGGACATCGACCTCATCACCTTTGTTGAACATTCGCTTCGGCGATTGGGCACGACGAGACCAAGATATCTCGGACACGTGGACTAGGCCTTCAACACCGGATTCAAGTTCGACAAAAACGCCGTAATCCGTGACCGACGAGACCTTGCCCTTGAGCTTTGCACCCACGGGATAAACTTCGATAACGGTTGACCACGGGTCAGGCTGGAGCTGTTTGTAACCGAGCGAGATCTTGTCCTTTTCGCGGTCGAGCTTCAAGATCTTGACCTGGACCTGATCGCCAGTCTTGAACATTTCGCTCGGGTGATGCAGGCGTCCCCAAGACATATCCGTCACGTGGAGAAGGCCGTCAATACCACCGATGTCAACAAATGCACCGTATTCGGTGAGATTCTTGATCGTTCCGTCAACAATATATCCAACGTCGATATGCGAGAGCGTCTCGGCCTTCTGGGCATTGACAACCTCGTCAGTCATCACCTTTCGCGAAAGGACGACGTTGTTGCGGCGGCGGCTGAATTTAATGATCTTTGCTTCGATCGGGTTGTTCAAATAACTGTCGAGGCTGTAAACCGGACGGGAATCGACCTGCGAGCCCGGAAGGAATGCTTCAACACCGTCGAGATCGACCCTGAGGCCGCCTTTTGTCTTTGCGACGACGTTGCCGGTAACCGGAGTGCCGTCAAGAAACGCCTTTTCGAGAGCGTCCCAGGAGCGTCGAGAAAGAGCATCATTTCGCGAAAGTACCGGCGGGCCGTCCCCGCCATGCATCGCTTTCAGAACGACCTGAACTTCATCGCCTTCGTTTACCGAAAGCGTGCCGTCTTCTGCGGTGAATTCTTCTGCGGGCACAATACCTTCCGACTTGTAGCCGAAATCGACCAGAACGCCGCGATCGGATACTCCGACGACCTTTCCGTCGACCAGCTGGCCGACATGGAAGGTCGCTTGTTCCTGCTCGAATTGCTCGAGGATCGCGCCGAAATCAACGTCGCCCGAATGTGTATCTTCGGCCGGTGCTGGCGTTGCCTGTGCCGTTGGTTGCTCTGCTGCCGGTTGTTCCTGAGCCGAAGATGCTGCAGCCGTCGTTTCTTCGGTTTCCTGTGTTGCCTCGTTAGTCATTTACGGGTAATTTACTTCCTCTAGTTAGATACGCTTCCGGCGCGGTGTCGGATGCGAATTTTTTTGCCTGGCCTCGTTCCTTACGACCACAAAAAGCCCTTTCAGAACTGCAATATAGCGAAATACACCATTCCCTTTTGGCTTATCAAAAGTTGGGCGGGAATGTAGATCGCCAAACCTTGCGATCCTAACCTGCTCAAAAAAGAAAAAGCCTTTAGATTACAGTGCCTTTCCGCTCAAGCTTTGGCAAAACTCAAAAATACACCGATTTTTCGTGCTTTGTCAAGGCATTGATGTCCGAAAAGCATTGAAAAACCTATGTTTTAGGGAAAAATCGATGCTCGCTTTAGGTCAGTTGCGGACTATTAGGTCGCCGACCGTCCCAACACCGCTCGAACGCTCCATTTCTTCCTTGGCAATGGTCGATGTGTTGTGAATACCGGCAAGCCGCAGGCGGAATTCGTCGGGATTCGTCGATCCGCGTAATGCCTCATCGAGCGAAATTAGTCCGGATTGGTATAGGTAGAAGAGTGATTGGTCGAAAGTCTGCATCCCGTATTGCGAGGTGCCGGCGGCGATCGCATCGCGTATCGACGAGGTTTTGTCCTCATGAAGGATATAATCGCGGATCAGCGGAGTAGCGACGAGTATTTCGACCGCCGGAATGCGGCTGTTGCCCTTTGCGGATCTCATCAAACGCTGCGAAACGACCGCCTTTAGAAGGCCGCCGAGCTGTATCCGTATAGATTTTTGCTGATACGGCGGAAATGCTGAAATAATTCGGGTTAGCGTTTCAGCGGCATCCAAGGTGTGGAGCGTTGAAAGCACCAAATGGCCCGTTTCGGCGGCCACTAGGGCCGTCTCGATCGTCTCAAGGTCGCGCATCTCACCGACGAGTATCACATCAGGGTCCTGTCGAAGGCTGCCGCGAAGAGCTTCGGCGAAATTACGCGTATCGACATCGACCTCACGCTGGGTGATGAACGATTCTTTGTCTTTGTGCAGGAATTCGATCGGGTCCTCGATCGTTACGATGTGGCAGTTTCGGGTCTGGTTTATGTGATCGACGATCGCGGCAAGCGTTGTGGATTTACCTGAGCCTGTTGTGCCCGTGATCAGGACGAGGCCGCGTTTTTCGTCGGCAATATTGTTCAAGATCGGCGGCATTCCCAGTTCAGCAAAGCCGCGTATCGTGTCCGAAATGACTCGTGCGACGATACCAATCGAATTTCGCTGCTGAAAGATGTTTACGCGAAAACGGCCAAGACCGTTGACACCGTAACCTATATCGACCTCCAAAGAATCCTTGAAATGCTGCTTTTGCCGGTTCGACATCATAGAGAATGCCATCTCTAAGGTTTCGTCCTGCGACAGTTTCGGGACGCCGCCAAGCGGCTTGAGTTCACCTGTTACGCGAACCACAGGGAACGAACCGGCCCGCAAATGCAGGTCGGATGCGCCAAAACTCATCGCCATTCGCAGGAGATCGTCAATTCGGGTCGGCATAATAAACTATAAGGACAAGGGAAAAGCGAACCGGCAAAGCCGCAAAGGCTCTTTGGGAAGCCTGAGTACAAGGCCGGAAACCTTGCAAGATCAGGATACTTTTAAGATTCTAGTTTGATTGAGCGGCTCGCGTCAATATAATTCTAAGCCTCTTGTTCTGCCAGTGTGATTCGACAAGCAATCGCTGAACGCTTAGAATCAGGCTTTCATGGGCAAGGCAGGAACAATACTTTCGATCAAACCGCCGTTTGCGATCCCCGGTGCCGAGATCATTGTCGAGTGCGAAGGATTCGAACTCGATCTCGCTGCTGACTGCGGCGTGTTTGCGAACAATGCCCAATGCCGCACTGTAGCGGCGTCGCACGAGCGGGTGATCGCACGTCTGCCCGAAGAAATCGAAGGCGGCACTGTCCAGGTAACACTTCGCAGCGGGCCGGAAATAAGCGTCCCCAAACCCATCGTTGTCGGGAAGATGCTTGCCGACGATATGCACATGGTCGCAAATCCTGCGGTCGATCCGGCGGACGATTCGATCATACTAACTCGTTCAGGTTCGCGGGGACAGCAACTCCCGGTTACCCTTTATCGGCTTGAAGCAGACGGCTATTTGGATGAATTCCCGGAGCCGATCCTGAATCCGACAAGCGTTGCATTCGGCCGCGACGGAGAATTATTCGTAACGAATCGGGCGCAGGGCGAGGTCTATTCCGTCGACCGAAGCGGCTCGACGTCGATCTTTGCCTCAGGGCTCGGCATCGCGTCCGGTCTTGCTTTCGATAAGACGGGCGTGATGTTCGTCGGTGATCGAACAGGAACGATCTTTCGTGTGCACGATTTCGCGGATGTCGAGACGTTCGCCGTCGTTGAACCCTCGGTTGCGGCCCATCATTTGGCATTCTCGCCGAGCGGGGACCTTTACCTGACAGCACCGGGTTTTGCCAGCAAGGACGGGATCTACTTGATAACCCCTGATGGAGGAGTTACGACGTTTCATCGCGGATTGGGACGTCCGCAGGGGATGGCGTTCGACATTTCAGGCGATATGTATGTTGCCGCTTGTCATAGCGGAAGGCATGGCGTTGTAAAGATCAAGGCCGACGGATCGTCCGCCGAACACCTCGTGTCGGGCGACAATATCGTCGGCCTGTGTTTTACCCGCAAGGGCGAAATGATCGTCGCGGCCAGCGACATCATATATTCGATCCCGTGCGGGATCTACGGTTCTATCCTTTCGCACTAAGCTAGCTGCTAAGTTTCCACTTAGCGAGCTGCTTTTCTAGGTTCGAGGTGTCCTCTTTGGCGGCTTTCCCAACTAGGACACCACGTTCGGCCGCCTTCACGGCATCTGCCTTCCGGCCGAGATTCATCAGGATCGTCGCCTGCTGGGCGAGATCCTTCATAGTCTCTTTCTGTGCGACCTTTGCCTCGGAACGCTTGAGCGCCATCTCGAACCACACATTGGCTTCGGAAGTTCTCTTGTTCGCCTTTGCGTAATTTCCCGCGGCAAGCGGGGCTCCGGGATCGTTCGCGTCCGCCGCGGCTACGAACTCTCGCAAGTGGCCGATCGTCGCCCCGACAACATCCTTTACTTGCACGGTGAAAGGCACGCGTACCTTGTCCCAGCTGAGGACGACAACGGCGGAGTCGTCGGTTACATTGTCGATCGCATAGGTAAGCAGTTCCGAATGGGCCGACGATGCTTCCGGCTTTGCCATTACGCGAAGGGCGTCCTTTGCGGCGTCGTAACTAAAGCTGCCCCATTGTCCATCATCCTTATTGAATATGATCGTCCATTCGCCGTTCGTCGGGATCATATGAAGGCTGTATTTGCCTGCGGGAAGCGGCTTGCCGTTGACGAGAAGGTCGTCCGTCGTTGAAAAGACCGTTGCTTCATTCGCACCGGCACGCCAAACGTGGCCGTATGGCACAAGTGGCTCGCCTTCTTTGTGCTGCATTGAATTGTCGAGTGTCGCTTCGCCCTTCGCCCGAGCTGCCATCTCAGAGGGCGCGGTCGCAAAGATCGTGCGGCCTTTTACAAGCGGCCGGCTGTAAAGGATCGAGACCTGCGTAGAACCGATGGTTTGTACGACCTCGGCCTTTTGGCTCGCGCGCGGCGTCGGCGGCCGGTTCTGGGCGGTTGCGCCGACCATCCCTAAGCACATCAAAACAAATAAAAGAAAGGTTTTTGACCTCATAAAACAAGCTCCCCACAAAGAATTTAATTGGACAAGGAAACTATACCATCTGCTTGATGGCATTGCCTCGCGGACGAGAAGACTTCGGGTCAATGTTCGAAGATCCGAAGTCTTTCGTTAGAATTCGCCCGCGGGCTATTCGTCGTCATCGTGCGCTCGGACGCGGCCTTCTGCGACGGCCTCGTCGATCACCTTTTGGGCCAAATTGTGCGGCAGCGGGTCGTAATGCGAGAACTGCATATGATACGAACCTCGTGCCTGCGTGACGGAATTCAGCTTCGACTGGTAATCAAGCATCTCGCTCAAAGGCACCTTCGCCTTGATGACCTGCTGCTTTCCACGCATATCCATACCGCCCACGCGGCCGCGGCGTGAGTTCAAGTCGCCCATGATGTCGCCCGACACTTCCTGCGGCGTAAACACCTCGACGTCCATTATCGGTTCGAGAAGTGTCGGCCTTGCACGCTCCATTGCCGCACGGAAAGCCTTGCGGCCCGCGGCCTTAAAGGAATGTTCGTCGGAATCGACCGTGTGGTAACTGCCGTCGATGAGCGTTACTTTGAAATCGACAAGCGGATAACCCGCGACGGCTCCTCCGGCGGCGGCTTCGAGAATACCTTTCTCGATCGCCGGGCGAAAGTTCTGCGGAACGGCGCCGCCGAAGATCTTATCGACCCATTCAAAGCCTGCACCGCGATCGAGCGGCTCGAAGATCACCTTGCAATCGCCGAACTGCCCGCGGCCGCCGGACTGCTTCTTGTGGCGTCCCTGTACCTCGCAGGATTGTGTGATCGTTTCCTTGTACGGGACCTTCGGCGGATGGAGCGTTACCTCGACGTGAAATCGATTGTTGAGTTTATCGACAACCGTCTCTATGTGAAGCTGTCCGGAACCCGAAAGGATGAATTCTTTCGTCTGCGGATCACGCTCGAACGTAAGGCTCGGGTCCTCTTCAAGAACCTTGTGCAGGGCGACGGAGATCTTCTCCTCGTCAGCACGCGATTTCGGTTCGATGGCGAACGCGATCGCTGCCTCCGGATACTCGACCTTTGGATAGACGATCGGTTTTGCCTTGTCGCTCAAGGTGTCGCCGGTCTGCGTGTCCTTCAGTTTCACGACGGCGATGATGTCGCCTGTCTGTGCGGAATCTACCTTCTCGAGTGTCTTTCCCGCGATAAGGTGCAGAGCGCCGAGACGTTCGGCAGAATCACGCGATGTGTTCTGCACCGTCGCATCCGAAGCGATCTTACCGCTGACGATTTTCATCACGTTGATGCGGCCTGCGAAAGGATCGGCGATCGTGCGGAAGACATACGCCGAGAAGGGCTCGTCGTTGCTGTATTTCCGTGTGATGCGGTCACCGGAAAGGTCAGCGTTCGCAAAGCCGTATTCAGCTTCGTGCGTCGCAGGGTTCGGCGCGAACTCGACGAGGTGATCAAGCAAAAGCTGCAGCCCGACGAGTGTTGAGGACGAAACGGCGTAAACCGGACAAAGCTTGCTGCTTGCGATCGCCTTTGCAAGATTCGGATAGATATCTTCCTCTGGCAGCGTGCCGTCGGCGAAGTATTTCTCCATCAAGGCGTCGTCGGATTCGGCGACGATCTCGATGAGGCGTTCGCGTGTTCGATCAAAAACGTCGCGGCCTTCTTCCGGGATCGGGATCTCTTTTGCCTTGCCTGCTTCGTCATACGAGTACGCTTTTTGATGGACGACATCGACGACTCCCTTGAAGTTGCCTTCCTGGCCGATCGGAAGCGAGAACGGCACGATCGAGCGTGCAAAGCTCGACGTCGCGGTCTCGAGAGCGTGTCCAAAATCGGCGTGTTCCTTATCGATCTTGTTTATGACCATAAAACGCGGCAGAAGAAATTCATTCGCGTACTGCCACGTTTTTTCCGTTTGGACCTCGATGCCGTGAACTGCGTCGACTACGACTAGGGCGCAATCGGCAACACGCAGTGCAGGCCGAGCGTGTGAGACGAAGGCCGCGTATCCCGGCGTGTCGATGAGATTTATCTTGGTGTCCTTGTATTCGAGATGGGCAAAATTGTTATTTAATGAGACCTTCCGCTCGATCGAATCTTCATCGTAATCGGTCACGGTCGAACCTTCGTCAACCTTTCCCCAGCGGGGCGTTGTTCCGGCGACATAAAGAAGCGACGATACAAGCTGGGTTTTACCTGCGTCGCCGTGACCAATGACAGCCAGATTTCTGATGTTCTCAGTGCTAAATGCTTTCATTTCGGCAGAATCTCCTTATTGTAGATTTTGGGGGTATGCAAAAGACGAACGAACAACATCGCAAGGGAACTCGAAAGGCGGGTTGAATTCCTTGCGGTGAGCGGCATAATTCAGCAGTTCGCTCCGATCATTTGAATAACTCCAAATTTAGCTCAATAAACACCCAACGGCAAGGGAAACCTTGACCGACGAGGTACAATGTCCACATTGTCGATCATTTCGATCCGCAGGAGTATATCGCGATGTTAAAGGTCTGCCATACATTCGTTTTTTCTCTGATCTTATTGTGTGCAAGCGTCGCGACGGCTCAAACCAACGTCGATCCGACCTTCAATGCTGTCCCGTCGCGTCCATTCTCAGCGACGGGCACGGTGCCGGATCAAGAGCAGGCTATTCAGGCCGATGGGAAGGTCCTTATCTGGGGCGGAGCACTAGCGGTTGACGGCGTGGCGGTGGGCAAATTAGCAAGATTGAACACCGATGGTTCGCGGGACGCCGGCTTTGCGTATTGCCAATGCGGCATCGATGTTCTCCGGAATGCTGCTCCTTTGGCGGATGGGAAGATCTTGGCTGCGGGCTTATCCAATCGTCAGGCAAAGGTGATCCGCTTAAACAGTGACGGCAGTATCGATCCGACGTTCGTATTTCAAGGAGTCGCGTCGCCATATTCTTTCTCGGCGGCTACTGTTGTCGCAGTTCGGGATGACGGGAAGTTTTATGTCAAGTACTACTGGGCCTTTATGAACTTCGGCGGCGAAACTCTTTTCCGTTTTAATGCGGACGGGTCTCTAGATTCAAGTTTTACGAGCGTTGCGGTGGGCGATGGCCGCGTTCTGACCGCGATAGAGCTTTTGCCAAATGGTGATTTCTTCCTTGCATTCGGGTGGGTGGTCTCCAGCGGCTATTTCTCTTCTGTCAGCAAATTCACTTCATCCGGAGCGCTGGATTCCACCTGGACACCTCCGGCCTTTCCGAACAGTTCACCTCCCCAAGTTTCGGTTGCCGGCCTTTCGGCCGCCGCTGACGGCAGCTTGCTTATTGCCGGTTGGTTCAGCTCCGTCACCGGTGCGCCAAAGAGCAACCTTGTCCGCCTGCTGCCCGCGGGCAACGTGGACCTTAATTTTACGGCCGAGAATTCTTTTCGAGGATCGGGAGTAAAACTCCTTCCGAACGGCAAGATCCTTTTTTCGATTGCCAGTGGAATTGGCAACGGATATAGGTTGATAAGACTAAATTCGGACGGCAGCCTCGATAGCACATATACGATGGATGCGGCGATCGAGCAGATCGCAAACTCCTGGTCGTTGGATGCTTCCGAACGCACAGTGTTCAACGCGGGCGATCGATATGTGCGCTTGCTGTCGAATGGGTCTCTGGATACGACGTTTTCAACCAACGTCAATATCTTTGGTCGCGTCAACGCGATGGCGCGTCAAGCAGATGGCAAGGTCGTCGTTACAGGTGAATTCACAAAATTCAACGGTACAGCGTCGCCAAACATCGTCCGAGTTAATGACGACGGGACGCTTGATCCAACCTTCGATGCCGGGACAGGCTTTGATCAACCGCCGACAAGACTCATTCTTCAACCCGACGGCAAGGTGATCGCGATCGGGACGTTCACACAGTTCAACGGGAACGCAGTTCCCACGATCATTCGGCTGCTTGCCAACGGAAGTCTCGACAGCAGCTTCAATGTTGTCTTGGACGCGGGAGGAGATGTTCAAACTGCGGAGCTGTTGAGCGACGGACGCGTTTATATCGGCGGAGACTTTCTGACGGTGAGCGGAACGTCGCGGCCGGGAGCTGCGAGGATCAACGCCGACGGAAGTTTGGATTCGACATTTAATGCGTTGATCGGCGGCTCGCCGACGATCACAGCGCTGGCTGTCCAACCCGACGGAAAACTCTTGATCGGCGGTACTTTTTCAGGTATTGGCGGATTCAATCGGTCGCGTTTTGCGCGCGTGGATTCGACCGGTGCTCTCGACCAAGCCTTCAATCCGGCAAACACGTCGGCCGATAATATCTATCTCGCATCGACTTCAATTTACACGAGCGCAGGTGCAAGTCTATTCCGCCGCGACCTGAATGGAAACGTGGACCCGACTTTTGTCGCTCCGATCTTCAAATACGATAACGTTTCGAGTGATGCTCGGATCTATTCCGTGGTTCCACAGGGAGATGGCTCTGTAATTGTCGGCGGAAAATTTGACTCCGCTAACGACCAACCGCGTTTCAATGTCGCTCGGCTTGCTCCGAACGGTAAAGTGGACAGGTTGTTTTTGCCCGCAGGTGCGGATGCCGTGGTGCGTACGATCCTCCCAAGCTCGTCGGACAAGGTCCTTGTCGGCGGTGAGTTTACACAGATCGGCAGCATTTCAAAAGCCGGGGTCGGAAGACTCAATGTAGTTCCATACAGGAAGGTGACACCGTTTGATTTCGACGGTGACGGTCGCTCTGATTTCGTTGTTTACCGACCGTCTTCGAGCCTCTGGTACCAGCTTTCCAGCAATACGTATAATTTTGAGCTGACCTCGTTCGGTATCCCCGGCGATGTTCCGCTGCCAAGTGACTACGACGGCGACGGAAGGACAGATGTATCGATATTCCGGCCGTCGAGTGGAGATTGGTGGTATCGAGCAAGCGGTACGGGCACTCAGCTTGCGGTCCATCTCGCCTCGGCGGGTGACCGCTTTGTACCGACCGATTTTGACGGCGACGGCAAGACGGATTTCGTTACATACACGCCTTCGAACTCGGTGTGGCGCAGATATGGTTCGATCAGCGGAAGCCAGCCGGTCGTGGTATTCGGGATTGCTGGTGATATTCCGCTTGTCGGTGATTTTGATGGTGACGGGAGAGGCGACCTTGCGATTTTCCGGCCTTCGACCGGGGATTGGTGGTATGCGGCGAGCGGTTCGGGGAATGCCCAACGTGCGACGCATTTCGGCGCGAACGGCGACGTTCCGGTTCCGGCCGATTACGACGGCGATGGCAANNTTGGTACATACTGCGTTCTTCGGCAGGTTTCCTTGGCCTTCAATGGGGAATTTCGACGGACGCACCGGCCGCGAACTCATTCATCTATCAGGGAAGTACGTCGCGGCCTACGGCATCAACTCGCGACTCGCCGCGAGTCAAGCCAACTTACCGAAGGTGACTTGAGTAAACCGAAGAACGGATCACTGGCCAATCTGCGATATACTATTCGCTGATCGCTTTTTGGGCAAATTTTGCCCGAAATGCGCGTCTAATCCACGGAACTCTCTCCGGGGGAGGCCTGCCAAACTATGCTTACAGGACGAAGAAATTTGCCTTTTCGATCGATAACTACTGCACTATGTGCGGCGTCGCTCTTGCTGTGCACGCTTATGCCGGTCGCCGGCCAGGACCTTGTGCCGGTGAGCAACATTACCGGCGGATCGAGCGTTTTCGTTTTTCGAAAGGCCTCCGCACCTCGGCGTTTTACAAGCAGCGTAAAGACTTCGCGGAGCCGCGAACAGCGCGTCGCATCCGCAAAGCGGGTTCGCAAGCAGTATGAGACACATTCTGCCGAGACGGCGAAGACAACCCGCTCGGCGGTAGTTTCGCCTGATAAAGCAACGGCATCGATCCGCACGATGAAACGCCAGGAGGCGTCGAAGGTGATGGCCGGCTCGGGTGAGTATTATCTTCAAGAGAACGACCTCGACAATGCAATCGATAGTTTTCGCGAGGCGGTAACGCTTGATGCCGCGAACTCAAAGGCAAAACTTGGCCTTAGCGACGCCCTTGCGCGAAAAGGGAACTCGCTGCTCGACGGCCCGAAGGCCACGCTTGCAAAGAGCTTTTTCCTCGAGTCGCTGAAGTACGACTCGAAGAACGCGGCCGCATACTTTGGCTTAGGCGAACTCTTCGCCGATGAGAACGACAATGCGCAGGCCCTTGCGAATTACGAAAAGGCACTTGCCGCCGACGCTTCTTTGACCGAGATCTATCAGCCCTTAGGCATTCTTTACTATCAGCAGGGCGAGATCGCGAAGGCTGACAAGTTGCTCGAAAAGGCTCTTGCACTTGACCCGAATAGTGCTGAAACTCAAGTCTTTGTCGCTGCGATCCGACTATCGCAAAACCGCAATCAAGAAGCTCTTGATGCCGCAAAGAAAGCATTGAGCCTCGATCCGAATTCTGCCGAAGCGGCGAACACTGCCGGAGATGCTCTGGTCCGTCTCGACCGGGTAAAAGAAGCGATCCCGTTCTACGAAAAAGCAACGACTCTCAAGCAGAATTATTTTGATGCTCTGCTTTCGCTCGGTGCCGCGTATCTCGAAACCGGTGACTATCCGAATGCAGTCAAGGCTTACGCGGGAGCTTTTCGTGCGAAGAACACGAGTGCAGAAGCGGCCGAGGGGCTGGCGGATGCGTATCGTTTGTCGGGCGATTTCAACTCCGCTGCCGGTGCTTATAGGAATGCGGCGACATTTATGGATCGCGACGCGACATTCTCGAACGCTCAAAAGGCTGATACCCAGAGCAAGCTCGCGTTCGTGATCGGCCAGCAGTGTACGATCAACATTCGACAGGCAAAACGCTGCGAATGGCCGTCTGCTATCGACGCGATGGAGAAGGCCGTCAAGCTCGGCAATGGTAACTCGATCGATTATGCAAACCTCGGATGGGCGTACTACAACGCCGCACAGATAGACAACGCGGACAAGAAACCCGCCGATGCCAAGGCCAAGACGGAGCTTGCGCGCACGAACCTCGAAAAGGCTCTCGCGATGAACCCGACCTTTGCCGCCGGCCCGATGCTTAACCTCGGAATGGTCCGCACAGACCTAGGCGATTATGCAGGAGCCGCCGATGTGCTCTCAAAGGTGGTCAAAGAAAAGCCCGAATGGGCATTCGCCTGGAATGAACTTGGGCTCGCAAACTACAAGCTGAACAAAAAGGCTGACGCGGTCGCGAATTATAAACGTGCAACGGACGAAGACCCGAATCTCGCCGCAGCGTGGTTCAACTACGGTCGTACTTCGATCGAGCTTGGCAATATGGGCGATGCCAAGAAGGCGTACAAGAAACTCGTGAGCCTGAAGGCTATCAATTTCGCGAACTTCCTTGAGCTTATGAGTAAAGGAGCGGTCAAGAAGTAGTTTGTCCGACTTGATCTTTGAAGAGAATGTGCCGCTAGCGCCGCTGACCACTTTGAAGGTCGGCGGCCCGGCAAGATATTTCGCCCGACCAGAAAGCGTTGAGGAGCTGAAGGCGGCCTTCGAGCGAGCGTATAGAGAAGAACTGCCTGTCTTTGTGCTTGGCGGCGGTAGCAACGTCGTCATTTCGGATGACGGTTTTGACGGCGTTGTGATCCAACCGAACCTTCTCGGCATCGGTTTCGACCTCACGTCCGGCTCTAAAGCGATAAACGTTACTGCGGGAGCGGGGGAAAATTGGGATCAGTTTGTTGAGCATTGTGTGAAGGCAGGCCTCGCAGGGATCGAGGCTCTCAGCGGCATTCCGGGACGTGTTGGCGGAACGCCGATTCAAAACGTCGGGGCTTACGGCCAGGAAGTGTCGGAAACCGTCGTGTCGGTCGAATGCTTCGATCGCGAAACGAATTCGGTCGTTCGCCTTTCCAATGCGGACTGCGGGTTCAAATATCGCGAGAGCATTTTTAATACGACCCATCGCGATCGTTACGTTGTTCTCGAAGTGACCTTCAGCCTTGAACTAGATGGCCGCCCAAAGATCGCGTATCGCGACCTCGTAGAGAATTTCGAGGGCCGCGAACCAAGCCTTGCACAAGTGCGACGGGCGGTTCTTGAAATTCGACGTTCGAAGTCGATGGTGATCGATGAAGATGATCCGAATTCGCGAAGTGCAGGTTCATTCTTTAAGAACCCGGTCGTTGAGCGATCCGTCTTCGAGGCGATCGCGGCCAGATTTGACAGTGTTCCGATGTTTCCGGCTGGCGAAAACTGCGTTAAGATACCTGCGGCGTGGCTTATTGAGGGTGCCGGCTTTCAAAAAGGAGCGAGAATGGGCCGAGCCGGTATTTCTTCGCGACATCCGCTTGCAATTATCAACGCCGATGGTGCTTCTGCCGCCGAGATAATCGCCTTGAAGAACGCGATCCAGGAAGCCGTCGGAGAAAAGTTTTCGATCGATCTCTCACCCGAGCCCGTTTTCGTGGGCTTCTGATAACTAATTTAGGTGCTTCGTATGACGAAATTCAACCCCGAGATACTCAAGATCGCATCCACCTCTCTCGTTATATTTTCAATGCTCTTTGCGGCGATACCTGCTTCGCGGCCGGCGGTCGCGCAAGATCTCGTTGCGACAGACAGCATTGCGAGCGGCTCGAGCGCGTTCGTCTTTCGCGAATCGAGCAAGAAGCCGCAAGCATTCCTTGCCGGCGGCGGCAACGCTTTTGTTCGTGAAGGTGCGGGCGGCGCCAGCGCAAACCGTCGCACGAATACTCAGATCGTCTCCGCTGCAAAGAAACGCCGTCTCGCTGCCGCGGCCGCAAGAAAGCGCGCAATGGCCGCTGCCCGAACAAAGAAACTCAAACTTTCGAATGATCTTGCAAAGGCTGGCGAGAACGACCTCGATGCGGGGCGTACTGAAGATGCTATCAAGAATTTCCGCGCATCTTTGAAGGAAAATCCGCGAAACACTCGTGCATCCGAAGGCCTGAGCGAGGCCCTGACGGATCAAGGGACGACCATTGCAGGAGATAAAAACAGCTCGGCTGCGATTCCGGCCCTCGAAGAAGCGGTCAAATATGACAAGACCAACGCTGAGGCGTTCGCAAAACTCGGTGCCGTTTTTGCGGCAAATGGAGACTTTGCTTCTGCGATAACGAACTATTCGCAAGCTATCACGCTCGACAAAGATCTCGTCGCGCTCAACGCTCCGCTCGGCATCGCTTATCTCGAAACGGGTGATGTTGGAAAGGCAGATGCCGCACTGACGCTTGCAACTCGCGGAGCTGTCGAAACTGTCGATTCGAAGATGCTCGAAGGACGTATTCGCCTGAAACAGAACCGCAACAACGAAGCTCTCGCGGCCTTCGACAAGGCTCTCCAACTCGATCCGCAGAATGCGTCGGCGGCATACTACCGCGGCCAGGCCTATTCGCGGATGGATGAGCCGGCGAAGATGATCGATTCGTACAAGCAAGCCCTAAACCTCGAACCGCACTATTCGCCCGCGGCCTTTGATATGGGCGTTGCGTATTACAACGCAGGCGACTACAAAAATGCCGCTGCATCCTATGAGATCGTAGTGAGCGAAGATCCGACCAATGCTCAAGCTCACGCGAACCTTGCGAGCTGCTATCGCCAACTTGGCCGTTATGAGGAGGCAAACGCTCAGTACAAGCTTGCCTCGGAGAAGATCAAGACCGACGAGCTTTACAGCGAATGGGGCTATTGCCTTGGCAAGGTGAACGACTGGAACAATGCCTCGGCAAGGCTTTTGACCGCCCGCGAGCTCAATCCCGCAGCGGTCAACGATTCGAATATCGCGTGGGCATACTACAACCAGGCCGTCGAGCAGCAGAAAACCTCTCCGTCCGCCGCAAAGGCGAATCTCGAATTGAGCCGCTCATTTGCCTCAAAAGCGGTCCAGCAGGACCCGAAACTCGATGCCGCATACTTGAATCTCGGCTCGACGGAAAACCGGCTTGGAAATTACCCGGCGGCGGTCGCGGCCCTTAAGAGCGCTTTGAACCTTCGCAGTGATTGGGTGATCGCGATGAATCAGCTTGGCGTCGGCTATCGCGGAATGAATAACCTGACCGACGCGATCTCGATGTTCAAGCGTGCGACCGACCTTGACGGCAACTATACTCTTGGGCTCTTTAACCTAGGTGCGGCCTACAATGCGAGCGGCGACAAGAAGGCCGCACGCCGTATTCAGGATCGGCTTGGCAGACTCGATGCGGCCCTCGCCAATACGCTCAGCGATGTCTTTAAGGGAAAGATATCGGTCGATGGCTTGACCCGCGGCCTGACCAACGAGATACCAAAGGTGCCTCATATCCCAAAGATCAAGCTTCCGTACTAAGCGAGCGGGAAAAAAAGACGGGGCGGTTCGGTAACGACCGCTTCTTTTTTATATAATCGTAACTTTACAAAATGCCGCGTAGAGACGATATTCAGAAGATCTTGATCGTTGGTTCCGGACCGATCGTCATCGGACAGGCCTGCGAATTCGACTATTCGGGAACACAAGCCTGTCGAGCACTCAAACAAGAAGGCTTTACCGTCATTCTCGTAAACTCCAATCCGGCGACGATAATGACCGATCCCGAGATCGCCGACAGGACCTACATCGAGCCGCTTACGGTCGAGGCTCTCACCGCGATAATTGAAAAAGAACGGCCGGACGCCGTCCTGCCTACCGTCGGCGGCCAAACCGGCCTGAATCTCTCGGTCGAACTCTACGAGAAAGGCGTATTTGAGAAATACGGAGTAACTCTGATCGGCGCAAATATCGACGCGATCAAGGTGGGCGAGGATCGCGAGCTTTTTAAGGCCGCGATGGACGAGATCGGCATTCAGTCGCCCAAAGGCGGATTTGCTCACACTTGGGAAGAGGCAAAGCAGATCGTCGAAGAGATCGGCTACCCGGCGATCATCCGCCCGAGCTTTACTCTCGGTGGAACAGGCGGCGGAACCGCGTTCAATCCCGAAGAATTCGAAGAGATCGCACGCGGAGGCCTCGCCGCTTCGCCAACTTCACAGATCCTTGTTGAAGAATCGATCCTTGGCTGGAAAGAATACGAGCTTGAGGTCATGCGCGACCTCAACGACAATGTCGTCATCATCTGCTCGATCGAGAATTTCGACCCGATGGGCGTCCACACGGGCGATTCGATCACGGTCGCACCGGCACAGACGCTTTCGGACGTCGAATATCAACGCCTTCGCGATATGTCCAAGGCGTGCATTCGCAAGGTCGGCGTCGAGACCGGCGGTTCAAATATTCAGTTCGCCGTAAATCCTGCCAACGGCGATATTCGGATCATCGAAATGAATCCCCGCGTGTCGCGATCGTCGGCTCTCGCGTCGAAGGCGACGGGATTTCCGATCGCGAAGATCGCAGCGAAATTAGCGGTCGGCTATACGCTCGACGAGATCCCGAACGACATCACGAAAAAGACGCCTGCGTCTTTCGAGCCGACCATCGATTATGTGGTGACAAAGCTTCCGAAGTGGGCCTTTGAGAAGTTCCCGGGGGCTGAAGACGTGCTCGGGACGCAGATGCGCTCGGTCGGCGAAGCGATGGCAATCGGCCGTACTTTCAAAGAATCGCTCTTTAAGGGATTACGTTCGCTTGAAGCGATTAAACCATTGCGTCTGCACGACATACCTGATGAGGAGCTTCAGCGAAAGCTTGCACGGCCGAACTCTAATCGATTCTCCTATCTGACCTATGCCCTGCAGAACGGATATTCCATCGACGAGCTTTATCGGCTGACCCGCATCGACCCGTGGTTCCTCGATCAGGTCAAGCAGGTGATGGAACTGCAGGCCGAGATCGACGGGCGTCCCGTTGTTGAATATTCAGCGGAAGAACTGAGGAAGGCAAAAGAATACGGCCTTTCAGATCGACGTCTTTTTTACCTTTCCGGTGATGACGAGACCGCTGTCCGCGATATCCGGAAAGGAAAAGGAATCAAGCCTGTCTATAAGCGCGTGGATACGTGCGGCGCTGAATTCGAATCCTTTACGCCTTACCTTTATTCGACCTACGAAGAAGAATGTGAGGCGGCTCCGACCGACCGCCGGAAGATAATGATCCTCGGGTCAGGCCCGAATCGGATCGGGCAGGGAATTGAATTCGATTATTGCTGCTGCCATGCCAGCTTTGCGCTTCGTGATGCAGATTTCGAGACAATCATGGTCAACTGCAACCCTGAGACCGTCTCGACCGACTACGACACGTCCGACCGGCTTTATTTCGAGCCGCTCACTTTCGAAGATGTGATGAACATCGTCGATGTCGAAAAGCCCGAAGGCGTGATAGTCCAGTTCGGGGGGCAGACGCCCTTGAATCTTGCAAATCGCCTGCATCGGGCCGGCGTCCCGATCATAGGCACTTCGCCTGATTCGATAGACCTTGCAGAGGACAGAAAACGCTTTGGTGCGCTGCTCGATGACCTCAAGATCCCGTGCCCGGAAAACTCCAGTGTTACATCAAGTGAAGAAGCGAAAGCTGTTGCAAAACAAATAGGTTACCCGATCGTTGTGCGGCCGAGCTTTGTGCTTGGCGGGCGTGCGATGGCGATCGTCTATGACGAAGCCTCGCTCGATGAATATATGCGAATGGCGACCGATGCCTCGCCGGAAAAACCGATCCTGATCGACAAATTCCTCGAACGCGCCGGTGAGATCGACGTTGATGCTCTCGCAGACGAGACCGGCGTTGTGATCGCAGGTATTCAGGAGCATATCGAAGAAGCGGGTATTCACTCCGGTGATTCTTCGAGCGTTCTGCCGCCGAAGAAGGTCGCCGAAGAACATCTCGACACGATCAAGCATTACACACGCCTTCTCGCCCGCGGACTGGGCGTCAAAGGCCTGATGAATATCCAATTCGCGATCAAGGACGACCGCGTTTATGTGCTTGAAGTGAATCCGCGTGCCTCGCGCACCGTGCCATTCGTTGCGAAGGCAACTGGCGTCCCGATCGCCAAGATCGCATCGCTCATCATGGCGGGCAAGAACTCGCTTGCCGACTTCAACCTGCCGGAAGTGCTCGACGTGAGGCGCGTTTTCGTAAAATCGCCCGTCTTTCCGTTCAAAAAGTTCGCCGGCGTCGATCCTGTCCTTGGACCCGAAATGCACTCGACCGGCGAGGTCATGGGAGTTGGCACCTCATTCGGCGAAGCGTACGGCAAAGCAATGGAAGGTGCGGGCCTGACGCTGCCGCTTGCAGGGCGAGCCTTCGTCTCTGTGAACGACGCGGACAAAGGGCAGGCCGTGAAGATCGCAAGACGTTTGAGCAAGCTTGGTTTTGATCTGGTCGCAACCTACGGGACCGCGAATCGACTCCGTGAGGTCGGACTCGAATGTGAGAGCGTTTTCAAGGTCAACGAAGGCCGCCCGAACATCGCCGACCTGATTCGCCAAGGCGAGGTCGCTCTCATCATCAATACTGCTCTCGGCAAAGCTTCTTTTTATGATGAAAAGGCGATCCGCAAGGCCGCACTTCAGTTCAACGTCCCATGCGTAACGACGATAACGGGTGCCGAAGCCCTCGTCGAAGC
>JRYD01006530.1_pt1 | contig 36980 bp, 40 predicted proteins | sample 235311 | NCBI WGS metagenome assembly JRYD01 (sample SAMN03074213, study PRJNA261472) | activated sludge metagenome | biome: Common Effluent Treatment Plant; feature: Wastewater; material: Activated sludge; isolation source: activated biomass in a lab-scale reactor treating industrial wastewater at... | reverse complement strand
GGCGAGGTGCCGTCCATCGTTCTGATGGTGCGCGAGCACGGCGCGATCTGGCGAACGATGGATGCGATCGAAGCGAGTCTGCTCGCCGGCACGGAGGCCCACACCGCCGACCTGTGCCATGTCTTGCTCGGTCAGCTCGAGCGGCACAACGCCAAGGAGGAGGCGGTCATCTACCCGGAGGCCGACAGCGTCCTCGACTCCCAGGCGGCGGCACGGCTCAGGTCATTCCTCGAGTCCGGGCGGGTCCCCGAGGGATGGACCTGCCGGAACGCCCGCCCACCGGCCGACCGGCGACGGAGAAGCCCGTGACCCGAAACTCACCCCTGATCCAGGGGCGATAGCCGCCTGGTCCGGTACCCCGCGGGCTCAGAGCGCATCGAATGGTTTGGCGTAGCGGAAGATGCCGCGAACGGCAGAGGTCCAGGTTCCCAACGGTCGAGCCTGGAAGTGGTCCCCCCATTCCGGATGTGTCGGCGAGATGTCGATCGAGGCGGCGGGGAAGACCATTTTGACGCCTTCCGCCCGCGATCTTGGTGAGGAGAAAGAGGTCTTTGCGCGAGTTTAGATAGATGGAAGCTGTTGCCGAAAAACCGGTCTGTGCAGAATGCGGGGCAGAGGTCCGCGAAGGCACGCGCTTTTGCTACGCATGCGGGAAACCTGTGAACGGCACCCCGATCGAGGCTCCGGCCGAAGAGATCGCGGCTCAGGCCGATGCAAAGGAACCTTCGAGCGTTAAAGCCGATCTAGAAGCTGCTTTCGCACGGGCTGAGCAAAGAACGTCAGCTGAAAGTGAATCGGATGATGGGAAAATGAGCCGCGTCAGAGCGGCACGCGAACGTCAGGCCTCGCGCGTCGCCAAGCGGAAGACCATCCGCTCGGAATGGGTTGAGCCGGTCGATGCTTCCGGATTCGGCCTGATGGCTTTCGCAGGGGTTACATTCATCATCACGGCGGTCATTGTTCTTTATCTGGAGGTCTTTAAGTAGATGCTCGCCGCAACAGTGATCGTGTTCGGAAGTATTTTTGCAGTGATGGGCATTTTTGCCCTCGTCCTTGTTTTCCGAAAGAAGAGAAGCAGCTGATCTTTGGAGATACTTATGCAGGCTTTGGGAATGGTCGAATGTTTTGGCTTGGTCGCAATGATCGAGGCTGCGGATGCGATGGTGAAGGCCGCGAATGTCAAGCTCGTAGGGTACGAGAAGATCGATGCCGGCCTCGTAACGGTGATCGTGCGCGGTGAGGTCGGTGCTGTAAAGGCGGCGGTGGATGCCGGTGCGGTTGCCGCAAGAAAGGTCGGCCAAGTAACGGCGACTCATGTCATTCCTCGCCCGCACGAGAATGTTGACGATGGAATTCCCGTGCTTGTAACGGGCGAGACCACCCGCAAGAAGATCTCAGGCTCCGTGCCGGAGAAATAGTTCGCCCGCCTCTAATTCTTTGGTAAATTGGTCGTATTTACCGGCTTTGCAAGGCTCGGCGGGCCGTTCTCGTTGTCCGCAGTTCGGCCTGCACGCGTAACGGGTATTCGCTTTTGTCCGTTCGGACCGTCTGCGACAACAACCTTGATCGCCCTGAACTTGCCATCCTTCCTGTCATTCGTCGGGATATATCCGATAGAATACTGCGTTCTGAGTTCGCCCGAGATCTGCTTGGCGATATCGGAAAGTTCGCTGACATCCGCCGGGAAATATGTCTTTCCGCCGCTTTCATCCGCAATTCGCTGTAGGAATGCCTTTGCCTTTTCCCGCGGACTCTTGCCGATGAAACCGCCTTCTTTGCTAAGATCGCCCAAAAAGCCTACGACATAGATCTGAACTTCGGATTCCCGCAGAAGGTCCATCAACTGCTTTTCGTTGTAATAGCTGTCGCGGTCCTCGCCGTCGGTTACTAGGACGATGGCACGCCGCCGACGGTCGTCGATCTTCTTCGATTGCTCATACTTGTCGACATTTTCAACCGCGAGATATACCGCGTCGATGATTGCCGTTTGCCCGCCTTCGATGAAAAGGTTGTCTAGCGAATCGTTAAGGTCCTGTTTATTGGTCGTGAACGGCTGTTCGATGGTGATCTTGTCTCGGCCGATAAACCGGACGATCTCGGTCTCATCCTCGGGCTTGTTCTTGTCGATGAGTATCTTGCCGGCCTCGATGACCTTATCGAGCTGTGCGCGCATTGAGCCTGAATTATCAAGCACCAATGCATAGTTGGTCGGAACTTCGGAACGCGAAAAGAAATCTATCGTCTGGAGAACACCATCTTCAAAGATCTTAAAGTCCTTTTCGGCAACGTCGTTTATCGTTCGATTATTGCGGTCAACGACACGGACATTGAGATTTACGAGTTCCGCTTCGACTCTAATGACATCGTCATCAGGATTCGGTGTCGGTGTAGGTGCCTTGACAGTCGGCGAGGGCGTCGGCGTCGGTGTGCGGAGCCGGCCATCCGCTTCGGCTGCTTCGGCCGACTTTGAGATAACGGCAAATATACCAACGGCCGCAACGAGTGCGGCCATGAGAACTTTAGCTTTCAAAGCTTTCATCAAAGGATCTTCACTCAACTATCGGTAATCCGAGGCCGGCGAAGCATAATAGCCGTCGCGAGCCCGGACGGTTAGACGCGGCAAACCCCGCGGGCGTTTGACCTTAACTTTGACCTTACGCCATTTCCCGTTCGGAACAAAATCTTTCGGAGTATAACCGATCGAGTATTGGTGACGCAGTTCCAGGGCGATGCGCTCAAAGATCTCGTCCATCTCGACATCGGATTCAGGATAAAAAGAGCGTCCACCCGTCACGTTGCTGATCTCATCTAGGAATGCCTGACCCTGCAAACCAACCTCGCTGGCAGCGTCATTGCGGCCCTGGATACCGATCGAATAGGCGACAACGTCCGATTCTTTTAGAAGACGCCGGACCTCGCCGAAGTTGTAGCGTGACGCTTTGTCCTGGCCGTCACTGATTATCAGCACGGCCTTCTTCTGATGCGAGCCGCGCATCACCTTCTCGACGCCTAGGTAAACAGCATCATAAAGAGCCGTGTCTTTCTTTGGTTCGACCAGCGTGAGTTTGCGCAGAACGGCTTCACCGTCGCGCGAACGGTCCAGCAGAAGCTGGGCCTTATTGTTGAAGGCGATCAGGAAATATTCATCCATCGGATGGCTCGTGGCGATGAAGCGTGAGAGAGCATGCCGTGCTTTATTGATCTTCTCGCCGTTCATCGAGCCCGAGACATCGAAGATTATGGCAAGCGAGACAGGTGCGTCGCTATCGCTGAAAAAGGTGATCTCCTGCTTCTCATCGTTGTCATAGACCGTGAACGCATCTTTCTTCAGCCCCGATATGTAACGATCATAGAGGTCTGTAACTGTTGCGGTGACCGTGACCAGGTCGGTTTTTATCTTGATAGCCCCGTTATCCGGCGGCGTTGGGCGCGGGGTCGGCGATTGCGCCGCGGAGACGGAAGCTAAAAAGACGACGGCGAAGAGAGAGGCCAGCAGGATCGAAAAACGAGAATGCTCGATGCCCAAAAGTTTACGCATACATACTCGAAAGGGACACTCTTATTGTAAAGATTGGCGAAAATCCGTTCAATGTATATTTTTAGATGCCAAAAGCCGCACTTTGGTTGTTCGGCTTCAAGAATCCAAATACGGTATCTGAAAGGAACATTCTTGCATCCCGGACGTGTTATAATTCGCCCTTTGACGTTGGAGAGTTTAGCGCTTTTGAACGTTCTTGGACCACCGAGTCCCGATCTTATGCCTGAATTTATCTGCCGCCTCGGAACGCCGTCCGGCGAAGTCGTAACAAAGATGGTCGAAGCTATCGGTGCTTCGGAAGCGAAACTTAGGCTTGAGGCCGACGGTTTTCGGGTCTTTGCCGTTTCCTCTGCGGAGAACGGCCTTTCCTCGGTCCTCGGTTTCGGCGGTTCGGGCAAGCATACAAAGGTCAAGCAGGCCGACTTTCTGCTCTTCAATCAGCAGTTTTCCGCGCTTCTGCGGGCCGGAATCCCCGTGCTTCAGGCGATCGAGCTTCTTAAGACACGTTCGGCGTCGGCGAGCCTTCGAATAGTACTCGCAGACGTTGAGGACCGCATCAAGAACGGCGAACCGCTCTCACAAGCTTTCGAGGAACAGGGGATCTTTCCGAAGATCTACACTGCGTCGATCCTGTCGGGCGAGAAGAGCGGTGCGCTTGATGATGTTCTGGCCCGGTTCGTTACTTATTTAAGGCGCAGCGTAGCGATCACGCGGAAGCTTCGCGGGGCGTTGGCATATCCTGCGTTCCTCCTGCTTGCGGCCACGATAATGGTCGCCTTTCTGACACTCTACATAGTTCCGCGAATGTCGGATCTTTTTCGCAACCTGAATCAAAGCCGCGAACTTCCTGTCCTTACGCGGGCGGTGGTGTATATCTCCGGGACGATCGTCTCAAATATTTGGTGGGTCTTGCCGCTTGCTATCATCATCGTCCTCGCACTTGTGTTCTGGTTCCGAACACAAAATGGAAGGCTTCTTTTGCACAAGGCGGTGCTCCGCTTGCCGGTCGCCGGCCAGCTCGTTAGGAATATGGCGACCGCACAGCTCTCGCGTTCGCTCTCGACGCTGCTTTCGGGCGGTATCACCGTGCCGGAATCCTCGGATATTTCGTCACAGGCGTTGAACAACCTCGAGCTTCGACGCAAGAGCCAATCCGTTCTGTCGTTGATCCGAGAGGGCCGCGGGTTTACTGAGGCACTTGAGACCGCGAATTGGATACCGTCGCTTGGACTCGATATGATCGGCATCGGCGAACGCTCGGGCAGTTTGCGCGAGATGCTGGACGAAGTCGCGGCCTTTTACGATGCAGAGGCAGAAGTTCGGCTTGAGCAGCTCACGACGCTGCTTGAACCGCTAATTCTGCTATTTATGGCGGCCGTCGTTGTTGTTATTCTTCTTGCGATCTACTTGCCGATCATACAAATGATCTCGGCCGGGCCGTTCGGAGGCAGGCATTAGGCACAAAGGTTTTTATGAACGTCGAAAGCACAAATATTGGGCCGGTCTCGTCGCCGAAGATCGAACTGTCGGATTTCCTCGAGAACGAACCGCCGGAGGTCATCGAAGCAAAGCAGCGTGCGAAGCGATATCGAATGCCGTATATCGATCTTCTGCCGCCGGACGCGCCTTCGCCAGTGGACCAGGAGGAACTTGCGAAGATACCCGTCGAGCTGATGTTGAGAAATCAGTTCGTGCCTATCCGCCGCGAAGGGAACTCGATGCACGTTGCGATGGCGAATCCCACGGACCTGGAACGTCTCGACGAGCTCGAGAACGTCCTCAATGTCCGCATCATTCCGCATGTCGCAACAGCCGGTGCGATCGACGTCGTCCTGCGGAAAGGCGATGCGACCCAGCGAGTGATGCAGGAGGCTGCGTCCGGATTTCGCATTTCGCTTGTCAAAGAGACCGAACAGGGCGAAGAGGTGCTCGACCTCGACCGCCTCGCGTCCGACAGCGATATGTCGCCGATCATCAAGCTCGTCGATACGATCGTTTATAACGCGATGGAATCGAGGGCGTCTGATATCCATATCGAGGCAGGTGACCGCGATGTTCGTGTAAAATTCCGCATCGACGGCGCGTTGTATGCGAAGGTCGATCCGATCGACATCGCCTATCACCAAACGCTCATCTCGCGTATCAAGGTTATGTCCGAGCTCGATATCGCCGAACGCCGGATTCCGCAAGATGGACGATTTCGCGTTCGCTATAAAGGCCGAACCGTCGATTTTCGTGTCTCGATTCTGCCGTCAGCCTTTGGCGAGAATTGCGTCATTCGTATCCTCGACAAAGAGCAGATATCGGAGGAATTCAAGAATCTCAGCCTCGATGTCGTTGGTTTTGACGAGGAAGATCTGAGACGTTTCCGCATCTATATCAAAGAGCCTTACGGAATGGTGCTCGTCACGGGGCCGACCGGTTCCGGTAAGACGACGACCCTTTACGGCGCGCTGAACGAGATACGAGCGGAAGAAGACAAGATCATCACTATCGAAGACCCGGTCGAATATCAGCTGCAGGGAATCATGCAGATTCCCGTGAACGAGAAGAAAGGGCTGACGTTCGCACGCGGCCTTCGATCTATCCTGCGTCACGATCCCGACAAGATTATGGTCGGCGAAATTCGCGACGAAGAGACCGCGCAGATCGCGATCCAATCTGCATTGACGGGCCACCTTGTTTTTACGACGGTTCACGCGAACAACGTGATCGACGTGATCGGACGTTTCCTGAATATGGGCGTTGAGCCTTACAACTTCGTATCATCCCTTAACTGCGTGCTCGCTCAGCGGCTAGTTCGCCTCTTGTGTCCAACATGCAAACGAGCCTATACGCCTTCGATCGAAGAACTCGCGGATTCGGCTCTTAAGCCTTCGGACGCCGAAGGGCACACGTTCTATCGAAATGTCGGCTGTGATGCTTGCAATCACACAGGCTATCGCGGCCGTTCTGCGATTCACGAATTACTCGATATGTCCGACCGAATCCGCGAGATGATAATCGAACGGCGTCCGGGTTCAGAGATCCGTCGCCAGGCCGAGCAGGAAGGCCTTTCGTCGCTTCGTGAGTCCGCAGTAAAGAAGGTCTTTGCGGGACTTACGACGCTGCACGAGATCAACCGCGTTACGTTCGTCGAGGAACTGAAGTAACTCAGCCGACAAGCAGTTGAGAATACAGTGTCGGGTCAACGTTGCCGCCGCTGACGACGACTCCGACGCGCTTGTCGCGAAATTCATCGACATTCTGCAAGACCGCACCGAGCGAGAGAGCACCGGTCGGCTCGCATTTGAGATTTGCGTGTGTGAAATAGAGCCTTAGACCTTCGACGATCTTTTCTTCCGATACTTCCAGGATCGAGTTGACGCCGCGTTGAATTACGGGAAACGTCAGATCGCCGACCGAGAGCGTTCGGGTTCCGTCGGCGATCGTCTGCGGTTCGAATTCATTCGGAATGATTTTGCCGGCTTCGAGCGAACGAGCGGCGTCATTCGCCATTGCCGGTTCGGCACCGATGATATCGATGTGCTTGTTCGCACGTTCGAACGCCTCGATCGTGCCCGAAATAAGGCCGCCGCCGCCGATCGGAATGACGATCGCATCCAGGCCGAGATCGACGAGTTCGTCGCCAAGCGATGAATTTCCTTCGATCACCAGCCGGTCATCAAAGGCGCTTGCCATATAGGCATCGGGCCGTTGTTGACGCAATTGTTCAAGACGCGCGACGCGGCTGACCTCGTTCACATTTATTAAGTCGGCCTCAGCCCCGTATTTTTGCACTGCGTCGACTTTTACCTTCGACGAGTTGTGCGGCATTATCACGGTGCACTTTCGGTCAAGCAGCTTGCAGGCGTACGCTAGGGCTTGGCCGAAATTTCCCGATGATACGCCAACGAACTCGCTTTCAGGGCGATTGAGAACAACGTTGTAGGCCGCACGGAATTTGAAGCTGCCGGTGTGCTGGAACGTCTCGCTGATCACAACGAGATCAAGATCGAGAAGAGAACGCAGTTTTTCGGGTTCGAGAATGGTTGTCGGGCGGATCGCGTCTTTGAGTGATAACATATCTACCGTAAACGCAGTTTATATCCGCATCGCCGCGGACGGCAAGATTGGATTCAAGATATGAACAAGACAGAAGTTGACGCTCTTCTGGAACCGCTCTTTCGACAGGCACAGATGCAGTTCGGCAGTGCGATCAAGGGCCGTTGGTTCTACGACGGCGACGGCTGCCCCGGCTGCGGCAAGGCGATCGGGACGATGAAATACAAACATAAGAATGCTCTCTCGCTGAATGCCTTTATCTATCGCGAACACGGCGTTCTGATCGCGTACTTGCTTTGCGGGAAGTGCGGGAATCAGGTGATACGAGCTAAAGAAACCCTGCCGCTGCACGCCGTTATCGAGAATAATTTGAAGAGCGCGTTCGTTAAGCAGCTCGGGCACTAAGTATCTAAGTTGCGGTCGTCGAACGATCGGTATTATTCAGCCGACGAGTTCGCGCCGCCTTGCGGTATAAACGCGGACAATGAGCAAAGATTTTGGTGCCGTCCTTCCAAAGGCCTTCGCTGCGAACGCTGTCGCACTCTGCGGTGAGAAAGGTTCCGATTGGCTGAAGCGCCTGCCGGAAACGGTCTCTGCGCTGGAGCACAAGTGGAATATCAAGACTGGGAAGCATTTTCGCGATCTTTCGTTCAACTACGTCGCGTCTGCCGAACTTTCGGACGGACAACCTGCGGTGCTGAAGATCGGGCTTCCCCTCGAGGATGCAGAGATCTTCGGGGAGGCCGAGTACCTGAGGCTCCTTGATGGCCAAGGCTCCGTCAAGCTCCTCAAGTTCGACCGTGAGCATCAGGCAGTTCTTTTGGAAAGGGTCCGTCCCGGCATCGACCTGAAGTCCGTCTGTCGAAACGACCAAGGCAAGGCTCCCGCGATCGCGATCGACGTCCTCAAACGCATTCTACGGCCCGTTCCTCCATCGGCAGTGCATTTCATTCGGCTCGATGATTGGTTTGACGGATTGAAGAGGGCGGCGGGAACAGACTTTCCGCGAGATTATGCCGAAAGAGCGCTTTCGCTCTACGAAAAGCTTTCGGCTGACGCGAAGAATGTCTTTCTGCTGCATGGCGATCTTCACCATACGAATATCCTTTCCGCGACGCGCGAACCGTATCTTGCGATCGACCCAAAAGGGATCATCGGTCACGTCGGATACGACATCGGAGTTTTTCTGAACAACCACTACAATTGGCTCGAATGGAATTCACGGCTTGCGGCCAAGCTCGACAAAGCTATAGCAGAGTTTGCCTCGGCGTTCGAACTCGAAGAGCGTACGATCAGGGGCTGGGCATTCTGTCAGAAGGTTGTGTCGAGCTGGTGGATATTCGACGAGATGTCCGGCATCTTGAGCGAAGATCTCGGGCTTTCTGATATTTGGCGGGTTTGATTCCTTGGCTTTTGGAACCCGACTCGAGATTCGTCTCGACAGGCTCTTTTGTGATAATTGTTAGATATGGACAAAGCGAATTTCGGAATGATCGGCCTCGGAACGATGGGCCGCAATGTTTTGTTGAATGTCGCGGAACACGGCATTGCAGGCGTCGGTTATGACCTCGACGCAGCGAAACGAGAACTACTGCTCAAAGAAGGCGACGGGATGCCGGTCGATGTAGGCGCCGACCTTGCCGAATTTCTCTCAAAGCTCGAGTCGCCGCGCAATATCATGCTGCTTGTGCCCGCGGGCAAGATCGTCGATTCGGTCATTGCGGACCTCGTCCCGCACCTTGACCTGGACGATCTGATCATTGACGGCGGAAATTCGCACTTCACGGACACGGACCGCCGCATCGCCGAATTGTCCGAAAAGAACATCGGATTTATGGGCGTCGGTGTGAGCGGCGGCGAAGAAGGTGCACGCCACGGTGCGAGCATCATGCCCGGCGGCACTAAGGAACACTACGATAGGGTCGAGGACGTTCTTAAAGCGGTGTCCGCAAAGGTCGATGGCGAACCTTGTGTCGCTTATATGGGACAAGGTTCCGCAGGCCATTTCGTCAAGATGGTCCACAACGGCATCGAATACGGCCTGATGCAGATCATCGGGGAGACATATGACTATCTCCGCCGCGTGAAGGGCAAGTCAGCGGGCGAGATCGGCGATATTTTCGCCGAATGGAATACGACCGAACTCAACTCCTTCCTGGTCGAGATCACGGCGATAGTACTTCGAAAGAAAGACGCGGAGACCGGGAAGTTCCTTGTGGATGAGGTGCTTGACGAGGCGGGCCAGAAAGGCACCGGTAAGTGGACCTCGCAAGCGGCACTCGACCTCGGCACCCCGATCCCGACGATCGATTCGGCAGTTTCGATGAGGCAGATCTCGGCGATCAGGAGTGTGCGTGATGCGGTCGGCGAGGCATTTGGCAAGGATCTGGCCGATCGGGAAAGTTCGATCAGTACCGATGACCTTCAGAAGGCACTAACTGCGGCATTCATTATCACTTACGCACAGGGAATGTCGCTCATTCAGGCGGCGGCGACGGAACTTTCATATGGGACCGATCTTGCTGAGGTCTCGAAGATCTGGCGCGGAGGCTGCATCATCCGTTCGGCCCTGCTTGAAGAAATGCGACAGGCGTTCGGTGAGAATCCGGGCGTTGAAAGTTTGATGATCGACGCAAAGTTTGCCGATGCTTTGAAGGCCCATACGCCGAACTTGCGAAAGATGCTTTCGGCATGTACGCGGCACGGCATCGCGGCCCTTTGTCTCGGCTCCGCGTTGAGCTATTTCGATGCGTTCCGAGCGGAGAAATTGCCTGCGAATCTCATACAGGCACAGCGCGACCTATTCGGTGCACATACCTACAAGCGGAACGATAAGGAAGGTGTCTTCCATACATCGGATTGGGAGAATTAGATTTACAGGATCATTTCCGTGCGGCTTTTGGGGCTTTCGGCGCGATTGACATCCTAAGAATCGGTAGTATCATTACCAAGCACTCAACAATTTTAGTCTATGCTTCAACCTCAAGGAGATTTCCACAATGGACGACGTAACCCGCAACCGCATCGACGCGTTCGATCGCTGTGAACAATGGTTTGCCTACAACGCAGCCGGTGTAAACACGATCGGCAAACTCAAGAATCTAGCTCTTGAGGTCAAAACTAAATTAACGACACTTGACGACACCGCAGGCGCCCTCGTCGTGTCCCTAACCGACAACCTAATGCAACTACAACGCACCGCCGGCTACATCATCGAAAACGCCTTCGAATCCGACGTCGCGGCACTGGCATCCTGGAAATTCGCCAGCCACGTCGAGGTTCCACCAAAGAAAAAGGCACCACCAAGGCCATAAGCTTGCGGGACAGGTTGTGAAGGATTTTACCGAGGTTGGCAAATGCTGAAGTGTATTCGGCGACCACATCGAATATTTAAATTATAATCAAGCCATTCTTGAAGGTGTCTTAGAAAGGGTTTGAATTGGAGAGGAAAGCATGAACAACGAAGAAATGGATGTTGATGACGAGAGTGAAACTTCGAATGACGAGGTTCTTGAGGACAATAAGGAGATTGTTGAGGATATTGATCCCTTTGATGCGTCTAAAGTCGTTGTGTTTTCACGCGACTGGACAATCGAGACAGTCTACTCGCAAATTAAGGAGGGCAACATTGACCTAAATCCTAAATTTCAACGCCGAAACGCTTGGAATGACTCTAAGCGCAGCATTCTCATCGAATCGGTAATTTTGGGATATCCTGTTCCTGAAATCGTCCTTGCTGAAGATCCAAAGAAGAAAAGGTCGTTCATAGTAATCGACGGTAAACAGCGGCTTTTAACCCTTGCCGGGTTCATCGATCCCGAAACTTATGAGTATTGGGTCAATCCAACGCTCGATTTGAAGAAGGCACCTTTGAGGGGTGCCTCATATAAAGATTTTGAGGGAAACCCAGATCTCGCTGACAAATTTCGTGAGTTTAAGAATTCTAGTATTCGAACAACCGTCATTACGAATTTTGAAAAGGATGACGTGCTCTATGACATTTTTTACCGCCTGAATTCTGGTGCAACACCACTCTCAACGCAAGAGTTACGACAGGTTCTGAACAAAGGCGAGTTTGCGAATTACTTGATTGAAATAACTAATGAGACCCAACCTCTACATCACATTCTGAAACTCAACGGCCCAGATAAACGACTCGTCGATATTGAGATTATCCTACGATGTATTGCGATGATCTTATTTGGCAACGAGTACACCGGTAATCTGAAGAAATTCTTGGATTCCAAAATGCGATTTATTAACGATAATTGGTCTGAAATGCATGAAAACATATCTGACGTATACATTCAAGTTAATCGTGCGATTGAAATCCTTAAGACTGTTTTTGAAGACTACTCTAAAATTGGACGTAAATACAAAAACGGCATACCAGAGCCGCGTTTTAATCGGGTGCTATTCGAAGTAATGGTCTTCTATTTCACGCGTCTTTTGACCGTGGATTTGACAGCCAACAATATAGCCAAATTCACTCACGCGTTCGTTGCCCTTTGCGATGAGCCAGACTTTAAGTCGTCGATCGAATCGTCAACTAAGAACATCGAGAACTACCGGATACGCTTCAACAAGTTTCAAGCTATTGTCAACGAATCATTTGGGAAGAATTTTGATTTGGTGCCATTCAACCAAAACTGATGCCGAGCGATTTGAAGAAAATATATCGGGAGCTTAAGTCGGACCTTATCCGAATCGAGAAAGTCCATATACGTCGCTTTCTCACGAGTCCTCTTTCAACTCCTGAAAAGTACGAGCTCTCTGTAAAGGCCTATTGTGTGCTGTGTCATGCTGCGTTTGAGCAGTTTGCAGAAGAGGTTGCGGAAGCGGTGTTGACCGCTGTCGTTCATGACTATACTTACAATAAGAAGGTTACTCTAGCAACAGTCAACTTGCTCCATTTCAAGGCCAATGGATCAAGCGTTCTTGAAAAAAAAGAATATAGGGATGCTCCTTTGGTGATTTTTGATTACCTAAGACCGTCGCTTGAAACAGCTAAGACCACTTTGTCGAATTTCATCAATAGCGAGGCGGGAAATAACGGAATCGGTATTAAGAACCTAAACAGATTGTTTGTTCCATTGGGAATTGAACTTCCTCGAGATGTTTCATTACTGAGTTCGTTGAAACTCCTTGCTAGAGAAAGAGGGCACTACGCTCACAAACGCAAGGATGGTGGTGTGATTCGACACAGCCTTTCTCCTGAGGATGCGCAGAAAGCAGTACAAGACTGTATCAAGTTTTTCGGGCAGATAAAGGATGATGCACTGAAATTCCTGTAGTCTGAGATTATTAGCATGTAATAGTGAGAAATGTTTGTCCAACACCTAAACGATCTCACAAGGGGGTTCGTTACTGAAGGTGCGCTCATAAGGCTCACATCGGAAGTTTAGTGAAGACGGGGCAGAAGGAGTGTGGCTTACCTTAGATTTTAGGAAAAAACACCATGCCATATCCAAATATATTCGACAGGGAAGTTTCGGAAGGGATCATTGGGCGGTTGAATGCGTTGACGCCGGAGTCGCAGAGGTTGTGGGGGAAGATGTCGGTGGACAGATGTTGGCGCATTGTAATGTGGCGTATGAGTGCATTTATGAGCCGGGCAAGCACCCGAAACCGAAGTTTCCGATGGGCTTTGTGTTGAAATACATCGTCGCTTCGTTCGTCGTTGGCGAGAAACCGCCGAAGAAGAATTCACCGACGGGGCCGTAGTTCATCATCACGGACGCATGCGCCTGCAGCAGTTCGGAGCCTAAACGATCTCCCACGCGGATTCGGTTTCGAGGAGCTTGGTCATCAGCTGGGCGTGGACGGAGTGCCCGCTCTTTTCGGCGGTGATGCGGCCTTGAATGGGCATTCCGACGAGAGCCGCGTCGCCGATGATGTCGAGGATCTTGTGGCGGACGAATTCGTCGGCGAATCTTAGAGGAGTTTCATTCAGCATTCCGTCCTTGGTGAGCACGATCGCGTTGTCGAGCGAACCGCCGAGGGCCAAATTCGCCTTGCGGAGCATATCGATCTCTTCGGCAAACCCGAATGTTCGGGCCGACGCGATCTCACGGCCGAAGGAGCCGTTCTTCATCACGAATCTATATGTCTGCCGTTTGATGAACGGATGCGGGAAGTCGATAACGCAGTCGATCTCGAAATTGTCGGCAGGTTCGATAGACATCTTGCGGCCGTTTTGATCGACCGTAACGCTTTCTTTTACGACGAGCGTGCGGCGAGGTGAATCCTGCTCGATGGTTCCGGCCTTTTCGATGAGGTCGATAAAATTCTCGCTTGAGCCGTCAAGGATCGGGACCTCGATATTGTCTAGTTCGATAAAGCAGTTATCGATCCAGCTTCCGCGCAAAGCCGAGAGCAAATGTTCGCAGGTTGATAATACAACGCCCCGGCGCATCAGCGTGGTCGCATAGGAGCAGTGTGAGATGAATTCGACCGATGCCGGGATCTCAAAATTATCAAGATCTGTGCGGACAAAGACATAGCCCGTGTTCTCGGGCGCCGGTCGAAGGCGTAAGTTGACCTCAACTCCCGTATGAAGGCCAATGCCGCCGGTGGCGATCGAATTTGCGAGCGTTATCTGGTTCACCATCTCTACAATCCATAGCAAAATGTATGCCGAGATCGACTTCAGCAATTTCAAAGGTTTCGGGCCGCACAAAAGAGACGATCTGTGGGATTCACGCCACATTTAGTGGCGGAATTTACTAATAACGGCGAACCCATTACAATCTAGAGACAGTTATGGCGATTGCAACCGCTGGCCAAAAGGCCGCGAAAACGACTAAGGTAAAGATCGAAAATACGGCGACCTTTCCGCTTCCAAAAGACTATGAGGCTTCGATCCACAAGGCCCTCGATTTTCTTCCCGTTGAACAGACACGCGGGATCGAGCGGATCAAACTCGTAGATTTCATTAACGATCCGAGATTGAAGAATATGGACGTTCCGGTTAAGGGCGACCTTCCGGGGCTATATCATCCGCGTGTGCAGAACTCTGCACCGTGGTTCGAGATCTCGATGGGCGCTTTGCTCCAGCCGACGGAAGGACGAGCAAAGCGTTTTATGGCAAAGAGCGGCTTCAAGGGCAATGTTGCGGGGCTGATCTTTTCGCTCGTCGGCCAGCATTATTATCTGACGCTTCGGCATTCGGTAAAGAAGACAGGCCTCGAACCGCAGATCAGGCAGTATGCCGAAAAGAACCTGAAGGCGTGGACAGAGAAGCAGTCGGAAGGAAGCTGGCGTGCGAAGATCTTCAAACCGTTCCGACCGATGCTCGAACGCTGGGCAAAATGGTTGAATAAAAAAGCCGCGGAATCGAAGAAGTAAATAGTTAATGGTGAATGGTGAATTGTGAATGGTGAATTGGCGAATTGTCATTGATGCATAGATAAAAATTCACAATTCACAATTTACCATTCACAATTCACCATTGACGCTATGAACTATTGGCTGGTTAAACAAGAACCGACGGCTTATTCCTGGGACGATCTCGTCAAAGATGGGGCGACCGATTGGACAGGCGTCCGAAATTACACTGCGCGAAATCATCTGAGCGAGATGAAGAAAGGCGATAAGGTCTATTTCTATCATTCCGTCGTAGGAAAAGAGGTTGTCGGGATCGCGCAGGTTTCTCGAGAAGCATTTCCCGATCCGACCGACGAAAAATGGATCGCGGTCGAGATAAAACCCGTCAAGGCTCTGAAAAAGCCGGTCGGGCTCGACAAGATCAAGGCGAACAAGGCTCTCGCAAATATTTATCTTGTGCGTCAGCCGCGTTTTTCCGTTATGCCGCTTACGAAGGACGAGTTCGAAGAGATCCTTAGCATGTCCAAGTAGAACACAAATGCTCGAAGCAGCTGTCCGCCATTACAACGAACTCCTGAGCGATGAGGGCCTAGCTGCCGATTCGCTCGCGATGCTTCAGTCTGAGCTCGAGGCTGCGAAACTGATCTTCGGCGGGCGCCCGCTATCGCCGTATCTTCGGCCGCACTTCGTCATTCGTGAGGATTGGGAGCGCGTCGTACGGGCATGCGAAACAGTTTTCGGTGCTCTACAAAAGGTCAAAGAGGCGGCGATCAAAGATGATGCTTTGCTTGACGAACTTGGGGTCACTGCGATCGAACGTGAACTTATCGCGATCGATCCCGGCTACGCTCACGTTTCACCGACAGCAAGGCTCGATTCTTTTCTCGTCGGCGATACTTATTCGTACGTCGAGCTGAACGGCGAGAGTCCGGCGGGCATCGCGTTCGCAGATTCGGCTTCGGAGATCTTTCAAGAGCTTCCGGTTATGAAGCGGTTTGCTGAGAGTTACGATCTAACTCCGATGGAAGGCTCGTCAAAGCTGCTCGCAACGCTCGTCGAATGTTACGAAGAGTTTATCGGCGGGAAGTTTGATAACAAGCCTACGATCGCCATCGTCGATCTGCGCGACCTGCCGACGATCAAAGAGTTCGAACTTTTTCGCGACTTTTTTGAAGCCAATGGTTATCCGTCGCTCATATGCTCACCGGATGAACTTGAATTCGACGGGAAGCGGCTTTCGGCCCGCGGCCGCGAGATCGACATCGTTTACAAACGGCTTTTGGTCAATGAGAATCTGCCGATAATCTACGATGAGCCGACGCTGCTCGAAGCGTGCAAAGCGAAGGCCGTATGCATGGTGAACAGCTTTCGCGGCAAGTTGGTCCATAAGAAAGCGATCTTTGCCGTACTGACAAACGAGCGTTACGAACACCTGTTCGACGAGGAAGAGCTGACCGTTATCAGAGCCCACGTCCCGTGGACCCGCAGATTCCGTGATGAAGCAACTCGCTACGCTGACGCGGATATCAGTTTGGTGCAGTGGACACGCGAGAATTCCCACAAGCTTGTGCTCAAGCCGAACGATGATTACGGCGGACACGGAATATACATAGGTTGGAATTCGACCGGGGAAGAGTGGAACGCGGCGATCGAGATCGCCCTTTCTGACGGCGATTATCTTGTCCAGGAACGTGTGAAGACGGCGAAGGAAAGCTTTCCTGTGGTAACTGCCGATAGCAGTTGGCAGATGGCCGAACAGCTTGTGGATCTTGACCCCTTGCTCTTTATGGGAAAAGTCGGATCTGCGTTCACACGGCTAGCCTCTAACGAACTTGCAAATGTTACGGCCGGCGGCGGAATGGTTCCGACGTTTATTATTTCTAAGAAGTAAGAATACTCACTCTGCAAAATCTGAGATCGATCATTATGGCAAACCTTTCTACGACAGTTCGAGTCAGCCTTCTGCTCATTATTGCCTTCGGTGTACTATCGGCCGGTGCTTTGGCACAGGGAAAAAGGGTCTTTAGCATCGTCGAGACTCCGACAGCTCGGGCAGCCGAATTGAAAACGTCGGTCGCGTCGGTTCGCGAGGCCGAGATAGCCGTTGATGCCGCCGCTTTTCTCGGCGGACGGCAGGAAAGGCTCATCCTGCCTTTGTTTGATGGCAAGACCTTTGGTGCTAAGCAGCTTGAATCAGAAGGTAGCGAAGTCTTCGCTCTCGATAACTTCGTATGGCGCGGAAAGCTGCACGACGGCAAGTTCGTTGGTGATGTGGTCATGACCTTCAATAAGGGTTCGGTCTCGGGACTGATCTATTCGCCGGACGCCGTTTACGAGATCGCTCCCAAGGGCGACAAGAATATTCTGATCGAGCTCGATCAATCGCTCTTTCCGCCGTGTGCCGGCGAGATCGAAGGAGAGCGGTCGATACCGCAGCATCTAACGGTGCCGTCGGGCAGCACCGATTCAGGCGATAGGATCGATGTGCTCGTTCTCTACACTGACGCTGTCCGCACCTCCGCCGGAGGCGATACGCAGGCCCAAACGATCGCACAGCAGGCGATCGCCGCGACCAATACCGCGTATATCAACAGCAAGGTGCGCCAGCGTGTGAGGCTTGTCGGTGCGGAACTAACTGCCCTGAATGAGACGGGGAGCTTCAATACCGAATTGAGCAATCTGCGTGCGGATGTTTCGGCAAATTCGCGTCGAAACCAATTGAACGCCGACCTTGTCGATATGCTCACTAATTCGACCGCGGCCTGTGGGATCGGTTATCTGATGGGTTCGCTACCTGGCAACGCTAATAACGGATTTACCGTAACGGCCCGGACCTGCGCGGTCGGCAACCTGAGTTTTGCCCACGAACTTGGGCATAATATGGGCAGCCAGCATAATCCGGAGAACGGCAGCGGTCCAACGTTTCCGTATGCATTCGGACATTATGTGAACGGCGTTTTCCGGACGGTAATGTCGTATTCCGATCCCTGCACGTCAGGCTGTACGCGCGTCGCGCATTTTTCAAATCCCGTTATCAATTACAACGGTTACGCGACCGGCATCGATAATGCCCGCGACAATGTCCGTTCGATAAATAACACGGCCGATTCGATCGCGAATTACCGTTACAGCGGGTCGAGCATTACGCTCAACAGCCACAACGGCGGCGAATGGTTCCCGCGTCATGTTCGGCGTACGGTCAACTGGATCTCGAATGGAGTGACCGGCAATGTCAGGATCGACGTTTCGTGGAACGAAGGCACGACCTGGAAGTCTGTCGTCGCAAGTACGCCGAATGACGGATCCGAGACTTTTTCAATTTACGGCCCCGCAACGCGGCATGCGAGGATACGCGTCGTAAGCCTCGACAATACGGCCGTCAGTGACTCGAGCATCAATAATATTTCGATCAGATAAGGACGGTTCTCCGACGCCCCAATGATAGATATCACCCCAAATTCCCGGCTTCGCACTCTCACGGAAGAGTTTGTCGAACTCGAATCCAGACTAAAGCTCGGTGGCGGTGCTGAGAAGGTCGCCAAGATCCATAGGCAGGGAAAGTTGACGGCGCGTGAACGCGTCGATCTGCTGCTCGACAAGGATTCTCACTCACAGGAGATCGGCCTGCTCGTTGCCTTTGACGAGTACGACGGAAAGGCACCGGCGGCCGCGGTCGTTACCGTGTTGGGCAAGGTCGAGGGCAGGGAATGCGTGATCGTTGCAAATGATGCGACCATCAAGGCCGGTGCGTGGTATCCCGAAACGATCAAGAAGATACTGCGCGCGCAGGAGATCGCGATGCGCAACCGCGTGCCGATCATCTATCTTGTCGATTCTGCGGGCGTGAATCTCCCGTTTCAGGGCGGCGTCTTCCCCGGACAATACGGCGCGGCCCGCATCTTCTATTACAACTCGATAATGCGGCGATACCTTCGCGTTCCGCAGATCTCGGCGGTGATGGGAATGTGCGTAGCGGGCGGAGCTTACTTACCCGCGTTGAGCGACGTTATTCTGATGGTCGAAGGCACGTCATTTATGGGCCTCGGCGGTGCGAATCTCGTAAAAGGAGCAACTGGACAGACGATCGATAACGAAACTCTCGGCGGTGCCTTGACGCATAACGCCGTTTCGGGCGTCGCTCACTACCGCACGAAAAATGATGAGGAATGTATCGAAAAGATCCGTGCACTCGTGCGTGATCTGCCGCGAGCTGACGGCACGCGTTTGTCTGTCGGCGACGCGCACGAGCCGTCCGCATCTTCGGATGCGATGTACGATATTCTGCCCGAAGATCATCGTGCACCGTACGACATGCACGCGTTGCTTGACACGTTCCTTGACGCGGGCGGCGTCGAAGAGTTTCAGGCGGACTTCGCACGCGAGATGATCTGCGGGAACGCGCGGCTCGGCGGGATGCCGGTCGGCGTGATCGCGAACTCCCGCGGCATGTCAAAAGGCAAGCCGGGCACGCCGCCTCGCTTCGGCGGCATCATTTACACCGAGTCTGCGGAAAAAACTGCGTACTTTATCGAAAATTGCGACCGTCATTCGATCCCGCTGCTCTTCGTGCAGGATGTTTCGGGCTTCATGGTCGGCGGCGAGGCCGAGCACAGCGGGATCATCCGTGCAGGCGCGCGTTTCGTCGAGGCGATGTCGTGCGCGAAGGTGCCGAAACTCGTACTCACGATCAACCACGCGAGCGGAGCGGGCTATTACGCAATGGCGGGGCAGGGTTTCGATCCCGACTTCATCTTTTCGCTTCCGACGGGACGAATGGGCGTGATGGAAGGCGACTCTGCCGTGCAGGCGATGTTCGGAACACAACTCGAAAAGCTGAAGGCGGCGGGCGAGTCGCCATCTGCGGAATTCGAGGCCGAGATGGACGCCGTTCGAGCGACCTACGATCGCGAACTCGACGCAAAACACGCTGCAGCACGCGGGCTCCTCGACGCGATCATAACGCCCGAAGACGTTCGCAGCTCGCTCATCCTCGCTCTTCGTACGTGCCTCAACACTTCTACACCGCACATCGGGCCTTTCGTGCTCCCTCAAATATAAGACCGCAAGTCCGCAGCGCTGCAGAAGCCCGCACGCGAGCAGGGGCGATAGAGTCTTAATATCACAGGCTTTGCCTGTCTATTTGCGGTAGAGCTGTGCTCTACCGTCGCATCTATATTGGATGATTCTGAGGCTTTGCCTCCGGCTGCGGCGGAGCCGCACAGATCTGGCGGGCTTTGACCGAAAAAGCTGAGCTTTTCCGCAAATAGAGCAGCAGAGCTGCAACGAAATGCGGCAGGCATTCAAAGAATTGTGCCGGCAATTCTTCGCGCGCCTACCATATGATATATGCGCACGAACGGAATTTCTTTGCGGCTTGCCGCGTCGCAGTTCGGAAAGCTCTGCTTTTCCGATATCGCTTCAAGATCTTTCATCGCGGCTTGCCGCATAGCAGTGCGGTCGGGCTTGCCCGACCGTCGAGTCATCAAAAAATAAATGGAGCCCGCGTTAGCGGGCGACAGAGCGATCTGATCTTGTCGGCGGCAAGCCGCCTCCATTATTCATACCCGCCGAGGCTCGGTCGGGCAAGCCCGACCGCACTGGTTTGCGGCAAGCCGCTGCAGAACGCAAGCCTGACCGCGCTGCCAAAGTGCATCGAGCATAAGGCTGCGGCCATCTCATACAGATTGCTTACGCGCAAGGCCGACGGCATTAAGCGAGAAAAATCTTCCCAAACCTGCGGCCGGATGGTTATAATGTAGAACGATGCCGCTCCGCGGCCGACGCGCTTCAACCTCTCGATCTCGAATAGACAATGAAAAACTCTCTACTTAAGGCAGCATTTGTCTGCGCGGCATTACTCTTCTGCGTTCTTTCGGCCAACGCCCAGATGTCGAAGGCTGAATCCGCCAAGCCATCGGAGCACGCTTCATCCTCGTCGAAAGGAGGCAACGCAGTGCTGAATGGAGCGGGGAAGGTGGCCGTCGTTGTCGTCAAATCGGCCGCAAAGGGCACTTGGGCCGTAACGAAATTCACCGCAAAGAACGTCGCCAAGCCGATTCTCTTCAAGTTGTTGCCAAAGGCGGGCAAACTTGCTTTGAAGGGCACGGGCCTTGGGGCAAAACATCTCCTTCCATACGCTGCGAAACTAGCGGTCCTTTGACGATTAGGCGTCGGCAGGCACAAAATGCATCATCATGATCCTGCGATGGTGCCGGAGACTGCGTCCTAACCGAAGAAATAGAGCTGCCGCCCTGTCGGCAGCTTTTTCTTCTGCGTTAAGATAGGAGACGCTACGAACTTAGAAAGGATGCCTTCGGAGCCAGCCAACAGCACAACTCAACGGTCCGGAATAAGGTTTATGTTCCGTGCGTTGTCGCACAGAAACTATAAGCTCTTCTTCTCGGGCCAAAGCATCTCGATGGTCGGCACGTGGATGACGCGTATAGCTACGAGCTGGCTCGTTTACAAATTATCCGGTTCGGCGATGTTGCTCGGCGTGGTCGGCTTCGCCGGCCAGATTCCCGCGTTCTTGCTTGCACCTATCGCAGGTGTGATCGTCGATCGGATGAATCGCCATCGGCTGCTGGTCATTACGCAGGTCCTTGCGATGGTCCAGTCGGTCGCAATGGCCATTCTCGCCCTCAGCGGCTACATAAAGTTGTGGCATATCATTGCGCTCAGCATCTTTCAGGGATTGATCAATGCGTTTGATATGCCGGCCCGTCAGGCGTTCGTCGTAGAGATGGTCGAAGATCCTGCAGACCTTCCGAATGCCATCGCACTAAACTCGTCGCTCGTAAACGGCGCCCGTCTTCTAGGTCCGTCGATCGGCGGTGTCGTGATCGCAGCGGTCGGTGAAGGGTGGTGCTTTGCGATTGACGGGATCAGCTACATTGCGGTGATCGGCTCGCTCTTGGCAATGAACGTAAATCGTGCGATGAAGGCGGCAATACCCGACGGCGGCGCAAACATTTTCCGCGAACTTCGTGACGGCTGGAAATACGTGGTCGGATCACCTCCGATCAGCAAGATACTTATTCTCCTTGCCGCAGTGAGCCTTGTCGGGATGCCGTACACGGTGCTAATGCCGGTCTTTGCAGAAAAGATCCTCAAGGGCGGGCCGAATACGCTTGGGCTCTTGATGGCTTCAACGGGTATAGGTGCGCTTATCGGCGCGATGTTTCTCGCCTCGCGAAAGACGGTGTTGGGCCTTGGACGATACATCCCTAGGATGGCCGGACTGTTTGGCATCAGCCTTATCGCATTTTCACTTTCTCGTTCGATCTGGCTGTCGGTTGTACTGCTAGTAGCTACGGGACTAGGTTTTATGGCACAGATGGCGGTCAGCAATACGATCATTCAAACGATCGTTGATGAAGATAAGCGGGGCCGCGTAATGAGTTTCTATACCATGGCGTTTATGGGAACGATCCCGTTCGGGAGTTTGCTTGCGGGGACTCTTGCCGAACATATCGGTGCTCCGGAGACGCTTTTGATCGGCGGCATAGGATGTACCGTCGGCGCCGTATGGTTTCAGCTCTCGCTTCCTCGGCTCCGTGAATTCGTCCGTCCGATCTACATCAGGAAAGGGATCCTGCCTGAGGTGCGCGAGGGCGTTTTTGTTACCTCGGAACTAAGCGTTCCGCCGAACTCGTGAATTAGCTGCGCGTGCTCGGGTCAGCGTCTGTCGGCCGCGTTGCGTGTTCCGTCAAGGATAAGTCTTTGGTAGTCGGCCATCGCTGTTTGAACGACCGTGTGAGCATAGTCGCGCCCGTAGGAATGCGCGATGCGGCACTGATTCGTCTCCCCAGGCAATGCCTTGTACGTGAGAAAATAGTGCTGAAAGCGTTCTAATATGCCGGTCGGCAGTTCTGAGATATCGTTGTACTGGCCAAAGACCTTGTCGCCTTTCAGAACGGCTATGATCTTGTCGTCTGCCTCGCCGCTGTCGATAAGGCAAAGGCCTCCGATCGGGATCGCTTTAAGGATTATGTCGCCGCGTGGTATGTGATGTTCCGAGAGCACGAGGATGTCGAGCGGATCGCCGTCACCTTTTGCGACCTCGAGCGAAGAATGCGAACGAGCGAGTTCAGCTATCCCGTCTCCGCAATAAGTTCGCGGCACAAAACCGTAATTTGCGGGCACGACGTTAGAATACTGCTGAGGACGGTCGATCTTAAGATAGCCGGACGCCTTGTCGATCTCATACTTGACGGTGTCGGACGGAACTATCTCGATGAAAGCTGTAAGTTCATTAGGGGCATCGTCACCGATCTCAACTCCGTGCCATGGGTGGGCCTTGTCGCTTCGAAAATTCATCATGTCATCTTGGAATTTAACACAGAGAGAGGGCACAACGTGACGTGACCGCCACCACAACGTGTTTTGTGCGTGGTATGGTTAAATAGTTTCAGATGTCAGAAAATGTGTCGATCCAAACATCAGACGGGGTCGCGATCGTGCGATTCACCCAACTGGAAAGGAAGAATCCATTGTCTCGGTCGGTCATCGAATACCTGCACGCTCTCGCCGATGATCTGGCGACTGACGCAAGCGTCGAAAAGGTGATCCTCACCGGCATTGGCGACGCGTTCGCGAGCGGTGCGAATTTGAACGAGATCGCGGCTCTTTCCGCCGAAGATGCACCGGAATTCGCACGCCTCGGCCAGTCTTTGATGCAAAAGATCGCCGAACTCCCTCAATTCGCCATCGCCGCCGTCAACGGTCACTGCTTCGGCGGAGCACTCGACCTCGCACTCGCATGCGACGCACGCATCGCATCGCCGAACGCACGATTCGCACATCCGGGAGCAAGCTTAGGAATAATCACCGGCTGGGGCGGCACGCAGCGTCTGCCGCGCATAATCGGCGAGGCACGCGCACTCGAAATGTTTTTTTCTGCGGAGCCGATCTCCGCTGAGCGTGCGTTTACGATCGGTCTAGTAGATGAGATCTCTGACGATCTGTTGGGATCTGCGTTAAGATCGGATAAGGGTATATGAAACTGCGGCATACGATCGTGGTCTTCCTAGTTGCAGGCCTTGTTCTGCATACTGTCTATTACTATCCGCTGCTGCCGACCACATTGGCCTCGCACTTTAACAGAGCCGGCGAACCTGATGCGTGGATGGGGAAGAGTGCTTTTCTTATGTTTGAAGGCATTCTCATTTGTGTACTTCTATTGGAGTTCCTTGCGCTCCCGTGGCTAGTTGAGCGGATGCCGGACAGATTGATAAATCTGCCAAATAAAGCCTATTGGCTCGCGCCGGAGCATCGTTCACGAGCGTTCGCAATATTTAGGAAGTACTTCCAGTGGTTCGGCATTGCTCTTTTGACGCTGCTCTTTTGTGTCAGCCATCTTGTCTTTCGTGCCAATATCACAAGAACGGAACTGGACAAGAGTATTTGGCTATTTCTTGCCGCCTACTTTGTCTTTGTTGTGATTTGGTTAGTAAAATTCATTTTGGTATTTAAGAGGACATCATGAAAGTTCAACTCGTAAAACTCGCTCACGCCCGCTCGGGAGACAAAGGCGACACAGCCAACGTCGGGCTGATAGCTCTCGATCCGAAAGACTATCCGCTGCTCGTTCGAGAAGTTACCGCAGAACGCGTCAAAGAATTCTTTGGCGATATGGTCAAAGGCGACGTCGAACGTTTCGAACTGCCGAACCTGCACGCCCTGAACTTCCTACTCCACGGTTCACTCGGCGGCGGCGGAACGCTCAGCTTGATGACCGACGCACAAGGCAAAACATTCTCAACCGCGCTATTGCGAATGTTCATCGAGACAGACGCGGAGTAATGAGTGAGAATATCGTTCTCGACAAATCTCTTGATTTCGCTTTGCGGATCGTCAAGCTGTGTCATTACCTGAATGAAGATAAGCGCGAGTTCGTCCTATCGAAGGAGCTGCTGATATCGGGGACCAACATCGGCAGGCACGTTCGGGCCGCAATTGGCGCCGAGAACCGAGAGACCTTTATTTCAGAATTTGGCATTGCTCGTCGTCGAGCCCTGGAAACGGAGTATTGGTTGTTGGTTCTGTTCCACGGCGAAATACTGACTGAGCATGAATACAATTCGATCGAGGCAGATCGACTGGAACTGGTCAAGATAATCTCCTCGATACATTCCTCATCTCGACATACTAATTAGTAATTATTAATTACCTAATTACTAATTAGAAGGAAGTGACACGACTGATGGATGAGATTTTAACCGAAACCGATGGATCGATTGCGATCATTACACTCAATCGCCCCGAGAAGCGGAATGCGTTGAATGATGGGTTGATCGCGGCGTTGAAGGTTGCTCTGCGTGAGGCGGACGTGGACGAAAGTGTGAAATGCATCGTCATTCGCGGGGCTGGGAAGGACTTTTGCTCCGGGGCTGATCTTGCGGCCTTGCAGAAGATCGCTAACGCCTCATACGAAGAAAATCTTGAGGACGCTAGCTCGCTTGGTGAGCTTTACAAACTTATTCGTGCGGTGAGGCAGCCGGTCATCGCGGCGGTGAAAGGAAGGGCCTTGGCGGGCGGATGCGGACTCGCCATGGCTTGTGATCTTATCGTTGCTGAGACAAATGCCAAGTTTGGCTTTCCTGAGGTGAGAATTGGATTCGTGCCGGCTATGGTGACCGCGATCGTTCAACGAAATATGTCAGAACGTCGTGCTTTTACGACGTTAACTCTGGGCGAAGAAATGTCGGCCCAAGACCTACGCGCCGAGGGCATCGTTCACGCTGTCGCGGACGAATCCGATTTCGAAACCAGGCTCGCCGCAGTTACCGAATGCTACGCAAAGTTAAGTGGTTCCGCCGTCCAAATGACAAAACGTCTGCTCTACGACATCGACGGGCTGAATTTCGCTGCGGCAATCGAGCAAGGCGCGAAAGTAAATGCCGACGCGCGCATGAGCGACGATTGTAAGCAAGGTATTGCTAAGTTTTTGGATAAGTAGGGTGGGTTAGACTTAATGAAATACGAGCTCGAATGGCAATACAGCGACGAAATGGAACAGGATTCCAACTCGGAGGAGTATATCCACTTCGTGTTCATGCTGCGCTTTCCGGATGTTCCGCTAGGCAAAGGGCATGTCGCACATTTTTGTTTTAACGTTATGCGAAGTCCGCATATTGGTGAACCTGGAATAAGCGTCGTCCGAAGAGGATTTCTGGCGTCTATTCCGCTCTCGAAACCTGCCATCGTTGACTTTGTTGAACTCGCTGTCTCGCAGGCTTTTGAGAAAGGGTCACGCGACGAAGCGATCGACCATCTCAACGACGCGTTTATCTACGACGATGCCGACTTCGCTGACGAGTTTGTCGCTGATTTAGTCGAGGAAGATGAACTGTTGGCGATGATCGAACGGGCCTTTGACGGNNGTGGTGATTGACGATTACGGGAGTCAAGAGGAGTTTGACGCGGCAGCAAAGCTCGACACGGAAACGCGTTGGCAGGATGTGTCCGATGAGGATATAGCTAGCAACCCGTCCATTTACTGCTTTCTGGATCCGAAGGGTTTTCGCTACTATCTTCCAGCATCAATGACTTGGGCCGTTAAGAATTTCGAGAAAGATGACGACGACTCCGGTTTTTTCACGTATCTGGCAGTTTTACCGACCGTTGCTCCGAGGAATGTTGGGCGGGGTATTGGTAATGCTTTTGATTTAGATAATTTTATCAAGGAACACTCGTTTACACATTTGCAAGTAAGGGCGATCTATAGCTTTATTTGCTTCATGGCGATAAAAGCTGAGTGTGGGATGGGTGAAGATTACTATGCGGCGACCCAAAAATGGCAAAAGGCGGCCCAATATTATAACTCCTCAAGCCTCGACGATGCTGACGTTGGTGCGAATCAGTGATTTCGGGATAAGGGCGGGGAAGTAGGCCATTATTTCCTCGACCTTTGGTCGGCCGCCTGCGAAACCCGTGACGCCCGGAGGGCCGGTGAGGATGAGCGGTGCGANNCCCCTCCTTCGTAAGGAGGGGAGCTTAGGGCCAAGTGGCCGTGTGTCGCGTTGACGCCGACGAACTCGGTCAGGATGACGTCGAATTCGGGGCCGAGATTCTCGAGGCGTTGGCGAAGGATCTTGTCGGCGGCCTGAGCCTTTTCGTAAGCGTCGGGCCACGAATAAACGAGCGTGCCGACGGATTTCCAGCCGTCAGAATAAGCGATCGAGACCTTGTAGAAATCGGTTTTCGGATTGCCCTTAATTCCGAAGACCTTAACCCGATTCTCTCCTGCATCTTCGAGATGAATGGACGAAAAATCGGCGACTACGTCGGGCGTGATGTAGCTCTTCGGGTCGCCCATTTCGTAGAGAAGCTGTTCCGTGACAGATTGGACATTGACACGGCCGCCTGTCCCATCGTGTTTCGTGACGATGAAAGTGCCGTCAGCCGCAGCCTCAACTATCGGAAAACCGATATTCGCCATGTCGGGAATGTTCTGCCAATCGTACTGGCAGTTGCCGCCTGAGGATTGGGCACCGCATTCGATGATGTGGCCCGCGATCGTGCCGGCCGAGACGCGGTCCCAGTCGTCGAACTTCCAACCGAACTCGTGCATCAGCGGGGCGAGCGTCAAGCCCGTGTCCGTAAGGCGTCCGCCGACGATGATGTTCGCACCGCGGCCGAGAGCTTCGACGAGGGCTTCGGCACCGAGATAGACGTTCGCCGACTGCACCTTGTCGCGGATCGAGGCGAGCGGAGTGCCGTCGTCCATCGAATTGATCTCGACGCCGTCAGCTATCCACTTGTCGAGCTTGCTGAGCACATCGTCACCCGTTACGACACCGATCTTCACCTTACCGGAAAGACCGAGTTCGACCGCGGCCTCGCGGATCTTTTCGGCACAGCCCGCGACGTTGACGCCGCCTGCGTTCGAGAGGACCTTGACGTTCTTTTCGACGCAATCCGGCAAGATCTCGTGCATCAAAGAGACGAAATCGCGCGCATATCCGGCTTCGGGGTCACGATTGCGCTGCTTTTGCAGGATCGACATCGTTACCTCTGCAAGATAATCGAGCATCAGGTAGTCGATCGGGCCCTTACGCACCTGATCGATCGGTGCGGTGAGAAGATCACCCCAAAAACCTTGGCCGCCTGCAACACGAACAACTTTTTCCGTCATAAGGTTTGATTATACCCAAAAGGCATCGTAAGCGCAGTTGAGGGCATTCAAACGCATCGTCTGCATCGAACGCCCCCAAAAGAAAATCCCACCGAGCCTTAAAGCTACATTTTTTTCTTCTTTTTACCGACGACGACATACTTTCCGGCGCGCCACACCTTCTTCGTGACCCATTTACCGCCGCGATATACTCGGACAGTCACCCAACGGCCGCCTTTGTAAGATTTGACCGCACCTTTCTTAGTGTAATGAGCACCTTTCTTGACGCCTTTTTTGGTAACGTGTGCGACCTTCTTGGCGGCCGGCACGATCTGGGCAGAAGTTGAAGGCGGTGCAACAACAAAAAATCCAAGCACTGCAGCAATGGCAGCAACTAAAAAATATCGATTGAAAGCTTTCATAGATCATTTCTCCAAAGTCCTTGCCTAATTCTAATTCTAATTTTTCCGGACGTTCTGGCGAATAAAGCCAACGATGTCTTCGGTCGAGGTGCCCGGAAGAAATACCTCGGCGATGCCCTGCGTCTTGAGCGGAGCTATGTCGTCTTCGGGAACGATCCCGCCGACTAGGACGAGCGTGTCGTCCATACCGTTTTCGTGCAGCAGATGGACGATCCGCGGACAAAGCGTCTTGTGAGCTCCGCTTAGAATCGAGATACCAACCGCGTCAACGTCCTCCTGCAAAGCCGCAGAAGCGATCATCTCCGGGGTCTGTCGAAGCCCCGTGTAGATAACTTCCATACCCGCGTCACGCAACGCACGAGCGATCACCTTTGCCCCGCGGTCGTGACCATCAAGGCCGGGCTTAGCGACCAGAACTCTTATTTTTCTTTCGTCCATCTTCTTTGAATTATACTAACGCACCATTACCGCGAGCAATCCACGCGGGTTTATAAACGGCTTCATCTCTTTCCATGTAAGATCGAACTCATTGTCCGGTTCAGCAGCCAGAATTGCGTGCGGAAAGCCAAATTCATAGCGAAATGCTACTCCCTTGGCATCAACGGAAAAATTCTCAAGATCCTTAACTTCAAATACTTTATCGCCAAGAAGTTCCTTTTCGTCCAGGTCTTTCATGTCCGGATCGGTCTTCCATCGAGCGACTTCCTCGGCGATCGCCTTCGCCATCCGCTTGTTGACCAGTTCGGCCAACTTTTCACGATCCACAAACACGGATGAAGGCCCGGCTACGGTGCCGTTCAGAGAATCAAGCACCACATAATGATCCGATCCAGATGGATAAGCAGCGGTGCCTTGGATACTTAGCCCAATGCAGAGAACGTTGTGCTTATTGAACAGAACTTCGTAGGTCGCCTCTTCGAGCCATTGCAGATCGGTCTGCTCTTCCTTGATCGTAAAATCAAAAAGCTTTTCGTAATTAAGGGCGTTCTCGATCTTTCGGGCGACGGCAGCGGGCCTTCCGGCTATCTTAGGCCAAGTGATCGTAAAGGTCTTCTTGTATTCTGAGATCGGGTTTGGTCGCCGATAGGTGACCTTTTTCGGAGTTATCCGGACCTGGGCGGCGACAAACCCGACAGCAAGAAAACAGAGAATGAAGACGCAAGATAAAGCTTTTTTCATATTCGCTCGAAGTCTACTTGGTATCACCTGCCCTTTCAAGCATAGCGATACTTGTATTTGCCCATTGGCACAGGGCTTCTGCTTCGCCGGGCTGCATTACTGCATCCCGATGGACCCAAAGGTATGCCGGAAGCGGCATATCTTTTGACTGCACCTGTTCACAGATCTCAGCAAGCTTCTTTTGCTTTTTCGAAAGTGAATATGTATTGAACGTGCTGAAATTTAGGTGTCGTCGGCCATCGTCAATGTGATCCTTAACGTACCAGGCGGATGGCTGTATATTTGCGTACCAAGGGTAGATCGTCGTATTAGAATGACAATCNNGAATGATCTGAATGTCCGGTGGTGTTTTGACAGCCGCGTCAAGGGTTTCGGCAGCATTTACAGCAGGATTCGTCTTATCGATGCGGAAAAACTGCAGGACGGCAAAAGCTGCGACAAGCCCGATCAAAGTGATCTTTAAAGCCTTCTTCATACGAAAACAACCTCGGAAATGATGAAACCGCGTTGCGGGAAGAATAAAAGAGGTTGTAGGAAATACGCAATGTCGCTAACATAGGTTCTTAAGTGGAAAACCGTTTGAGAATCGTTCATTATCCGGAACCGGTGCTGCTCTCTGTAGCAAAACCGGTCTCCGACAGCGAGTTTGGCAACGGCCTTAAGGCCTTTTCGAGGGAAATGTTCGCTGTAATGGCGGAGGCTGGCGGTGTTGGGCTTGCGGCCCCGCAAGTCGGTGAGTCAAAACGGCTCTTTGTGATGGACATTCCTGAGGGAGATGACACACCTGCTCTACGAGCGACTCTGATAAATCCGGAGATCCTTCACGTCGAGGGTGAACAAACCGGTGATGAGGGGTGTCTATCGTTCCCCGGTATTTTTCAGCCGGTAAAACGCCAGATGCGTGTCATTGCACGAGCCCTTGACGTTGCCGGAAATGAATTTGAGCTCGACGCCACAGGACTGGCCGCCCGCTGCATCCTCCACGAAACGGACCACCTGGATGGCATCGTCTTTCTCGATCGAATGTCGAGACTCAAGCGGGACCTGGCAAAGCGGAAGATCAAGCGTCTTCAAAAGAGGGGAGAATGGTAACAAGCGTTGAAAACACAAAGTTTGCGGCAGAAGTTGGCTCGGTGCGCGAATTGAACCTTTATCTAAAATCGGGCTGGACGCTTGTACTTACTTACGTGAAGCAAAGCAGCGAGAAGCAGAGCCCCCGATTTGTTCTTGGTTGGCAGAAGGATGACGAACCAAGGGTCCCGGAACTGCTCGATGAATGGGAATTGAACGAGATGGATCGGCAGCGATACATCTAAAGCGGCTTATGAGGGAATAGGCTGTTAATGGTAAAATAAGAAGACTTACAGGGTATTAATATGCGCACACAACTTAGTTTGGACGAATTCAGAAACGAACCTTTTACGGATTTTTCAAAGCCGGAGAACAAAGAGGCGATGCTTTCCGCGCTCGAAAAAGTTAAAGGAGAGCTGGGGAAAGAGTATCCGATCCTCATCGATGGCGAGAAGATCGATCTAGCGAGGAAGTTCGAGAGCCGAAGCCCTTCGAACAAGGAGCAGGTCGTAGGAGTCTTTAGTGAGGGCGACTCTGATACTTCGCTCGTGAATAAGGCGGTCGAGGCCGCTTCTGAAGCATTTAAGACATGGAAGAAAGTTCCGGCCGCAGAACGCGCGGAGTATTTGTTCAAGGCCGCCGACATTATGCGACGGCGAAAACACGAATTCTCGGCCTGGATGGTCTATGAAGTGTCGAAAACTTGGGCCGAGGCCGATGGCGACACCGCCGAGGCGATCGATTTCTGCGAGTTTTATGGACGCGAAATGCTTCGATGGGCCGAAGAACAGCCCACCACTCCGGTCGCGGGTGAAAAGACCTCGTTCGGATACATTCCGCTTGGCGTCGGGGCGATCATTCCACCGTGGAATTTCCCGCTTGCGATCATGGCCGGGATGACGATGGCCGCCGTCGTTACCGGAAATACCGTCGTGCTGAAACCTTCTTCGGATTCGCCCACGATCGCCGCGAAATTCATCGAGGTCTTGGAAGAGATCGGGCTTCCTAAGGGCGTAGTTAATTTCATTTCGGGAAGCGTCGAGACGGGCGAGGCGATGGTGAAGCATCCGAAGACGCGTTTCATCTCGTTCACCGGTTCGAAAGGTGTTGGCCTGCACATCAACGAAGAGGCGGCGAAAACGCGTGACGGGCAGATATGGATCAAGCGCGTGGTCGCAGAAATGGGCGGCAAAGACGCGATCGTCGTCGCAGACGACGCGGATCTGGATTCTGCGGCAAGCGGTATCGTGTCGGCGGCGTTCGGTTTCCAAGGCCAGAAATGCTCTGCGTGCTCGCGTTTGATCGTGGATGAGAAAGTTCACGATGAGCTTCTCGAAAAGGTCGCGAACCTAACGAAGGCCTTGACAGTCGGCGGTCCGGAGTCAGATTCGACCAATGTCGCAGCGGTGATCAACAAACGCTCGTTCGACAAAACGCTCGGGTACATTGAAAAAGGGGTTGCTGAAGGCGGTCGCATCGTAGCGGGCGGCAAAGGCGACGATTCGACCGGATTCTTTATCGAGCCGACCGTCATCACCGACGTCAAACCCGGAGCGACCATCGAGCAGGAAGAAATTTTCGCTCCTGTGCTCGCTGTGATAAAGGCCAAGGATTACGACGACGCCCTCGATATCGCTAACGGTACCGAGTTCGGGCTTACCGGCGCTGTATATTCGCGTTCAGAGGAGCGTCTGCAGCAGGCGCGCGAAGAGTTTCATGTCGGCAACCTATACTTGAATCGCAAGTGTACCGGCGCCCTAGTTGGTGCTCATCCTTTCGGCGGCTTTAATATGAGCGGCACGGATTCAAAGGCGGGCGGACGTGAATATCTACTGATGTTTATGCAGGGCAAGTCCATCGCAACAAAAGCTTAGGTTCCCGGTCCATACAATTATGAAGAGAATTTCGTTGTTACTCCCTGCAATGGCGGTAGTGTTATGCGGTTTTGGCGCAGCTTATGGCCAAAAGAGACCTGTCAAGAAACCGCAGCCGCCAAAGTCCGCGATCTTCGCGGTCATCAACGACGGGGAAACGGTGTCTCCGATCGCGCTCATTTCCAATGGAAAGCTTTCGGAACCGGTGAACGGCGGCGACGATCTAGCAAAGCTTACAGCCTTCGGAAAGTCCTATTACAAACCGAAGACAACGTACCGCTTGATCTTCGGTGGTGCTGATGCCGGAACCGTCAAGATCGCTTCTTTTGACCCGAAAGCCGAGTGCGCTAAGGATACCGCTAACATCACCGTAGCTTCGACAAAGCTGAAGCTAAATGGGTTCGTAATGGCTCTTGCGACCAACGTTGCTGCCGCCTCGAAGTCGGTCGCGTTCAGACGGCGTCCGACCTCTGCTGAAAAATCGGAGGTCGAGGGGCTTGTCCGAGCTGAATACGAAAAAAACAAGCTCACGCCGAAGGCCCTTCACTATCAGAACCTTACTGCGATCGATACCAATGGCGACGGCGTTGCGGAGTTGGTCGGCTCATATTGGATCGAAGTTGATAAGGAAACTCGTGCACTACTTTTCTTTATTGCGGAGAAGGGGAAGACCGGGAAATATGCTTTTGGCTATTCGGATTATCGGCGAGTTGGCCAAGACGGTGTAATGAGCGGCGACATCAAAGACCTCGATAAAGGCGTCTATCACGAACTCTTGCTCGATTATTTGGATGTAGATAGCGATGGCAAGGCCGAAATCTTCACCTATACGCAGTCCTTTGAAGGCGCGGGATTCGATGTTTATCATTTGGTCGGTACAAAGTGGACGAAGCTATACTCTTTCTCCGATTATCGCTGTGCGTTTTAGATCGGCCTATTCGCTCCGGATCAATAAATAAATTAGTGTGGCTAAAGTTATTGATTAGCAGTTCTTAAAAGAAAGACGAGGCGATCATGGTCGTCTTGAGGCCCTCACGTGTTTGATTTTGTCCTCGAAGGCTCTTAAACTGTTAGTTTGAGAAGACTTCGAGGACATCTGCTATGACACACCAACTTTTCGACTCCCGACAAACATTCAAGACGGGCAACGGCACTGACGGCACTTTCTATTCTCTTCCGGCACTTGAGAAGGCCGGATTAGGCAACATCTCGCGCCTCCCGATCTCGATACGCATTGTCCTTGAATCCGTCTTAAGGAATTTTGACGGCGGGCAAAAGGTGAGTGAACAGAGCATTCGCGATCTTGCGGCTTGGACGCCGAATGGCGAGCGTGTTAGCGAAATTCCGTTCATAGTTGCTCGTGTTCTTTTACAGGATTTTACCGGCGTGCCCCTGCTTGTTGACTTGGCGGCGATGCGTTCCGCGGTCGATCGGATGGGCGGCGATGTTAAGGTCGTAGAACCACTAGTCCCAGTGGACTTGGTGATCGATCACAGCGTGCAGGTTGACTTTGCCGGTTCGCAGATCGCTTACGAGCGGAACATGGAGGTCGAATTTAGCCGGAACGACCAGCGATATCGCTTCCTGAAATGGGGAACGCAGGCATTTAACGGATTTGCGGTGATCCCGCCGGGTATCGGCATCGTTCATCAGGTCAACCTTGAGTACCTTGCCAAAGGCGTATTTGAGAAAGATGGTGTTTACTTTCCCGACTCTCTCGTTGGTACGGACTCGCATACAACGATGATCAACGGCCTTGGGATCGTCGCCTGGGGTGTTGGCGGAATTGAAGCTGAGGCGGGAATGCTCGGCCAGCCGGTCTATTTCCTTACGCCGGATGTCGTTGGCGTACATATTTCAGGTGACCTTCCTGCGGGCGCGACGGCAACCGATCTGGTCCTGCGAGTGACGGAAATGCTCCGAAAGACGAATGTTGTCGGTAAGTTCGTAGAGTATTTCGGCGAAGGCGCCGCCGCATTGAATGCGACGGACCGAGCGACCATAGCGAATATGGCCCCGGAATACGGCGCGACGATGGGCTTCTTCGGCGTTGACGAAAAGACGCTCGATTATATGCGGAACACCGGTCGGAGCGATGCTCAGATCGAGACGATCCGCAGCTACTACACGGCGCAGGAAATGTTCGGCATTCCGCGGACTGGTCAGATCGACTATACGCAGGTCGTTGAGCTTGACCTTTCGACCATCAAGCCGTCGGTCGCGGGCCCAAAACGCCCGCAGGACCGCATCGAACTGGAGCATCTTGACGAGCGATTCAAGGAACTTTATTCAATGGGTGTCCCCGATGGTGGTTTTGGAAAGGCTGCGGCGGATCTCAACGCTCGTTTCCCTGTGACCATCGGATCGGTCGAATCGGATTGCGTCGAAGGCGGCGGCGAGCAGAGTCAGCGCTCCGCCCCGGAATCAGCCAACCGGAACACCTCGACAAAGAATACAAGTGTCGCGACGGAACTCGAGATGATGAACAATCGCCCGACTCCGAACTGCGTTGTTCAAGATGAAGCTCCGAATGGAAGCGTTTCTATAGGCAGTGGCGACGTGCTCATAGCAGCGATCACTTCGTGCACGAATACGTCGAATCCAGCGGTTATGCTCGCGGCAGGCCTGCTCGCGAAGAAGGCTGTCGAAAAGGGCCTTCAGCCGCCGAAATATGTCAAAACGTCGCTCGCTCCCGGTTCGCGTGTCGTTACCGAATATTTGGAGAAGACGGGCCTCCAACCCTATCTGGATCAACTCGGTTTCGAGCTCGTCGGTTATGGATGCACGACCTGCATCGGAAACTCCGGTCCTCTCGACCCCGCGATAGAAGAGCAGATCACTGCGAACGATTTGATCGCGGCTTCGGTGCTCTCGGGAAACCGAAACTTTGAGGCTCGTGTGCATCAGAACATTAAGGCGAATTTCCTAATGTCGCCTCCTCTGGTTGTTGCCTTTGCCCTCGCAGGCACGGTCCTCAAGGATCTGCAGACTGACCCGCTCGGGAAGGACAGGGAAGGCAGCGATGTTTTTCTCAGAGACATCTGGCCGTCGCTCGATGAGGTTCGCGACCTCCTCTCGACCGCTTACGATGCGGAGACATACAAGAAGCTCTATTCGGAGTTTGCGGATCAAAATCCGCTTTGGAACGCGATAACGTCCAGCACGGGAGCGATCTACGAATGGGATCCGAACTCGACGTATATCCAGGAACCACCGTACTTCGATAATTTCGGCAAACCGACCGAAGGCTTTACGGACATTCGCGATTCGCGCGCGCTTGCGATCTTTGGTGACTCGGTAACGACCGACCATATTTCGCCTGCGGGTGCGATCAAGGCGAATTCGCCTGCGGGTGAGTACCTGCAGTCGCTTGGTGTTGAGCCAAAGGACTTCAATTCGTACGGCTCGCGCCGCGGAAACGACCGCGTCATGCTTCGCGGCACATTCGCTAACGTCCGAATAAAGAATACGATGGTCTCGCCGGTCGAGGGCGGTTTCACCAAGCACCATCCGGACGGTGAACAGACGACCATCTACGACGCAGCGATGCGATACACGGCCGAAGGCGTGCCGCTCGTGATCTTTGCGGGCAAAGAATACGGCACCGGGAGTTCGCGCGATTGGGCCGCAAAAGGCACGATGCTGATGGGTGTAAAGGCAGTGATCGCTGAATCGTTTGAACGTATTCATCGCTCCAACCTTGTAGGCATGGGAGTTCTGCCGCTTCAGTTCAATAACGGACAGACGGCATCGTCGCTTGGACTCGACGGAACGGAGACGTTCGATCTTTCGGGCTTGGAAGGGGTTGAGATTCGCCCGCGGCAGGACGTGAAGCTTACGATCCGACGCGCAAATGGTTCTGCCGTCGAGACGACCGTACGGTTACGCATCGATACGCCGATCGAGATCGAATACTACAAGGCGGGCGGTATCTTGCCCTTCGTCCTTCATCAGTTGACAAGGGGCAAATAGAGCTCTTATCTACTTTGACCGCCGATGACGCCGTGTTTATTAGATTGCGTTTTTGGCGGTTTCGGTCTAACTTATGGGATGGCTTGATCTGTGGTTCGAATCAAGGTCATGCGACTCGGAACCTCAACACTCAAACGCGAAGGTAGTTTTTATGCGAAGGGTACTATTCTTTCCGCTTCTCTCCTTGGTTCTCTCGATTCCGCAGGCGACTCTTGCCCAATCCGTGAGAACCGGTGTGCGGCTTGGTGAGCCTCAAGTGTCTGAAGAGCAGGCCAGGGCGTCGTTCTCGGCAGTTACAGACGGCGGTGGTGTCCTGCTGAAGTGGACTCTCGGCAGCGATGCGTCTGTTGTCGGGTTTAATGTCTTTCGTCTGACATCGGACGGCGTCGCGCAGGTCAATGCGGTCATTATTGCCGGCCCGGCCCTTAAGAACGGTG
>JRYD01001617.1_pt1 | contig 37791 bp, 31 predicted proteins | sample 235311 | NCBI WGS metagenome assembly JRYD01 (sample SAMN03074213, study PRJNA261472) | activated sludge metagenome | biome: Common Effluent Treatment Plant; feature: Wastewater; material: Activated sludge; isolation source: activated biomass in a lab-scale reactor treating industrial wastewater at... | reverse complement strand
CTGACCGAGAACCCGACGCTCCAGCGTGCGGCGACGATCATCGTCCACACTCGAAATGCGGACGCGGCGATCCCGATGGTCAAATTACTTCGCGAATCGGGCCGCTCGGTCGAATACTGCGCATTCCCGATGCTCGACCTGAAGATCAAGAACTACTGGAAGCGATAGAGATCTACTTAAAATATTTCTTCCCGCGCAGCTTTTCCGGCATCAGGTCGCCGTCCGGATCATTGCCCTCGTCCTTGCCGTAGCCGAGTTCTTTCATCAGCCGCGTCGGTGCGTTTCGTATCTTCATCGGGACCGCAAGGTTGCCGAATTTCTTTGCATCGTGCGAGGCTTCGCCGATCGCGTTTGTCGCCGAACGGTCCTTTGCCGCGTTGGCCAGATACGCGACGCCGTGGGCAAGATTCAACGCACATTCCGGCATACCGATCGTCTCGACCGCACGAAATACGGCGTTCGCGACGACCAACGCAGTTGGCTGCGCGAGTCCGATGTCTTCGGAGGCAAATATCACCATTCGGCGTGCGATGAACTTCGGGTCTTCGCCGGATTCGAGCATTCTTGCGAGGTAGTACATCGCCGCGTCCGGTTTGCTCGCACGCATCGACTTTATGAACGCCGAAATTACGTTGTAATGCTCCTCGCCCTTCTTGTCGTAGCGGAGGAATTTCGCCTGCAGCGTCTCTTTCAACGTCTCGACCGTGATCTCGTCGTAGAGCTGCGCGGTGCTTTCGAGCATCGAGATCGCCTGACGCGCGTCGCCGTTCGCCATCTCGATCAGCCACTCGCGGGCTTCGTCGCCGATCTCAAGCCCCGTTCGGTCGAAGATCGCGGACATTTGCTCGGGCCGCAATTCTTCAAAGACAAAGACACGCATCCTCGAGAGCAGTGCGGGGATCACCTCGAAGCTAGGGTTCTCGGTCGTCGCACCGATCAGCACGAGTTCGCCGCTCTCGACGAACGGTAATAGAAAATCCTGCTGTGCCTTGTTGAAACGATGAATTTCGTCTAAGAAAAGAAGTTTCGGGCGGCCTTCGCCGGTCTCGGCTTTCAGGATCTTGCGGATGTCCTCTTTGCCCGCCGAAACTGCCGAGAGTTCGTGGAATTCGGCATTGATCGCGTTCGCGTAGATCCGCGCAAGCGTCGTCTTGCCCGTTCCCGGCGTGCCCCACAATATGAACGAAAAGATATGCCCGTTCTCGATCGCAAGCCGCAACGGCTTACCGTCGCCGACAAGATGCTCCTGCCCGACGAAACCGCCGAGATCCAACGGCCTTATCCTATTCGCAAGCGGCTCCATAACCCGTAACCGCAATTATACCGCAATACGGAACGCGGACGCCCTCGTCCGCTCTTGTCAGTACCGTTTGCGTAAGCAAATGCGTAACACTCACCTCCGGTCAGAACCGCCAACTCCCCTCCTGCCCGAGGAGGGGTGGCCGAAGGCCGGGGTGGAGGGAGTAGCGGGCGGCCAGAAGCCATTTCTACCACAGAAGGCACACCACAGAACAGGCAATTCCGGTCAGAACCGGGAGCGATAGCGANNGGCGGCGATAGCCGCCGACAGAACGTCTGTCGCTCCTACGGAGCTTCTCGATCTACCTTGCGGTTTGTGCTACAAACATTTCGCTCCTAACGGAGCTAGGTCCAAACATCAAGTTTTTCTGACAGATTTCGTCACCTTAGAATACCGGCCAGCTTCTACACTTTCCGATTCGCTCGAATACTTCACTGCATCAAGCCCCAGATCGCGACGGCACACGCGAGAATGCCCATCAACACGGCAAATATCCGCGTGGTTACTTCATATGCCGGTTTTATACCGAAGACAGCCTGTTGGAATGCAGTGCCCATGCGATAAAAAAGCTTGTTGCCGATGACAAAAAAGAGTCCAAACGCAAGCAAAACGATCCCAAAAAACTTGTCCTCACTCATTTTGGTTTAACAGTTTAGTTGTAATTCCAACCGCCATACTCTTTTTCCCTGCCGCCGTTTCGCATTTCTCTGACAACGTCTCTAGCAACGCTATTCGGATTTCTCACTTCTTCGTTCGAAAGAGCCCAACTGCAAGTACGGCGGCGGCCATAAGGATGTGATACGGTACAAAATACCAGTCCAGATAGTAGTGCGTAAAGAACGGTCCCATACGATCGCCTAACTCCGGCACCAAAGAAATGCTCCACCGCGTTACGAAGTTATTCGCTCCCAACACGAGCACAAAACCGGCAAATAGATAACGCAAGATCGGCAGGTCATTTCGTCGATAATAGGCGGCCGCAAGTATGAGAACGGGAGCCACGAAAAAGAAAACAGCTGACCAGAAGAGAACGTTATTCATATTGCCTCAAACATCAGATCAAGGTTGTCATATTCGACTGTGTCTAGTAAGTATTCTCCCGTCTGAGGCCACAATATTTGAGTTCAACCGTACGGCCAACAACATCGTAACGGAACCGCAATCTTCCGATCCGTAGCCGCCATTGGCCAATGCCGGCCTGTTCGCCTGTGAGTTTGAGAATCGCGTACTTGCCGCTTTGATTGTATGGATCCGACCTCAGAATTTCTACAGCTTTCTTAAATGAGGCGGGAAAATCTTGATGTTGTTTTGCAAGGCGTTTTGCCAATCTCTCAAAATGCGATGAGAGCAGAACTGTAAAGTCGATGCTCATCCCTTGGACGTAGATTTCCGCCTAGTTGCCTTCTTTGGAGCATCGAGAAGTTCGGCGACGAGATCGTCGGCTTTGCGTGCTTTACCCGCCTTGAACTCCTCGGTGCTTTTCGCAATGTCCCGCTTTACACTCTCGTCCTGCATCTCCAGATAATCTTCGAACTCGTCGATGTCCATTAACCCCGCAACAGGGATGCCGTCTTTCTCAAGGATGAAATACTCTTTGTTTACGCGAACGCGCTTGACGACCGCGCCAAGGTTTATTCGAGCCTTCGTAATTGGAATAGTGGTGACCATATTCTATTTTAATTAAGATTCATCAATATTGATTAAAATCTATCATTGCTATGAGAACCTGTCAATGATCTCGAGTTCGGAAGGCTTGATTACACGAGTGCTGAAAACGTTCAAAACCCTGAAACCTAGAATCTGAAATTTGAGATTTGATCTGAGGGAAGTGATGGTGGCCAGGGACGGAATTGAACCGCCGACACGCGGATTTTCAGTCCGCTGCTCTACCAACTGAGCTACCTGGCCATTATTTGGCGTGCGATGCGAATCCGAAGTATTCCGATACGCGAATTTATGAGTGTAAATAAGGCGGCTTTCGGTTGTCAAACTCGCGCCTTGCGCTTGAGCCGACGTCGTGTTTTTATTTATCAATAAAGCGAGGTTATTTTTAATGTCAAAGTTCATTGCAGTCACCCTTCTTTTTGCGATCTCGGCGGTCGGTGCGGCCTGCGGCTCGGCAGGCACGTCGGATGCGAACACATCAGCTAACGCGAACGTCAACGGCAACGCGGCCGTAAAGACGAATCTCGACCCTGCGAATTTGCCCGAGGGTTTCGATCCGAAGCCGATCCAGCCTTCGGCAAACGAGACGCCCGGAATTCCAAAGGACCCGCTGAAGGTCGAAAAGGGAGCGACGCCAACGCCCGGTATCCCGAGTCAGGAAGAACTGAAACGAGGTGTTAAGCCTGGTGCGACCCCGACGCCCGGCATCCCGAGCCCGGCTGAACTCGAAAAGATGCGAAAGACCGCTTCGAATGTCAACGCAGTACCGCCCGGTGCATCCGACAACGTGCCGGCGATGAAAAGCATGAAGCGCATCCAGAACGCTAACAAACAGTAAGGCAGAAAACCTTTCGTTAGCTGAGGCGTAACACCGAGTTCTTCCTGCGATCTGTAGCATCGCAGGGCGGTCGGGGTTCTGACATCATAAAATCGCCAGTGTTGCAAAAAACGCAACCGAGCCCGACCGTGCCGTCCTAAAGTCGATAGTGGAGTCTGCGAAGCAGGCGACAGATATCGTCGGCGGCATAACCGCCTCCGTTGCTAAATATTCAACGCGATACCGGTCGGGCAAGCCCGACCNNCCGAAATCCCAAATCCCAAATTGGCCGCCTGACCGCCCGCTACTCCCTCCACCCCGGCCTTCGGCCTCCCCTCCTCGGGCAGGAGGGGAGTTGGCGGTTCTGACTAGCTCGCGGCGGAATCTGCTTTTACAAAGCCGAGTTCGATCTTGACGTCGTTCTCGATCCGCTCTGTGAGTTCGGGCGTATTCTTGAGAAGCGTCTTGACGTTCTCGCGGCCCTGGCCGAGCCGTTCGCCGGCATAAGAGAACCACGCTCCGGCCTTTTCGACGACATTGTGATTGACGGCAAGATCGATCAGGTCGCCCTCACGCGAAATTCCTTCGCCGTACATAATGTCGAATTCCGTCTCGCGGAAAGGCGGTGCGCACTTGTTCTTCACGACCTTTACGCGTGTGCGGTTGCCGACGACCTTGTCGGCGTCCTTGATCGCCCCGATGCGTCGGATATCGAGCCTTACGCTCGAGTAGAATTTCAACGCCTTGCCGCCCGTCGTCGTTTCGGGCGACCCGAAAAAGACGCCGATCTTCTCGCGGAGCTGATTGATGAAGATAAAGCACGTACGCGAATTCGCGACGATCGCCGTGATCTTACGCAAGGCCTGAGACATCAGACGCGCCTGAAGGCCGGGAAGTGAATCGCCCATTTCGCCGTCCAACTCCGCACGCGGGACGAGTGCCGCGACCGAGTCGATGACGATCACATCGACGCTGTTCGAGCGAACGAGAGTTTCGGCGATCTCGAGTGCCTGCTCGCCGGAATCGGGCTGCGAGATGAGCATATCGTCGATGTTGACGCCAAGCTTGCCCGCGTATTCGGGATCCATGGCGTGCTCGGCGTCGATGTACGCGCAGACGCCGCCGTCACGTTGGGCAGACGCGACGACCTGGAGTGCGAGCGTCGTCTTACCGGAACTTTCCGGGCCGTAAACCTCAACGATCCGGCCTCGCGGAAAGCCTCCGACACCGATCGCGGCATCAAGGCTAAGGCAATTCGTCGAGATCGCACCGGCCTCATCGTGCGGACGTTCGCCGAGACGCATTATCGCCCCTTTGCCGAATTTTTTCTCGATCTGCGCCAATGCCGACTCTATCGCTTTTCCTTTGTCTGTGCTCATAAGTATTTAGTTTTGTGGAGGTTACGCGTTTGCTCCATGCGCGTCGATTTATAGACTACATCATTGTTGCACAAAATGCAAGTACGTTGCATCACTGAAACAATAATTTTTTGAAATTAATTCTGGGAACAGAAGTTTCGAAGAGTGTAAGCGATTTAGCGTAGTGACGGCAACTTGGTAGAATAAATGAAAAATTCAGCCGGTCGTATCAATTTTTTATGAAATCAGTTCTCTCGCTTTTTACGCTCATTTGCCTTTCAGCGCTTCTTGCCGCACAGGTGCCGAAACAGCCGTTTCCCGTAAAGCGGGCCGAAACGGCAGAAACCTGGAAACGTGACGGCTGGGCGGCCGTCGATCGTGCAAAAGCGACAAAGCCGATCTTGCCGAAGAAGGGCAAGAAGATGAACGTCATTCTGTTCATCGGCGACGGAATGGGCGTTTCCACGCTTACCGCTGCGCGGATCTTCGAAGGCCAGCTTCGCGGTGAAAGCGGCGAGGAAAATCGCCTTAGCTTCGAGAATTTTCCATATTCGGCACTCTCGAAAACTTACTCGACCAACCAGCAAACGTCCGATTCGGCGCCGACGATGAGCGCGATCATTACGGGCGTAAAAACCGACGCAAACATTTTGTCCGTGAATCAGAACGTCGTGAACAACGATTACCGGACAGTTAAGGGCAATGAGACGAAGACGCTGCTCGAATACGCGGAAGAAGCCGGCCTCTCGACAGGAATCGTTTCGACGGCGAGATTGACGCATGCGACTCCCGGCGCTTGCTACGCACATACTGCAGATCGAAATTGGGAATCAGACGCCGACATCAAGAAGAAGAATCCTGCGGCCTACGCGGCCGGTTTTCCGGATATCGCCCGCCAACTCATCGAGACGCCATTCGGCGACGGCCCGGAAGTTCTCCTTAGCGGCGGACGCTCGAAATTCATGCGGTTCGACCAGACCGATCCGGAATACTCGGACAAACACGGAGAAAGGCTCGATGACCGCGACCTTATCAAGGAATGGGTCGATAAGAAAGACGATTCGAAATACGTATGGAATGAAAAGGATTTTGCGAAGATCAATCCGAAGAAAACGAAGCGTTTGATCGGGCTCTTCGAGCCGTCGTATATGCGTTATGAGTTTGACCGGAAGAATGATCAAGCGGGCGAACCTTCGCTCTCCGAGATGACAACAAAGGCGATCGACATTCTTTCGCGTAACAAAAAGGGCTATTTCCTGATGGTCGAAGGCGGTAAGATCGATCACGGCAGCCACGCAGGGAATGCTTACAGAGCGCTGACCGACACTGTCGCCCTTTCTGATGCGGTTCGGACCGCAGCGTCGAAGGTCGATCTTGAAAATACGCTCATCGTCGTGACCGCTGATCACAGCCATACGCTCGTAATTCAGGGATATCCTGCACGAGGCAACGACATCCTCGGCCTCGTGCGTCAGATAGGTTCTGACGGTAATCTCGAACCCGGATACCGCAAGGATAAACTTGGCCTTCCGTACACCACGCTCTCCTATGCGAACGGCAAAGGATATCAAGGCGAAACGGACAAGCAGCCTGCCGGCCCAAAGAAATGCTGTGAGGATTATAAGAACGCAAAGCCCAATATTTACGGGCGTTTTGACCTCTCGGGTGTGAATACGGACGATCCTGATTATCTGCAGGAGGCAGCCATCCCGCTCGCCGGCGAAACGCATGGCGGCGAGGACGTTGCGATATTTGCCGAAGGCGTGAACGCTTATCTTTTCCGAGGATCGATGGAAGAGAACTGGACGTTCTACATAATGGCCGATACGCTTGGGCTGGCTCGTTAGCATTTCGGTATGAAGATCGTTTTTATGGGAACACCGGCCGCTGCCGTGCCGACGCTCGAACGGATCGTTGCCGATGGGCACGATGTGGTCGCGATTTACACGCAGCCCGATAGGCCTGCTGGCCGCGGGAACAAATTGTCCGCGCCGCCCGTGAAAGAAAAGGCCATCGAGCTCGGCATTCCCGTGTTTCAGCCTGAAAAGGTGCGGACCCAAGAAGCCCTCGAGGTCTTTCGTTCGCATCAAGCAGATGTCGCGGTCGTCGTCGCTTACGGACGTATTTTACCTCTCGGATTTCTGACGGCTTATCCAAATGGCGCCGTCAACGTTCATTTCTCGCTGCTTCCAAAACTGCGCGGTGCCGCACCCGTGAATTGGGCGATCGCAAATGGCGACCGAACGACGGGCATCACTACGATGAAGATGGACGAGGGCCTCGACACAGGCGATATCCTGCTCCAGCAGGAAACGCCGATAGAGGAAAACGAAACTTCGATCGGGCTTATGGAAAGGCTCGCAAAGATGGGCGCGGAACTTCTCTCCGAAACACTCGTTCGGTTCGATGAGATCTCGCCGGTCGTGCAGGCTCACGAACTCGCCACACACGCGCCGATCCTGAAAAGGTCCGATGGCGAGATAGACTGGGGTTTGCCTGCCGAACAGATCGCTAACCGTGTACATGGATTTCAGCCCTTTCCGGGTTCTTTCACCTCGTTTCGGGGTGAAAAGCTAACGATCTGGGCTGCGGAACCTTCGTCAAATGCATCGAGCTTTGCTCCTGGCGAGATCGGCGAGATTGAGAAAAGCGCGATCATTGTTGGCTGCGGCGATGAGACCGCACTTCGGATCACCGAATTGCAGCAGCAAGGCCGCAAGAGGCTATCCGCACGCGACCTTTTGAACGGCGTGCGTATCGAAAAAGGCGAGCGATTCTCGCAAACTCAATGATGGAAGAGATCGAAATAATCAACGGCTACGAGTTCAAGGCGTTCGACGAGAACGAGCTTCCCGCGATAAAGGCTGCTCTTGCATCCGAGATGCGGGAGACCGGCGTTCGAGGGACGATAATTCTTGCCGCAGAAGGGTTTAACGCCTCGCTTTGCGGTACTCGCAAAGAGATCGCTGCCTTCATCCCTAAAGCCGAAAGGATCTTGGAGACGACCCTTTCGCTTAAGTTTTCGTACGCCGATTCGCGGCCTTTGCGGAAGATCGACGTGAAGATCAAGCCCGAGATCGTCACGCTGAAACAGTCGGTCGATATCTCGCTCGGCGAGGGCACGCACGTCTCGCCATCCGAATGGAACGAACTCATCCGAGATCCGGAAACGCTGGTCCTCGACACGCGCAACTCTTATGAATTCGAGACAGGTACTTTTGTTGGTGCGGTGAATCCTGAGATCGAAAAGTTCAGCGAACTGCCGGAGTATGTCGCCGAACGCCTTTCGCCGGAGAATCACAAACGAGTTGCGATGTTTTGCACGGGCGGAATTCGCTGCGAAAAGTTTGCCCCATTTATGCTCGCTCGCGGTTTCCAAGAGGTCTATCAGCTAAAGGGCGGCATCCTCAAGTACATCGAAGAAGTTCCAAAGGATGAATCGCTCTGGGAAGGCGAATGCTTCGTTTTTGACGAGAGGACGACGCTTGACGATGACCTGCGAAAGGGGACGTCGTGGGATCGGTCAAAACGCCATTCGGATGCTCCCGGCGAGACAAAATGAAGATCTCGCCGGCACGTCTTGCCGCTTTTCGGATACTAAAGAAGATCGAGCTCGAACATGGGTTGTCGGCCGTTTTGCTTCCCGAAGCAGAAGCTTCGTTGAGCGGCCCCGACAAAGGCCTTTGCCACGCTCTTGTTCTTGGCGTACTTCGACACCAAATTTTTCTTGACCGCTTGATCAACACCGTAGCGGTCGGCAAGAAGATCGACACGGATATCAGGCTCATTCTGCGGATCGGCCTGTTTCAGCTTAAGTTTCTAGAACGCGTTCCGCCGCATGCGGTGTTGTTTGAGAGTGTCGAACTGGCAAGATTTGCGAAAAAGCACTCGGCTGCCGGATTTGTTAATGCGATCCTTCGCAAGACTCTTCGAGACGACCCGCAGATCTCATTTTCGAGCGATCTCGACCGCCTTTCTGTCGAGACCTCACATCCGATCCCGCTACTTGAACGATGGGCGGCGCATTACGGAATGGAACGGGCCGCGATCATTGCGCATGCGAATAACGAACTTCCGAAGACCGCTTTTCGCAAGACACCGAGGACCGGTAACGCACTCAACGAACTGCTTGAAAGCGGCGATATTGTTCCCTCGGCGGTCGTCGCGAACGGCTTTGTCTCGGCTCAGGGAAACACCAAATTGACGGAACTCGAGGACTCTGGACAGATATATTTCCAAGACGAGTCGTCGCAGCTGGTTGCTGAGATCGCGGCAAGTTTCGTTAAGCGGACCTTTCTCGATGTTTGTGCCTCGCCGGGCAGTAAGACGACCGCGATCGCAATGTCTGCCCCGCAAGCGATGGGCGTCGCAGGTGATCTTTCGCCAAAAAGAACGGAAACACTCGCAAAGCTTCTTCGAAAACAGGGAACCGAGAATGTCGCGGTCGTTCGTTATGATGCCGAGCGGCCGCTGCCTTTTGAATCTGTGTTCGATACGATCCTGCTCGATGCCCCGTGCTCCGGAACCGGTACGATAAGGCACAACCCCGAGATACGTTATCGCGTCAAAGCATCAGAACTTGAACGATTTCGCGACCGCCAGCTCGCCATGCTGCGAAATGCTGCGGACTGTCTCGGCGAGAACGGACATCTGGTCTATTCGACCTGCTCGCTCGAGCGGACAGAGAACGAGGAGGTGGTCGAGGCGTTCATTGCGAATGAGAAGGGATTTGAAGTTGTAAGGGTCGAAGGTTTTGAGCGGTTCGCAGGTGAGAACGAAACGTTGCGGACATTTCCTGACCGAGACGGCGTGGACGGCTTTTTCGCCGCGGTTCTAAGGCGGAAAACTTGATGTTTTGACGTGGCATAAGAGCCTGTTAATGATAGACTTTTGGTTTGTTTGTTTTGCGGGCTTTTGCCGCCTGTTTCTGTATCATTCTTTTGTACCTGTTCGGTCAGGGAAATATNNGACTACAAAATAAGGCAATTTCAGGTGTGCTGAGGCTCGTCGGGCTAGGGGCGATCGCAGCTGTATTTTTCCTGTCGATGGCGGGCGTCGTTTATATGTCGCTGCAAGGCTCCGAAGTGAAGGTTCCTGAGCTTGTCGGCAAGAACGTTACAGAGACCGAGAAGGAACTTGCGTCCCTTGGGTTGAAGGTCAAGAAGCGCGCCGAGAGGGTCAGCGTCGAACCTATCGATTCAGTAATTGAACAGCTTCCAAAGCCGGGCGAGACCGTTAAGACCGGACAGGTCATCTACGTGGTAACAAGCAAGGGCGGCGGAACTCCTGCGGACGTTCCGGCGACGGTGAACTCGGACGAAGATGATTCGAAGAAGATCGAGGAAATGATCACCGATAAGCCTAAGAAGACCGCCACAAAGAAAAAGGCCGATACGACTCGCGATCTGACAAATTCAAACTCTGCCTCGGATGCTGATAAGGGTGAGACGGGCGACAAGAGCGACACCGATCCAAAAGCGACGGACAAAAAGAATACGTCGGATGATAAGCCTGCCTCGAACAAGCAGACACCTCCGGTAAAAAAGGACTCGGACGACTCAAAGAACAAAAAAGACAAGGACAACAAGCCAAAACCGGCCGCTAAGAAAGATCGTTAAAGCAACGAAAATGGGTGAAATTGCAACAAAAATAGGTGAAAGGACCGCGCCGTTCGAGATGGCACCGTCTATACTGTCCGCCGATTTTACCCGTCTTGGTGAAGAGATCGCTGCGGTCGAAGCAGGCGGAGCGACCGTTCTTCATGTCGATGTGATGGACGGCAAGTTTGTGCCGAACATTACGATCGGCCTGCCGGTGGTCAAGTCGCTTAGAAAGTGCACCCGCATCAAGATCGATGCTCACTTGATGATCGAGGAGCCGGGACGCTATGCGGCGGATTTCGTGAAGGCAGGTGCCGATATGGTTTCCGTGCATGTAGAGGCCGATCCGCACATTCATCGCACGATCGGTGCGATCAAGGCGGAAGGCGCTCTTGCCGGCGTTGTCATCAACCCTGCGACACCGATCGCGGCACTCGACGAGATCCTGCATTATGCCGATTATGTGCTCTTGATGTCTGTAAACCCGGGGTTTGGCGGGCAAAAATTCATTCCGCCGGTCCTGGATAAGCTTCGCAGACTGAAGGAGATAGTTCGCGAACGCGGTCTCGATACGCTGCTTGAGATCGATGGCGGTGTTGACGAAGGGAATATTGCAGCTATCGTTGCGGCAGGTGCAGATATTGTCGTCGCAGGGTCCGCTGTATTTGGCAAAGACGATGCGGCAAAAGCCGTGCGAGAGTTGCTAGATTGCGGTTCCGACTGGGTTTGAAAGTTCGGTTCGATCAGATAATTTATGTTTTCTAAAAGAGTTTTTTGCCTTTTTTCAGTTTTCGCGATCATTGTTGCGGCGAGCATTGCTATTTCAGCACAAGGGAAGCCCGGCGATGGATCCGAAACGCAGCGGCTCGACGTAATGAGCGATAAACTCGAGCGTATGCGCCGTTCGCTTGAAGGAGTAGCTTCGGCTCTTAAGACGGAGGCCAAAGATGATGCGTCCAAGGACATCAAGTCGCCGGAGTCTTTCTATGCTCGTGCGATGGGCATGGCCGAAGAGGCAAAGCGACTATCAAAGGACGTTAATAACCTTAGCGGCAAGGTCGAACGCGGGGATCAGCATGAGAAATCGGATGTTGACAGCCTTGAACAGGCGGTCGCGGAACTTCAGGCGAGAGTCGAGAAGTTTCAATCCGAAACCGCCGAGGCTCGAGCCCTACCCGACACACCTGTTGGCAAACCTCGCGAAAAGAAAAAGAAAAAGAAATTCCTGGGTATTTTCGGCAAAGGCGGAAATGACGAATATGAGGACCTGATCGGTTCGGTCAGTCCGGGACGCGACAAGGAACTCTTTATCGTAGCGACCCGCGAGGTTCGCAAAAAGAATTACGATGTCGGACGACTCCTGTATCAGACGATCATTTCTACGTATCCGGATTCGCCGTATCTCCCGATGTCGAAACTTGCCGTCGCCGATTCTTTTTTCCTCGAAGGAAGTTCGTCGAATCTGATCCAGGCTATTGCCTCATATCAAGATTGGCTCACCTTCTTTCCGACGCATCCGCTTTCGGATCGCGTGGTCTTGAAGATCGCGGAGGCCGAGATGCGTCAGATCGGGCTTCCTGATCGTGATGCGACCCGTGCGAAGCGTGCCGAAATAAAGCTCAAGGCTCTTATCGGCCAGTATCCGAACTCGACGATCCTTGACGAAGCTAAAAAGCGTCTCGAAGAGGTGCAGGACAATCTTGGCCTTCACAACCTCTATATCGCGAATTATTACTACAACCAATCGGTCGATCAGAAGAAGGGCGGCCTTAAGGGCGCTCAGTCGCGTTACCGCGAGATCATCGACAAGTATCCCGAATTCTGCTTTATGGACGAGGTCCTATTCAAGCTGGCGGTAACTTACCAGCTTGAGGAAGAGACGGATCAGGCCGCAAGATACTTTCAGCGTATCGTTTCGGACTACCCGAACAGCGAATATGTAAAAAAGGCGACCGAGCAGCTCCAACTTATAGGAGCTACGATCCCTTCGGCAAATCCTGAAAGAGCACGGATCGAACCTTGCGCCCAGCCCGGCTTTTTCTCAAATTTCAAGAATCAGCTATTCGGCATCTATCCGATGACGATCGATGATAGCGGCGTGCTCATCTCCGATCATTTCGATAAGGGCAAATTCGAGCTCATCGATCAGATCATCGAGAACCAAGGCGAACTGAATACTAATCAGATCCCGAAGGCCCTGACCACTGTGATCTCAGACCGCTCGGCCCAGGCAAATGCCACGCCGACCACCGCTACGCCTAAATAACCATTCTTTTGGCTAGGCACTATTAGTGGGTGTGCGGGGCATCCTGGTTTTTCCTCACCGGTCAGAACCTAAAGCCGAAGCCGAGATTCATCTGCAAGTTGTGCCGCGTGAACGTCGGGTTTACGTCTCGCGGCGGCTGGGCATTGTAGTGAATGATCGTGTCGCCGATATCGAAACGGATCATCGTCCGCTTTGAGGTGTAATACTCAAAAACGCCGCCGACGTCCATATTGAAAAAGGTTGCCGGCTTTTCGGAGATTGCGAAGAGAACGTCGATTGGTGGGCCGCCGGTCGGCGACGGGACGATGAATCGAGCGTCAATGGATTCAAACGCGTTGAACCGAATTAGCCCCGGACGAGCTTTGCCGAAAACGCCGATTCGTTTTCCTCGGAATCCGTACTTCACACCTGCGAGAAATTGTGTTTTCTCGCCGCCCGAGGAGCGGCGTATTGGGGTGATTCCTGCCTGCAAGAGTTCGTTGATCGTAGGAGTGCTCGGTGTAAAGTTCAATTCACTTTCGACCGCCAGGTTCTTGGTAATATTGAAGGTAAAGCGCCCTCCGATCCCGCTCTCGTAGCGCTCATCAATAAATGGCGTATAGTCTACTCCAGTCTCACGAAACGCAGGAACTGCAACATTGAAATCACCTTGAAACATTATTGTTCCGTGTACACCAACTTCGAACCGTTTCAACCTCTCAACATCGGACGGTTTTCTTGGCGAAGATACCTCAGGTCTTTCTGAGCTAGCAGGTAGAGATATTGCCTGGTGATCGGGATCGCTCGGTTGGGCACTTACCCCGAAGCAACAGAAGAACAGAACGATAGATGCGATATGTAAGCGGGTTTTCATACAATTTTGTCCATTTTCTAAAAAGCAAAAGCCTAGAAGAAATGCGAATGTCGGGGAGTTTTGAGCGCTCCCCGATTCTGTCAGAAAAGACAAGGCGCAGGAATCGAGCACGAATCAGGAAGATTTGGTGCCGGTGGAGGTGTATTTCCGTACACAGAAAGCTCGCCGGCGCCAACCCGTTGATTCGCGACATCTGTTGTCCTAAACACGACAGAGCCAGTTAAAAACAAAAAGGCCTCGAGGATCGCTTCAACCGATCTTCGGGGCGTTTTCGTTATCAGTGAGGTTCCTGTTTACGTCAATGGAGTGCTTTTCGCCGAACTGCGGCGAATTGAATGAGTGATCCAAATGGCGGAGTGAGGAACCCATACAAATAGTTTGTAACTTCTAATTGAAGTGCAGCGATTATGAACCCATTTTTCAAGTTGTGTCAAGTAGTTTTTTTTTTTGCGGCAGGTTAACTGTTGTGACTGCACGAGTTAGCCTGTGCTCTTTGCAAGACAACAAGGTTCGCAAAGAACCCGCGAGCTGATGCTCACGGGTTCTTACGAGGAAGCCTTAGAAGACTGCTTTTGCGGCCTATTGATCAGGTGTTGCTGATGGGTTAGGCGATGTCGGTTCGTTGCGCTTTTGGAGCTTTGGCGGCCCGCTGTCTTGCGAACTGCTGCTCGAATCCGCGGCGTCAGGTTCATCGGGCGTCGGCTGTCGTTTCTTCAAAGTCGGCGGCCCTTGGTCGGCCTCATCGAAATCGCCCTTTATTCCGGCTTTCGCGTTCGTGATCTTCATCAGGTGTTCCTTTACCCTTTGAAACTCCGAAGTGCTGATTACGTACTCTTCCTTTTCCGGGAATCTTGCGACTAGGCTAAGGCTGTCGTCACGGCGTTCGAGTGCCGGCGGATGGCTCATAAAGAGCTTTGAGAGCGAGCCTGGCTTCTTTTTGTTCTGCGAAGCGAGCTTTTCGAACATCGTGGACATCGCTGTCGGATCATAGCCGGCCGCATAGAGATATTGCACACCGAGACGGTCAGCTTCCTCTTCCGCACCACGCGTAAACTTAAAGAACGCAAGCATTTGCCCCAGACCTGCAGTGTTTTGCAGCACTGCACCGGCGATGCCGCCGGTCATAATGAGGCCTCCGAGGATTCCGTACTGCAGGAGCTTGCCTTTGCCCTGATTTTCCATCGCGTGGCGTGCCGCTACGTGGGCGATCTCGTGGGCCATAACGCCCGCAAGTTCGGCTTCATTGTCCGCGGCCAGGATAAGCCCTTTATTTACAAAGAAAAAACCGCCAGGGAGTGCAAAGGCATTTACCTCGTCGCTGTCGATGACCTTGATCGTGAACGGGATCTTTGCATCCGAATGCAAGACGATGTTCTGCCCCACACGGTTGACGTACTCGGTGACGATCGGGTCATCTACCATTTTCGCCTGTTGCTCGACTTCGGCAGCAAGCCTCCGACCGATCTGGACCTCCTTTGCCTGGGATCCACCCAACCAGCCGAAAAGCTTGTCAGAGCCGCCGTTGATATTCCGCTTGCCTATCTGCGCCGGGTCGTCTTTTGCCGACAAAGCTTCTGTAGAATGCGTCGGCGTTGGCGAAGGCGTCGGTTCGCCTGCTTTTTTAGATTCATCGGCCTTTGTCGCCGGTTTCTCGGCCGTCTGGCCGTAAACACCCAACGGAACGGTACCGATCACCGCCGTCCAAATACTGAATGCGGCCAAGAGGGCCGCTGCCGTTCTAAACTTACTGCTTGACATCGAAATGCCTCCTGCAAAGACCGCTGTCTGCTAGATGATCTTAAGGATAATTAGACTTTACCACGCGTTGGTTATGATGCACGAATTTCTCAATAAGTTGCGAATACGCAACAACTTTGCCTAGAATTTCAACTTTTTTTTCATGTCAGTCGAAAAATGAAAGAAATCCTTCAAATTCGTGCATAAACTTGTTAAAATGGCNNCTTCCTCGCCTGCTCCGATCAGTCAACCCTTTATGAAGCGCATCGAACAGAAGGTAAAAGATCTCGTTGAATTGCGGCAGTATTCGAGCAATTACGAGTACGCACGCGAACCTGCAAAGGCTCTCGCAAGCTATCGATTTACGGACGTTACGTCGGATCTGATGGCGAAATGGATCGAGAGAGCTTGCCATGTTTCAGATGGAAATGGTACGGCGAATGCACTTGCGGGTTTCCGTGGAGTTGGTAAGAGCCATTTTCTAAATACGTTCGGCGCGATCGTTGGAAATGCGGACTTAAGATCCTGTGCAGGCGACTCACATGTTGACAGTGCGGCTCACGGTCTTGGACGGCGAAAATTCAACGTCGTTTGGGCATTCCGCGGAACCGAAGAATCCCTCGTTGCCGAGTTACAGACAGGTATTGCCGAGGCAACCGGGATCTCACGCGCGGTATTAAGCTCGGATCTGGTCGAATTGCTCGAATCAGCCCAAACTTTTGGTGCCGATGCATCGCTTGTCGTACTTATCGACACCTCGTTGGACAGATCCGAACGGGTCAGTCGCGATGACGGACCAATGCTGGGCGAGATCGCAGAGATCGCTAAGAAAAGGGGCTTTCTTGTTTGCGTTGCTCTCGATGACGATATTGCCGGCGCTGATGGCGCAAATGCCGCGATCACTCGTTCCTACTCGATCGACTATCTTGACCTGGAGCATCTTTATAAGATCGTCGATGCACATATCTTCCCAAAATTTCCGCGCTCGAATAGCGTGATCCACGAGATCTACAACTACTACCGCGCTGTTGTCCCCGGTTTTAGATGGAGTGAACAGCGGTTCAGCGCTCTGTTTCCGCTGCATCCGGCAATAATGGAGGTCGCTCCGTTCATTCGCCTTTATTTGCACGAATTCGCGCTCCTCGGGTTTGCTTCCGAGGCGGGTGCGAGGATCATGGGGCGGCCTGCGAATTCTTTGATCGCTCCGGATGAGGTATTTGACAGCGTTGAGAAAAGCCTTAGAAAGGTTGATGTCCTGTCGGCGGCCTTTGAGATCTACGACCGCCTAAATAGTGAGGTTGTCGCAAAGCAGCCAGTTGTCAAACGCTTGCATGCGAAGCTTGTCTTGAAGGGCATGATGCTTTTCTCCCTCAGCGAAGAAGGCTCGACGGCGGCCGAGATCGGCGCTTCTATGTTGATCTTCGACGAAGGGGATCCGTCGGCTGCCGTTGGGGAGATCGAGAGCGTCCTTGTCGCCTTTGCGGCGGCGGCCCCGGACGGTATAAAGACAGAGTCTGATTCCTCGGGACAAAACCGTTACAGCTTCCGCCTTGATGCAAAGGATGGGCTAAAGCTTGCATTGCAGGACGCCATTGAGAAAGTCGGTCCAGCCCAGATCGACGCGGTCCTGAAGCGGCTTCTATCCGAAAGATTTCCTGACTTTAGCTTCTCAGTTGACGAGTCCGAGGGGCGGCTCGCAGACGAGGCTGATGCATTCTTGCTTTGGCGCGGCGGCGTTCGGAAAGGGCAGCTGCAATGGAACGTCGAAAACGGAAATGTTCGATCGTCCGTTGGTGCGCAGGATTGGACGGTGATCGTAGCTGCAGAACCGGGACAGGCGGCAAGTTCGGACTCGATGTCCGTTGGATGGATACCCGGCGCGATCGTCGCGAGCGATCGCGATGCGTTTGCCCGGTACTGGCTTCTCCAGAACGACTCGACGATCAGGAGCGAGCACAAGGAACATCTGGCGACGGCCATTCAGACCCATGCGGCATCAACCGCAAAGGCGTTCCAACGAGTTTTCCTGGACCAGGCGATGCTCTCGATCGGCGGATTTGAATACAATCTGACGGAGGATGCCCGAGGGGCGGCGACACTTTCTCAGCTTTTCAGCATTATGCTGGAGCCGCTCTTTGAAACTCGTTTTCCTGACCATCCGATCTTTCCGCATGTCGTTGGGCCGAAGGAAGTTTCGACGATCGTTTCAGGCTTTTTTACCGGTTCCGCGACAGCCGATGACAACTTATTGCGGCTCGCGGCGGACTGCTGTCTGCCGTTGGGGATAGCAACACGCGGCGAAACGGGTCCGTCACCCGCAGATGCCGAGGAACTTCGCCGCCTCGAAACTGTCCGCATCGTACTTGAGCTAGTCGATTCTGCGTCGGATCCGTCTGCGAATATATCTGACGTCCATGCCGCATTGGCAAAAGAACCGTTCGGCCTGGTGGCAGAATCCGTTCATTTGATCCTTTCGGCAATGGTCGCGGCAAGAATGATCGAGTTCGTCACGACCCGGGCGGACCGGATCAATCATCGCTCTTTGGACCTCAAGGTCAGCTGGGATGACATCGTTGCGGTTGCCCGGCCTGTTGGTTCCGGCATCTCTGTTGAACGGCTTGGCCGCTGGCTGCACTTGCTGACAGGGGCAGATGAGACGCTGTCGGTTTCGAGAGAAAGCGATGCCGAGGCGATCAAGCAAGCACTTGCGATCTGGCAGGCTGACTGGCGGACTTCTTCGGTCGCGGCGAGATATGGGGATGTGGACGATTGTTCGCTAACGACGCGGACGTGGCGTGCTTCGTCTTCAATAAAGTCTTTCGACTCGGTCGCCGGAAGCATCGATCGATTACGCTCCGGCGAATTGTCGTGCGAAGATTGCCTGACGCGAATCGCTGATGCCTTTGCGGACCAGGAAAGCGAGTTTTCTCGCCGATCGGACGATCTCATCCTGATCGAAGAGTTTCTTGCCGGTTTCGAACTTCGCGAAAAAGCGGTGTCATACCTTGCAAAGTCGGAACCGACCGGCGAATCTGAGATCGATAATTTGCGTGCCTATCTCTGGGACTTTGTAACTTCGGACCTTAGTGATCACGATCCTGAGGTCTCGCGGCTGATCACGAATCAGTGGAGCCGCTACCAAAAGCTCTATACTCGACATTTTGTCGATCTGCATAATGCGATCCCGGCCGAGGCGGATATTCGCGAGAAGCTCCAGCAGGTCAAGACAACTGATGTTTGGTGGGAATTTGAGACGCTCTCGGGCATTCCGACCTTTGATGCGATGCGGAAGATATATGTCGGCGGAGCGATCGATGCAATGAAGCGCCTCGATTGCAACCGAAATGTCGAAAATGAGCTGTCTGCATCGCCTGGATGCGGATGCGGGTTCTCGATCCTGGAAGCGGAAACTATCGGGGAGAAGCCGCGCGACCTCTGGCAGATGATCAATACCGCGTTGTTCGAATATCGACGCTCGCTGAGCGTTCGCATTGACGACATTTTGGACTTGGCATCAGAGACGAATTCAGAAGCCATTGGGGCATCTCTTAAGAAGTTGGTCGAGAATGAGAATGACCTTCGACGGTTAACAGTTGAGGAAATCGGCCTCTTGAGTTCGCTTCGGTCGATTCCGTCGACTGGCGGGGGCGTTGATAACATTACAGCGTTTACACCCGAACCTTCCGAGATCGACGCGATAATCGACTCCCTTACCTAGAACCTCTGCTATTATTTTCAGGTGGTGAAACCTGATATCGATATTGTTGGCGACGGACGTGTCGGAAGGGCATTGGCTATTGCCTTCGAACGAAAATGGTCGCCGGTAAACCGTATATTTGCCCGGACTGCGGGTAGAGAACCGGTTGAGTCGCTGCTCCCGAGGCCTTTAAGATCCGACGATGTCCTATTAGGTACAGTTGTGATCGCCGTCACGGATTCGCAGATCGAGAGTGTGGCGAAGGCCTTAAAGGCGCATTTAAGGCCTGGTTGTGTTGTTCTGCATACAAGCGGCTCGCTCTCGTCGGAGGTCCTTGCGCCACTTCGCGAGACCGGTGCCTCTGTCGGTTCCTTGCATCCGCTTATCTCTATCAGCGACCCAGTAGTTGGAGCTGAAAACCTAGCCGGGGCCTTCTTTTGTATTGAGGGTGATGAAAAGGCGTGTCAAAGAGCGAAGGAACTTGTCGGTGTGCTCGGTGGGCGCAGTTTCAGGATCGCTCCCGATAAGAAAGCGTTGTACCACGCTGCGGCCGTGATGTCGGCCGGTCATCTTGTAGCTCTGTTTTCCGTGAGCCTTGAGCTCTTGGCAGAATGCGGCATTTCGCTCGACGAAGCTCGCGACGTGTTAGCACCTCTCATTGCGAGTGCGGCGGCAAATCTCCGTGCATCCTCGCCCGAGGCGGCGCTGACAGGACCGTTTGCCCGCGGTGACCGCGAAACTGTTGAGAAGAACCTCAGAGCCATCCGAAAGTCAGAACATCCGGAGTTTGCTGAGATCTATTGTCTTCTGGGAATCCGATCCCTTGAGCTTGCGGAAAAAAATGGCGTCTCCGAGGATGACATTCAGGCTATATCGGCAATCCTTCGCGCGAAGTGATAACATCTAAATATAGAGCGATGTCGAGAGGAAAGGACAAATTTTCAAACGAGCGGGCAATTTTTCTTGAATATATTCAGGCGGCGGGATTGCGTCGAACTGATCAGAGAGAACTGATCATGGAGACGTTCCTCGGTACCGAAGAGCATTTGACCATTGAAGACCTGCATCGGCTTGTTCAGAAGAAGGACGACTCCGTCGGGCACACGACCGTGTACCGGACGCTGCGGCTTTTGACCGAAGCCGGTCTCGCCCGTGAAGTGCGCTTTGGCGACAATAAGACGTATTTTGAGCACCACTACAACCATGCTCATCACGATCATATGATCTGCACGGGGTGCGGACTTGTGATCGAATTCGTCTCAGAGGAGATCGAACACCTTCAGGATCAGGCCGCCGCAAAGTTCGATTTCACGCCGACTCATCACAGTCTGAGGCTCTGGGGAACTTGCCGTGAATGCAGTATGAAAAAGGACTCCGCTCCAGCAGTACCTTCCGGAGCACAGCCTCGCGTGCGTGTTAAGACTACGGTCGGGAACGGTTGATCCTTTCAAACCGCCAAAAGCGGGAACAATGCGACGCGACAGATCGTAGTTATGGTCAGGACTCGGCATCGTTGTTGAGAGACCAAGGAGCGACCAAAGGAAATGAGTGAAAAAGAAAAGACCGGAAAGGGATCGTCGAAAGGGAAAGAAGCCTTTGAGGCCGAATTTGAGGCCCTGCCGCTGGATGAAAAATTCTCTCGCCTTTTTAAAATGGAGGCCGTCACGATCGGCGAGACGATCAATTATGTCGTAAATAATTCGTCGAAATTCGTCGATAAGGCGGTCGAAGCGATGAACGACCTCGGGCGCAAAGTTAAAACTGAATGCTCGGAAAAGGAAAGCACGGACGCGAAAGCCGAAAAAAAAGAAACTAAGCCCGCACCCGACAAAAAATAGCTAACCGAGTTCGGCGTTATTGATCGCCCTTTTCGCCGCTCAACCCAAAGAATTTTCGAATCGAGCGGATCATCCCCGCAGACTTTTGATCCACTGCCGGTACCTCACCCGGAACGTTTTCTGTTTCATTTAGCTTCTTTAGCCGCTCTTGGATGCGTTCTGAGACCGCAAGGACAAGAGCCTCATTGTTTGCGAGTATTGGCTTCAAAGCCCGTTTTCCGATCTGGAGAACCTCGGTCTCGCTTGTCGCGACCACCGTCGCAGATCTCGGCTGGCCGGTCAAGAGACTCATCTCGCCAAAGAAATCATCTTCGCCAAGCGAATTGATGACCTCGATCTTTTGACCGCGTCGCAGAACGACATTCACTGAGCCGCGCACTATGACGAACATAGACGTGCCATCGGCGCCCTGTTCTACAATGGATTCGCCTGCTGCGTAAACACGAGATTTCGCATTTGCTGCAAGCCGTTCGATCTCGCTCTCCGACAGGGGGGCAAAGACGGGAATGCGCGCCAGCTGCACTGAACGACGCGTTACCTTTTCTTCGAGCGGGAGTTCCGTCGGGGCTTCCTGATTGACAAGCGTCCTCGTCGGAAATGCAAATTCGATCTTTTCACGCCGGAATGCATACCAGATGCGTTCACGGACAAGAGCGTCCGTATCCGCGTGGCGAGTATAGTCCTCTATCCAGTATTTCACTTCCCAATCGAGGCTGCTGTCCCCGAAGTTCCGCATTCTTACGACCGGATGACGCTTTCGAGAGATGTTCTCGGTAAATCGTAAGGCTTCGCGGACGACGCTGATGGTTCGCGACGGTGAGTATGAATACGCGGTGTTGAAGAATACGGTACGGGCATTCAGATTATCACGCGGAGCGACTTCGATCGTTTCTTTGCCGAGGACCGAGTTACTGATTATCAGAAGCTTATTCTGGAACGTGCGGATCTTAACGCCTCGCCATGAAACACCTTCCACGATCCCCATTCCTCGATTTTGGATCGAGATCACGTCACCGACCTGAAAAGGCTGGTCGGCCTGCATCGCAATGCCTGCGAAAAGGTTGCCGAGGGTGTCCTGGAGAGCCAGACCGACGACGATACCGACGATCGTCGAACCGGTAAACAGTGCAGAGAGCTGGACGTCCTGATACTGGTTCTGGAAGATCAGCACAAAGGCGATTATGTAAACAATAATCGATAGGACCGTCTTAAGGAGCGACGAGACACCGGGCTGGGCCGATCGCTTAACGGCCGCTCGCATCATCAAGAACGCCGCAAAACGCACGATCCCGATCACGATCAGCATCGACAGGACGATCGTGACGATCTTGATGATCGTGCTTATCGCAGTTATCGGAATGCGATGATCCGCCAGGAACGTCTCGATATCCTTCTCAAAAAGACCCATCAAGGTCAGGATCGTTCCGACAATCGCAACGAAGACTATCAATGAGATCGCTCTTTTGTAAACTCCGGATGATGCCATCTTTGCTAGAAAATATCAGCAATCGTTTTTACTATCAATAGGATCGAGAGTATTGAGACGATAACCGTGGTTCCCCACGCGAAGACGTTGTGAACAAAGCGGTTTCGATATTCGCCCATAATCTCTTGGTTGTTGCTTAGGATCACGATAGCAACGAGCAATATCGGCAAAAGTACGCCGTTCACGCATTGGGTAAATAGCAGGAGACTGAACTGCGGTATGTTCGGGATCAATGCGACCGCCGCGCCGAGCACGATCAGGGCCGAAAAGATGCCAAGAAAGATCGGTGCTTCGCGAAATGAACGCGCAAGGCCCTTCTCAAACCCCAACGCTTCGCTAAGGCTGTAGGCGGTCGCAAGCGGCAGAACGCCCATTGCCAGCATCGAGGCACCGAAGAGGCCGATGCCGAAGAGCCACTCGGCGTAGTCGCCGACAAACGGAACCAACGCCTTGGCCGCGTCACTCGCGGTTTCGAGCTTAACGCCTGCGACATGCAGGGTCGCGGCGGTCGAAATTAGGATGAACACAGCTACGATATTTGCGAGCACAACACCGAGGATCGCATCGGCTCGGGCGAGATTCAGGTCTTCGGTGTCGAGTCGCTTCTCGACGACCGAGCTTTGGACAAAGACCTGCATGAACGGTGTGATCGTCGTGCCGATCAATGCCATGACCGTGAAAAGGTAACCGGATTCGACCCTGAACGTTGGAGTTACAAATTCCTTTGCCACCAAGCCCCAGTCCGGCTTTGCTGCGATGGCCGAGATGATGTAGGCAAAAAGAACGAGAGCCATCAGGAGAAAGATCTGTTCCACCCGCTTTGGTGTTCCGCGAGCAACAAGCAGCCAGATCGCAACTGCAGTCAGCGGAACACTTATGTAGCGTGAGATCCCGAAAAGCTCGGAAGCCTGCGCGATACCAACAAACTCAGCAACGATGATGCCAAAATTTGCGATAAGTAAGGCCAGCATCACAAGAGCCGTCCAGCGTACGCCAAACTGCTCACGGATCAGATCGGCGAGGCCTTGGCCCGTAACTACGCCCATTCGGACACACATTTCCTGCGCGACGATAAAAAATACCGTCATCGGGATAAAGGTCCAAAGGAGTGTGTATCCGTAGTCGGCGCCGGCCGAAGAGTATGTGGCGATTCCGCTCGCCTCGTCGCCCGAAGCGGCCGCAATTATGCCGGGCCCAAGCACGGCCAAATATGCGAAGAATCGATACTCAGGAAGACTTCGACGAAGGCGCGACGGTATCTTGCGCAGCTTGAGCGCGATACTCTTCGGAGATACGCTGCGAACATCCATTCTGAGATCTACTACCGTCGTCTGTCATTTCTAGCAAAAATGCGGGCCGCGATACTTATTGCCCGCTTATGTGACCTTTCGACTATAAACCTTTTGAGGCGATGATTGAAGTTGCGAACAAGTTTGGAGTCAAGTTTTTTTCGGAATCGCTGAGAATCTGGTAGATTTTAGCTATGCAAACCCGTAAGATCTTCTCTCGCTTCATCACGATCATTGCGACTTTGGGCGTACTTGTCGCGATCTTCCCGGCTGCAAACATCTATGCGGCTTGGCCTTCACCGGTGCGTGGAAAGCACGCAATGGTCGTTTCTCAGCACGAATTGGCATCACAGATCGGCGCTGACATCTTGAAAAAGGGCGGCAATGCGGTCGATGCGGCGATCGCCGTTGGATTGGCCCTTGCGGTCGTCTATCCGGAGGCGGGGAACATCGGCGGCGGCGGATTTATGGTGATTCACGACAGCAAGGGCGGCAACTACGCGATCGACTATCGCGAAATGGCTCCCGCTGCTGCGTCCCGAAATATTTTCGTCGGGTCGGACGGCAAACTCATCAGTGGTGAAGGTTCATCGACGATAGGGTATCGCGCTTCGGGAGTTCCCGGGACGATCGCGGGTTTTGACCTTGCATTCAAGAAATATGGTTCCGGTCGGGTCAAATGGGCAGATCTGGTCGAGCCTGCCCGCCACTTGGCTGCCAATGGCTACGTCCTTTCATATCGGTTGGCACGTCTTTTTAAGAGCTATTCTGACGGCCTCTCGAAGTATTCTGAAAGCAAGCGGATATTCCTCAACGGCGGAAAGTTCTTTGAGGAAGGCGATCTCTTCAAGCAGCCTGATCTCGCCGCAACCTTAGGGCGCATCGAGCGGCTTGGGGCACGCGAATTTTACACGGGCAAGACCGCGCAGCTAATTGCCGCGGACATGAAAGCTAACAACGGGCTGATCACGCTCGACGATCTAAAGGCCTATCAGGCTAAGGAACGCGAGCCTCTTGTTGGCAATTATCGCGGACACAAGATCGTTTCGATGCCGCCGCCGAGTTCGGGCGGGGTCGTGATGCTCGAGGCATTAAATATTCTCGAGGCCTACGATGTCGCGAAAATGCAGTACAATTCGGCGGAGAAATATCACTATCTTGCCGAAGCAATGCGGCGGGCCTTTGCGGATCGTGCGGAGTTTATGGGCGATCCTGATTTTGCCGATGTCCCGACGGCGGCTCTCACGTCAAAGTCCTACGCCGCGAAACGCCGGGAGACCATAAAGAAAGACAAGGCCTCCAACAGCAAAGACATCGGCCACGGTGAACCGACCGGTCACGAATCGATGGACACCACGAACTATGCGGTCGTGGACAAGGACGGGATGATGGTCGTCAACACATATACGATCAACGACCTTTACGGCTCGCAGGTCACGGCCAAAGGAACCGGCATTCTTCTTAACGACGAAATGGATGATTTTGCCGCGAAGCCGGGCGAACCGAATATGTTCGGCCTGATTCAGGGCGAGCGAAATGCCGTAAAGGGCGGAAAAAGACCGCTCTCTTCAATGACTCCGACGCTCGTTCTACGTCCGGACGGTTCGGTGTGGTTCGGCGTTGGAGCACGCGGAGGCCCAAGGATCATCTCAGCGGTCCTTCAGACCGTCATCAACGTGATCGACCACAAGATGGATATTCAGGCAGCGATAGATGCACCGCGGATCCATCATCAATGGCTGCCCGATGAATTGACCACCGAACCTATCGGATTTTCTCCTGACACGACTACGATCCTGAGGTCCTACGGACATCGTTTGGCATCACCGAGTTGGGTCGCTTCTGCGACCGGTTTGATGATCGATGAGAAGGGTGTGCGGCTCGGAGCGATCGATTCTCGCAGCGATGGCCTCGCTGTCGGCTATTGAGGGAGNNTTTGCTGAGGCGGAAGTGATCCGACAGCCTGACGGCCGTAGAGCGTCGCGGGCATCGGCGGTGGTTGAGTCCCCGGACGGTCGAACATCGGCAGCGGTTTCGAGCTCGGCAGGAAGATAAGCGATGCGACAAGGAGCAATATTGAGCCGAAAACGCCGGTCATCGCCGCCAGGAACGTTAGTGCGTCAGGGGCGTCAATTATTCCAAAGAAAGGTGTTGCAAATAGTGTAAAGAGAACGAACCACACCACAGAAAAGAATACTCCATTCCTCTTGTTAAGGAGCGGGGCCTTCTTTTGATGAAGCAAGCCAAGCTGCGGAAGATAGCCGCCTTGTGCGACCACCTCCGCAACGAGCGAAAGCGGCAACCCGCATCGTGAGCAGAATTTGGTGTCTTCGTTGGCTTGTTGCTGTCCGCAGCTTGGGCAATGCATCTTTTCTTCTCTCAGGGTAACGCGACTGATTAAACGAATTCTGCCACGAAAATGTTCAGTCGGCAAAAATAAACTCACCGTCGGCGGATCTTTTTGCCGCTCTGAAGCTGATAAATAGCGGCTGCACGTCCGAGGTAATGATCCGCGGTCGCGACCGTCTCAAGCAGGAGGGAAAAGATCGATGTGAGCTTTTCCGGAGCGGGAAGTTCGCGTTTCAGGTCATCGTCCGAGGCTAAAAAGCCAAGGCCGTGCCGGCGAGTCTCCGCGACCTCGTCGAGATATTCGAGGATCAATTCGTGCGTCGAAAGCTTCTCCGGCAACGTCCACTCGAACGGATCGTCCCACAGGCGAGTCGTAATGCCGCCGAAAGTTTGCTCTACCGCAGCCGCCGAACGCAAAAGACACGTTCCCACGTTCATATACGGAAGTTCCGCGGTGCCGACGTTCGTAAAAAGATCGGCTTCGGCCGTGAGTCCGAGCAAGGTTCGAGTGTCAAGGTCGAGCTTGTCAAACTTTCGGCCGAAGCCTTCGATCAGGTCTCGCATAAAATGAGGAGAGGATTCGAGTAGATCACCGGCCCTTGTATCGGCGTTCTTTCTCGAAGATACCGAGGCCGTAATTCCTGCCTTTGTAATTGATTCCCGTACCGACTGTGCCGCTTATGCCGATACGCGAGCCTCTTGAAGGAACCGCATTATCAGTAATGACCCAGATCGAGCCTGTGCCATCGTCGATCTTGTAAGCTCCGCCCGAAATCCCTGTTCCAGGGATCGAAAGGCCGTAGCTGTCAACCACCGTGCCGATAATGCCGACCTCTTTATTCCGATACCGTGAAGGATTTGCATTGATCTCGGCGATCGACCTTTTCTCCGGACAGGCCGCCGCGAAAATAGCGATACCGACAACTGCGGCAACAAGCAGAATACGTGTAATTCCTTTCATTTCTCTCTCCTTAAATAGCGTAATATTGGCCGAAAGGCCTCTGAGGAGAGATTCAGTTTTCATCCGAAAGGTTCGCAAGCATTTGTCGCTCGGCTAGCCGAGCTTGACCGCAGTCCCGTATGCGAGCACTTCGGTCGAACCCTGGCCGAACTCCGTAGCGTCATAACGCATCGCGATCACAGCGTCGGCCCCGATGTCGTGAGCGTGCTGCACCATTCGATTGAAAGCTTCCATGCGAGCGTGCTCGCAAACCTCGGCCCACTCTTCAATATTGCCGCCGGCGAGCGATTTGAACCCGCCGATGATGCCGCGTCCGAGGCCGGTCGCCCGAACGACGATGCCGCGAACAACGCCAAGATACTGGTTGATCCGACGGCCTTCGATCTCCATTCCGGTTGTAACTATCATATTTTTTTAGGCCAAAAGGAAACGGCAAAGGTCAAAGCATTATCCGGTTTGCTTTCGGCCCTTTGCCATATTAGTTAGAGGTGGTAGCGCCTAGGGGAATCGAACCCCTCTTTCAAGAATGAGAATCTTGCGTCCTAACCGATAGACGAAGGCGCCAAATAACAAGGCTTTGCTGCAAAACGCGCAAAACGGAATTATAGGTCTCGATTGTGCGTAAAGCAACTTGCGAAGCCGCCGGCTGACGGCTAATAGGCTGCCAGGCGGCCCGGCCGCCGACAATGGCCGCCCAATTGTCCCAGCCAGACGCTCGTGGGACAGCTCTGGGACAGGCTCTGGGATAAATAAGTGATGTGTTGTCAATCACTTACGCGATTTGCCCCAGAATTTCGCGAAAAAAAATTTAACCCGAATTTTTCACTCTCAATTCTCCGTTTTCAGTTCTCCTGGGGGCGGCTCGGCCGTCGACTTCTCTCTGTCGCGTGCTTCGCACGCTCCGACAGAATATGGAGGAGAAGCTAACCACGAGCTGAAGCTCGTGGCAATTCAGCGGCCTTTGCGTTTCAAACAAAATCGTAAACGCAAAGAACGCAGAGGAGACGCAGAGTTCGCAAAGGGAAGAGGCAGCCACGAATTCACGAATCGAAGGCTTTATCTGATATCCCAGATCTGAAATTTGAAATTCGAGATGCAAACCTTTGCGGACTTTGCGGGGTTTTGCTTAGCGTACTTTGCGTTTTCAAACGAGATCGTAAACGCAAAGAACGCAAAGGAGGCGCAGAGTTCGCGAAGGCTTGGATGCAGCGAGCGAGACAGTACGAATACCCGTCAGCCACGAATTCACGAATCGGAACCTCGAACCTGCAACCTGAGACATGACACCGCAAACTGCGACCTAAAACTCAGCTTGTCAAAGAACGTTCGGCCGTTTCGACCGTGTTGTCATCATAGCGAAACGGCGAGCCCGTTTTGAAGCACAAACCGCACGAAACGTATCAAACCGCACAAAACGTATCAAACCGCACAAAATGTATCAAAGTGCACGATTTGCACAAAAAAATCAGGACGGGGAGCGGTTGCGACTGACCGGGATTGTGCAGAAACTCCACAGAACGGCAATACTTGGACAACGCGTTCACCCTGAAAAAAGGTGGACACATCCGAGCGGTTTGTAATAAAATACGAGCCGTTGACTGGTTCAACTCCAATTCAAACAGCCAGTTTTCCGAAAGGGTTTTGAAGTTTCCTCAAACTTGACCTTTTTGTTCACGTCTAATTTCGTGTCTCGATCGATATTTTCTTTTGGCTTGCTATTGTCGAGCGCGAACCAACATTGCGATCCGAACCGATAAGCTCGCAAACGGATCGCCGCTAAAACAAGGAGGAATAATGAGAAAAGTAACTTATTTCGCCGGCGCGGTGTTTATTATCGCGTTGTCGATGCTCGTCGTTAATGCTCAGGAGAAATTTTCTAAGGTCGTAACGGATGCCACACGCTGGGATCCGATAGAATTCGTGGCTCCGCAAGAATGTTCGGCCTCGCCGGAAGAGTGTGCCGTTAAGATGCTCACGGAATTGAAGATCGATGTTGGCAGTGAGCCTGAATTCAGTGTTTATCCGATCGGGAAGACGGATGACGGTAACGTGACCGTGGTCTTCGTCTCGCAGCTCATTGAGAACGATGATCTAATAATGGGCAAGCTATTCCGATTGGCGTTGGACAAGAGCGACCAAGCAGATCTGACCTATAGCCTCGATGGCTTGGGCGTGATGTATCAATGCATGGACGGGAAGGAAGGCTGGCGGAAGACGCCGTGCGGAACCTAGCAGGCGATCGTTGATATGTCCAACTGAAGTTAAAAGGAGAACAGCCTATGCAGCCGGCCTTCAAAGGCGGTTCTCCTTCGCTATCATTGACGCGGGCTTGCGGCGTCCCTCGTTTGTGGCCGGGGAGGCACAAAGGCTCGACATTTCGCGACCGGTTCGATAGACTTGTTTTACAAGGACGTGGTGAGTTATTGCGACTTGCGGCCACGTAAAAGAAACGGCTAAACAGCATGGATCAAGGTCCTCAAACAAGTTTTTGTGAGACTCTGTGCTTGTTTAAGGCACAGAGTTTTTTTGTTTTGAGAATGATGTGCCGCAACGATCACATTGCGGCCAAGGCGAATACCGGAAATGTCAGATTTTTTGAAACTTCTACAAGACAAGATCATCGTTTTTGACGGTGCGATGGGGACGTATCTTCAGTCGCTTGATCTGCCGATCGATGACTGGGGCGGACCCGCATTCGAAAACTGTTCGGAGAATCTGCTCTATACTCGGCCCGATGCGATCGAGTCGGTTCACAATGCGTTCCTCGATATCGGATGCGATGTGATCGAGACGAACAGTTTCGGCGGCAGCGAGGTCGTGCTCACCGAATTCGGCATCGCGGAAAAGACCTACGATGTAAATCTTAAAGCCGCTCAGCTTGCCAAGCGTGTTGCAAGTGATCACTCGACGCGTGAACATCCGCGCTTTGTCGCGGGTTCGATCGGGCCGGGGACCAAGCTCCCGACGCTCGGGCACATCACGTATCGCGCCCTAAAAGATGCGTATCGTGAGCAGGTCCGCGGGCTTATCGACGGCGGCAGCGACGTTCTGATAGTTGAGACCTGTCAAGATCTGCTTCAAACAAAGGCGGCACTCGCCGCGATCTTCGACCATTTTGCGAAGACGCGGTCGCGAATTCCCGTGATCGCGCAGGTGACGATCGAGGTTTTCGGTACGATGCTGAACGGCACCGAGATCGGCGCCGCATTGACGGCCCTCGAACCTTTCCCGATCGACGTTATCGGTATGAACTGCGGCACAGGGCCAAAGCAGATGACGGACAGTTTTCGCCATTTGTGCGAGAATTCGCCGCTGCCGGTCTCGATCCTGCCGAATGCCGGTTTGCCGGAGGTGAAGGACGGCCAGCAGCATTACGACGAAACGCCGGAGAGCTTTGCCCAACAGGTCGAGGCTTTCGCGAAGGATTTCGGAGCGAATATCGTCGGTGGCTGCTGCGGAACCACGCCGGATCATATAAAGCTGTTGGTCGAACGGCTCGGCAGCCTTTCGCCAAAAGAGCGAAACGCCAAGCTTGCACCTTCCGCATCTTCGATCTATTTCCAACAGCCATTTACTCAAGATGCTTCTTTTCTGATCGTTGGCGAGCGTGTGAATGCGTCGGGCTCGAAGAAGATGCGCGATCTGCTCGACGCCGAGGATTGGGACGGCCTCGTAAACCTCGCAAAGTCACAGGAAAAAGAAGGTGCCCACATTCTCGACGTGAACGTCGATTTTGTCGGCCGCGATGGCGTTGCCGATATGCACGAGCTTGCGAAACGGCTGGTGACCAACGTCAAGATCCCGCTGATGTTCGATTCCACCGAGTGGGAGAAGATGGAAGCCGGCCTCGAACACGCAGGCGGCAAGTCGATCCTGAATTCGACGAATTATGAGGACGGCGAAGAGCGTTTCATCAAGCTTCTTGAACTTGCCAAAGAGTTCGGTGCGAGCATCGTAATCGGATTGATCGACGAGACCGGAATGGCTCGCACAGCCGAAGATAAGCTCAAGATCGCCAGACGCGCTTACAAGCAGGCGACCGAATTCGGCATCGAGGCTCACGATATTTTCTTCGATCCGCTCGCGCTTCCGATCTCGACCGGAATAGAAGAAGACCGCAAGAACGCTGCCGAGACGATCGATTCGATCAAGCAGATACGTGCAGAGATGCCCGAGGCGAACATCATTCTCGGTGTGTCGAATATATCGTTCGGATTGAGCCCTGCGGCAAGGATCGTGCTCAATTCGGTGTTCCTCCACGACGCCGTCGAGGCGGGAATGAATTCTGCGATCGTCAACGCGTCGAAGATCCTGCCGTTGATCAGATTCAACGAACATGAGATCGACACGGCCCGCGATCTGATCTACGACCGAAGAAAAATTGAAGCAGATGTCTGCACGTACGATCCGCTTGTCGAGTTCACGACGCTCTTTGAGGGCAAGACCGCGCAGTCGATCAAGCCCGATATCTCGAACCTGCCGATAGAAGAGCGGCTGAAGGAACACATCATCGAGGGCGAGAAGATCGGCCTTGAGGATGCCCTGAAACAGGCTCTCGAAACATACAAGCCGCTGGATATAATCAACAATATCCTGCTTGACGGAATGAAGACGGTCGGAGAACTTTTTGGTTCCGGACAAATGCAGCTTCCGTTCGTGCTGCAATCGGCGGAGGCGATGAAGGCGGCGGTCAGATTTCTTGAGCCGTTCCTCGACCGCGTCGAAGGCATCGAAAAGGGAACGCTCGTGCTTGCGACCGTCAAGGGCGATGTTCACGACATCGGCAAGAATCTTGTCGATATCATCTTGACGAACAACGGCTACAAGGTCGTCAATCTCGGCATCAAGCAGCCGATCGACGACATCCTGCGGGCCTTTGAGGAATCAAAAGCGGACGCGATCGGTATGAGCGGCCTGCTCGTAAAATCGACGCTCGTGATGCGTGACAACCTTGAGTTGATGAACGCGCGGAGCATCAATGCCCCCGTCATCCTTGGCGGTGCGGCGCTGAATCGCCGATATGTCGATCAGGATCTGATCCCGCTTTATGACGGCGATCTGTTCTATGCGCGGGACGCGTTTGACGGGCTGCACGCAATGGACAAGCTCACTTCGGGCGAGGCAGTTCAGGCGGCCGCGGCGGGTCAGACGCAGGCAGCGGCAAGCGTGGCGGACACTCCGGCCTCGGACAGCGAAGACCTCGTCGGGGAGGATGCGAAGTTGGGCGTAAATGCGGCCGAACAGGTGCGAAAGCGTGCAAGCGGTTCGACCGCGCATACGACACGCTCCGAGATCTCGCAGGATGTGCCGATCCCGGCGCCGCCGTTCTTCGGCTCGAAGGTCGTTGAGATCAAAGACCTCACGAAGATCTTCGATTTTGTTAACGAGACCGCACTATTCAAAGGTCAATGGCAGTATAAGCAGGGCCGAATGAAACCGGACGAGTATGCAAAGATAATCGCCGACGAGGTGCGTCCGAGATTTGAAGAACTGAAGGCCGATGCGATCCGCGGAAAACTCCTCGAAGCAAAGGTAGTGTACGGCTATTTCCCGTGTCAGTCCGAAGGCAACGACCTGATCATCTACAACGAAGATCAGAAAACGGAGCGTCTGCGATTCAACTTTCCGCGGCAGCCGATCGAACAGCGAGGCGGCAAGAATTTGTGTCTCGCGGACTATTTCGCATCGGTCGAGTCCGGCAAAATGGACGTTGTCGCATTCGACCTGGTAACGATGGGCAGCAAGGCGAGCGAACATTCTGCAAAGCTTTTTGCGGCGGATAACTACACTGATTATTTGCTGTTCCACGGCCTTTCGGTCGAATCGGCGGAGGCTTTTGCGGAGATGTGGCACAAGCGGATCCGCGAGGAACTCGGCATCGCCGGAAGCGACGCCCCGGAACTCGCAAAGCTCTTCCATCAAGGCTATCAAGGATCGAGGTACAGCTTTGGTTATCCGGCGTGCCCGGACCTTGAGGAACAGGCAAAGATCTTCGAGCTTCTCGATCCGTCGCGTATCGGTGTCGAACTGAGCGAAGAGTTCCAGCTGCACCCGGAGCAATCGACCTCTGCGATCGTCCTGCATCATCCGCAGGCGAAGTACTTCAACATCGAATAGGTTCGTTGTTCGTCGATGGTCGTTCGTTGTTGGTTGTTCGACAATAATTTCACCTCCGAACGATAAACCACGAACAATTAACCGCTGAAATGTCTACGGCCGGGCGAGTGATCGACCGGCCGTAGAGCTATTTGTATTGGAGAGTTACCTTCCCGGGATCGGAACGTCGTTGCTAAGACCGAAGCCGTAGGCCGTAAAGCCAGCGGTCGATCTTAGCAGGTACCACGTGCCGCTGCGATAGACTGCGAGGTCCGTGCGGCCGTCGCCGTCATAGTCACCGGGCGTCGGAATGTCGCCGAGCAATCCGAAATGGATCGTCGAGCTCGTTCCAGCGGCCGGATTGTAGATGAACCAATCGCCCGTAAGCGTTCGGAAGAGTGCGATCTCAGCCTTGCCGTCGCCCGAGTAGTCTGCGATCACGGGAACGTCCGATGAAGTTCCCATTCCTGTAGCCGTCGTCGGGAAACCGCCGGTTGATGGGCGGTATGTGAACGAGCCGGCCGCGCCATTGTAGTAAGCAATGTCGGCTTTGCCGTCGCCATCGAAATCACCGGGAGCTGGAATCGTGCCTGCAGCGTTCGGTATCGTCGTGTAGATCAGGCCGCCGGTGCTCTTAAGAGCGTACCAGCCGCCGTCTGAAGGACGGTAAACCGCGACATCCGTCTTGCCGTCGCCATCATAGTCGGCATTGACAGGGACATCGCCGGGCAGTCCGAACGATAGGAACGTGATGGTCGAGTTCGAGCTGTTGAAGATGTAAAAGTCCGGATTTGCGCTGTTCGCGTCTCCGCGGAATATCGCAAGATCGGCCTTTGCATCGCCATCAAAATCGCCCGGTGCGGGTACGTCGGTGGAGATCCCCCTGTGAGCTACGGCGTAGCCGGCGGTTGACCGCAGCATATGCCAGTTGCCGTCCGACGGACGGAATACCGAGACGTCCGACTTGCCGTCGCCGTCAAAATCGTACTTCGCTCGTACAGGAGCCGTGACAGAGAAGTTCGCGTCCGAAACATCGAAGAAGACGTTTCCGACTGCTTCGATCTTGACACGTGCCTGCGAAGTAACGCCCATCGGGATCGTTACATCGGCCGAGCCGTCATTCGGCGTGCTTGCCAAAAGCACGGTCGGGAAGGTCTGGCCGCCATCGGTCGAAAGCGAGATCTTGACATTCGCGACGCTTACGGGAGCAGCGGTCGTATTTGCGACATTCCAGGTTACGGTCTGGACCGAACCGCCGGCCACCTGGATCGAGGTGTTTGGTGATGTCACCTTGAACGGCCCGGAAGAGTTCGTCACCGTAATGACGGAGTCCGTGTACTGAGTTTGACCGATGGTCACGCCCGGTACGTATGGCTTGTTGTCGCGGACCGTAAGGCGGAAGTTGAGTGTACGAGAGACCGAGCTTAGAGCTTCGGTATTCGCAACGGCATCGCCGCCGGGAAGTGTGGGCGACACGAGGAGCCCGGCAAGCACTGTCGCCATCTTCGGAAAGTAGCGGGTCGGCGAAGCGGTCGGCGGGAATGAGAGCCAATTCGGGCCTGTCGTTTTGCCGGGTGATGCCGGGCTGCTGCTGCCGGAAGAGGTCGCGTTGTCATTCTGCTCCCACTGATAGGTTAGCGAATCGCCGTCCGGATCGGTGGCCGAGCCGGTCAACGCGAACGGCGTGCTGATCGGGATCGTGTAGTTTGGAACTGACGAAACGACCGGCGGATGATTTTGCGTCATATTGGTCGTTACCGGGCAGGTCTTGTTTGCAAGGTTCGCCTGGATCTGCTCGATGCTCGTTTGGTGGAACGTGTCGATCGAGTGCGGGGCAACGTCATACGGCGTGATGCCGGCATAGCCCATGATCGTGATTCCGGAGCCCACTTCTTTGTTGCGTCCGGTACCCTCAAGCGAGAACGAGAAGGTGTGATTCGCACCCATTTGGTGGCCAACCTCGTGGACGACGTAGTCGATATCAAAGTTGTCGCCCTGCGGAACGCCGTCGCCCGGCGATGTAATGCCGCTGCCTTTCTGTCCATCGACACAAACGCAGCCGATGCAGCCTGCGTTGCCGCCGCCGCCCGAAGCACCGAACATATGGCCGATGTCGTAATTGGCTTCGCCAATATTTGCCGTCAGCGTTGCCTGTAGCTCGCCATTCCAGTTTCCCAAGGTCGAATATGGGTCGGTCGCCGGATTGTAATAGATGACGTTCGTTGTCGAATCGATCAAGTTCAGATGCACCGCGAGATCCTTTTCATAGACGCCGTTCGCACGGGTCAAGGTCGCATTGAATGCCGCAAGGACGAGAGCGACTTGGCTTGCGCTTGTTGCACCAAAATAGTTCGCGTATTCGCCGTTACAAGATTGAGCGAGCCGCATCGTCTTGATCTGGCCCGCGTTGCTGTCCGGACGCGAAGCGACATCGCCGTTCAGGCGATAGCTGTCTCGAATGCCCGTCAAAAATCCGACATCGCCGGTGGTACAACGCCAAGGCGAACCGCCGGATTCGCCATCGCGACGGAATACCGAATACACCTTATGGTCGGCAGAGAATGGCTCGATGAATTCATTGTGGGCATCGGAGCGGAATACTACGGTTTGGATGCCTTGCGGCGAGATGCTGAGCTTCAGCGTCGAAAATCGATCTGTGAGTCCGCGTCCCGAGTATGCGCGGATCTCTGGGAAGCGAGCTTGCAGAGCCGCGTCGAAGTTCGAATCCTCATAGACCTCGAACCGCTCCATATCGCCGTCGGCATTTGGGATCGAAATCACGACGGATTCGCCGCTAGAACGGCCCGCGATCGAGAAAAGCTGCTCCCTCAACGGTTCGATGTTGAGGTTGTAAAGGCGAAAGTCTGTCGGATAAGACGCTCTCAAGACGGCCCTATCCGTCGTGATCGTCGAACGATCTTGCTGATTCTCGGTCCATATCAGCTGTTGGGCCGAGGCACCGATCACTAGGAACGCTAGAACCAACGAGAGAGACAGAACGCCGCGAAACATCAGATGCGTGTTCATATTTAATTTGCTCCTTACTTATTGGGATCCATTTGGACGTTTTGGACGTTTCGCGGGTACACGAGCCGACCGGCGTTTCGAATGGAGACCCCAAGCTAATTGAATTGAAATTAGAACGAGATTGATTATCCTACAAACCGTGTGAAAACAGCAATCCCGGACCGCGAAATCCAACTGGCCGGGTCACTTTTTCTTTCGGGGTGTCCGTAATGATAAACTTATCGTCTTGCGTCCCGCAAATGCCAGAAAACAGCCTCGAAAAAGCAGAAATTCGCAGCCTCGAACCGCTTGTTCCCGATATCGACGAGCTGGATGTGCTGGCCCCGACCGAGCGACGCGGCTTCTGGCTTGCGCACCGGATGAATCAGGGCCGCTGGAAACGCCTGATGACCTTCTTTCAGCGTCATATCGGCTCACTCTGGATCTACTTGGCGACCTATAACCTAATGGAGGTGTACGGCCTCGAGAATTTTGAGGCGGCCGATCCGGGCCGTCCGGTGCTTCTGGTGGCGAATCATCGCTCGTTCTTCGATATGTACACGGTGTCGAGTATTCTTTTTCGGAAGACGCATCGGCCGCTCCAGCTTTACTTTCCGGTCCGTGCGAAGTTCTTTTATGACCGTCTGAGCGGTTGGGTGGTGAATTTTGTCATGGGATGGTTCTCGATGTACCCGCCCTTCTTCCGCGAGGCGGGCGAGGTCGAGAAACGCGAGTTCGATAAGTATTCGCTTCGAAGGCTTGTCCAGCTGTGCTCGCAAAACGGCCCGAATGTGATCGGTTTTCACCCCGAAGGGAAGCGGAATCTAAAAGGCGGTCCGTATGACTTTCTGCCTGCACAGCCGGGCGTCGGCAAGGTGATCTATTCCGCACAACCGCAGGTCGTGCCGGTCTTTATCGCCGGGCTTGGCAACGATCTGCCTAAACAGATATTGGGTAACTGGCGGGGCGGCGAGCCGGTGCGCATCTTGTTCGGCGCGCCCATCGATCTCGCGGAGTTTTATCAAAAAGCAGACAAATTGCGAACGCACAAGGAGATCGCCGACCATCTGATGCTGAAGATCGCGGAATTAGGCGAGCAGGATCGTTCGGAACGCGAGAAGCAGACCGATCTTAAGGAACGAGTGAAGGCGTGATCAATTCGTCTTGGGTGCCGTCGGGTTTGCGACGTTCGCTGCAGCGGTGGCGGAGTTCGAGTTTGGTTCTTTTGCGGAATCAGGCGATACCCAGCCGGCATTTTCGAGCAGAGCGATCGCGAACTTCACCGGGACTGCCATATTCGCGGCAGTATTCTCCGTAAACACACCAAAATTCACGCCGATCACCTCGCCGCGCGAGTCCACCAGGGGGCCGCCGGAGTTGCCGGGATTGAGCGCGGCATCGGTCTGGATCAGGTCCTCGATCGGGCGGCCCTCGCTCCCGCCCAGGGTGCGGCCGGTGGCGCTGACGATGCCG
>JRYD01002158.1_pt1 | contig 38313 bp, 28 predicted proteins | sample 235311 | NCBI WGS metagenome assembly JRYD01 (sample SAMN03074213, study PRJNA261472) | activated sludge metagenome | biome: Common Effluent Treatment Plant; feature: Wastewater; material: Activated sludge; isolation source: activated biomass in a lab-scale reactor treating industrial wastewater at... | reverse complement strand
AAAAAAATTGCGCGGTGCTTAGTCATTTAGCCTGAGGTAGCCGCGAAGCACCCACCGAACAAATAAACAAAGCCCGCGCTTTACGCGAGCGTTTGCTTATTCTTGTTCAGTTTAAATTTCGCGGATTTTCAGACTAAGAATTTGCTAACGCAATATTTTATGTATGCTTTTTTTATGTCATTTTTTTGAATTAAATTGTGTTACAATGGTACAATTATTTTTAGAAAAGGCAAAATATTTTTGAGGGAAAAAAGAAAAGGGTTTTTGTTGTGATATTAAAAACCTCTTGAAATTAAAATCAAAAAGAAACAAAATTACAATATCATAGGGTAGCCTATACCGTAACTGCCTGCTCTTTTACTTCCCTAACGGAACTTACGAAGTTGTCGAAAAGATACCGTGCATCATTAGGGCCGGGTGCAGCTTCGGGATGATATTGTACAGAAAAAGCTTTTTTATTTTTTACGCTTATACCCTCAATACTCTGATCGTTCAGGTTTACGTGTGTAATTTCAATCTCTGCTTTATTGATGGTTTCTTCCGGAATAACACCAAAGCCATGATTTTGTGATGTCACTTCTGCACGGCCTGTCACCATATTTTTTACAGGGTGATTGATGCCACGATGTCCGTTAAACATTTTAAACGTTTTTATTCCACAGGCTTCTGCAAGCATCTGATGACCTAAGCAGATTCCCATCAGCGCTTTGTCGGAATTCAGAATTTTTTTGACTGTATCTACCATAGCAGGCATTACAGCAGGATCACCCGGGCCATTGGAAACTAAATAGCCTTGCGGATTAAATTTTTCCATCTCTTCAAACGAAGTGTTCATAGGAAAAACTTTAACGTAGCATCCTCTGTCAGCAAGACAGCGTAATGTGTTTTCTTTTACGCCCAAATCTATTACAGCTACATGCAATGCTGCTGCAGGGTCACCATAAGTATATGCTTTATTAGTAGTAACTGTGCTTGATAATTCCAGTCCTTCCATTGAAGGTACTTTTGCCAGCATTGCTTTCAATTTTGCAAGGTCTGTTTCTTCAGATGAAACAATGGCATTCATGGCACCTTTGCTGCGTATGTGCTGTACGATGGCACGTGTATCAACATCAGATACAACAACCATATTATTTTCAATAAAATAATCCTGCAGACTTTGATCTGCTTTTTTGCGTGAAAAATGGTCAGAGAAATTGCGACAAACCAAAGCAGAAATTTTTGCTGAAGAGGATTCTGACTCTGCCTGGCACACACCATAATTGCCGATGTGAACAGATGTCATCACCATAATCTGTGATTTATAACTTGGGTCGGTAAATATTTCCTGATAGCCTGTCATGCCGGTGTTAAAACAGATTTCACCGGTGGCAGTTCCAATTTTGCCTGCCGACTTTCCATAAAATACCGTACCGTCCTGAAGCAACAATACAGCGGGTGATTTGTGTGCGTATTTCATTTCGAAAAGTTTCGCAAAAGTACCATTAAATCGGTTATCAGATTTTTTACTTGTAAACAGGCTGTTGAAAAATCATAGCTGCCCTTCATCGGCAAAACTGTAATAGTCGTCTCCGGCAATAATAACGTGATCTAAGATGTTTATTTCCAGTAATTTTCCTGCCTGACTTAGTTTTGATGTCAGATTAACATCAGCCTGACTTGGCTTAGGATTGCCACTGGGATGGTTATGACAAAGTATTATTCCCGAAGCTAAATTTTCTATTGCCGATTTAAATATGATTCGTGCATCAACCACAGTTCCGGAAACACCTCCTTTGCTGATGTTTTCGGATTTGATAATCTGATTGGCCCGATCTAATAAAAGTATTCTGAATTCTTCATGCGGAAGGTCTGCCAGCAAGGCTTTAAAAAAAGCCACTGCATCTTTACTTGAAGTTATCTTTTGTCTTTCCAGGGCTTGTGCCTGTGCCCGTCTGCGTCCTAACTCCAGTGCAGCTACAATAGTGATAGCCTTTACTTTGCCCATGCCTTTGTACCTCATCATGTCTTTTACCGATTGCTTGGAAAGTTCAGACAGCTCATTATGGGCATTTTTTAAAATACGTTTAGCCAGGTCAACCGCAGACTCCTGACGGCTTCCTGAACGGATGAGAATAGCTATCAATTCACTGTCGGTCAAGGCTTCCTTACCTTTTTCAAGGAGCTTTTCTCGTGGCCTGTCGCTTTCCGACCATGATTTGATGTTTTTAGGTTCTTCCATGGTGCTAAGATAAGGTGTTAAACAAAAAAAGCCCGCATTTTTAGCGAGCTTAAAATTCAAAATTATGTGATAATTATTTTAAAGCACCCACGTATTTAGTGATACTTGATTTCAGGTTTGCAGCCTTATTTTTATGAATAAGGTTCTTTTTTGCCATTTTATCAAGCATACCGGATACTTCAGGCAACAGCTTTTCAGCTTCCTTTTTATCTGTGGTAGTACGCAGCTCTTTCAAAGCATTACGCGAAGTTTTTGCCTGATAGCGGTTTCTGTCTTTTTTAGCACCGTTGGCGCGAATTCTTTTTACTGCTGACTTGTGATTTGCCATAATTACAGTTTTTACTTATTAATGATGGATATTAATCCTTAATTTTTTTAGTAGCCCGTACGAGAATCGAACTCGTGTTTCCTCCGTGAAAGGGAGATGTCCTAACCCCTAGACGAACGGGCCAAACGTTTTTTTGAGGCTGCAAATGTATAAAAACAATTTACATTCAAAGCCTTATAAGGCAAATATTTTTCATTTTTCTGCCATTTGGCTGAAGTATTCAGTGTTCTTGATAAAAAATCATCTTTAACAGCTTAAGTAAGACTGAATTAAAGGCTGTGAACCGCCAAAGTCTAACCGTCTAAAATAAACAGATAAACAGCTTTTTAACAAGTAGAAGTCTTGATTAAAAGGCCGCTGTAAGTTGAATGGTATAATTTCTTGGCGACTCAATTTTTAATGGACGCAAAGAGTACTCAAGGTTTGTGGCATTGTTTACTAAAAATGAGGCCTTAAAAATTTCACTGAGTTTGAAACCTAAACGAAGGTCATGCACCAAGGTGCCTTTGTCATTTTTTTCACGATAGGCTTTCACACCTGTCGGTAAAACAGTTTCGTCAAGATCATAAAACTTCTTATCAATGTTTTTCATAAAACTGTAATACCGGATACCATAACCAAAAGAAATAAATTTCCATGTAAACTCAATATCCATTTTGGCAATGTGCTGAAAACGGTATTTAAGAATATTCTTTGATGTGTCTGTACTTGTGCTGCTGTACGATAATGAGTCGGGTAAAAAATCAGTAGGAGGGTTGTCTGTTGCAAAGATGTAGTCCGGTTCCAGACTTTGAGGTAGCGTATAAGTATATCCACCCAAAAAGCTAATTGCAAAATTGCGAACCGGTTTTCCTTCGCCCATAATAGAAACTTCAAGACCTTTAACGCGTGAGTTGCCTGTATTCACAAATTTAAATCCGGCTAATTGATCGGGTTGCCATAATGCATAAATATATTCAATGGTGTTGTGATAGCGTTGTTCAAAAACAGCAATATCAGCAAAACCAAAAAAGTTTCCAATCTTAAAACCCTGCTTAATTCCTGCTTCGGCATTCCAGCTTGATTCAGGTTGTACTTCAGGATTCGGGAAAACAGAAATTCCACCGGCACCTGTTTCTATATATTTTTCTGCAATGGTTGGATAACGATAGCCTTGTCCGTAAGAGCAACGAATAAAAGTTCCTTCTGTTAGCTGATAATTTAATCCTGCACGTAAGATAGGTTCTAACTGCGACTCTTTATTGTTCATCTCAAAGTATTCAGCTCTGAAACCTGCAGATACCATAAGTTTTTTTATCAGCTTTTTTTCTAATTGAATAAAGGCTGCATAGTTTTCAAGCGTGTTTTTATCATTGCCACTGCCAGCATACAGCGAGGCATGACTGAAAGATTGTTGAAAATAAACTCCTGAGGTTACATTTAATCTTCCTAAAGAAATCAACTCGCGGTTAAAACGATATTCTGCCAGATAAACATTGGTTTTATTTGACTGATCGTTGCCATTATCATTGTCGGCATAAAAAATGCGCGAACGCAGTTGATGTGATGAACCTTTCTTACCTGTCAGGCTGATGTATGGGTCAATATAAAATGCTTTAGAATCGGTAAGCGTCATTGTTTTTGGGAATGCATTGTAAATCCCTGTGCTGTCATTTGCCCAAACCAAAGAAAAATTAGAGTGCGACTGCATAAAATTTCCGTTGATACCTGCAGAAAGCCCTTCAATATTTTTGAAACGATGACGTATGTTAAAGTTTAACCTGCCCCAACGGGATGCAACATCATTATTGCTGATAGTTGTGTCCTGAAAAGGCAAAGAACTCATTGCTAAAGGAGGGCCAATAAATCCGTGATCATATAATCCATTACCTCCAATGATTAAATCCCAGCGATTGATTTTCTCACTATGTAAAAAGTTGATACCTGAAAAAGTTGCAGGGCCATCCCACCACTTTGCTTCTCTGTTTGATGGTTTATCATAAACACCACCATAGGTTCTTAAGTAGGTGTGATAACGCTCTTTTGGATATGCTGTCCTGAAATTAATTGTTCCACTTAATGCTGATGAGCCATATAAAACTGAAGAAGCACCTTTGATCACTTCAATCTGTTCAATATTTTCTACAGGAATAAATTGCCATTCTGTACGTCCTGCATCTCCGGTCATAATAGGAAGACCATCAATGAGTGTAGCTACACGGCTGCCAACACCAAAACTAAAACCACTGCCACCGCGAATTTGAGGCTCCTGATCTAAAATTGTAACACCCGGAGTTTGCTCTAACACACTGGTAACATTTGTGGTGTTTCTGTTTTCAATAAGTTTTGGACTGATAACTTCCATGCTTACTGTAATATCTTCAATGCGTTGCTCGTATTTACTTGCAGAAACAACAACTACATTCAGATTTTTAAGATTTGATGTAAGATAGATATTGCGGATAGCCTCTGTACCATCTTTAATATCTAATGTAAGTGTATCATTTTTCAGTCCCGTCAGTGTATATACTATGGTTTGTTTTCCAACAGGAAGATTTATCTCATAACTTCCATCAGCATCTGATGCCACGCCTAATGATTTGTCATTGACAGGATAAATACCGGCACCTGCAACAGGCTCACCGCTTTGTTTTAGGTAAATATTTCCTTTCAACACACCCATTTGTGCATAGCAGGAAATACCAATTAAGATATTAACGAAAATTAATAGTATAGATTTTTTTGCGTTATTAAGATAGCGCATATTAATTTCTGATAATTACTTTTCCGTTATTGATGATACCTGATTTATTTTCGATGATATAAAAATACAAACCATCCAAAGAAGAAACATCTACGGTGCTTTGTTGTGAGTTAAGTTGTGTTTCTTTTACTATACGTCCTGCAGTATCAATCAACTTAAATTGATAAACACCGGTATTTTTATAGTTAAACCGAATTTTTTCTTTTATGATATTGCCCAGAATTGTCACTTCGTTTTTTGTATCAATAGAATTTACTGAAGAGGGATTAAAAACCATGGCTATATCATCAATAAAAATCTGACTGTTGACAATAGGTCCTACTCCTTTGCTGGAGGAGAGTATCCAAATAGAGTTTGAAGGTGTTGCTGTAGAAAGATAATTGACAGCAGCAGCAAATCGTGTGTATGTGCTTATTGTGGCATTAGGTGTTTCAAATCTTACATAGCCAATGGTATCTGTATTTGTAGCACCTAACAATTGCAGTTCAACAAAACCCTGATCTGTTCCTGCTGGAGTGTATTTATACCATCCTGTAATACTATCCGGACGACCGGTATAGGCAATACCACCTGATACTCCATAAGGCGGTGTTGTAATCAATGTTCCTGTGCTTGCAATACCATTTGCTATTACATTAAAACCCGGAATTAATTTGGTGGTTAATTTAATTGCATAGTTTCCAGTATGAGCATCTGCACCTGAAGCACGTGCACAAGTTAGTACACCTATGATTCCTGTGGTTGGATTCAGATTATTCCAATCGGCAGGGTCAAAACGGTTGCCAACCTGATTCCAGTTTTCAAAACCTGCATTAGGTGTTGCATTTTGTGCCTTAATGCTTATGGCAGTTAGAATTAAAAATATGGTTGTATAAAGTCTTTTCATTAGTAATTGAGTTTGCATTAACTGGGCAAATATAGCGCAATGAATCAAAATTTTGTTTTGATTGTAAATTACTTACTCACAGCAGGTTGTAGCAGAAAAAACAGATTTTGTTCTATACGGAGTTTCTCCTTTAAGTTTATGGGTCCTAAAAAATCAAGATTATGCTTAAGGTGATTGCCCTTCATACTTGCATTAAATACAATGTCACACGTTGGCAGACAAATGTTTTGCAATGATTTCCAAAAAGATTCTGCAAAACAAAACTCAGGAACAGCATCATCAATAAAAATATCTATTAAAATCAAGTCATATTTTTCTGAGGAATCATTTATGTAGTCAATGGCATTAACTGCATAAATTCTTAATCTATCTGTGGGTGAGAGGCCAAACATTTCTTTTGCAATGCTAATAACCTTCCGGTCAATTTCAACAGTATCAAGTTGTGCAAGCGTATTGTTTTCTAATAAAAACTTCACAACACTACCACCCCCCATACCAAGAACTAATACTTTTTTTTTGTTTTTAATGTCAAGATTAAAACGAAGCAATGCTTTTATAAAAACTCGGTAAAGACTACCATAACTGTAATTGGCATGGGCAGTGTTCAGAACCAGTTTGCCATTTTCCAGTGTAGTTTCTAAAACACTATTTACTTCCGATTGATCTTTGTGAATGATAACGGGAGTTATAAAACTAAGCAGCCATTGGAAAACAGAATACCTCTTTGACATCATGCAAAGATAGCTATGCAGAATATTTTATGGAATGTAAATGGGTTTAATTACTGCTTTTTTAGAAACTTTAAGTCAGAAAGTAAAATATAATTTAGTTAATTGTTTTATTTCTTTCTTACAGTTTCATTGACTGTTGCAACAACTTTGTCAACTTGTATATCACCTTCTTCCTGACTTACCAAAATCCCATTTGGTTTAAATGTGCTGATGATATTTGAATGTGAAAAATCAATAGGTGAAATCTTTTTGTATTTCATTGAAAGCACATTTGCAAATTCTTTTGTTGCATTTTCATCAGAGCGTAAAAACGTCCATTGTGGTCCTGTCATTTCGTTTTTAATGGAAAATTCTTTGAGGTGCTCCGGAGTGTCTGTTTCAGGATCAATAGAAACTAATACAAGATTGATTTTATCAATGTCTTTACGATCAAATTTAGATTCAATCATTTTCATTTTAGCAACAAGTATAGGACAGGCAGTTTTACAAGTAGTATAAATCATAACTACTACGAGCGTTTTACCCTGCAAGTCTTTTAGCTTAAATGTTTTCCCGTCTTGATTTTGCCAATCAGAAGTGAGATTGAATATTGAATTGGATGGAAGTTGCTCAGTAGTTTCTGCGCCTTGTTTTGATTCAGAGTTTTCTTTGCATGAAACAAGCATTAACAGTGAAATGCATAAAATTGAAATTAGTTTCATAAAATTATAGTGTTATTGATTAATTAATGTTGTGTCTTTTGCACAACGGAATCCTAAATTTCCAATAGTGTAATCAGCTTTGATGGATGTGCGGAGTGCAAATCTCATGTATGCAGCATAATTCATAACATCAGTTGCCGATGTTGCACCGCCTGCACAGAAAAGATTTTTATCATTATATTCTCCACTTCGCGAATCGCCAGTAGTAAGTACAGCATTAAAATCATCTGTCCATTCCCAAATCAGATCAAACATATTGTAAATACCCCAATAGTTTGGGGGACTTTGTTTTACTGATTTGAACTGTCTGTTTTTTTGAAGGTATAAATCAATGATGTCATCTGAGTATTTTGCTTTACTTCTTGCATTGGCTGTATCGCCATCTGCCATTGCAACAAATTCCCATTCATCCAATGTTGGCAAACGTTTGCCAACACTTTGAGCATATGCTTTAGCAGCAAACCATGATACATTACATACAGGAGCATCTTTCAATGCATTTTCAGGTAATGTAATATCCGTAGGCCATGTCTTTAAATAGTTGGTGTCTGCATACAGTCTTTTAATATTTGATTTTTGCCATTGAGGATTTGCAATGACAAATTGTAGAAATTCTTCATTGGTCACAGCTCTTTCGTCCATTAAAAAAGGAGCTACGTTCACCAATGTGGTGTTAGAACCGTAGAATGGTTTATATTCCCCTCCGGGAATATAAACCATCTTAACGGCACTTTGTATCCTTTGTAATGTATCAGTTTTATTGTCCAAAGAGGTACTGTTAACAGTTTCCTTTTCGGTTTCCTTAGAACATGATGCAAAAACAAGTATAAATAAAAAAATGATTAAGTGTTTCACGTTACATTTAAATGTTTACAAAAGCGGGTTATTCTTTTGTCAAATTTTTTGCACTGAATACTTTTTCGTTAGGCTCACCGGTAACTTTAAGTTTTCCTATACAACCTTTGTTAAATGCTCTTGAAAGAGAGTGATCAACCAGAACATATTCACCCGGAACGTCACATTTAAATTCTACAATGGCCGATCCGCCTGCCGGAATCATTGTTGTTTGAATATTGTGCGAAACTGTAGATCCACCTTCAAGATAAACATTGTCAAAAATTTCTCCAATAACGTGAAATGACGATGTCAAATTTGGACCACCATTACCAATGAAAAGTCTTACAGTTTCTCCAACTTTAGCTTCAAGCATATTGGCTCCAAGTAATGAACCTTTCTTTCCATTAAATAAAACATAATCCGGATTTTCAGCAACTGCTTTGTCATTGTCAAACTCCATTAAACCTTGTTTAACTACTGATGCTTTAGTATAGAAATCACCTTGCATAATGTAGTATTCTCTATCAACGGGCTTTAATCCACCGGCAGGTTCAACCAATATAAGTCCATACATGCCATTGCCAATATGCATAGGCACCGGGGGTGCAGCACAATGGTAAACATAAAGACCTTTATTGATTGCTTTAAACGAAAATGAAGCTTCTTTGCCGGGAGGCGCAGTAGTTGCAGCAGCACCACCACCTGGTCCTGTTACAGCATGCAAGTCAATGTTATGTGGTAAAATACTGCTGGCATCATTTTTAAGATTTAATGTTACTTCATCACCTTCTCTTACTCGGATAAAACTTCCCGGTACTGTGTTATTGAAGGTCCAGAAGGTATAAGGAATACTGTCGGCAATAATTCCCTCAATCTCTGTAGTTACCAAATTTACAATGAGTTTTTTTGCAGCCCTGGTGCCGACAGGTGCCGGAACTTTTGGTGCTGCTGTAACCTCTGCTACTTCCGGATTGCCTTCTGCAACCATTGCCAGTGCTGCCTCGGCAGAACTTGTTTCCTGTTTTGTTGTGCTTGTTGAATTACAACTGAGGAGGGCTGTAATCAACAACGTAGCTGTGTAAATTGTGAGATGTTTGTGTTTCATTTTATTTTTTGTTTAAAAATTTGTCTTTAAGAAGTGTGGTGTTACGTTTAGCGAAAACCATAACCATTGCTGATAATCGTTTGCTTCCGGAGTATTTTTTAAATACTTCAGTGTTGATGTCGCTAAATAAAATGAGTATCCACCGGTAAAGGTTGTAAAGGTATTTACTTTTAATGAGAATAATAAATCTAACTCCTGACCAAGATTGCTGTTGTAGTTTTTATTATAGCTGTCACTGATTTTGTTTGGAGAAATAAACTGATGCAATATTGCATTTAGGGCAAGTTTGCCGGTAGTTTTAAAGTTAACTTTTAAATAGCTGTCGGATATTCCTGCGTTTTTATGTGGATTGCCTGCATAGTAATAGTCCATGTTGCCATAAAATTTATGTCCTGTATGAAAGTACGGATTGAATGCATGGTTGATCTTATTTGTTTGTCCGACATCATTGCCACTAACATAATCACTTCCTAAACCAAGATTAAACTTGTTGTTAATTTGAAATGCTGCATTAGCTGTAATTAAAAAGGCATTTGTGTTTATTGTTTGAGAATTATCACAGTATTGATAATAAGCTGCAATATGAATGTCAGTTTTGTTTTTCTTGAAATAGTTGTTCAAGCCAAAAGTTTGAGTGAATATTGTGTTAGTATCTGTTGTACTATAAGTTGCTTGTTGGAATCCAAGATTGTTTGCAAGCACTGTAAACCTGAAATATTTTCCTGCGGGAATATTTGCCCATATTGTCTGCATCCACTTATAAGGAAATCCATCGGTTGTTGAATATAAATTACCTGATGGGTTATTCAGGTTATTCGCATACATTACTTTGTAATTCTGATTGAAGGAAGCATATCCACGTAACTCAAAGGATTTTTTATGAATGTTAATTGCCAGTGCATCATGTGCACGACCTCCTTGTGCCCAATCTAATTCACCAAAGAAACGCTCATCATCTAAGGTAATAACCTGTCGGCCGATTTTAATATTTACACTTGGCGATAGGTTGATTTTTGACCAGGCTTCAAACAGAGCAAACTGATTGCCGCTGTATTCTGCACCTTGTACCATATTTGCCTGACCCCAGACTCCAACCGTTTGAGGAGAAATTTTTATCGTAAACAAATCTTTGTAAGCGTAATCAAAAGTTAAACGAATTCTTTCGCTAACCAATGTTGCCGGTTGTTCTTTTTTTGTGAGTGGCCTGAAGGCACCATCGCGTAATTCAAAACGTGTTCTTAGCTGGCCTCTTATGTTAAAATTATTTTCTGATTTTAGGGTATCCTGTGCTTGTGAATCAGTAGGAAAAATAAAGCTGAGAAACAGGACAAAGAGGCCACTATTTATTGCGTTTTTTACTTTATTAAGTGAAAGCATAAATAGTATTTTAATTCCGGTGCAAAGGAAGTATCAGATTGTAAATTGAGTAATGATTAAAGTCATTGAATGATTGTGATTATTATAATGAGTAAAAATGACTTAAGTAGCGGTAAGAATAGAATGTCTGAAAGATTATAGCTATATATTCCGCCAATTTCACTTCAGTAGTTATGTTTTTTTGTTTTAGGCTTATTCAATGGATTTTGTCAGGTTGATGGTTGTTTAGTATTAATTATAGAATTGATTTATTTTTTGAATTTATGTATTGCCATCTCTGCTATAGAAAATGTATTTGCTCTTTAAGTAACTGATTTTTGTTGAATCATTACCTTTGTACAAAATTTGCAATCATGAATCTTGAACAAAAAATAATGGCAGAATTGAAAACTGCAATGCTCGCTAAAAATGAGGCCGCTTTACGTGCCCTTCGTGCTGTTAAATCTGCTATTATATTAGCAAAAACCAGTGGCTCAAATGTTGAATTGTCGGAAGCCGATGAAATGAAATTATTGCAAAAGTTGGTTAAACAGCGTAAAGAATCATTAGATATTTTCACACAACAAAACCGTTCCGACCTTGCAAAAAATGAAGCAGACGAAATTGCTGTGATTGAGAAGTTCTTGCCCGCAATGATGAGTGCCGATGAAGTAAAAGAAGTATTGAAAGGAATCATTGCCTCAATGGGAGCTACGCAACCATCAGACATGGGAAAGGTAATGGGTGCTGCATCTAAACAACTTGCAGGTAAAGCAGATAATAAAATGATTAGTGAGCTTGTGAAAAATTTACTTAGCGGAGGCTGATTATTTTAACAGCGTGACAGTTCCATTGTATGAATGTCCTTTGCCGAACTTGTCAGTAATGGAAATGCTGTAAACATAAATTCCTTGTTGTAATTCATCACCTGTATTTTGCATGCGGCCATTCCAGCTAAATGGAAATGTAGAAGATTCAAATACTTTCATTCCCCAGCGGTTATAAACTGACATTCTCTCAGAAACAATATTGGTTCCCTGCGATGTAAAAATATCGTTTCTGCCGTCAGCATTAGGGCTGAATGAATTGGGAACGTAATAAGAGAACTGATCAGTTACTTCAATTGTTTTTGTAATAGTATCTTCACAGAAAGTGTTTGAAGAAATTAGTGTTACCTCATAAGTCCCAATTGTAGTATATCGGTTTATAGGATTTATTTCTGATGAAATTGTTCCATCACCAAAACTCCAACTATATACCGTTGCAAATTGTGACTGGTTTTTAAAATCAACTTCAGGATTCAGCATTGTAGGCTCTTCAGGTGCAAAAGAAAAATCTGCAACAGGACGATCAAGTGCGTTAATGCCGTCAGTGTATGTATAGGTGGCAGTACAATTTTCAGGGGCTGGTGTGCTGATGGTTAGCACCGGATAATATACGCCTGATGTTGTATAAGTTATTTGATAGTTATTGCCTTGTTGTGAAAGTGTTCCGCTTGAAGTATTCCAGTCATAAAGCGATCCGGCTATGGATTGCGAGTTGTCGGTTACATTAACAGTAAGTGGAATACATCCTGTAGTATTCTCAGCAGTAAAAGTAACAACCGGGGTTGGAACTACATTGACAGGGATGATTGCAGAAGTTGAATAATTACATCCATCAGTAGCAGTAAGGTTTACCGATGTTGATGAAGCATAGGTTTGTGTAAAAGTTTGTTGTGTTGATGCGCCATTGTTCCAGTTGTATTGATACTGTCCATTACCGCCTGAAACATTTGCAGTAAAACTTAACAATGTGTTTTGACAAACAGAGTAGGGGTTAAAAGTATTTAAAGTTAACTGTGGGAAAACGTTAATCGTTGCAGAGGCAACAGATGTACAACCATTATTATCGGTAACTGTTACAGTATAAATGGTGTTGGCAGCAGGCGTAACATTCAATGTATCTGTCGTCTGACCATTGTTCCACAGAAACTGATAGGGTGCAGTTCCTCCTGATGGCAATGCAACTGCAATACTTTGTTGTAATTGACATACTGTTTGCGCAGCAGGCATTGAAACTGCAATAGCAGTGGGTTGTGTTATGGTAAATGAATTTAATACTGTGCAGCCAACATTGTCGGTAACGGTTACCTGATAGATTCCTGCTGTTAAATTTTGAACAGAAGCTGTTGTTTGTCCACCGGTCCATAAATAATTATATGGCGCTACACCTCCGGCTGCCGTTATCGAAGCTGTACCGTTACTACCGCCATTGCAATCAACATTAGCTTGTTGTACACTTTGAATTGTAACTGCCGTAGATGGTTGAACCAGGGTAGATTGTGTTAAACTACAATTGTAAAAGTCAGAAACAGTAACCGTATAATTCCCTGAGGCAAGATTATTGATTTGTGCAGTATTCGATCCGTTTGACCAGAGAAATTTATAAGGAGATGTGCCACCGGCCGGAACAGCAAGAGCAGAACCGTTGTTAAGTCCGCATGAAGTGCCAACAGGTGTTGTTGAAGAAGATAAAGCAGAAGCCGGTTGCGTGATTGTAAAAGATTGTTGTTTTGTGCAATTATTCTGATCTGTTACTGTGACTGAATAATTACCCATTGTTAAAGATGTTACAGATGAAGTAGTATTACCATTCGACCATAAATATGAAAGTGTGCCTGTTCCACCACTTGCAGCAATGTTAATATTGCCAGTATTGTTGCCAAAACACTTCACGTTTTGCTGACTTACAGTTTGAATAGTTATTGCAACCGGTGAAGTAATGTTGTTTGAAGAAGTAACTACACAACCAGCGTTGTCAGTAACGGTAACAATATAATTTCCTGCAGCCAGATTGGAAGCACTATTACTGTTTGAAACATTGTTTGTCCATTGATAGCTGTATGGTTGAATTCCACTTGTAACGTTTATGGTTATGCTACCGTTGTTGGCATTTGCGCAGTTTAAGTTTTGTAAGTTAGCTACACTGATAACAGGAGCTGTTGAAGCAGCAACTGATGCGGTTTTGGTTTTTACACACAGGTTTGCATCAGTAACTGTAAGCGTATAAGTTCCTGATGTAAGATTTGTAATATTTGCATTTACAGATCCGTTTGACCATAGATAGGTATAAGGGGTTGTGCCTCCCGTTGCAGAAGTAATAAATGCTCCATTATTAAGACCACAGTTTGTTGCAGTTGGTGTAATACTACTATTTAGCGCAGCAGCCGGTTGATTAATGGTAACTGAGTTATTCTTAGTACATCCATTGGCATCAGTCAATAAGACAGTATAGGTGCCTGCATATAAGTTGCTGGCCGAATTGCTGTTGCCTCCTGCCGGTGACCAAAGGTAGGTGAGTGCTCCAGTTCCTCCTGAACCATTAAAAGTTGCACTACCTGTGCCTTGTCCAAAACATTTTACATGCTGAACGGTGCCTGCAGTTAATGTTAACTGTGGCGCATTCAAAATAGTAACTACTGCAATAGTTGTACAGCCTGTCTGATCCGTTACGGTTACATTATAATTTCCTGCCGAAAGTGTATTGATGGAATTAACAGTACCCAATCCTGAAGACCACAGATAAGAATATGGAGCGGTTCCACTATTAACAGAAATACTTGCACTACCATTGCTGCCATTGTAGCATGAAACCATTTGCTTGATGTAATTTACTGTAGCAACAGGTGATGTTGAAGTTGCTATAGCAACCGTTCTTTTTGCTGTACATCCATTGACATCAGTAATAGTAATTGTATAAGTTCCTGAAGCTAAATTTTGCGTTGAAGCACCTGCGCCTGAAGGAGTCCATTGATAACTGAGTGCACCGGTTCCGCCAGAAGCATTTACAGTGATTACTCCATTATTTAGTCCACATGTAGTGGCAGTAACCAACGGGTTTGCCATTACCGAAGTAAGAGGTTCTATAATGGTGAGGTTGGAAAGTGTAGTCTGACAATTACCGTCTGTTACAGTTACGGTATAGCTGCCTGCAGGTATGTTCAGCAAATCTTTTGTTGTGGCACCATTCGACCATTGGTAAGTAGCACTTGCAGAAACACCTGTAACGGACAATGTTATTTCACCATCAGTGCCGTTCTTACAACTTACATTTTGAATCGTGTTTACTGATGCATTGATGGTATTGTTGTCAGGGACATTAAATGTCTGTGTAAAATCACAATTGTTGTTATCAATAACCGTAAGCGTATAATTGCCCGGTACTAATGATGAAGCATTAGCACCTGTGCCACCTGATGGCGACCATTGATATTGATAAGGTGCTGTACCACCGGAAATTGTTGTTGCAATAGAACCATTGGAAGCTCCACAGACAGCAGAGACAATATTTTGGTTTTGTAAAACCATATCAGGTGGTTCTGTTACCGTTACTGTGGCCAATGCACTACATGCACCATTAGATGGTGATATTGTTACAGTATAAGTTCCTGCCGTAATGTTTGTTGCAGTATTGCTGCTGCTCACATTAGGTGACCATTGATAAGTAAAAGGTCCAATACCACCGGGAGTCAGTGTAATACTTCCGTCATTATCGCCAAAACAAGAAACGTCAGTATGTACGGCCGAAACTGTTGCACCATTAATGTTAATTGATTTATTGGTTGGAACAGCAATCAGGTTGCCACATAAATCCTGAACCGGACTTACAACCGCAAAATTGTAAATACCGGCAACTGCAATAGCAGGGGTAAAAGTTACTGTGTAAACTTTACTGTAATCTGCGCCACTGGTACAGCCGGCAGAATTAACTGCTGTAATCATGTAAGGTCCACCAGGGCCTGTCAAAACAAAATCTGTTGCTTGCACAGAATTGCAGGTTACGTTTTCATTAAATGTCAATGTCAATGAACTGCTACCACATGTTAATGATGAAGTGGTTAATAAAAAAGGTGGAAAAACATCAAAAATACTTCCTGTTGACGCTGTAAAATCAATGGTATAGCCCGACTGTGTGGAAGAAAAATTACTTACATTAATTACATAGGTCTGACCGGGAGTCACAGGAATCATCGGATTGTTTTGTCCACCACAAGGCCCGGCTGTCTGATTATTGGGGCCAGTAGTTCCATTGCAACCAAGATTTGGAGCATAATTACAACTGACTTCTATTGACGGGTTTGTGAAAATATCAGCACAGGTAGCAGTAGTAAGGTTATAAACTGCCCAGTCATAATCGTCAGCAGGATTATTTGGTGTGATTGTAAAATTAAGATTTCCAAAAAATGGTGTCGTAAAAGTGTACCAAACATCATTGCGCTCACCACTTAACAGACAGGAACTTCCGTTGTTAATTTCATTCGGAATATTTCCGGTGCCACTATATGAAATTACAGTAGAGTAAGTAGTGTTACAGATAGGTATTGCATTCGGACAATCCTGATTTGTAGGAGCTTGTGCGCGAGAACAAAAAACTGTTACAGCTAAAATGAATACTGTATTAATTAATTTGGAAAAGGTTTTCACACGACAAATATACAATTTCACTTAATAAATAAACACATTCACCAAAAAATGCAGCGTTAAATTTTTTAACAAACCCTGCAATGAAGTATTATTTTAGATAATTTCGCCCTCTGAAAAATTTTAAATAAGTAAAAAAAATGAAAGTTACTGTTGTAGGTGCAGGAAATGTAGGAACTACCTGTGCAAATGTGATTGCTCACCGCGAATTGGTTAACGAAGTTGTATTGCTCGATATTAAAGAAGGTACTGCTGAAGGAAAATCATTGGATATGTGGCAAACAGCTCCAATCAATCTTTATGATACAAGAATAAAAGGTTCAACTAACGATTATGCTGCTACAGCAGGTTCTGATGTGGTTGTAATTACATCAGGCCTTCCACGTAAACCGGGTATGAGTCGCGATGATTTAATCGCTACCAATGCAGGTATTGTACGTTCTGTGACTGAAAATATTGTTAAACATTCTCCAAATACCATCATTATAGTTGTTTCAAATCCACTTGATGTAATGACATATTGTGCTTACCTGACATCTGGGTTCGATTCTAAGAGAGTTTTCGGTATGGCAGGTATTTTGGACACTGCACGATATAGAGCTTTTTTAGCTGAGGCATTAAATTGTTCTCCAAAAGATATTCAAGCAGTATTAATGGGTGGTCATGGTGATACCATGGTTCCATTACCACGCTACACAACAGTTTCTGGTATTCCTGTAACAGAAATGATAGCTGCCGATAAATTAGAAAGTATTATTCAAAGAACTAAAGTTGGTGGTGGTGAATTGGTTAACCTGATGGGCACCTCTGCCTGGTATGCACCCGGTGCTGCTGCAGCTCAAATGGTAGAAGCAATTGTAAGAGATCAAAAACGTATTTTCCCATGTTGCGCATGGTTGCAGGGCGAATATGGACAGAAAGATATTTATCTCGGTGTTCCGGTTAAATTAGGTAAAAAAGGTATTGAACAGATTATTGAACTAAAACTCAATACTGAAGAAAAACAATTACTCGATAGCAGTGCAAAAGCTGTAAAAGAGGTGATGAATGTGCTTGATGGAATGCAACAACCGGTAAAGTAAATTTCTTTCAGTAAAATAAATTAATGCCGCTTGTTGTCAGGCGGCATTTGTTTTTTAATAATTACTTAATCTGCCGAACTGATTTTTACGCTACATTCGCAGAAGTACAGTTCCAACCATTGTAATATTAAATTTTTAACCCGTAAAATGTCAATGAACATTATACTTGCTGATAGCAACCGTAACGACTTACTTCCATTTACTTTTATCAGACCCGTAGCAGAAATACGCTGCGGTATTTTAACCATAACGGAAAAATGGAAACGTTTGAGTGGAACGCAATGCTCATGGCTGACAGAAAAATATCTGTCAGTAAAATATTCATTAAAGAAAGAAAAAACTAACTGTGTTGCCAATGCATCTGTACTCATTGATAAGGCGCTTTTCAATGAAATCAAAACACTGAAAACAGGTCAGGCACTTGTAAAAGGAAATACGGTCATTGCTATTTGTACAGAACAACAACAATTCGAAACACTGGAAGATGTCAGCTACAATGAAGCATTTGAAACAGGCCTTGAAGTTAACATAATTAAATATCCTTGGGATATTTTCCGATTCAATGATAAGGCTATCAACAGCGATTTTCAATTGCTTACAGAAGGAAGAAAAAGCGCTGGCTATGATTCTTCAAATACTGTAATTAATGAACAACAGGTTTTTATTGAAGATGGTGCCAAGGTTATGTGTAGCATCATAAACGCTTCAACAGGCCCTGTTTATATTGGTCGTGATGCTGAAATAATGGAAGGTTGTATGATTAGAGGCCCTTTTGCACTTGGTGAACATGCTACACTTAAAATGGGTGCTAAAATCTATGGTGCCACTACCATTGGGCCACACTGTAAAGTGGGAGGCGAAGTAAACAATTCAGTTATTTTTGGTTATTCCAATAAGGCACATGATGGTTTTCTTGGTAATGCTGTCATAGCTGAATGGTGTAATCTTGGAGCAGACACCAATAATTCAAACCTGAAAAACAATTATGGTATTGTAAAAGCATATAATTATTCAAAGAAAGATTATATCAATACAGGTTTGCAATTCTGCGGACTTATGATGGGCGATCATAGTAAGGCAGCAATCAATACCATGTTTAATACAGGCACTGTGACAGGAATTTGTGCTAATATTTTTGGAAGCGGTTTTCCTCCTAAATATATTCCCTCTTTTGCATGGGGAGGATTTGATGATGAATCAGTCTTCCAACTTGATAAAGCATTAGTGTTAGCATCAGAAGTGTATAAACGAAGAAATTTGATTTTTGATAAAAAAGAACAAGATATCATTAACCATGTCAACATGCTCGAACTAATTCTGCCAAAAAATTAAATGGCACAAGCATTGACAGATTACTATTTTAAACTAATTATAGCCTGTTGGCTGACAACTTGACGTAAACTATGTTCAATCCGGATGATATAAAACACACACTCATTGGCGGTATAAATGACGATGAGCCCGAGTTAATACCCTTGCTTTCTTCAGAAGATGAAGAACAACTCAATAAAGAAAGCATACCTGACGAATTGTCAATTTTGCCATTGCGGAATACTGTACTTTTTCCGGGTGTGGTTATTCCTATTACTGTGGGTCGTGACAAATCAATCAAGCTGATAAAAGATGCTTATAAAAGCAATAAAATTATTGGTGTGGTTGCGCAGACGGATACCAATATTGAAGATCCCGGATTCAACGACCTGAATAAAATAGGAACGGTTGCCAGTGTTATAAAAATGTTGAGATTACCTGATGGTAACACTACCATTATCATTCAGGGAAAACGAAGATTTTCTTTGCTCGAAATGACACAGAGTGAACCCTATCTGAGAGCAAGAGTTGAACCTTTGAATGATATTGTTGCTGCATTGAAAGAAAAAGAATTTCAGGCAACGGTTGACTCGCTTAAAGACATTTCATTACAAATCATTCAACATTCACCACAAATTCCAAGTGAAGCCGGATTTGCAGTTCGCAATATTGAAAGCCCTGCCTTTCTGATAAATTTTATTTCAAGCAATATGCAGATGGAAGTTTCCAAAAAGCAAGACCTGCTTGAGATGACAGACATTAAGCAACGTGCTTTAAAAGTGCTTGAGTACCTCACACAGGAGTTGCAGATGCTTGAGTTAAAATCACAGATTCAGAATAAAGTAAAAGTAGATTTAGATAAACAGCAGCGCGAATATTTTCTGAATCAGCAATTAAAAACTATTCAGGAGGAATTAGGTGGCAACACACCTGATCAGGAATTGCAGCAATTAAAGACGCGTGCAAAATCCAAGAAATGGAATAAGCATGTGGCCGAAACTTTTAACAAGGAAATTGAAAGATTAGGACGTATCAACCCTGCCGCTGCAGAATACAGTGTAACTTTAAATTATCTGGATTTATTACTTGAATTGCCCTGGGGAGAGTTTACAGAAGATAATTTCAACCTTAAGCATGCACAAAAAGTTCTTGATAAAGATCATTACGGATTAGAGAAAGTAAAAACACGCATACTCGAATATCTTGCAGTTTTGAAGCTTAAAAAAGACATGAAGTCACCGATAATGTGCCTTTATGGACCTCCGGGAGTAGGAAAAACTTCTCTTGGTAAATCTGTAGCAAAAGCTCTGGGAAGAAAATATGTTCGTGTATCTCTTGGCGGATTGCGTGATGAAGCTGAAATAAGAGGTCATCGCAAAACCTATATCGGTGCAATGCCAGGTCGTATTATCCAGAATATTAAAAAAGCAAAATCATCAAATCCTGTATTTGTACTTGATGAGATTGATAAACTCACCAACGATTTTCATGGTGACCCAAGTTCAGCGTTGCTTGAAGTATTAGACCCTGAACAGAACAATGCATTTTATGATAATTACATTGAACTAGATTACGATTTATCCAATGTTCTGTTTATTGCCACAGCAAACAGCCTGAGTTCAATACAGCCTGCACTGCGCGATAGGATGGAAATAATTGAAATCAATGGCTATACGGTTGAAGAAAAAATTCAGATTGCTGTAAAGCACCTCATCCCAAAACAGTTAGAAGCACATGGATTAAAAAAACACCATGCTACTTTCAGTAACAGTGTAATTGAATATATCATTGAGTTTTATACCAGCGAAAGCGGTGTACGCAGTCTTGAACGGAATCTGGCATCAGTAATCAGGAGTATTGCAAAGCGAGTTGCACTAAACGAAAAATACGATAAGAAGGTTGATAAGGATGCAGTAGAAAAAGCATTAGGTGCTCCTATATTTTTACGCGACAGATTTGCTGATAATAGTGTAGCAGGTGTTGTAACAGGACTTGCATGGACTTCAGTGGGTGGTGACATCTTATTTATTGAAACAAGTTTGAGTATGGGCAAAGGACGCCTTTTGCTTACAGGAAATTTGGGTGAGGTAATGAAAGAATCGGCACAGATTGCCTTAGCCTATCTGAAGGCACATGCAGCAGATTTTGGAATTGATTATCGTGTGTTCGATAGATGGGACATTCACATTCACGTTCCTGAAGGTGCTACCCCTAAAGACGGACCTTCTGCAGGTATTACCATGCTCACTTCGCTTGCTTCAGCATTTACACAACGTAAAGTTAAGATGAAATTAGCAATGACCGGTGAAATTACCTTACGCGGAAAAGTGTTGCCTGTTGGTGGTATTAAAGAAAAAATTCTCGCTGCAAAACGCGCAGGAATTACAGACATAATACTTTGTGCCGACAACGAGAAAGATATTAAAGACATCAAGAGTGAATATCTTAAAGGGTTGAAATTTCATTACGTAAGTAAAATGGCTGAGGTAATTGACATTGCATTGCTTCGCGAAAAAGTGAAAAACCCATTGAACTTTACTATCAGTCAGCTCGAAAGAAAAGAAAAAGTTTAGGATTTATTTTGCTATAGTGGTTGGTTTGAATTTTGCTTTTTCAATGGCATTGTTCAGTTCAAAACCAATAAGTAATTGTATGCAGTTAAAGTTCAGGTAAATTAATATTACTATCAGTGTTCCTATTGAACCGTAAATTTTATTGTACTGTCCGAAATTCAGAATAAAATAGTTGAATGCAATAGATGTAACAGCAATAAGGATTGTTGCCAGAATACTTCCCGGTGAAAAGAAATGCCATTTTTTTGCACCACCCGAAGGACCAAAAAAATAAAGTGATGATATGGCTGTGAAACAAAGTAAGATCAGAATAAGGTACTTGCCGGCCAATAGCAGATAAACGGAACTTTGATTTAGACTGATGATGTGATTGTTGATATAATGCAGTAACACTTCTGTGATAATGATGAGAAGGATTGCCATCATCAGTAAAACTGCTAATAACAAGGTTAAATAAAATGCGACTAATCTTTGTTTCCAGCCTTTACGTTTTTCATGCATGATGGTTTTGTTGAAACCTTCAATTAATGCAAACACACCATTAGTTGAAACAAACAAGGCTAAAAAGAAACCGAAAGACAAAAGCCCACCATTCTGTCGAACAATTATTTCTTCTATTGTTTTGTAGGCGGTGTCGTAGGTGTTGTAGGGCAACAGCGATTGTAAAATACTTAATAATCTTTCCTGAAACCCATCTATTGGAACATAAGGAATTAATGTAAATAGAAAAATGATAGCTGGGAAGATGGCTAAAAAAAATGAGAATGCAATTGCTCTTGCTCTTATTTGCAAATCGCCTTTAAATAATTCACGAAGAAAAAAATCGCCCACATCATAGATTGGGATTTTTTGAAAACCGGGCAGTGTAATGCTGCGAGTATAATTTATAAAGAGTGATAAGTGTTCGAGCAACCTGCGTTTCATCGGGTTGCTTTTAAACTCATGTCCATACTTTTAAAAGAATGTGTTAATGCACCAACAGAAATATAGTCAACTCCGGTTTCAGCATAATCTTTTACATTCTGAAGTAGAATGCCACCGGAAGCTTCTGTTTCAATACGACCACCAATCAATGCAACTGCTTCTTTTAACAAAGGTGTTTGAAAATTATCAAGCATAATTCTTTCTACACCACCGGTATTTAGCACTTGTTCAACTTCGTTTAAATTGCGTGTTTCTATTTCAATCGGAATATTCAGGTTTCTGTTTTTTCTGAAACTATTAGCAGATTCAATAGCTTGTTTTATTCCACCTGCATAATCAACATGATTGTCTTTAATCATAATCATGTCATACAATCCAAAGCGGTGATTGTGCCCGCCACCAATCCGAACAGCCCATTTTTCAATATACCGATTCAGCGGTGTTGTTTTTCTGGTATCTAAAATTTTTGCTTTTGTATGTTTAACCTGTTCTGCATACAGGTATGTTGTGGAGGCAATGCCGCTCATACGCTGCATACAGTTGAGTACTAAACGCTCAGACTTTAGAATAGCAAGAACATTGCCTTCAACTGTAAATGCAACGTCACCTTTATCTATTTGCTGTCCATCTTTTTTAAAGATGTTAATTTGAAGAGAAGCATCAACAGTCTTAAATATTCTTTCTGCCAGTTCAATGCCTGCAAGTATCCCTTTATCTTTAATAATCAGATTAGCCTTGCTGTTTGCATTTACAGGAATGCAACTCAGGGAACTGAAATCGCCCGGGCCAACGTCTTCCTGAAGCGATAATAATATATACTGATCTAAATCCATAATAATTATTTCTTCTGCAAAATTCAGCTTTTTGAGTCAAAGAATGATGTATGAAGTAATTTTTTTGAAGTACTAAGAATGAAAAAGCCGTAAACATGAATGAATACGGCTTTTAAAAACTATGGGGAAGATATTTCTATTCTTTTTCGAAGCGTAATTCCTGAATGGAAGAATTACCACCACTTTCCTTTACAAAGAAATAGGTTCTGATGTTCTGACCTTGTGTTGTGGTGAGTGTTCCTATTGCATAGCGGGCACCTTCCTTAGAAACGCCTTTATGGATTATGGTAAAACTTTTTGGTGCGTTTTTGCTAAAAAAATCTTTAAGTACCATTTCTGCCTGAGCTTTACTGTAAACTTCTTCCTGATTAAATATTGTCAAATCAACATTACTGTTAAAAAAACGTGCAATTTGTCTGGCATCGCCCGAACGAATGGCAGTGCCAATATCATCGAAAACATCAGCCGCCTTTACAACGGTAACTATCAGCATGACTGAAAGAAGAAGCTTGATGGTTTTTTTCATTATTGATAAATTATGTTTGTGAACTGACAAAAATCAAGCCAAGAGCCTATAGGAATGAAAAACTTATGAATGTGTTTTGGCATATTTCTTACAGTAATTATTAAGCACTTAAAATCAAATCCGAAACAATATTAAAGCATAAAAATTTACTTTCAAAACTTAATTTCAGATTTTTGTAAATAAACATTATTAGACAACGTAGTTATGCAAATCAAATTGTTGATGATAGGAAAGAATAAGGATAGCTTTGCCGATGCCGCAATAGCTGAATATGCAAGTCGGGTAGAGAGGTTTAACAGTTTTGAAGTCAAGTATCTGAAAGAAGCAAAAAACAATAAAAACCTTACAGCTGCAATGGACGCTGAGGCTGAAAATATTTTAAAGGAGTTATTGCCAAATGACTATGTTATTCTGTTGGACGAAAAAGGCAAAGAATACACATCGGTACAGTTTGCTACAAAAATTGAGCAGCACCGGATTAAAAATTTCAGACAGTTGGTTTTTATTGCAGGTGGTGCCTATGGTTTTTCCGAAAAAGTTTATACACGAAGTAATGAACTGTTCGCCCTGTCAAAAATGACATTCACCCATACTCATGCAAGATTGATTTTTGCCGAACAGATTTACAGAGCCTTTACTATCCTGAATAATCATCCTTATCATCATATTTAATTTCATAGGCATACTATTTGGTAGGGGGAAAAATCTAATTTTGCGCTTTCAAATTTTTTTGATCAGAGATCTATATGTGCGGCATAGTCGGCATTTTCAACTTTCAGCATAAACCTGTTGATTTATCAGTTTTAAAAAAAATGTCAGACACCATTTTCTACAGGGGGCCTGATGGTGAAGGAATTTGGAATAATGAGCATGGAAATCTTGGTCTTGCCCACAGACGATTAGCTATCATTGACCTTTCTGATCGAGCCCGGCAGCCAATGCATTATTTGGGACGATATACCATTGTCTATAATGGTGAAATTTATAATTATCCTGAATTGAAAGCTGGCCTTGAAAAGAAAGGTTATCAGTTTGTATCGCATTCCGACACAGAGGTTATTCTTGCCGCATTTGACAATAAACGGGAAAAGTGTCTTGAAGATTTTGACGGTATGTTTGCCTTCGCAATCTGGGACAATCAATTGCAACAGCTTTTTTTAGCCCGAGACCGTTTTGGTGAAAAACCTTTACGTTACTATATGGATAGTGAGCGAATTGTTTTTGCTTCAGAAGTAAAAGCATTGTTTAAAGCCGGTGTTCCAAAGAAAGTTTCAAAAGAGAAGATGGGTAATTTCCTCGAGAATAATGTTGCAATATATAACACTGAAACGTTTTTTGAAGGAATAAAAAAACTGCCACATGGTCATTATGCTTTTGTACAGAATGGCAAGATTGATATCCATGAGTACTATAGATTGCAATACAAGAACACAGTGTTCATGGATGATCATGAATATGCTGAGGAGTTCAGAAGGTTGTTTTTTTTATCAGTAAACAGAAGATTACAAAGTGATGTTCCGGTGGCAACATCATTTTCCGGAGGGCTTGATTCCTCAGGCATTGTGTGTACCATGCATCAACTTAGAGAAAAAGTTGATTATAAATTATTTTCAGCACGTTTTGGTGATGATGTAAAAGATGAAGGTAAATGGATGAAGCATATTACAGAGCTATTGCATTTTCCGCAAATAAATAAACAGATAGAACCCAATGAAATTATTGACAATATTGAAAAGGTTGTTTATCATAATGAGGTTCCCATTGGCTCAACATCAGTGGCAGCGCAATATCTTCTGTACAAGGAAGTAAAAAATCATCATATTAAAGTTATTTTAGATGGACAAGGTGCTGATGAAATGCTGGCAGGATATGGGCATTATCGTTTCCATTATTTAAATGATTTGTTGCTTCGTTTCAGGGTGTCTGAATATATTAGTGAAAGGCGTGCATATAATGATGCGTATCAAACTTCACTTCCCATTGGCCCATGGCAACTGACAAAAATGTTTCTTACCAAAACGGTAAGGCCATTTGAGGATAATACACCGGGGTATCAATCGTTTAAAGCAGCACTGTTTAATGACATGGTATTAAATCTTCAACTGTTATTAAACTTTTCAGACAGTAATTCTATGGCACATGGTGTTGAGGCAAGACTACCATTTCTGTATCATAAATTGGTTGACTTTGTTTTTTCATTACCTTCAAATCAGATTTACAGAAATGCGACAACAAAGTATGTTTATCGCATTGCAATGAAAGGAATTGTTCCTGATGTTATTCTCAAGCGAAATGATAAATTGGGTTTTGCCCCACCGCAGGAGCGCTGGCTTCCACAATTTAAATTACCTGAAAAATCAAGGCTTCTGGAAATGGGACTACCATATTCTGATAATCACTGGCGCAATTATATCTCTGAAATTTTTTTAAAAGTAGCAGACAGCCATTACTGATTAATCTGTTTTACGCAGCAAATGAGTTGTGTTTGCCTGTGCCGTTGGTGTAACAACAACATCATTTATACAAACATGTGCAGGACGGGTTGCAACAAAATAGACAATTTCTGCAATGTCATCAGCAACTAAAGGTTGAAATCCTTTATATACAGCATTGGCTTTTTCAACATCTCCCTTAAGTCTGACCAAAGAAAATTCTGTTTCAGCAGCACCGGGATTTACAGAACTGACTTTTATTCCATGCTCAAGTAAATCAATACGCATACTTTTTGTCAAGGCATCAACTGCATACTTTGTGGCACAATAAACATTCCCTTTCATGTAAGCATCTTTTCCGGCAATAGAACCTATGTTGATGATGTGCCCGCTTTTTTGTTTTATCATCAGTGGAATAATATTCTTTGTGACGTAAAGCAATCCTTTCACATTAGTATCTATCATTGTGTTCCAGTCTTCTGTTTTACCGTCCTGAATCAGATTTACTCCGGCAGCAAGTCCTGCATTATTAACCAATACATCTATTTGTTTCCATTTGTTTGGAAGATTTTCAATGGCTTCACTAACCTGTTGTTCGTTGCGTACATCAAAAGGAAGACTGATGACATCTGCTCCAAGATTCTTTATTTCTTCTTCTAAAGTGCGAAGTCTGTCAGTTCTTCTTCCGTTAATAATGATGCTCCAATGGTGTTGTGCAAAATTCAATGCTATGGCTCTTCCAAATCCTGCTGTTGCACCGGTAATAAAAATTGAAGGCATAATAATTTATTTATTTATAATTCTTAACTTACTGTTTCTATAGCTGTAGCCGAAATAAATAATGAGACCTACAGCCAGCCAAATTGCAAATCCAATCCAATTCGAAACACCCATTTCACTCATCATATACAGGCAGCAAACCAATCCTAATAATGGAATGAGTGAAAGATTGTGTTTCCAGGTTAAAATACAAAGATACAGACATGAAATAATAAATATCCATGTAGGCACTTTGTGTTTGAAAAGTCCTAATCCCGATTCGTAAATTTCATTATGCGACAATCCGTAGTCCGTTAGCTTCTGAAGATAAGTGTCTTCGTTGAGCCGTGAAAGATAGTTTGCCAGATCATTGTCGGCAGTAGCAAAAGCTACGGAATCTTTTAAAGAAACAGTTGTCACTAAATTTTTGATTCTTTCTGTTCCTAATGAAGGAATCAGATTTTCAGCAGAGTAGGGTTGTGGTTTGTTTTCCATAAAAGCAATAACACCATCTTTATTATACGACCATGATAATGTTGCTGCAATGATGAGTATAATCGGGAAAATAAATTTAGCATTTACATACGGTGTTTTAAAACTGCCACGTGGAGCATTTGGAGTGATTTGCATTTTCAAAACACCGGCACAAACTAATACAAAGGCAAACAAAGTTCCAATGCTGCAAAGGTCTGTCACCATGGTCAGGTTCATAAACAATGCCGGTATGGCTACCACAAAACCGGTAACAATGGAAGCAAACGAAGGTGTTTTATATTTTGGGTGTATGGTGGCAAATTTTTTCGGCAGTAAACCATCTCTGCTCATACTCATCCAGATTCGTGGTTGACCTAATTGAAAAACCAACAATACACTTGCCATAGCAACAATGGCGCTGACTGCAATAATTGCTGACATCCATTTTAAATTCAATGCACTGAAAACATAAGCCAAAGGGTCACCGACAGCCAGCGTGCTGTAGTTTACCATTCCTGTAAGTACTAATGCTATTGCAACATATAATACTGTACAGATAATTATTGCCCACATCATTCCACGTGGTAAATCACGTTGTGGGTTTTTACATTCTTCTGCTGTTGTGCTAATGGCATCAAAACCAATGTAAGCAAAAAATACTGCCGACACACCTTTTAGAACACCCGGAATACCATTGGGTAAAAACGGATGCCAGTTATCGGTATTAATATAAAACAATCCAACAGCAATTACTAAAAGTACCACAGAAAGTTTTACGATTACCATGGCATTGCCTGCATTTTTAGATTCTTTAATTCCTCTGTAAACTATCCATGTAATGATGATGATGATGAACAGTGCAGGCAGGTCGGCAACAATATGCAAGGGGCCAATCGTTGGTGCACCCTGCCATGCCAAATAAGCATCATGCAAACCGGTATCCAAACTTTCAAGTGTTCTGCCGCTAAGCATCAATGCATCTGCTTTGCTGAATCCTTTTGCTGCAGACAGATAATCCATGGTCATCCACAAAGGAAGATGAATACCCATGCTGTCGAGTAGCCCTGTTAAATAGTCACTCCAGGAAATGGCAACAGTAATATTTCCAATGCCATATTCCATAATTAATGCCCATCCGATAATCCATGCAATAAATTCGCCAAAGGCAACATAACTGTAAGTATATGCGCTTCCGCTAACAGGAACTAATGAGGCAAACTCTGCATAAGCAAAAGCAGTGAAGCCGCAGGCAATGGCAGTAAACAAAAACAATAAAATTACACCGGGACCACCTTGTGCACTTGCATTGCCAATGGTGGAAAAAATTCCTGCTCCAATGATGGCGGCAATGCCCAATGCGGTGAGGTCGCGAACACCTAAATGTTTAGCTAATGAACCATGTTGTGAAGCATCTTCACCGGCACGTTTCATTATTTCATCTACTGTTTTCTTTCTGAATAAATTCATGAACAGACAATATTACCCGGTCAAAAATAAAATAATTTCATCCGCAAAGGCCTTTTTATTGTTTAATGTTGATTAATTCATCCTATATTCTCATGTCAATTGGCAGCTATTAAATAATTTTGCAGGCATCAATAATTCAATCATTTATCCGTTTACGCAAAGGTAAAATCGCTTATTTATGAAAAAGCTTATTCGTATTTCTTTAATTGTTCTTGTAGTTTTTTTCGCAGCAGTTCTTGTTGCACCTTTTTTATTTAAAGATAAAATTATTGCAGCCATAAAAAATGCTGCAAATGAAAACCTGAATGCTACATTAGATTTTAAAGATCTGGATCTTAGTTTTATCCGTAATTTCCCTTCTGTTTATCTGGCGCTGAATGATGTATCCGTTGTGGGCAAAGATGAGTTTAAAAAAGACACACTCATTGCTGTTGCTTCTATAAAAATAAAAGCTGAATTCTGGAAGCTTATCACTTCAGGAAATACACAGATAAAATATTTAGGATTATTACAACCGCGCGTTCATCTTATAGCTCTTAAAGACGGAAAGGTAAATTGGGACATTGCTAAGCCTGAAAAAGAAGCAACAACAAAGTCAGAAGAATCTTCTCCATTTCATTTTTCATTACAGAAGTATGAAATAACTAACGGGTATCTTACTTATAACGATGAGGCTTTGGCAATGAGCACTATACTCGACAACCTGAACCATACAGGTAAGGGCGATTTTACTCAGGATAATTTTTTACTGAGCACTTTAACATCAATTGATAAACTGACTTATACCTATGCAGGTGTAAGTTATTTGTATCAGGCAAAGGTTAACCTCAAAGCAGATTTAAACATTGAGTCTAAGACATCAAAATACACTTTTGCTGACAATGAATTAAACATCAACGAATTTCCGGTGAACTTTTCAGGATTTGTTGCTATGCCTGCTGAAGATATTGCTATGGATTTGAAATTTAATTCGCCACAAACAGATTTTAAATATCTGATGTCATTAGTTCCCGGTGCGTATAAAGAAAATTTTAAAGACGTAAAATCATCAGGAAAATTAGCCTTTAATGGTTTTGTTAAAGGTGTTTATTCAGAACAAACCATGCCCGGATTTGGCATTAACCTTACAGTGGATAAGGGTAACTTTAAGTATCCTTCGTTACCCGCAGCAATCAATAATGTGAATCTGAAATTAGCCGTCAGCAATCCTGATGGTGAGCCAGATCATACCATCATCAACCTTTCTCAGGCACATGCAGAGTTGGGTGCAGAACCTATAGATGCACGGTTGTATGTTACTACACCGGTGAGCAATGCCACTTTCGATGCAATGCTCAAAGGCACTGTTAATTTAGCCAACATTAAAAATTATATTCCTATGGATGAGCCTTCATTATCAGGAATTTTCAAAAGTGATCTTAACATCAGCGGAAATATGAATGCTGTGGAGCAAAAACAATTTGAAAAAATTAAAGCTGATGGATGGATGTCGCTTACAGCTATGAACTATAAACCCAAAGAAGGTCATTCAACAAAGATTAATGAAATGAAACTCAGTTTTAATCCCCGCACTGTTCAGTTAGAGAGTCTGGATGCAGCAGTAGGAAAAAGCGATTTCAGAGCTAAAGGTGTAATGGATAATTTGTTTGGATTTTATTTTAAGAATGAATTGCTTAAAGGGGAGTTTACTTTAAACAGTTACTTGGTTGACCTCAATCAGTTTTTGTCTGATGATGGTAGTGCAGCAGCAACTGATACCACCGCTTCCGGTGTTGCCGAAGTTCCTGAAAATATTGATTTCACACTCACTACTTCAATAGGCAAACTGCTATATGAAAACAAAGTCATTGAACAGTTGAAGGGTAATGTGGCCATGCGCGACCGTACGCTGGGGCTGAATGATCTTAATTTTAAAATAGCAGGTGGCACAGTTGCCATCAATGGTGTTTATCAGACTAAGGAACGTAATTCACCTTATTTCAATTTTGATCTGGCATTACAGAATTTTGATATTCAGAATACGGTTAAAACGTTCAGTACAGTAAAAAAAGTGGCTGCTATTGCAGAAAGGTGTAATGGCAAATTTTCGTCTGCATTTAATGTCAGCGGCAAGATGGATGAAAAAATGGATCCTGTTTTATCTACACTCAATGGTGGAGGAAAGTTAATTACACAAACGGTTTCATTGAACAATTTTGAACCCATAAATAAATTAGCTGATGCACTGAAGATGACGCAGTACAAGCAACTGAGTCTTTCCAATGTAAACCTGTCGTTTAAAGTTAAAAACGGAAGTGTATTTGTTGAACCTTTTGAAACATCACTTGCAGGAAGTAAGGCCGTTATCAGTGGTCAATCCGGTTTTGATCAAAGCATTAACTATAATATTGATTTGAGTATTCCAAAAGCCCTTATGGGAAGTGCAGCAGCAGGTGTTGTTAACGGAATGTTTGCAAGTGTCAATAAGGCAACGGGTGTTTCATTAAGCATTCCCGATCCTGTAAAAGTTAAAGTCAATATGGGTGGCACTGTTCAAAAGCCTGAAATAAAAACATCACTTGCCGATGGCGGAAAAGGTTTGGTTGAAGGTGTTAAGGAAAAAGCTATGGAGCAGTTAGATGCAAAAAAGCAGGAGTTGGAAGACAAGGCAAAAGCAGAGGCAGAGCGTTTGAAGAAAGAGGCAGAGGAGAAGGTAAAATCAGAAGCAGACAGACTAAAGAAAGAAGCCGAAGCTAAAGCAAAGGCAGAAGCAGATCGTTTAAAGAAAGAAGCAGAGGAAAGAGCTAAAAAAGAGGCTAAGGACAAACTGAATAATATTTTCGGTAAGTAAATTTCTAAAGCATTTAAATCATTTTTCAGAGGGTAAAAGTGTTATCTTTGCACCCTCAAAAATTTTACTATGGGATTGAAATGTGGTATTGTTGGACTACCTAATGTAGGAAAATCAACGCTGTTTAATTGTTTAAGTAATGCCAAGGCGCAGGCTGCAAATTTTCCATTCTGCACCATTGAACCCAATATTGGTGTCATTACAGTTCCTGACGACAGATTGAATAAGTTAGAAACATTGGTAAAGCCACAACGTGTTGTACCCACAACAGTTGAAATTGTTGACATTGCAGGATTGGTGAAAGGTGCCAGCAAGGGAGAAGGTTTGGGGAATCAGTTTCTGGGAAACATTCGTGAAACAGATGCTATTATCCATGTACTTAGATGTTTTGACGATCCCAACGTAGTGCATGTTGACGGTTCTGTGAATCCGGTGCGTGATAAAGAAACTATTGACTTTGAATTGCAGATAAAAGACCTTGAAGCTATTGACAAAAAAATTCAGCGTATAGAAAAAATTGCCCGTGTGGGTAATGATAAAGATGCAAAAAAAGCCTATGACGTATTGCAGGTTTTTAAAAAGCATTTGGAAAGCGGCAATGCAGCACGCAGTGCACCTGTGCAGCCTGAAGATTTTCAATATGTAGCCGACATATTTTTACTTACAGCAAAACCTGTATTGTACGTTTGCAATGTGGACGAAAAATCTGTACTTACCGGCAACAAACATGTTGATGCCGTTCGCGAAAAAGTGAAAGATGAGAATGCAGAAGTGCTTGTTATTGCAGCCGCTATTGAAGCAGAGATAACCCAATTGGAAACCTTTGAAGAGCGTCAGATGTTTTTGACAGATTTGGGACTTACGGAATCAGGTGTAGCAAAACTCATTAAGGCAGCATATCGTTTGCTGCAACTGCAGACCTATTTTACTGCCGGTGAAAAAGAAGTGCGTGCATGGACTATCACCAAAGGAATGACAGCACCGCAGGCAGCAGGGGTCATACACTCCGATTTTGAAAAAGGTTTTATTCGTGCCGAAGTTATCCGCTATAACGATTTCATTACGCTTGGCTCTGAACAGGCTTGTAAAGAAAACGGAAAACTTTCTGTTGAAGGTAAAGAGTATGTGGTTAACGATGGCGATGTAATGCACTTCCGCTTCAACGTCTGATTAGATTTTTCTTTGCCACGGCAACAGGTGATGAAATTCTTCAAGCACCTTAAAGCGGTATATCATCATTAAATAAATTACCGTAACCATTACAGAACGATAAATCATATCAATAATTTTATTCTCCATTGAAGGCAATAGGTAACTGATGCCAAAACATAATAGCATGGCAGCAACAATCACCAGCATTTTCTTATCAAATGGATGCAGGTGATAAAACTTCCAAACCACTGCCGACATAAACACATTGTACAAAACATAACAAGTAACAGTGGCAATGGCAGCACCGTTAAGGCCCAACCAGGGGATAAAAACCATTTGCAGAGCAACAGACACAAGAGCTAATGCAATAAGAAAAAATGCACCCCAGCGATATTTATCTGAATTGAAAAGAATAGGAGCATTGGCACCGGTAATCATATTGATTAAAGTTCCGAAGCTGATAATAAGTACTACGGAAGCACCCTGCTGATAGCCGTCAGGTAAAAAACTCAGCAAATTCACAATGTTTATGTTGATGCCTGTAAAAAGCAGTCCGCCTAATGCCAGCATATACAATGATGATTTGCGGTAAATTTCAAGAATATCTTTTCTGTTATCTTCAGCCCAGGCAAATGCAATGCGCGAGGCCGCAATTTTTTCCAATGCCGTAAGTGGTGCTTCAATCACTGTAGGAATAAAAGCTGCAATGGTGTAAATACCTACAAAACTCAGGGGCAGATATTTGCCAAGCATGATGCTGTCTAAATATTTTAATCCTATTGAAGCCACTCCTGCAAACCACAACAGCAGTCCGTAGTTGACCAACTGAAGAAATTTTTTTTCGCGGAAATAAGGCATATCAATTTTAAACTTTGGCTTGTCGAACTGAAAAATGTAAGCTAATAGCAACAGCAACTGCAAACCATATAAAAACACATAGCAGGCAATAAACTGTTGCAGTGTAATCCATTTCAAAAAGTAGGTGGTAATGACAGCAATCACCAGCAAACGTGCAACCACATCATTTAAAAAAGCAGGTATGGTGGACTTGTAATTGGCATAACAGTAAACATTAAGGCACGATATGAGTGCGAGAATGAATGTGAGCGGAAATACATAATAAAAATATTCGGTAAAGAGTGGCGATTCTTTTACATATTGCCCAACTATAAAATCTTTGAGCAGCCACAATACAACTGCCGTCACCACAAAGCCCAATGCCGGAAACAAAAGCATAAAAGCAAGGTAGCCATGATGATTTTTATTACTGTCTTTAAAAAGCGGGAAGTATTTGGTAGTGGCATTGCCTATACCCAATGGTACGAACATGGCCATAAGCATAGAAAAGGAATAGAGAATGCGTGTAAGCCCTAGTTCTTCTTTTGTTAGAAACTGCGGTTGAATAACTATAAGGCTGATAAAGCCAATGGCAATACCCAGGTAGGTAGTTATGGTGTTTTTAATACCCTGCCGTTGAATGACGCCCATTGACTGTTCTTTTTCTGTTTTTTTTCTTTTATATTTGCCTACAAGAGTAGCCAATTATTAAACTATCAAATGAATAGAATCGTAATTTATTTCAACGTCATCATGTTGATGTGTTGTAGTGTCCGAGTTTTAGGGCAGAAGGAGTCAAACATCTGGTATTTTGGAAACTATTCAGGAATAGACTTTAATACTGGAGCACCACAACCTATCTTCAATGGAGCTATGGCTACATATGATAACACCAGTACTGTTTGTGACAGTCTTGGGAATTTATTATTTTATACAAATGGTGTTACGGTATGGAATTCAGGTCATGCGATTATGAATAACGGACAAAATATTGGAGGTAGTACGACTGGAGGACAGTCTGCAATTATCATCAAACAGCCATCCAGTAATTCACTATACTACATTTTTACTTCTGATGCTTTTGGTGCTTCAGGAGGCTTGAAATATTCTGTTGTAGATATGAATAGTGCTGCAGGTTTGGGTTCAGTGACACAAATTGGAGTGGTATTACAAAACCCTTCAACAGAAAAACTTGCAGGTTATTATTTCTGTTCTGAAAGGTATGCCTGGCTAATAACACATAAAGGTAACTCTAATGAGTTTTACTGTTATAAGATTGGTGCAAACGGGTTGAATACAGTTCCTGTTGTTAGTGCTGTTGGTACCTATCATTTGGCAGGACCGTGGGGTGTTGTGAATAATAGTGCAGGGCAAATGAGTATTTCAAAAGATGGAAGTAAAATTTCTACTGTAAAGTTTTCAAATGGTGAAATCGAGATTTTTGATTTTAATAAAAATACAGGAGTTGTTTCTAATCCAATTCTTCTAAGTAGCACATATCCTTTTGCATGGGGGGTAGAATTTTCGCCCGATGCATCCAAGCTATATGTTTCAATATACAATTCCACAATGATTAAGCAGTTCGATATTAGTTCAGGCAATCCTAACATTATCAATAATTCTATGATAGGAATTGGTAATATAACCGGTGCATTTTGTTCAGGACTTGCCGGATCTACCGGTTATTGTCAGCGTGGACCTGATGATAAAATTTATATTGCCAAATGTGGTTCAAATTATATCAGTGTTATCAATTCACCAAATAGTGCAGGTGCTTTATGTGGATTTGTTGACAATGGAGTTTTTCTTGGCTCCGGTGTTTCCACCTTTGGTTTGTCAAGGTCAGTTGCTTCCGAATGTTTAACTTCATATATACAAAACAATGAAAGTGATGAAAGTTTTTCTGTTTATCCTAACCCTGGTAATGGAAGTTTTACTTTTTCATTTCCGGTTAAAAGTTCAGAGAAAATTTATCAATTGATAATTTATAATTCTTTAGGTAAGATTGTTTTCTCCAAGCAAATAGATTCTTCTCAGATAAAAAGTATAAATACTGCATTGTTATCAGGTTATTACACTTTGGAGTTAAAGGGGAACAATAAGTCTATTTATAAAAAAATAGTGGTTTATTAGCTTGCCCATCTATTAAGCCACATTTGCAGAACAAATATTTTCCAGATTCTATAAAAATCAACCTTTGTGTTTCCACTCAGGTAAGTGCTAATCATTTTTTCAACTTCTTTCACATTTAATAATCCATAAAGTGTTAAAGTTTTCGGACTTAAGGTACTCTTAAGAAGTTCTTTTTGTTCTCTTTTTAACCATTCTTCAACAGGAACTCTAAACCCCATCTTCTCCCTCTCCATAATTTCTTTGGGTATATATTGATGGGTAATTTGACGTAGGATATGTTTTCCTGTTTGACCCTTTAGTTTAAAGTTTGATGGTAATTGCGCGGCCCACTCAATAATGTGATGATCAAGTAAAGGCTCTCTGCCTTCAAGACTTACGGCCATTGTAGCACGGTCAACCTTTTGAAGTATATCGTCAGGCAAGAATGTTTTATAATCAAGCCAAAGAAAATTGTCTAATAAATCATTACTCTTAAGTTGTTCATACTCATCAAATGCCGATGATGGAAATGCAACATCTTGGTTCATTAGCTTACGCACTTCAATCTGTGTCATTCCTTGCGTGATAATGTTAAATGCATCAACATCATGTTGCGACTTGAGCAACAGTTGCAGTTTATGAGCTCTGTCAGGAACAGCGATATTTTTCTGAGAAAGAAGAGCCCAAAGCTGAATAGGAATTTGTGATAATGATTTAGCGAAATAGGGTAATTGTTTCAGCTTATTTAAATAGCTTGTTGCCTTAACATACTTTGTATAACCGGCAAAGGTTTCATCCCCACCATCAGCACTTAAAGCTACGGTAACTTGCTGCCTTGCCATTTTGCTTACTAAGTAGGTGGGTATGATTGAAGAATCTGCTAAGGGCTCATCAGTAATTTCCGGTATCATGGGTATAATATCCATAGCCTCTTTGTAGGTGCAAAAAAAGTCATGATGTTCTGTACCTAAATGATTCGCTACTTTTCGAGCATAATGCGCCTCGTTATATGATTCTTCTTCAAAACCAATGGTGAAAGTTTTTATTTTTTTTGTACTATCTTTTTGAAGCAATGCAGTGACTAAAGAACTGTCGTAGCCACCGCTTAAAAACACACCTACAGGAACATCAGATACCATCCGGTAGTTGAAAGATGTACTTAATATTTTTTCTGTTTCTGTGAGAGCTTCTGTAAAGTCAATTTTTAATTTTGGTTTATTATAAAAGTCAGTAACATTCCAATAACGCTCATCTGCAATATTTTTACTTTTTAAATCAATAGTGAGATAATGCCCTGGAATTAGCTTGTGAGTATTCTTAAAAATACAATGTGGTGCCGGAATATAACCATGCTGAAAATAAAGTCCTATTGCATCATGGTTAAGCTCTTTTTCGAATGCAGGGTGACGGTGAAAGGTTTTTAACTCAGAGCCAAACAACAACAAATCGTTTTTAAAATACCAGTACAAAGGTTTAACCCCTGCCCGGTCACGGATAAGTGTCAACTTATCAGCCACCCAATCATAGATTGCAATAGCAAACATCCCTCTGAAATAATCAAGGCATTTCAAGCCCCAATTGCGATAGGCATTTAAAATTACTTCTGTATCACTGTTGGAACGAAAGTGATAACCATCGGACTCAAGTAACTTTCTTATCTCTGCATGATTGTATATTTCACCATTAAAAACAATCTGATACTTGCCGTCATCACTCTTCATTGGCTGATGACCTGCAGTAGTAAGGTCAATGATAGCTAGTCTGCGAAATCCAAGACCAATTTGAGTACTATCATGAGTAAGGAGTTCTTGACCTTCATCATCCGGTCCGCGATGGATAAGAGCGTCCGACATGCTTTTTAAAGTGGATAAATTACTTTTACCTTTAAAGTCAACAAATCCGGTTATACCACACATAGATGTGCAAATATACTGCAATTACTGAACGGTTTTGTGCTGCTTTTTACAGTATATTTGTATGTGATAAAGCTAACGTTGAAAGAAACATTATGGCATTTGTAAGGATTATGATTCATGCTGTTTGGGGAACCAAAAACAGATACCCATTTCTAACAAAAGAAGTAAGAGAAAAGGTAATAGAACATATCAGAGAGAATGCAAAACAAAAGGAAATTTTTATAGATAGGATAAATGGTTATACCGATCATTTGCATTGTTTGATTTGGTTAAATGCTGATATGAGTATTGCCAAGGTCATGCAGCTGATAAAAGGAGAATCTGCCTATTGGATAAATAAGGTAGGACTTACAACTGCAAAGTTTGAATGGGCAGATGAATACTATGCAGCCTCAGTAAGTGAGTCGGTGATTGATAAGGTTCGAGCATATATTGATGGTCAGGAAGCACATCATCAGAAAACGACTTTCCAAATGGAGTGCGAAGAACTTCTAAAAAATTTTGCAAGACAAGGGCAATAAATTTTAGTGTTGGGTTAACCGCATTACCAAGATATTCGTATTTGACTTGTGTGGAGTGCATCTAAGCATCTACGGGACTAAAGTCCCGGAGGAAGAGGGAGTGTTGAAGCCACCGTGCTAAAGCACGGTGTAAAAAGCTGCTTTCTACAAAAAATATCAGGAGAGTGCAAGCCAACTTCATGCTTTAGCATGAG
>JRYD01002151.1_pt1 | contig 38425 bp, 33 predicted proteins | sample 235311 | NCBI WGS metagenome assembly JRYD01 (sample SAMN03074213, study PRJNA261472) | activated sludge metagenome | biome: Common Effluent Treatment Plant; feature: Wastewater; material: Activated sludge; isolation source: activated biomass in a lab-scale reactor treating industrial wastewater at... | reverse complement strand
CACAACATGCAGCAGGCGGCCCGCGTGAGCGACTTCACCGCGTTCATGTATCTGGGGCATCTTGTGGAGTTCGGCCCGACGAGCGAGGTTTTCCAACGCCCGAATCTGCCCGAGACCGAAGATTATGTGCGCGGGCGTTTTGGTTGATGTTCGGATGATGTGGCATTGCGTGTAGAATGGTCGGTCTAGTTTTCTGACATTCACCATTGATGTGGTGCGGATGGCCCGATAGTGAGACTACGATGTCCCTTTGATCGGGGCGTTGATTGGTCTACGTTCGGTGCGCGCGTGAAGGCGCATTGAGAGTCAGCGACGGAAACCGTTATGTCTGGCGATGCACAAGCAGGGGCGGGCCACTCGAAGGACAATCAACAACCGTCGGCGACTCGATCGCCCGATGGCCCTGCCGCGTGGAGCGTGGGCGGATCGGTGAACTCGTGGAGCGCTGAGTTTCTCGATAGGGAGTACGCGCGGTTCAAGTCCGATCCGAACTCGGTGCCCGAGGACTCGCGAAGGTTCTTCCAGGGGTTCGATCTGGCGCTCGCGAGCGGTGGGTCGGCGCCGGCCACGGGCGAGGCCTCGCCGTTCCAATCGTCGGTCAACAAACTGATCAACGCGTATCGCGAGTCGGGGCACTTGTGCGCGAAGATCGATCCATTCGGGCGCGAGCGTGAGCGCCCGGAGATGCTGTCGATCTCGTACTGGGGATTGACCGAGGCCGATCTGGATCGTCGAGCGTCGGTGACGGTGTCGAACAAGTCCGAGAGCCGCACGCTCCGCGAGATCGTGGAGCATCTTGAGAAGACCTACTGCGGTTCGATCGCGCTGGAGTTCATGCACATCCGCAATCAGGAGGAGCGTGACTGGTTCCTGGACCAGTACGAGCGTCATGGCGGGATGATGCCGTTGTCAGCGAGCGACCGCACGCACGTGCTGGAGCAGTTGGCACGCGCAGAGACGTTCGAGGCGTTCTGCCAGAAGCGGTACGCGGGCGAGAAGCGTTTCAGCCTCGAAGGCGGGATCTCGCTGATCCCGATGCTGGACCGTGTGATCGAGCGGGCCAGCGATCTTGGCGTGGACGAGATGGTGCTGGGCATGCCCCACCGCGGGCGGCTAAACGTGCTCAACAACACGCTGGGCAAGTCCTGGGAGCAGATCTTCACGGAGTTCGAGGACAACTGGGAGGAAGGGTTCGCCGACGGCGGTGGTGACGTGAAGTACCACCGCGGCTATTCGGGGACGCGGGCGCTCCGCAATGGGCGAGAGATGCGTCTGGCGATGGCGAGCAACCCGAGCCACCTGGAATCGGTGAACGCGGTGGTCCTCGGACGATGCCGGGCCAAGCAGCGTGTGCGGGGCGATCACGAGCGTCGTCGTGTCGTGCCGCTGCTGATCCACGGCGATGCCGCGGTGGCGGGTCAGGGCGCGGTCGCCGAGTGCCTGAACTTTTCTCGGCTCGAGGGGTACACGGCTGGTGGGTGCGTGCAGATCGTCGTCAACAACATGATCGGGTTCACGACCGTCCCCGAGGACGGGCGGAGCACGACGTATTGCACGGACGTCGCGAAGATGATCGACGCGCCGATCTTCCACGTGAGCGGGGAGGACCCCGAGGCGTGCGTGGCCGTTGCGCGTCTGGCGATCGACTATCGCCAGCGGTTCCGCAAGGACGTCTTCATCGATCTGTATTGCTATCGCAAGTACGGGCACAACGAGCAGGACGAGCAGGCGTTCACCCAGCCCCTGCTGGCGGCGCTCATCAAGGAGAGGCCGACGACGCTGACGCTCTACAAGGAGCGGCTGCTGGCCGAGGGTGTGATCGATCAGGAGAAGAGCGCGGCGATCGACGCGAAGATCAACGCGGCGCTCGATTCGGCGCAGGAGGCGGCGAAGAAGCAGGCGAAGGACCCGACGATCGACCCGGGGAGTTTCCGCTGGGTGGGGATGACGTCGAAGTACTCGCACGATCCGGTGGAGACGGGTATTCCTCTGGAGACGCTTCGCGAGATCTGCACCGCGATGGGGAGCGTGCCCGAAGGGTTCACGGTCCACCCGCGTCTGGAGAAGCTGCTCGCCGATCGCAAGTCGCTGATCGAGACAGGCCGGGTGTCGCACGCCGACGCGGAGTTGATCGCGATCGGGTCGCTGCTGCTCGAGGGGACGCCGGTGCGGTTGTCCGGTCAGGACAGCCGTCGTGGGACGTTCACGCAGCGTCACGCGGTGATCCGGGACTTTGTGAACGCCAGGCCGCACGTCTCGCTGAACGCGATGCGAGAGATGGGGAAGTACGGCGAGGGCAAGGAACCGGGCACGATCGGGAGCGACGGGCGTTCGCGACAGGCGCAGTTCTGCGTGTGGGACAGTCCGCTGAGCGAGGTCAGCGTGATGGGTTTCGACTATGGCTATAGCCTGGCGGACCCGAACATGCTGGTGTTGTGGGAGGCGCAGTTCGGGGACTTTGCCAACGGGGCGCAGGTCATCATCGATCAGTACATGGCGTCGGCGGAGATCAAGTGGGAGCGGTGGAGCGGGTTCACGCTCCTGCTGCCGCATGGCTACGAGGGCGCGGGACCAGAGCACTCGTCGGCGCGCATGGAGCGGTTCCTGGAACTGTGCGCGAACGACAACATCCAGGTGGTGTACCCGTCGACGGGGGCGCAGATGTTCCACCTCCTGCGTCGCCAGGTGCGTCGGGCGTTCCGCAAGCCGCTGGTCGTGATGACGCCCAAGAGCATGCTGCGCGAGCCGACGAGCACGATCGAGGAGTTCACCAAGGGCTCTTTCCGTGACGTGATCGACGACCCGACCTTTGGCGCGGCGGACGCGCGACGTGGTGTGAAGCGGCTCGTCTTCTGCTCGGGCAAGATCTATCACGAGCTGGTGGCGCGGCGAGAGGCCACGGGACGCAAGGACATCGCGTTCGTGCGCGTCGAGCAGTTGTACCCGTTGCACGCGAAAGCGCTGGAGTCGATCCTGTCGCTGTACCCGAGCGGGGCGGAGCGCGTGTGGGTGCAGGAGGAGCCGCGGAATGCCGGGGCGTACCTGCACATCGCGGATCGATTCCGGACGCTCTTTGGCGTGGAACTCAAGTACATCGGTCGCGAGGCGAGTTCGACGCCGGCCGTCGGATCGAAACGGGCGCACAAGTATCAGCAGGAGGACATCCTGCGATCGGCGGTCGGTGCGGCCCCGGGCGGCAAATCCGAATCGAAGGCTGCGGCGAACGGCCAGGCGCCCATGAAGCCTTCGGCCCAGCCCGTGAAGCAGCGGTAGGTATCGATCGTTCACCGAGTGAGCACACGAGGAAAGACATGGACATCGTCATCCCCACTATCGCCGACTCCGTGACCTCGGGCGTGATCGCGCGCTGGACCAAGAAGGACGGCGAGTATGCCGAGCGCGACGAGACCGTCATCGAACTCGAGACCGACAAGGTGATGATGGAGATCCCGGCCCCCGCGGCGGGGGCGATCACCCAGATCGCCAAGGTCGGGCAGACGGTGAAGGTCGGCGAGGTCGTGGGTAAGGTCGATGAGTCGGCCGCGAAGCCCGCCAAGGGAGCGGCACCGGCGAAGGCCGAGGTCCAGGCGGAGTCGAAGGCCCCGGCAAAGAGCGCGGCGGCAGAGTCCAAGGCCGCGGGCGGAGGGGGCTCGGTGCAGGGTGGATCATCGGGCGCAACGGCGGTTGCTGCGCCGGGCGGCGACGACGATATCCGCGCGACGCCGCTCGCGAAGAAACTGGCGCAGGAGCATGGCGTCGATCTCTCCCGAGTCGTGGGCACGGGCGCCGGCCATCGCGTGCGAGAGCAGGACGTCCTGGCGTTCGTGGAAGCCAAGCGGAGCGTGGGAACGTCGAACGGGCACTCGAAGTCCGCGGCGGGCTCGTCGAGTGGGGGCGTCGTGGGGATGGCTGGCGATCGCACGACCAGCCGCGAGCGGATGTCGCCCTTGCGTCAGCGGATCGCGCAGCGCCTGGTCGAGGCGCAGCACACCGCGGCGATGCTCACGACCTTCAACGAGTGCGACATGACCGCGGTGATGGACCTTCGCAAGTCGTACAAGGAAGAGTTCGAGAAGAAGCACTCGATCGGCCTGGGGTTTATGGGTTTCTTCGTGCGGGCGTGCGTCGCCGGTCTGAGGGCGTTCCCGCTCGTGAACGCGTCGATAGTGACCGACGAGAGCGGTGCCCCGGCGATCGAGACGCGGAACTACTGCGATATTGCCGTGGCGGTCTCGACGCCGAAGGGACTCGTCGTGCCCGTGATCCGAAACTGTGAGCGCAAGTCGCTCGCCGAGATCGAACTGGCGATCAAGGACCTCGCGACGCGGGCGAAGGACGGCAAACTGGGCATCGACGAGATGCAGGGGGGGACGTTCACGATCACCAACGGCGGGATCTTCGGCTCGCTCATGAGCACGCCGATCCTCAATCCGCCGCAGTCGGGCATCCTGGGCATGCACGCGATCAAGAATCGCGCGGTCGAGCACCCGGCCGGATCGGGGCAAGTCGCGATCCGGCCGATGATGTACCTCGCGCTGTCGTATGACCACAGAATCATCGACGGGGCGCAGGCCGTGCAGTTCCTGGTTCGCGTGAAGCAGGCGATCGAGGATCCGCAGCGGCTGTTGCTCGAGATCTGAGATTGGGCGTAAAGGCCCACGCGACTTAGAGGTTGTGACTCCGGACGAGATGGGCGTGCAGCCCTCGTGTGGCGGCGCGGAGCATGTCGTACATCAGGTCGAAGCCGCTCTCCCCGCCGTAGTACGGGTCGGGGACGTCGAGTTCCGGGCCTGAGACGTCTTTGAGCCTGGGATCGAAGGATCGCATGAGGTGGACGCGGTCCTTGGGGGCCCCGCGTGAGAGGAGCGTGCGCCGGTTGGCATGGTCCATCGCGAGGATGACGTGGAAGCGATCGAAGTCGGCATGGTCGAGCGTTCTCGCGATGTGCGAGAACGGGAGGGCGTTCTTGATCGCGACGGAGATGGTGCGCGGGTCGGCGTCCTGGCCGACGTGCCAGTCTCCCGTGCCGCAGGAGTCGATTTCGAAGCGCTCGATCGTGCCTTGCTCGTGGGCGTGGTGGATGAAGAGCGCCTTGGCGAGGGGGGAGCGGCAGATGTTCCCCAGACAGACGAAGAGGACGCCGACACGGCTGTCTTTGGGGTTCGGCCCGGGCGTGCTCATGGCGTGGCTCTCTGGTTGTGCGTGTCCCCGGCGGCGGCGAGGCCAGGTTCGATCGTGGCGACACGGGCTGAATGCCAGAAGAGGCGCATGACCCGATCGAGGCCCGCGGGGTCGGGTCGAGCGTGCGCGACGCACGACTCGGTGAGCGCCCGGAGCGTGGTGCGATCGGCGTTCAACCAGGCGATGCGGCGGGCGAAGGCCGAGGGGTGCGTGCTGGTGATGTGGAGCGACTCGCGGAGCGGCTGGGGGAGGCCATCGCGGTTGGCGGTGAGCACGGGCTTGCCGCAGGCGAGCGCGGCGCGGACGACGATTCCGGCCATCGCGTCGTCCTCGATCGTGCCCGCGCGGAAACGTGAGCCCAGGGTGTGGACGAGGATGTCGCTCTCCGCGATGGTCTCGACAAGACCATCGGTGAGGCGCAGCCCGCTCTCGATCACAGGGCTGTTCTCGCGGAGGGAGAGCGCCCGGTCGAGGTCGGGGACGGCCCTGGGCAGGACGAGCGTCGTGCGGACGCCGGAACTGGTGAGGACCGCGCCCAGAAAGAGGAAGTTCACGCCATGGATCCGATCCTGGCGTCCGGCGAGCACACCGATCCGGAGCGGGGCGTCGGCGTGTGGTGCTCGGGTGCGATCGGTGGGATGGTGTCGCGAGAGGTCGAGGACGGTGGTGTCGGCGAGGACGGCGGTGATCGTCTCGGCGTGTGCGAATCTTGGGCGCGTGGCGAGCGCGTGGATCTCGGCGGACTCCTCGTCGTAGAGCGTGACGAGCGCGCCTCGGAGGTCGATCGGGGGGATGGACCAGCCGGTGAGGACGCGCGCGCTAGAGCGTCCGTAGAACTGGATGATGTCGTACCGCTCGTGCGCGCGCCACCAGCGGGCGAAGGCGCGGCGCGCCATGGCCGTGGAGCCGGCGGGCGTGGGGATGCACGCCGTGATCTTCAGTCCGGCTCGGCGGGCGGTTTCGAGGCCTGAGGATCCGCCCAGGACGAGGCAGTGGTGGTCGGCGTGGACCGAGGCGATGGTGTTCTCGACGAGGGCGAGGGTGATCTCGGCGGTGGTGTCGGCGTCGCGCGCGCGTGGCGTGAGGACGCCGCGATCGACGGGGACAGCCGGCTCGGGATGGACGACGTGCAGGACGCGCACGGGGGATTATCTCCCCTCGGCGGCGGACTGGTCGACGCGGTGTGTGTAGAAGAGTTGGGCGATGGCCTTGCCGGCCTGCTTGGCGGCGGCGTTCTGGGCGGCATAGAGATCGGCGCCGGCCTTGGGGACCTCGCGCGTGGAGACCTTCATGGTCGCGGACACGGGCACGCCCTTGGGATCGGGCGGCCAGACTCGCGGGTCGGGTTCCTTTTCGACGTCGAGGACCTTGGTCCGCATCGCGACGATCGGAGCGAGTTGGTGCCCGTCTTCGGAGAGGGTGAACCGGTCGATGCTGACATAGACGATGACGCGGGCCTGGACGGCCTTGCCGAGATCGACCAGGGGTGTGACGTCGTCGGCGCGGTCACGCGACGTGACGACGTAGGCCGCCCGGCAGTCGATCACGTTTTTGAGTTTCTCCTCCTTGAGGAGGATGCTCTGGGCCTCCTCGGCAATTGCCTGGCGCATGGCGGCCCGCGGGAGGCGGCTCGATCGATCATCGACGAAGATGAGCGTGGGGAGGTTGGGGTCGAGGGTGAGCCGGGCGGGATAGGTGGGCGGGGGCGAGACGATCATCGCGATGGGCGCGACGATGTTGCAGCCGGAGAGGGTGAGCGCGGAGCCGGCGAGAGCGGCGGCGAGTGCTCGGGCGGCGTGTGCGGTGGATCGTGCGGGGTGGCGGGCGGGATGGGTGTCGGTCATGGGGGTTCTCGCGTCGGTGGGGTCGTGGCGGGCGACTCCGTCGAGCCTCGCGCTAGTAGTCGATCTCGTTTGGTTCCTGGTGCTTGTAGAAGAGCCAGGCGCAGCGGTCGGTGAGGCGGGCGAGGAGGGCGCTGCTGACGAACCGGGCGTCGAACTGGTCGGGGCCGTAGCCGGGTTTGGTGGGGAATCGGACCTGGACGAGTTGCTGCCAGGCGACGGCGTCGGGGGCGATCGAGTCGGCCTCGATGACCGAGACGTTGGCGGAGGCCATGCCGGACCACTCGTAGTTGTTCCCCGGTTCTCGCAGGCGGTAGTCGATGATCTCGATGACGATGAGTCGCTGGACGCCGCCGAGGTCCTGGGCGGTCTTGCCATAGGCGGCGGCGACCCAGTCGGGGTTGTCGTACATGTACTTGAGGCTCTGTGGCGGGGGGATGAAGCCGCTGGCGCCCGCTTCGTGATACAGGCGCTCGGCGACTCGGCCTAAGAGTTCGTTGGCCAGGTCGGGGTACTCGGCCTCGACCATGCGCGGGGCCGAGGCAAGGATGGCGAAGGAGTGGCCGGAAAGTCCGGAGTACTTCGGTTCGACGGTGTGCGATCCGGTGCGTTCCCAGTTGCGGAGCATCCCGCCAAAGAGCGCCCCCGCGCCGCACCCGTTGAGGGGGAGGGCCAGTATGCAGAGGGCGATCAGGGCGAGGCGTTGCGTCCACGGTGCGTGGTGCACGCGAACGCCTTGGGCACGGAGAGAGTGGTTCATCGGGGCCTCGTTGGGCGTGTGGTGAGGGCGGTCTGGTGTGTGGTGGGGCGGGAGCGGGGCCGCCCTTGTCTGGCTGGGGCGTGTTGGTGATGGGCGTGATCTCGCTCTAGCGCCACGTCGCCCACTTGTATCCCCACGCGGCGAGCAGCATCACCAGCCCGAGCGTCAGCACCCGGGTCGTGACGAGTGTACGCCCGACGAGGTAGACGCGCGACCCGGTGGCGGCCGAGTAGGCACAGACCCAGAACCCACACGCGGCGAGGAGGGCCAGGACCGCCCCGAAGGGCTGGACGACGAATGACCGCCAGAGGTGTCCGTGGGTGGCCTCGCTGAAGGCGGTGGTCATGCCACAGGTGGCGCAGGGAGCGTTGAACGCAGCGGCCCAGGAGCACGAGGAGAGTCCCAGGGCGCGATGGGTGCCATGGCCGGAAGGATCCGGCGGAATGAGAGCGGCGACGACAAGGGGTGCGAGGAAGACGAGGGCCACGAGGGCGCAGAGCGCTCTGGTCCTGGCGTCGGGCGTGTCGGGGCGTGTGGCCATGTCGGTCTAGTCGAACTTGAAGACGCCTTTGCGATAGCCATAGAGGTACGCCACGACTGTGGTGAAGAGGAAGAAGAAGATGCGGACGAGCCAGACGAGGCCCTCGCTGGTGTGGGGGGCGAGGTTGGGGAAGGTTGTGGCCCAGGGGTAGAGGAAGATGATCTCGACGTCGAAGACGAGAAAGACCATGGCGATCAGGTAGAAGCGGACGTTGAATCGCTTGCGGGCGGTCCCGACGGGATTCATGCCGCTCTCGTAGGTCTGGCCCTTGAGGGCGCCGGGGCGCTTGGGGCCAAGGACGTTGGTGATGACGAGATTCATGACGGCAAAGCCGACCGCCATGAGGATGATGATGATCACCGGGAGGTAGGAGGAGACGGCGTTCTGGGGCATGGACAAGGGTAGGCGAGCGGTGTTCGGGTTCGTGGTTAACGCGAGGATTTGGCCCTATCTTGGGTGATGCGGATTCTGGTGTTTGGACCCTTGGCGAGTGCGGCGGGTGCATCGAGCATTCCGGTTGACGTGGCGGGGGGTGCTTCGCTCGCCGAGGCTCGGGCGAGGTTGACCCAGGCACGCCCGGAGTTAATGTCTCTGCTCGCCGTGTGCCGATTTGCCGTGAATCACTCGTTTATTACGGACGAGGGTGCTACCCGCCCTGACGAGGGAGATGAGGTGGCCTTGATTGGGCTGGTGAGCGGGGGGTGAGCGTGCCGGAGTGTCGGCAAGTTCAGGTAGATCACGGCATGAACCCGTCACGGACCTATGAGTACATGACGAAGTCGCGCGCGCGAATGTTCCAGACGTTGCACCGTCTCTCCCCCGAGCAGTACGGACGCGTGCACCCGATCGGGCTGGGGACGATCGGGACGACGCTGGCGCACATGATGAACTCGGAGTGGTACTACGTTGAGCGGCTGGAGGGGCGCGAGACGCCGGCGTACTCGGCCTGGCCGATCCAGGACGAGGCGCCGCCGGGATTGGACGTGCTCGAGGCGGAGTGGGGGCTGCGGGCGGAGACGACGAGAAAGGCACTCGCCGCGCCGCGCGACTGGTTGGGCGTGGTGTCGTACGTCACCGTCCCCGATGAGACGGGTGTGAGAAAGCGGGTCACGACCACGGCGGGCGACGTCGCGACGCAACTCGTGCTGCACGAGATTCACCATCGGGCGCAGGTGATGGCGATGGTGCGGCTGCTTGATGTGCCGGGTGTTCGCCTCGAGGACCTCGACTACAACACGATGATGTACCGGATCGAAGAGGTTGGGGAATGAGTGGGAGATGGCCGAATGAACACGATGCCAATGGCCACATTTGAGAACTGATCGCAGGGGGCTCCGGAGGATCCGGAGCCTCGTTCTATCTGGTCAGTTGTCCGTGTGGCCTCTTGGCCATGTGCTGCGTCAGCGGGCGTACTCGATGGCGCGGGTCTCGCGGAGGACGGTGACACGGATCTCGCCGGGGAAGGTGAGTTCCTCGCTGACGCGTTTGGCGATGGAGTGTGCGATGAGGAAGGCCTCGTCGTCTGGGACCTTCGCCGCATCGACCATGACACGGACCTCGCGCCCGGCCTGGATGGCGTAGGCCTCGGTGACGCCCTTGTGGGAGAGGGCGATGTCCTGGAGTTCGTTGAGTCGTTGGACGTACTTCTCCATGCTCTCGCGGCGGGCACCTGGGCGTGCGGAACTGATGGCGTCGGCGGCCATGACGATGGGCGTGTAGAAACTGGTCGAGGGGATGTCGGCGTGGTGCCCGCCGATGACGTTCAGGATCGGTTCCTTCTCGCCGTACTGGCGGGCGAAGTCCATGCCGATCTTGGGATGCCCGCCCTCCATCTCGTGGTCCATCGCTTTGCCGATGTCGTGGAGGAATCCGGCGCGGCGGGCGATGGTGCCGTCGAGCCCGAGTTGGTCGGCGATGATCTGGCTGAGGAAGGCAACCTCGATGGAGTGGCGGAGGACGTTCTGGGCGTAACTGGTGCGGAAGTGGAGCTTGCCCATGGCCTCAATGACCTTGGGGTGGAGGCCGCGGAGGTTGACCTCGAGGGCGGCGTCCTTGCCGGCCTTCAGGATGCGTTCGTTGATCTCGCTGCGGGTCTTCTCGACGACTTCTTCGATGCGAGCCGGGTGCATGCGGCCATCGGCGATGAGTTTTTCCAGGGACTCGACGGCGATGGCCTGTCGGACCTTGTCGAAGCAGGAGACGACGATGACGCCGGGGGTGTCGTCGACGATGATGTCGACGCCGGTGGCCTTCTCGATAGCGCGGATGTTTCGGCCCTCGCGACCGATGATGCGTCCTTTCATGTCGTCGGAGGGGATGGCGACGCTGCGGACGGTGCTCTCGCTGGTGTGCTCGGTGGCGAATCTCTGGATCGCCATGAGGGTGATCTCGCGGGCCTTGTCCTTGGCCTCGTGCTCGGCGTCGTCGGTGATCTTTCGGACGACCTTGGCGACCTCGTGGCGGTTTTCTTCCTCGACGCGGGCCATGAGCTGTTCGCGGGCCTGGTCTCGGGAGAGGCCGCTGACCTCGTGGAGTTTCTGGGTCTGCTGGCGGATGATGGCGGCGAGTTCCTCGTCGCGTTCGGCGAGTCGTGTTTCCTTGGCCTTCAGGGCGTCTGCGGCCTTGGCGTTGGCCTGCTCTCGGGACGCGAGTTGGTCGTCGCGCCGGTCGAGGAGGTCCTCGCGCTTGGCGAGGCGCTTCTCGTTCTCGCGGATCTCGGCCCTTTTGGTCTCGGCCTCGGCGTCGAGTTTCTCCTTGCGCTCCAGGGCGTCACGCTCGGCGTCGACGCGGATGCGTTCGGCCTGGATCTTCGCCTCGGACTCGGCCTTGTCGACGATGGACCTGGCGTCCTGCTCGGCCTTGGCGAGTTTACCGGAGGCGGCCTTCTTGGCGAAGACGCTGCCGGCGAGGACGCCGATCACGAGACAGACCAGCGCGACGATGGCGATCACAATGTCGGCGACGGCAAGAGTGGTGTATGGCATGCCAGGCTCCCGGGGTCAAACGGCGTCATACCCCGACGCGTGGCGCGAGCGCCACGAGTTGGGATGGATCGACCGCAAGGAGAGGACCTGGGACTAGACCGTGCGCGCGACGCCTCCACGTCGGACGTGATCGCGTGTGAGGCGAACATCCGACGGATCCGGATCGGCTGTGGCAAGCGTGTGGCGCGGCGGAGGCGCCGAATCGCGGGCCATGCGGAACTCCTGAGACGAAGACTCGTGGCTCACGCGTTGACTGTCGGCCTTTCGTGGCCTTGCCGAAACGTGCGTCACGTTCGAACAGTTCTGTCCCTGTCCGGCCTGCTCGTGAGTGCGAGTCGTGCCGGGGACCTTCCTTGCGACGAGCGCGGTTCGCACGCCGAGGGAGTACCACGGCTTGCGAACCGCGATTCGCAGGCTATGGTACACGCCCCAGATTGCCGGGGTTCGCTGATGCTGGTGCCCCGCAGCCCGAGGACTTCACCTTGCATACACCAAACATTTGCACGATGCTGATGGTCGCGGTGGTGGTCATGGCGACCACCCTGGGCGGGTGCCAGTCGACGCCTCGTGTCGACCCGACGCTCTTGCGGATCGTGCCTCTAGCCGAAGGGATCGATGCCCGGATCGGGCTGGATGTGGAGGTCCGGAATCTGCGTGGCATCGTGCAGGTGGTCGAGGTTCCGGGGTCGGTGGAGGCACGGGTGCGGGTGCGAGGATATGGGCGGACGGGAGAGTCCAGGCCCGGCGAGGCGGTGATCCTGCTGCGCGAAGGAAGGCCCACGCTGAACATCGAGGCGCGGGGGTCGCCGTTGGATCCCACGCCGACACAGATCCTCGTCGAGATTCCCAAGGTCCAGGGCGTCCGCGTGGTGAACTCCGGGGGGAGCGTGTATGTGTACGGCGGAGCGGGTCCGATCGCCGTGACGAATGACGTGTATGGCACGATCCGGGCGGACGGCTCGGGGGGGACCGGGGGCGATGTGCGGGTGTATCTCACGCGCGGCGTCGTCGGCGACATCTCGATCCTCAACGGGGTGGGCGATGTGAGTCTGACGCTTCCGTCGTCCTCGTCGCTGGCGTTTGATGTTGAGACGCTCGAGGGCCGGGTCGAGGTGAACTCGGAGATCAAGCCGTCGCGCGTGGTCTCGACGGGTCACTCGTGGCACGGCCTGACGCACCTTGGCGAGGCGAACGTGCTCATTCGCACGACTCGGGGCGAGGCGCACGTCTCGCTGCTGCGTGAGGTGCGATTGCCCCAGCCGATGCTGCGGTGAGCTATTCGATTCAGGCCGCGAGCGAGTCGCCGTGCTGGATGAGCAAGGCGTATCGCATGATCTGGCTGACGACGAAGTCTCGGTGAGCGGTGTGGAAACTGAAATCGAAGGCGCCGCCTATGTAGACGTTCTGCTCGCTGTCGAGGTGGGTGTGGGCGATGCGAACGGTGATGCCCAGTGGCGCGGGGATCGTGGGTGTGAGATCGACGCGCATCCAGACGAGTTTGCTGCGGTCGACGGCGGAGGTCTCGGACTTGTCGACGAGGAGTCCGACGCCGCCGCCGCCGAGGTTGATGAGGTGCGCGGTATAGGGCGGGGCGACTTCCGGCAGGACGAGTTCGCGGGGCTNNTTTTTTGGGGGGGGGTTTTGGGGGGGGCTTTTTCGGGTTGTTGGTGTTCGGGGGGCGGGGTGTGGGGGTAGACGCGACCCGACTCCAAGTCGAGGATCATGGCCTTGTTGGCGACCTCGGCGGCGACGATGCTCGTGGGATCGAGGAGCGGCCAGCAGGTGACCTTGGGGAGGCTGAGTTCGACGGTGGAGACGCGGTAGAAGTCGCGTCGGCGGCACCGCTCGACGGTCTCGGGCATCTGGAGCGACATCGCGGCCTGGGGGAGACGGAGGCTGTCGTTGACGATCCTGGTCCGGAACATCCAGCGGTTCTGCCCGATGGACATGACGCCGATGAGGGGCGTGCCCGCGGCGAAGGAGAGCGGCTGGCCTGCGGCGGTGGGGCGCTCGACGACGATGCTGTCGTTGGTGACATCGAAGATGCGGACGCGCAGCACGAGGTCGGAGCCTTTGCGCGAGGATCCGGTGGTGCGATCGACGGAGATCTCGATGCCACCGCCTCGTTCCTTGATCTGGTCGAGGCAGTCGCGCCAACGCTCGGTGCGCGATCGATTTGCGGGCATGGAGCCTCCTCCGGCTCTACGAAAAGAGAGTGCGAGCCGAGAGGTGGTATCGACGGATGGAGATGCCCTCTTCAAGGGGCATGGGTGGAAATCGAGGATCTATGGCCGATAACCGGCTTCACGAGCCGCGAGGCGATGAGGTCAGGGCGTCGATGCGGACAAGGGCTTGCTCGGCGAGTTCGTGATCGTCGCGCGTCGCACCGTGGCCGAACCAGGCTTTGGCGCACACGTCGAGGACACGTCCGGCCTCGATGGCGAGCGTGCGATCGGTGGTCGCGAGTCGTCGGGTGAGGCTCCACGCGGAATCCCACGATTCCTTCATGAAGCCTCGGCGTTCGAGCAGACGCAGGAGGCGGGTGTAGAGTCGTGCCTCGGGGCCATGACCGGCGGGAGCGAGTCGTCGGCGCCGGCCTTGGAGCCGCCTGACCATCGTGCGCCAGAGCCACCACGCGATCACGCCGGCGAGGAGGGTTGCACCACCCAGAACGATGCCGAGGCCCCATGACCCGAGGCTGGAGAGGTAATCGGAGATCGAGGTGAGCCAGCGGCCGAGGAAGCCGCCGCGCGTGAGGAGGCGTTGGCGTGTGGACTGGTCGAACCCGACGAAACCTGTGGCCCACCAGGTGTTGAGTCCGTCGAGCCAGCGGTCAAAGGCGGCGAGGACGCGTCCCTTGGGTTGGAGGATGTCGGCAAGGGTGGTGGTTGGTGTGGCGTCGAGGGTGGCCCAGGAGTCGTGGCCGATTCGAACCTCGACCCAGGCGTGGGCGTTGGACTCGCGGACGACGAAGGCGTTGTTCGCGGGGTTTCGCTCGGAGACGAGATATCCCGCGATGACGCGAGATTCGATCCCGACGCTGCGGCAGAGGGCGGCGAGGGCGGAGGCGAAGTACTCGCAATGCCCGGTTCGATCGCCGAGAACGAACCACTCGATCGGATCGACGCCCGAGGGCGGGGCGAGGATATCGAGCGTGTATGACCCAGTGGATTTGAGTTCGGATTCGATGGCGCGGGCGGCCTCAAGATCGCGATCGACGGGTCGGGTGAGCGGGCTGGGGTCGAGGCCGGCCCGAGTGAGCGTGAGGCTCGCGGCATCGCGAAGGTTCGAGAACTGGTCCGGGAGGATTTGGCGGCTCCAATCGCCCGAGGAGAAGGGTTGGGAGATCTCGCACTCAATGCTGTATCGGATGGTGCCCGAATCTCCTGCGATCGTGAGGGCGCCGCTTCGGGGATCCAGTCGGGCGTCGAGGCCCGTCTGGGGCGTGGCGATGCTCAGGGGTCTCCACAGGGAGAAGGCCGCCCGGGAGGACTGGGTCGAGGCACGGGCGACGATCTCCACGGTGGCATGCCGGGCAAAGGGCGGCGGCTCGTGCTCGCCGAGGAAGGACGCGTCACGGAGACGAGAGACGACGTTGGGTATGAGGGGGACGGGGAGCGAGGGTTGTGAGGAGGCTCGCCACGCGCCGCGGGAGTAGGTGTCGAGGACGGCTCCGCGCAGATAGATCTCACCCAGCGTTCCGCTGAGGTCGTCGATGATGCCATCGGCGTGGACCGAGGCCTCCATGACGAGGCTCTGGCTTTGGGAGATGAGTCCGGCCTGGCCGAGTTTGACGGTGTCGGTGAACCGGGAGACGCGTCCTCGCGAGAAGGCGCCCAGGCCGCTCATGCCCAGCCCGCGTGGGAGCGTGACGAAGACCATGAGGCTGATGAGGAGGCTGGCGAGGATGATGCTCCAGGCAATGGAGTGGAGGTCTCGCCAGGTTGTTCCGGTTGTGGTGGCGTGTGCCGTTGGGTGTTGGTCGGTGTGGCGGCACTGCACGGAGGCGGTGTAGACCTGGAGCAGGATGACCGAGTACACGAACGCAGGGACAGAGAGGACCATGAGGCCCCAGACGGCGAACGCGACGCTGTTGACCATCGAGCCGATGTCGAGGAAGAGGGAGATGCTCAGGATCTGGGCGAAGTCGACGGGCTGGCGTCGGTCCCAGCACTTGAGGACGATGATCGCGGCAAGGAAGCCGGAGAAGGGCGAGACCCGGATCGCCTGCAACTGCCACATGCTGAACGCGGCCCAGAGGACGATCAATGAGAGGATGACGCCGACGGCCCATCGGGGGAGGCCTCGACCCGGACGGGATTCGGTGAAGAACCATCCGGCGACGGCGAGAGTCACGGCAAGAAAACCACGGACCATCGAGGCTTCGGCGGCGGCGTAGGTCAGGAGGCTGAGGATCACCACCGCGAGCACGGCGAACTTGAATCGGGCGGTCATGGAGTGCGCAGCGAGTGCCATCATGCGGACCTCCCGACGCCGAATCGACGTGCGACGCTTCGCAGCCAGGCGGTGAGTGAGGGCTTTGACCGCCCCGGATGCGTGGGCGGGGGGGTCGGGGCGTTGGCCCACCCTGGCACCTCGAGGGCGTCGCTCGACGAGGGGTCGATGGTCGAGAATCGCGTGTGGCGGGATGTGGAGACCCAGAGGACGTGGTCTGTTGACGCCAGGTGGAGACGGGTTGGAACCTGGTTGTGCTGCAGCGACTCGTACCGGGCGAGGACGTCGTACAGGCGTTCGGCGTGTGGCGCACCCGTGTTGGGCGGAACGATCGCGCCTTGAGGGCCAACGGGGATGGTCAGCCCCACGCGGTAGCCTAGTTTCGAGGCGTGATTGATGAGGCCGGCGGCGAGGCTGAGCGTGCGTTGCGTGTTGGGGGAATCGCTGGTGGGGTTGAGACCGATCCAGAGGATGGGCGCGCGGTCGGCGAGAGTCTCGCGGACGACGGGGCGATCGAGGCGTGCGGTGGCGCGCCACGCGATTTGGCGCGTGCCCTCGCCCGGGCGGAGGTCTCGGAGGGAAAAGAACTCGTCTCCCTGGCCGCGGCGTCGCATGGGCTGCTGGCCGAGAGGCTTTGGGGCGCCCACGTCCTCGAGGATGTCGGCACGGACCGGCGCGATCCACGGGCGGATGACCATGCCGACGTGCTGCTCGAAGACGATGCTCTTTCGCATCAGGCCGAAGGGGAACGTGGAGGAGACCCGAACGCGATGGAGCGTGGAGGAGCCGGCGTTCCAGGTGGTGGCGAGGATGGTGACGCGAGCCGATCGTCTTGGGCCGAGGTGTTCCACAAGCGTGGGCTTGGGGGCGATCAGGTTTGTCGGTATTGAGCCTTCGGCCTCGACGACGAGCGCGAAGCAGGGGAAGAGGCGGCTTCGATTCGTCAGCGAGAGGTTGATGTGGAGGGGTTGGCCGGCATGGGCAGGATCGATGGGGTCGATGGTGAGATCGAGGCCCATGAGTCCGCCGCCGCTGACGATGCCCGAGACGAGAATGCCGGCGACGGCGATGCCGAAGGCCCAGAAGAGGAGGTTGTTCTGGGAGTTGATGGCTCCAAGGAGGAGGAGGAAGGTGATGCCGACATAGAGAACGCCGGCGGGCCTGGGGAGATACCGCCGGGCGACGTGGATCGCGAGACCTGGGCGGTGTGTGGGTCGCACGGGACACTCCGGGTAGTGCGCCACGCGGTGTGGGCGGGGCGTGCCGTGGACATTGTTCGCGTGGAACGGCGTTGCGGGTTCAGATGGAGTGGTGAGAGGGCTATTCGAGCCAGTCCTTGGCCTTGAGTCGCTGGGGGACGTATTCCTCAGTGACGAAGGAGATGCCCCGCTGGACGAGGGATTCGACTTCCATCTTGAAGCCGTTGCGGAGCATGAGGTCGATTTCCGTCTGCCAGCCCTTGTGCTCCTGGAACCAGGGATAGGCGGCGATCTCCTTCGCCCGCTTGATGTCGTTGTCGGAGAGGTCGATCTTGACGGCCTCGGGGAGGTTGCACTCCTTGTAGTCCTTGGCGCGGATGCCCAGGAACTTGGCGTCGGGGATGGCGAGGCGCGTGGACTCGAAGGCGAGGGAGATGGAGCCCTGCTTGATGACCGAGTAGATGTAGTGCCCCCAGGGGTCGCAATCGAGGACGCAGATGATGGGGAGTTTGAGTTCCTGGTTGAAGCGTTGGAGGAGCCGGCGGACACCGCGGGGCGGTTGCCCGCCGCCGTGGGTCAGGATGCAGTTGTTCTTCTCCCAGAATCGGTCCTCGTTGAATCGATTCCAGACGGTGCCCTTCTCGACGTGAAGGACGAACTTGGCCTCGCACTTCTGGAACTCGAAGACGTCGGGCTCGACGATGCTGGGGATGCCGTGGCCGCCTCGGCCGGAGGCGCGGCAGTCGATGCGATCCCCGCCGTCGATGATGGTGATGTTTCCCGCCATGACGCCGCGATTCTCGGCGAAGATGTGGAGTTCCTCACGCAGGGCGCCGAGAGAGACCTCGAGATCCTCGAGGATCGGGTCGCTCTCTTCCTGTGTGTCAAAGGTATTCTCCCGGGTGCCGGCCACGGTGTGCTTAGCGGCATAGAAGAGCGAACGCAGGCTGGAGGTCTTGTCGGTCTCGATCAGGTTCTTGATGTTGCTCGCGTGGAGCAGGGTCTGCATGAACTGCTTGGCCTGATTGAGGTTGAAGAGTTCACGCTGCGCGGTCGCGTCACCCATCTCGAGGATGCGGCGTTTGCGATTCCAGTTGGTGTTCGAGCGTGTGCGGAGCGGGATCTCAAGCGTCGGGTCCTTGCCTTTGAACGTGCGGCCGGCGACGTCGTCTGCAAACGAGACGATCTTCGAGAGGGTCTTGGAGTCCCGGTCTTTGAGTTTGGTGTTGCGTGTGTTCCGCGTTGATGGAGTCTTTGCGGGTTTGCGGGCCATTCCGTTGGCTCTCCGTGGAGATGGGTCTGCGAGTTTGGGCGATGCCGTAGGCGGAGGTCATCGTAGTGGGCCGCAAGGCTCGTTGGGTGTTGCTATTTTCCCCGTCCGAGCAGGAAGTAGAGGATCAGGCCGACGACAGGCAGGAGCAGGATGAGCACGAGCCAGAGGACTTTGTTGCCCAACGATTTGGACGACGTGAGGATCTCGTACGCCGCGATGAGGAAGAGCACCACGTGGATGACGGCGATGACTTTGTAGAGCATCGTGATTTCTCCTAGGTGTGCGATTGGTTTGTACGCCAGCGGAGGATACACCTCCCACACGGGGCAACACGAGGAGTTCGAAAGCTGGGTACGCTCCTGAGGTTGGAATGCATGGCTGGTGCGGGGCTGATCGGGTGGTGTCGCACGATTCGCGTCACGCGTGGAGGTGCCAATTGATTGGAACACTGATACTTCCCGAGTTCGAGGATCTCATCAAGAGGCAGGCGTGGGGTGAACTCCGTGATGCCGTGATGGCACTCGAGCCGGCGGATGCCGCGGAGCTGCTCATTGATCTTCCCCCGGACTCGGAGGGCATCGTCTTCCGGGTGCTCCCGCGTGAGCGTGCCGCTCAGGTCTTTTCGTATCTTCCGTTGGATCGGCAGGAGGAACTGCTCGGCTCGCTGACGAGCGAGCAGGTGCGGTCACTTTTGGATCAGATGACCCCGGACGACCGGGCGCGGATGCTTGATGAGTTGCCGTCGGACGTGTGCAGACGGTTGCTCGAGTCGCTCTCGCCCGAGGAACTGAAGTCGACTCGGGAGTTGCTCGGCTATCCCCCAGAGACGGCCGGGCGGTTCATGACGCCTGAGTATGTGGCTTTACGTGAGGACATGACCGCGCGGGAGGCGCTCGAGTTCGTGCGCACGCGCGGGCGTGGGAAGGAGACGCTGGCCACGCTCTTTGTTACGGACGACAAGGGGAAACTGATCAGGGACGTGCGGCTTGGGGCGCTCGTGCTTGCGTCGCCCGATGCGAGGGTCCGCGATCTGGACCATCGTCCTCTCGTGGAGATTCCGGTGAGTGCCACGCGAGACCAGATGGTGGCCGCGTTCGATCGGTACGACCGGACCGCCTTGCCCGTGGTCGGCTCCGAGGGGACGCTCCTGGGGATCATCACGGTGGACGACGTGCTGGAGGAGGCACAACGCAAGGCGACCGAGGAGATTCAGCGCATCGGCGGGAGCGAGGCCCTCGACGCGCCGTATTTTCAGACGGGCATTCGCTCGATGCTCCGCAAGCGGGGCGTGTGGCTGTCGGTCCTCTTCGTCGGGGAGATGCTCACGGCGACGGCGATGGGGCACTTTGAGGATGAGATCAGCAAGGCCGTCGTGCTGGCGCTCTTTGTGCCTCTGATCATCTCGAGCGGGGGCAACTCCGGGTCGCAGGCGTCGACGATCGCGATCCGGTCGCTGGCGCTGCAGGAGATGGCGTTGAAGGACTGGTGGAGGGTGATGCGCCGCGAGTTGGTCTCTGGGGTCGTGCTCGGCGGATGGCTGGGTCTCATCGGTTTTGTGCGGATTGCGATCTGGCAGTTGGCCGGTTGGACGGACTACACGGAGCACTGGGTTCGTGTCGGCGTCGCGGTCTGGCTGAGCCTGGTCGGCGTGGTGACATTCGGGACGTTCGCGGGGAGCATGCTCCCGTTTCTTCTGAGGCGATTCGGGGCCGATCCCGCGACGAGTTCGGCGCCCTTTGTCGCGACGCTGGTCGATGTCACGGGACTCGTGATCTATTTCACCGTCGCGATGCTGATCTTGCGTGGAACCCTGCTCTGAACGAAGATCGGTTATCGGCACAGGGCCGCCAACGCTCGCTCCAGGCATGAGAGTTCCTCGGCGTTCAACTCGTCGATCCCCGGGACATGGACGCGCAAGGACTTGAGGAGCGAGCGTCGGACGCGAGCACCCTCCAGGGTGAGCGTGAGGTGCTTTACCCGACGGTCGTTGGTCCCCTCGACGCGGGCGACCAGGCCCCGCTCCTCGAGGCGGTTGACGACGCCCGTGATGTTGGAGGGGTCGCAGGAGAGGCACTGGGCCATGCCTCGCATTGCCGTCGGGACCTCGAGTGACATGATCGCCTTTGCCTGCACGGCGGTGAGTTCGTGCCGTTCGGCGACCGTGAAAAAATGTATCCTCAGACGTTCCAGATACTCAAAGAGCAGCGTGACGACTCGCTCGCGTTCGGTCGCCGGGCGTGGGCGTGCGTTAGTGCTGCGGGCTGGAGTGTTTGAAACGCGCACGAGCGAGCGTAGGCGAGATACTTGATTGCATCAACTATTCGGAGTACGCTTGCCGCGCCCGGCGGCGAGTGCGGCCTGCGGCGAAGGTTCGAAGGAGTGTCCATGAAAGCGAAATCCGTCATTGCGGGCGTCGCGTTGGTCTGCGCCGTTATCCTGGTTGGCGGCGTGTTGTTCCTGGTGAAGCGGGCGAGCACACCGAAGCCCGAGGCCTCGGGTCCGCCACCGGTCGCGGTGGGGGCGGAGTTATCCAAGGAAGAGATGTACCAGCCCCAGGGACGACTTGTGGGCACGGTGGTTGGCAAGCGGACGGTGATGCTCGCCAACGAGGTCGTCGGCGTGATCACCCACGTCGGCTATGAGTCGGGCGATAGCGTTGACGCCGGGCAGGTGCTTCTGACGCTCGACGACACGACCGAGCGTGCGGACCTGGCGGCGGCGGTGGCGGCGAAGCGACTCTCTGACGCGGCGATCGAGGTCGCCTTGGCGAACGTCACCGTGGCCCAGGCCGACGTGGAGTTCGCGCAGTCCAACTATGACCGGTATCGGGACGCGAAGGCGGATTCGGTGCCACAGACGGATGTCGACCGTGCGCGTACGGATCTGGAGCGAGCCCTCGCCACTCTGGCGCGGCAGCGATCGGTGGTGGAGCAGGCCCGAGCGGAGAGCGATCAGGCGCAGGCCCGCATGCATCAGATCGAGACGATCATCGCGAAGAAGACGATCCGAGCGCCGTTCAAGGCTCGCGTCGGCATGCGGTCGATGGACGAGGGGCAGTACCTCGCCGAGGGAACGCAAATCGTGGACCTCACGGAACTCTCGGACACGATCTATGTCGATTTCGCCGTGCCCCAGGAGTATGTCGGGCTGGTGAAGCCCGGGACGACGGTGACGGCACGATCGAACATCATCGGCGCGGGCGAGGGGAACACGGCCCAGATCGAGGTTCTCGCGATGAACGCGACCGTGAACCCGACGACGCGGAACGTTCGCGTGCGGACCAGTGTGCCCAACCCGGGGCACGTGCTGAAGCCGGGCATGGCGGTCGATGTGGAGGTTCCCATTGGTCCGTCGCAGCCCTGCGTGACGATCCCCGCGACGGCGCTTCGGCATGGAGCATTCGGCGATCACGTCTTCGTGCTCGAGCCACCGCCTGCGCCGGCGAGCGGGTCCGCCGGGGGCGCCCCGCCGATGCCGGGTGGGTTGAAGGCCACGATGCGGATGGTGAAGGTGGGGACGAATCTCGGCGATCGTTACATCATCGAATCTGGCTTGAAGGCCGGGGAGAAGATCGCGGCGGAAGGCTCGTTCAAGTTGTATGACGGAGCAACGGCGCTCGACATGTCGGCCATGCCGCAGGCGCCGGGACCCGGTACGGGCGGCGCGGCTCCGGAATCGGGTGCGCCCAGGCCCGAAGAGGGGGCGGATGGCACGACGCCACCAAATCCAGACCCGACCACACCGTCCGCGGGCTGATCGCCACACGTTATTCGAGTTGAAGCGCACGTCACTCGCAGCATGCCCATGAAGTCATTCACCGACATTTTTATCAAGAAGCCGGTCCTCGCAATCGTTGTGAACCTCATTATCCTGGGGATGGGGTGGCGCGCGATCTCGAGCCTCCCGGTTCGCCAGTATCCGCGCCTCGAATCGAGCGCCATCATCATCACGACGGCGTACATTGGCGCGAGCGCCGAGACCGTCCGCGGGTTCCTCACGACCCCAATCGAGAATGCCGTCTCGGCGATCGACGGGATCGACTACATCGAGTCGAGCAGTACGGCGGGTGTCAGCGTGATCACCGTGCACCTCCGCCTCAACCACTCGAGCACCGACGCGCTCGCGGAGATCTCGGCTCGGCTCAACCAGGTGCGGAGCGAACTTCCCGCGGAGTCGGAGTCGCCCGCGATCCAGATCCAGCGGACGGACAAGCCATACGCGACGTTCTACATCAGCATGACGACCGACACGCTGACGCTGTCGCAGATGAACGACTACATGGTGCGCGAGTTGCAGCCCGAGTTGCAGTCGATTCCCGGCGTGCAACGCGTGGGGATCGAGGGCCCGCGCACGCTCGCGATGCGCGTCTGGCTGGACTCGAACAAACTCGACGCCTTCGACGTGACGCCCTCCGAGGTGGCGCTGGCGCTCCAGAGAAACAACTTTGTCGCGACCGTGGGACGGAGCAAGGGGCCGGAGACGCAGATCGATTTGATGACCGACACCGATCTGCGCGGCGAGCAGGCGTTCCGCGATCTGATCGTCCGCGAGCGTGAGGGGACGTTTGTCCGGCTTGGTGACGTGGCGCGCGTGGAGCTGGGGAGCGAGGAAGCGACGGGTCAGGCGGGTTTCAATGGCACGCCGGCGATCTGGTTCAGCGTGTGGCCGCTGCCCAGCGCCAACGAGTTGGACGTTGCCGCGGCCCTGAAGCAGAAGATCGCGCAGATCAAACCCACGCTCGCCAAGGGCGTGTACATGACCCTCGCGTTCGATGGCACGTATTACATGGACCACGCGATCGATGGGATCATCCACACGCTGATCGAGACGGTGGCGATCGTGGGGCTCGTGGTGTTCCTGTTCATGGGCTCGGTGCGGACGGTGCTGGTGCCGATGATCGCGATGCCCGTCTCGCTCATCGGCGCGTGTCTTGCGATGCTGCTCATGGGGTTCTCGCTGAACCTTCTGACGATCCTCGCGATCGTGCTAGCGGTGGGTCTGGTGGTCGATGACGCGATCGTCGTGGTGGAGAATGTCGAGCGCCACATGCACGAGGGCAAGTCGGCGATGGAGTCGGCCCTCATCGGGGCGCGAGAGCTCTTCGCGCCGATCATCTCGATGACGATCACGCTCGCGACGGTGTACGCCCCGATCGGGTTCCAGGGTGGTCTCACCGGGATGCTCTTTCGCGAGTTCGCGTTCACCCTCGCGGCGGCCGTGATCATCTCGGGGATCGTCGCGGTCACGCTCTCGCCGGTGATGAGCGCGTGGATGGTGCCGGCGGAGGGTCGGCAGAGCCGCTTCCAGCGGTTCATCAACGGGCAGTTCGATGGGATCCGCCGGTTCTATGGGCACGTGCTCGAGTTTGTGATGACCTTCCGCTGGTACGTCGTGGCGAGCGCGGTGCTCGTGACGGCTGCGGCGCCGGTGCTGTACTCGGGCTCCAAGACCGAACTCGCGCCGACCGAGGACGAGGGCGTGATCTTCTGCTTCATCCAGTCGGCCCCCGATGCTTCACTCAAGTACTCGCTCAAGGGCATCAAGCAGGTCGCCGACGCGTTCGACACGGTTCCCGAGAAGAAGTTCTCATTCCAGGTGCTCATGAATCCTTCGATGGGGTTTGCCGGCATCCAGGTGCAGGACTGGGAGAACCGCACGCGCACGACCGAAGAGATCATCAACGGTGATCCTGCGAAGCATGGAGGCGATGGGCTCTTCGCCAAGGTGTTCAGCGTCGCGGGGATCCAGGCATTCCCGCAGAGGCCGCCGCCGCTCCCAGGTGCGGGGCAGTTCGACGTCGAGTTGGTGGTGACCAGCACGAGCAGTGCGGAAGAGATGGCCGCGTATGCGGGGCAACTGGTCGGGGCGGCGTTCGGTTCGGGCAAGTTCCAGTATGCGGACACGGATCTCAAGATCGATTTGCCTCAGACTCGCATCATCATCGATCGCGAGAAGGTCGCCGACGCTGGACTCGACCTCGCGAGCGTGGGGCGAGACCTCGCGGTCTTGCTCTCGGGTGGATACACGAATCGGTTCAACTACCAGGGACGCAGTTACAAGGTGATCCCGCAGGTTGAGGATTCGGCTCGCGCAACACCCGATCAGATCCTCGACCTCAAGATTCGCACTCCCGACGGTGGTCTGGTCCGCGCGTCGTCGTTTGTCACGCTGGAGACTGTTGCTGCGCCCCGGGCGCTCACCCGCTTCCAGCAGCGGAACAGTTTCAAGGTCTTTGGAGGCGCCGCCGCGGGCGTGACCAAGGCCGAGGCGCTCACAGCGCTCGAGAACGCCGCCAGGGGCATTCTTCCCGCGGGCTACTCGATCGACTACGCCGGCGAGAGTCGGCAGATCCGCAAGGAGTCGTCCTCGCTTGTCGGGACGCTGGGGTTGGCGCTCGCGCTGATCTACCTTGTTCTCGCGGCCCAGTTCGGGAGTTTCCGCGATCCGCTCATCGTGCTCCTTGGTTCGGTGCCGCTCGCGATCACGGGGGCGCTCATCTTCACCTATATGGGTCTCACGACGATCAATATCTATTCTCAGGTCGGGCTGATCACGCTCGTCGGTCTGGTCGCGAAGAACGGCATCCTCATCGTCGAGTTCGCGAACCACCTGCAATCGACGGGATTGGACAAGTTTGCCGCCGTCAAGCAGGCCGCCACGACGCGGCTTCGACCGATCCTGATGACCTCGGCGGCCACGGTGTTCGGTCACTTCCCGCTGGTGATCGTGTCTGGTGCGGGTGCCGAGGCGCGAAACAGCATCGGCACGGTGCTCGTGACGGGCATGACGATCTCGACGCTCTTCACGCTGTTTGTCGTGCCGTGCATCTACACGATTCTCGCGGGCACGCACAAGCACGCGGCGAACATGTTCGAGTATGACGCGCCGAAAGGCGGCGTTCCCTCAAATGGCGTGTCGAGCGGGGCGCGGGCCGTGCCCGTCTGAGATCGCTGATCAGGCGTCAGCCTTCGACTGGAAGTGGTCGAGGGCGGCCGAGGCCACGGGGGCGTAGACCGACGCCGGACCGCCGCCCATCATGACGGCGACGCCGACGGCTTCCATGATCTCCTCGGGGGTCGCGCCCGCGTGCAGCGACTTCTCGACGTGCAGGTAGATGCACGGCTCGCAGCGGACAGCGACACCGATGGCCACGGCGATCAGTTCCTTTTGCTTCACACTGAGCGTGCCCTCTTTCATGAGTCCCATGAAGAAGGGAGCGAAGGACCTGCTGATGTCGGGGGCGCGGGTCTTCATTGCGCCGTTGGCTTTGGGCCAGTTCTCGAAGAAATGGGCGGGATCGGGGATCATGGTATCTCCGGAGGGTGTGTCGGCGTGATCGTGAAAGGTGTTGGTTTGGCACTCAACTGTGGCACTTGCCGCAGCACTCGCTGGAACCGGTGCTCGACGGCGAAGTGCCGCGGTTCCAGGGCATCATTCCGATGAGCGAGGCCATGGGACACATGCCACTCGATCCGGCGAAGACCAGGCCCGCCCCGATGATGGCGGGGAGGATCAGAAATGCATCGTGGACGAGGTATCCCAAGGCGAGACCAATCAGCACGACGACGCCGATGAAGGCCTGCGTCTGGCGCATGACGCCGTCGGAGTGGCCGACGGTGACGGGCTTGGGTGACTTCGGGGTTTCGAGTGCGGAAGGACGGGACGTGATGGTGGACATGTCTTGATTCTCCAGTCGGGCAGCGACTCGATAGAGCGCGCCCGAGAAATGAGAGTCGTCGAGTGCCCGGGGGGTTCCCGGCGAAGTGCAACTCGCGATCCGTTCGTGTGCCTACGCGGCGAAGTGCGGCTGGAGGCGTTGCAGGATGGCCGCCTTGGGGGCGTATCCGGCCCACGCGTCCACGACCCGGCGGCCCGAGACGATCGCCAGGGCCGGGATGCTTGAGACCCGGAAGGCCGCGGCGAGACTCGGATGCTCGTCGACGTTCACCATCGCGATCCGTGCTTTCCCGGCGAGTTCGGGCGCGAGTCGTTGCAGTTCGGGCTTGAGCAACTTGCACGGCGGGCACCACTCGGCCCAGAAGTCCACGAGCACGGGCACCCTGGAGTTCAGCACGTCCTGCTCGAAGGTCTCGGGGGTTGGCATGAGGATGGCATGGTCGGTCGTGTTCATGGTTCGTCTCCGTGGATCGGTGTGTGTGGCGTGGATCACAGTCCGCGTTCGAACGCCGGGAGATGGCGGTCTCGCGAGGCGGCCTGCAAACCAAGGAACGCCTGGCGGATGTCGGGCTCTTTGATCGTGGGGATGAGTTTGTCGTAGAGGGCGATGTTGTCGCGTTCGGCCTGAGCCGCGGTACGCTTGCACTCGCGGAGAGTCGAAGCGACCTTGGGGATTTCGAGCGTGCCGGCTTGAGGCACGGGCACGCCGTGGCGTTCCATGAGCGCGATGACGACGCTCTGGTGCTGGCGCTCGGCACGGATGATGTTCGAGAAGGGGCGGACGTTGCCGTGCACCTCCATCACCGCGGCGTAGAACTTCTCGGCCCGGCGTTCGTCCTCCAGAGCGACTCGTAGCGCGTCGGCGATGGCGGGGCTGACCGTGGTGGATTCTCCCTCGGGCATGGCGACCATGCAGCAGCCGTTGGTCTGTGTCATCGTCGCGGTGGTGGCAGGCTTATGACTGGCGCACGCCGCGAGAGCGAGGGGGACGGACACGATCGCCGTGAGTCGGTGCTTCATCTGAATACTCCTGTGTGGTGTCACACACTTGAGAGNNCGGCCTCGACGCTCGTGCCGTGGCCTGGCACGTCCTTGTAGAGCATCCAGTAGACCAGCGGTATCACAAAGAGCGTGAAGATCGTGGAGGCGATGAGCCCGAAGATGAGCGCCCACGCGAGGCCGGAGAAGATCGGATCGATGGTGATCGGGATCGCCGAGAGCATCGCCGCCGCGACGACGAGCAGGATCGGACGGAGGCGCACGGCCCCGGCCTCGAGCACGGCGTCAAGGAACGGCCGGCCGCGTCGGATCGAGAGGTGGATGAAGTCCACGAGGATGATCGATTGGCGAGTGACGATGCCCGAGAGAGCGATCATGCCGATCATGGCGGTGGCGGTGAAGAAGACGGGATCGGCGAAGCCGCCGACGGTCTTGCCCGTGAGCAGCCCGAGCAGCCAGAACCCGGGCATGATGCCGACCATCGTGAGAGGGATGGAGAGCATGACAACTACGGGGATGACGAAGGACTTCGTCTGGGCGACGAGGATGACGTAGATCATGACGAGGGCGGCAGCGAAGGCGAGGCCGAGGTCGCGGAAGACATCGAGCGTGATCTTCCACTCCCCCTCGCCGGACCAGACGACGCGCGTGCCGGAGGTTGTGCTCCAGGGGATCCCGCCGCCGCGGATGAGGTGGGAGCGGCCGGGGATCGGGCGGGGCGTGCTCGCGTCGAGCCAGCCTCCGGCGTGCGACGCGGCCTTGGCAGGTGCGGCACGCTCGGCATGGTCGGCCATGACATCGACGATGACATCCGCCGGCGGACGGCCAGCGGTCTCGGCGAAGACGTACGCCACACGCTCGAGATTCTTGTGGTAGATCGTCTGCTCGGCGGCGCGTCGTTCCCAACGCCCGATCTCGGCGAGCGGGACGAGCGGCGCGTGTGGATTCATGCTTGAACGGACCTGGATCCGTGAGAGATCCTCGATGCTGGAGCGGTCGGGCATCGGCAGTCGGGCGAGGATCGAGAGGGGCTGGCGTTCGCCCTGGTCGTGCACAACTCCCACGTCCAAGCCAGAGATCGCGCCGCGAACGGTCTGGGCGATGTCCATGACCGACACCCCGCTGAGGGCGGCCTTTTCCTGATCCGGGATGAAGACGAGTTCCTGGTGGGATGCTTCGACCGTGCTGTCCGGCTCGACGACGCCGGGCTCCAGGGCGAGACGATCGCGCACGAGGATTGCGGCGTCGCAAAGCGTGTCGTACACCATTCCGTCTCGCCCATACACCTCGGCGGCGATGGTGTCGATGACGGGCGGACCCGGCGGGAGTTCGATGATCTTGACGCGGACGCCGGCCTCTTGGGCGAGCTTTGTGATCGCCTCGCGTTCGCGGAGACCGAGCGTGTGGCTGGGGGTCGAGCGCGATTTCTTGCCGACGAGGTTGACGCGGATCTCGGCCTGATTCGGCATGGATCGAAGGTAGTAGTGACGCACCAGCCCGTTGAAGTCCATGGGCGACGAGACGCCGACGTACGTCGTGAAGTCGGTGACCTCGGGGAGCGTCGCGAGGAGGGACTCGATTTGGCGAGTCGCGGCGTCGGTCGATTCGAGCGGTGTCCCCTCGTCGGCGTCGAGTTGCACGAGCAGTTCCGCCTTGTTGTCGAAGGGGAGCATCTTCAGAGGGACCTGGCGGAAGGCGGCGAGCATGGCGGCGGCCCCGGTGAGCAGCGCAACCGCGCCGAGGAATGACCAGCCCAATCGGCGTGATTCGAGGAGCGGACGAAGGACCGCCGAGAGGAGGCGATACGCCGTGCTCTCCCGCGCCATGGCGAACTCGTCGGCGTGATCGGCGCCGTGGGCGCCGTGTTCCCAGCGACGTTTGCGGAGCAGATGGAACGCCAGCCAGGGCGTGATCGTGAACGCCACCAGCATCGACATCAACATCGTCACGGGCACGTTGAGCGCCATCGGACGCATGTAGGGGCCCATCATCCCTGTGATGAAGAAGAGCGGGAGGAAACTCGCGATGACCGCGAGCGTCGCGGAGATCAGTGGCGGGCGGATCTCGCTGACGGCCTCGAGCGTGATGGCCCGCGTCGCCTTCTTGCGCAGCGCGAAGTGGCGGGCAATGTTCTCCACGTCCACGATCGGGTCGTCCACGAGCAGGCCCAGCGAGAGGATCAGGGCGAAGAGCGTGACGCGGTTGATCGTGTATCCCGCGAGCAAGTTCACGGCCAGGGTCAGCCCGAAGACCACGGGCACCGCGACGGCGACGACAAGCGACTCTCGCCATCCCAGGCCCAGCGTGAGCAGCGCCACGACGATAAGAATCGCGACCCAAAGACCCTCGACGAGTTCGGAGACCTTCTCGTTGGCCGTCTGCCCGCTGTTGCGGGTCACGACGACGTCGATCGTGTCGGGGACGATCTCGGCGCGGAGATGCTCGGCTTCCCGCAGCACGGCGTCGGCGACATGGACGGCGTTCGTTCCTTTCTTCTTGGCGATGGCGATCGTGACCGCCGGAGTCGTATCGACATCGGACTCTGCGTGTGACGCTGTCGTGTGAGACTCCGTCCCTACAACGGACCCCGCGTGGCGGTCATGGCTCTCGAAGCCGCGTCCTGGGCCCCACGCGTGTCGGACATACGAGGACCGCTCGGACGGCCCATCGACGATTCTCGCCACGTCACGCAGCAGGATCGGCGCGTCGTTCGCCACGCCGACGACGATATTCGCCAGTTGGCTACGGCTCTCGATGACGCTCCCCGTGCGGATCGGAAACGCCACGTCATCTCGCTGCACCTCGCCCGAGGGGATTGACCCGTTCGACATCCGAAGGGCGTTCTGGACGTCGAGCAGCGACAGGCCGCGAGACGCGATCGCCTCGCGGTCGATGTACGCCGTCATCACTCGGGGCAGTCCGCCGACGATCGAGACTCGCGAGGTGTCGTCCACCGAAGCGATCCTCGCGGCGAACTCTTCCGCGACACGCCGAAGCGTGTGCTCGTCGGTCCCGTTCGCTGAGGCGTCGCGGGCCCGCAGGGTCAGCGTCACGATCGGGACGTCGTCGATTTCAACGGGCTTCATGACCCATCCGGCGACTCCCGGGGGAACAAGGTCCTTGCTCTCCTCGAGTTTCTTGAAGAGGCGTACGAGCGATCGCTCACGATCCTGACCGACGAAGAAGCGCACGGTCACGATCGCGGTATCGGGACGCGACATCGAGTAGACGTATTCGACGCCGTCGATCTGGTAGAGCACTCGCTCGAGGGGCGTGGTCACCAGTCGCTCGACCTGCTGGGCCGAGAGACCCGGCGCGCTCACGAACACGTCCGCGAGGGGGACGACGATCTGGGGGTCCTCTTCGCGTGGGGTGATGAAGAGCGCCGCCGCCCCGACCGCCACCGAGATCACCAGCAGGATCAGGGAGAGATTGGAGTGGAGAAAGGCGTGGACGATGCCGTTGATCCAGCCGGTGGACGCGGGCGAGGTCTCACCGGTTGTGGTGCTCGTCGGTGTGGTCGTCATGGAGGCCTAGTTCCCTTCCGTGGGGTGGGCGAGCACCGCGTCGCCCTCGCGAAGCCCGGCGAGGACTTCCACACTCTCGTCGAACGTGCGTCCGAGCCGGACGGCCCGGCGCTCCACTCGCTCGTTCACAATCGCGTCCACCAGGTCGAGTTGCCCCACGGATCTCACGGCGGTCCGAGGAATCATGAGCACCGTTTCCTCCCCGACGGGGATGAGCAACCGTCCGAACATCCCCGCGTGGATCCCATCGGGGCATGGTCCGGTCACCTTGACCTGGAACGTGCGACTGGTCTCGTCGGATTCGGGGACGATCTCGCTGACCAGTCCCGAGCACGAATGCCCAAGGGCGTCGATCGCGACGGTCACGCTCCCGCCGACGCTCAGGTTGCTCGTGAGCGACTCGCGGACACTCGCGACGAGTTGCATGCGCGTCGGGTCGAGGAGGGTGACGACGACCTGTCCCGGCGCGACCGTGTCGCCGAGGTTCACACGCTTGTCCACGATCACGCCTTCAATGGGGCTCGTGATGGTCGCGTAGCCGAGCACGGTAGTGGCTTCCTGTTCTGCGTCCGTGGCGCGGGTGAGGGCGGCTTCGGCGGACTTCTTCGCGTTGCGCGCGCGTTCCATGTCGAGATCCGCGATGGCGCCGCGATCGAAGGCCGCCTGGAGTCTTGATTCTTCCGATCCGGCCTGGTTGAGCGAGGAGCGGGCCTCTTCGACGGCAGACTTTGCTTGCGCGAGGCGGAGTTTCAGGTCGGCGTCGTCGAGGCGGACGAGGACCTGCCCGACGCTGACTTTCATGCCGGCGATCGCGTCCACGGCCGTGGTGCGTGCGAGGATTCGGGAGGCGACCTCGACACGATGCACGGGTTGGATCGTGCCCGAGGCGCTCTCGAGCAATGGCCGTGTGACTCGGGCGACCTGGACGATCGGGGCATCCTTTGGTACGGTTCGATCGCGGGTTCCGGCGTGCCCGTCGCTGGTCACTTTGGGCTTGAAGGCGCCCATGAGCCAGAGCATGAGGAGGGCGACGCCGGCGATGAAACCCAGGGTGGTGCCGCCCAGGACCAGCCATCGGGACAAGCGTTTCGTACGGGGTGGTGTCGGCAAGGAGAGCTCCGCGGTTGGGGTGGTGCTAGGGGGTTTGAGGCTGAATGGAGCCGGGGGGTTCCGATGAATGCGGACTGTGGGTCACCTTGGAATGCCAAAGAAGATGCGTGGAACGGATCGACCGTCAGGAGACTCCAAGACCCGAGGGCCTCGGCGCATTGTGTGCGCTCGCGTGTGGAGGCGTCAAGGACCACTGGTCGATGTAATCATGGGAGCGAGGCGAAGGCCTTCGCCCCGAAAGGAGCCGATATGGCGCTGTGCAAGAACGTCGGAGCGATGGATCGAGGGATGCGTCTCGGCGTGGGGATCGTGGCTCTCGTTCTCGCGTTCACCTACTTCGACGCCATGAGCGGCGGCATCGCCGGGATCGTTGCGATTGTGGTGGGCGTGGTCATGCTGCTGACGGCGGCGTTGTCCATCTGTCCGGCGTACATGCCGTTCAAGATCAACACGTGCCGCACGAAAGAGTCGGCGGCCAAATAGTCCATCGCGTCAGCGTGGCGCGCGTTTGCCGGTTGAAACCGGGCTCTTGGAGCGTCGGGTCGCCGCTTGGCGTGTCTTGGTCCGTCGCCGCGTTGATCGTGTGGTGCGTGCGTTGGCCCCGTGCGAGTCCTTCGCGTTGGATGCCGAGTCGCGGATGGCGCGAAGGATCAATTCTCGAACGCGGGCGGGCATCGTCCCCTCGGCAAGGTGCGCACAGGTGTTCTGGGCGAGGTCCAGTTCCGCAAAGACCGATCGGCAGCGCTCGCAGACGACCGACTGGTCCACGGGAAAGCCGCGTTCCTGGTCCATCGCCTCGAGCTTTGCCTTGAGGAGATCGAGGCACACTTGGCGCTCGTAGACCGGCTCGACGGCCTCGTGCTTGGGGACCCGCGGACGCTCCATGATCGCCTTGCGAAGCAGCAGCCGCGCCCGGTGCACACGGGTCTTGATCGTCTCGGGCTTGACACGCAGCGCCTCGGCGACCTCGTCGATCGAGAGTTCGAGCATCTCCTTCAACACCAGCGGCACGCGGAAGTGCTCGGGAAGGGAGATGATCGCCTGATGGACGGCGATCTCGGACTCGCGCCCGATGACGGCCTCGACGGGCTGGGTGGAGTTGCTCGCCGGGAAGGTGAGATTCTGGGACTCTCCCCATGGCATGAGTTGCGAGATCGCGGGGACGCGTCGATCGACGCCTCCCTTGCGGCGCATTCTGGCTTTGCACGACCGTGCGGCAATGGCGTACAGCCACGTCCCGGGGCTGGAGTTGCCCTTGAAGGTGTGCCATTTTCGGTAGGCCTGGAGGAACACGTCCTGGACCATGTCCTCGGCGTCGGCGGCGTGGCGACAGAGGCGCGTGGCGAGCGCGTAGAGGCGCGGGCCATGGCTCTCGACGAGTCTCGCGATGGCGGTCGAGGCGTCATCGCCGGCATGCGGCACGTTCGAGGCCTTCTCTTCCAAGGCACGTGCCGCATTCGTTTCGATGTGCAGGGTCTGGGTCGCCACGGACCACAATAGGAGTGGGTGGTGGTCACTCGCGCCGAGTCGATCCCCCGGCCACGGGTCCGGCCGGCACCCGCAACGCCTTGTCCATACTTCCGGCTCAGAATCGACATGGCCTCGTCGAAATTGGAGGATCCAGATCGCTTTCTCTCGATTTCATGAGATGGACCATGTCGACCTCAAAGAGCAATGAGAAAAGGGCGATGGGTCTATCGGTCAAGATTGTGGCTCCCATGGTCCTCACGATCGTGGTCGCGGTGACGGTGAACTCCGTGGTGTTCGTCCGTGGCTACGCGAAGGACGTTCGGTCGTCACTGATGGAGAGGGCGGCGGCGTTCACCGCGGTGGCGGACGAGGCGAAGAACCACGCCTCGCGCCTGCAGAGTGACAAGGACTTCGACGGCGAGTCGCTCCTGAAGGAGGCGGTCGAAGAGGTCTCGCGCGGGAAGGGATACGACCAGACACGTTTCTACGAGACGATTCCGGTCGTGGTTGGCTGGACGGCCGTGGAGAAGGCCGCAGAGCGTGAGCACGTCGACTTCAAGGTGGTGGCGTTCGATGCTCGCAACCCCAAGAACGTGCCGGCGAGTGGGACGTTCCGGGCGGCGTTGCTGCGAGATCTCGAGGCACAGACCAGCAGCGGCGGGGAGATGTCGCTGGGCCGAATCGATGAGAAGTCCAACACGCTGCACTACATGCGGGCGATCAAGCTGGACGAGTCGTGCATGATGTGCCACGGCGATCCGGCGCGGTACGACGCGCGGGACGCCAACGGGGCGTTCGACGGCAAGGACCCGCTCGGATTCGCGATGGAGGGATGGAAGCCCGGGGACACGCACGGGGCGTACGAGGTGTCGATGCCGCTGGACACGTCGGACGCGCAGGTCGCGGGATACATCACCAGCGGACTGTGGGTCACGGTCTCGACGATCGTGGTGGCGGCATTCGGATTTGTCGTCGTGCTCCGTCGGCTGGTCACCCGTCCACTCAACTGTCTGATCGAGCGTGTAAAGGACGTGGTGACCGGCGATGGTGATCTCACGCAATGCGTCGATCTGAACCGAGGCGACGAGATCGGCAGGCTCTCCATCTGGTTCGACACGTTCGTTGGCACGCTCCACAGTCTGATCCGATCCATAGCTGATTCCACCAACCGTGTGGCGGCGGCGGCGACGGAGATGGCGCAGAAATCCGAGGCCACGTCGAGGGTTGAGAGGGACACACGCCACATGGCGGAGCTGGGTCGGCGAATCGTCCAGGACACGGTGGAGGAGATGAAGATGATCTCGGACGAGGTCTCGACGTCGGCCGCCAGCGTGCTGGACCTGGGGAAGAAGTGCGAGCGGATCGGCGCGATCATCGGCGTCATCGACGAGATCGCGGACCAGACGAACCTGCTGGCGCTCAACGCGGCGATCGAGGCGGCGCGGGCGGGCGAGCACGGGCGCGGATTCGCGGTCGTCGCCGACGAGGTTCGCAAACTCGCCCAACGGACGACGAACGCAACCGTGGAGGTTGCGCAGAGCATCAAGGAGATCCAGCACGGGACCGGCGAGGCCGTGCGGCAGATCCAGGCGGGGAGCGGTCGCGTCTCCAAGGGCATGGACATGGTGAACTCGGCGGGCGGAGCCCTGGCGAAGGTCCTGGACGGGTCACGGAACGTGTTGGAGATGGTGTCCTCGATCGCGGTGGCGGCGTCGGAGCAGTCGGCGGCGGCGGAGGAGATCACCCGCCTGGTGCAACAGATCTCGCCGCTGACGCGTGAGAGCAACCAGGGCGAGAACCAGGCGGGGCTGGCGCCCCAGAACCTCTCGCGGAACCCCGAAAAACTTCGGGCCATCGTCGGCAGGATCAAGATCTGAGCGGTTCCACGGTCAGGATTCGAGCGTGCCACGTCTGAAGGCGGGGCCGGTTTCATTTCCGGGTGCTGGGGCTTATGTCGCGGGGTTGGGAGGCCGATAATCCAGCATGGCCCGATGCGTCGATCAGGAAATCCCCCTCTCCAAGCCCGACATCTCCGAACTTGAAGAGCGTGCCGTGTTGCAGGTGTTGCGGTCCGGGCGGCTCGCGCTTGGGCCTGTGTCGGAGCAGTTCGAGGCGTTGGTGGCGGACCGGGCAGGGTGCCGCTACGGCGTCTCCTGTTCGTCGGGCACGGCCGGTCTGCATATGGCGCTCCAGGCGCTGGGAATCGGACCGGACGATGAGGTGATCACGACGCCGTTCTCATTCATCGCCTCGTCGAACTGCATCCTGTTCGTCGGGGCGAAGCCGGTGTTCGTGGACATCTGCCCGAAGACGTTGAATATGGATCCGTCGCTGGTGGAGGCGGCGATCACGCCGAGGACCAAGGCGATTCTCGCGGTTGAGACGTTCGGGAATCCGGCGCACATGGACGCCTACGCGCAGATCGCGGCGAAGCACGAGATCCCGCTGATCGAAGACTGCTGCGAGGCGCTGGGGACACAGCACAAAGGTTGTCCGGCGGGGCACTTTGGGCGGATCGGGGTCTTCGGGTTCTATCCCAACAAGCAGATCACGACGGGCGAGGGCGGGATGGTGGTGACCGACGACGAGCGTCTGGCGGAGATGTGCCGGTCGTTGCGGAATCAGGGGCGTCCGATGGCGACGACGGGCCTTGGCCCGCAGAGCCCCTCACACGGAACCGAGGGGTCGTTCGGGGGGGTGCCGGCGGGATCGTGGTTGCGTCACGAGCGGCTGGGATACAACTACCGCCTTAGCGAGATCAACGCGGCGATCGGCGTGGCACAGATGCAGCGCCTGGACTCGATCCTGGAGAAGCGCAGCGCCGTGGCGCGGGCGTACATCGACCGACTCTGCGGGCACCCGCACCTGGTGATGCCCACGATCGAAGAGGGATCGGAGATGAGTTGGTTCGTGTTTGTCGTTCGGCTCGCGCCGACGTACACGAGCGAGGAGCGGAATCGGATCGTGCGTGGCCTGCGGAACCACGATGTGGGTGCGGCGGACTACTTCCCGTGCATCCACCTGCAGCAGTTCTATCGTGAGCGATTCGGATTCCATCCCGGGATGTTCCCGATCGCCGAGAGCGTGAGCCAGCGGACGCTGGCCTTGCCGTTTTACAACACGCTGACATCGCGAGAGATCGACCTTGTGGCGCAGACGCTGGAGGTCATGGTGGAGCGGGAGAACCTGTCGCGGGGTTGAGCGGTGACGGGCTTTCGAACAAGGTGTGGTGAAAGAGTCACGCGCGGGCGCGGATGGCGTCGAGCGCGCGGGCGATGTCGTCCGGGTGGACGTGGTCGCGGACCTCGACGCCGCCTTTGACGACGGGCAGGACGAGGCGCACAGGCGCGTCGCGGGTGCACTTTTTGTCGCGAGCGATCTGGCGCGTGAAGTCGGCAGAGCCGGGGACTTTGGCGGAGTCGGTGGGGAGGGTGAACCGAGTGAGCAGCGATCGCACGCGGTCGGCGAGGTCGTGGGTCTCGTCCGAGGCGGCGCAGGCGGCAATCAGGCCCAGCCCGACGGCCTCGCCGTGGAGCAGCGAGCCGGATTCTTCGAGGATGTGCGCGAAGGTGTGACCGAGGTTGAGCCAGAGGCGGCTCGGCGCGAGGTGTGATTCCTCGGTTCGTGACGGGGTCTCGAGACGCTCGTGGGGGTCGCGTGAGACGATGGCGGCCTTGATGGCGACGTTCCACGCGACGAGCTCGATGAGGGTGGGATTGTCGAGCTTGAGAATGGCGTCGGCGTTCGACTCGAGCCAGCCGAATGGCTCGTCGGGGATCGAGCCGCTGAGGAGTCGATTGAGCCTTGTGCCCGGCGCCGCGATCAGCGCGTGCTTGACGCATTCGGCAAGGCCAGATCGAAACTCGCGCGGCGGCAGGGTGTGGAGCGTCGCCACGTCGGCGAGCACCAGCGCGGGTTGATGAAAGGTTCCGACGGCGTTCTTGAGCAGAGTGCCGTCGCTCGCGTGACGAAGATTGATGCCGGTCTTTCCTCCGACGCTGGCATCGACCATGCCGAGAAGTGTGGTGGGGAGGGGGATCCACGCGACGCCTCGCTTGTGGAGTGAGGCGGCGAGTCCGGCGAGGTCGAGGAGCGCACCGCCACCAACGGCGAGCACGCGACCGTCGCGGGTCAGCGGCGGGTCGAGCGACGCCAGCGACGTCAGGAGTGTGGCAAGGGACTCGGGAGATTTGCAGGATTCGCCCGCCTCAAGGGTGAGGAGGCGTGACCTGACGTCGAGGCCGAGTGTTCGGGCGATCTCGCGGGCAAAGGGCTCGACGGCTCGATCGCCAATCACAACGTCGAGCGTGGACTCTCCCCATCGACGCGCGATGGAGTCGATGAGGTCGGTCCCGACCACGACGTCATACGAGACCCTGTCAGCCGCGGCCGCCGAGGCGAGTTCAACACGGATCGTGCGGGCCTCGGGCATGCCGAATCACCGGGACTTCTTGTCGGCGCCCAACCCGGCCCGGTCGCGGGTCTGCTGGTCGGGTCGCTGCCACTCGACTCGTTCGGCGTCGCCCCAAAGCATCTCCAGGTCGTAGTGGGCGCGGGTGTTGGGCTCGAAGAGGTGGACGACGAGGTCGATGAAGTCGACGAGGATCCAGGAGGCGTTCTCGTCCACGCTGGAGGCGAAGGCGCGATAGCCGTATTTCTGTCCGAGTTCCTCGACGTGCTCCAGGATGGACTTCATCTGGCGGGCGCTGGTGCCCGAGGCGACGACGATGTAATCCGTCACCTGGCTGAGGGCGCGGACGTGTCGAGTAGCACGACGTCGTCGCACTTGTCGTCCCGGACCATGCGGGCGGCCTCGATCGCGAACTCCCGGGCCACGGCGGGATCGGAGGCCACGATGGGGGCGACGTTCGGGGAGATCGTGTGCGTGCCGGCCGATGTCTCCGCCTGGCGCGGGTTGGCGTCGGCGGTCTGGTCCTTCGTCCGTCGAGTGGGCATGCGGGCGCATTGTAGGTGGTTGCCCGGTGGAGTGTGCGGTGCCCTCGGGCGGAAACGCCCCATCTCGGTTCGTAGAATGGGGCATGAAGATCCACGAGTATCAGGCGAGGGACCTGCTGAAGTCGTTTCGCATTCCCGTGCCGTCGGGCCAGATGATCACCGGCATCGACCAGGCGCCGAGCGCGTTCAAGTCGGCGACCGCCGGGCAGCCCTCGCTGCTCGCGGTGGTGAAGGCCCAGGTGCACGCCGGCGGCCGCGGGAAGGCGGGGTTCGTGCAACTGGTGAAGACCGCGGAGGACGCCGAGAAGGCCGCGCGGTTCATGCTGACGACGCGGATGAAGTCTCCGCAGACGCCGCCCGAGGGGTTGGAGGTGAAGCGGCTGCTGATCGCCGCGGGCGTGGACATCGCCGATCGCGCCGGCGGCGGCAAGGAGGAGTTCTACCTCGCGATC
>JRYD01000148.1_pt1 | contig 38899 bp, 24 predicted proteins | sample 235311 | NCBI WGS metagenome assembly JRYD01 (sample SAMN03074213, study PRJNA261472) | activated sludge metagenome | biome: Common Effluent Treatment Plant; feature: Wastewater; material: Activated sludge; isolation source: activated biomass in a lab-scale reactor treating industrial wastewater at... | reverse complement strand
GATCATGGTGGGGGAGATCCGAGACACCGAGACGGCGCGCATCGCCGTGCAGGCGAGCCTCACCGGGCACCTGGTCCTGAGCACGCTCCACACCAATGACGCCCCCAGCGCCGTGACGCGCCTCCTCGACCTCGACATCGAGCCCTTCCTCGTGGCCTCGTCCCTGAGCGCGGTCCTGGCCCAGCGTCTGGTCCGCCGGACCCACGCCGAGTGCGGTGGACGGGGGTGCGCCGCCTGCCTGGGCACCGGGTACTGGGGGCGCATCGGCCTCTTCGAACTCCTGGTGATGGACGAGCATCTGCGGTCCATGGTCACGGCTCGTGCCACGGCCCTGGACCTCCGCGCCCGTGCCGAGTCGAGCGGCATGCGCTCCCTCTCCGACGCCGGACGCGAACTCGTGGAGCAGGGCGTCACCACCCGCGAGGAACTCGAGCGTGTGGTCCTCATGGGCGACGTGCTCGCGGATGATGGCCCCATCGCCGACACAAACGGGACCAACGCATGACGACGCGCGAAGGGCCAACTCGTGGAGTCGCCGATGTCGTCTCGCGGGCGAGCAGCGTCGATCGTCTGATTGAGCCCAAGCCACTCGCGGCCACCACGCCGGCACTCCGTGTCGATCCCCTGACCATCGAGCGCCATCGACTGGTTCGTGCCGTCGTCATGTGGTCGCTGCTCATCGCCGCGAGTGCCGTGCCGCTCCTCATCCCGCGCGTGAGCCCGACCGTGCCGCACGAAGGCCCCGTTCCAGCGCCCAACACCTCCGAGCCAGCATCCATCACACCGCTCAACCTCGCCTCCTTCGACACACCCGTCTGGCTCACGCGCCTCGAGGCGCCTCCACCTGCCTCCATCCCCGAGGCCAAGCCCACTCCGCCCGCGCCCCCGCCGCGCCTCGAACTCGTGGGGATCGAGAGAACCCAGAACGACGACGGCACGCCCGTCTACCGCGCCGTCCTCTACGACCTCGACGCCAAGCGAATCCTCGTCGTCAAGGCCGGGGACCGGCTGGAGAAGAGCGCCCGCACCATTGCGACCGTCACGCCAACGGCACTGACCATCACCGATGGCGCATCGACCCACACGCTCGCCCTCAAGGCACCGCCGCCGATGCCGCCCGCGAAGACCAAATGAGGTTCAAGACCACACACATGCCCGATTCCACTACCAACTCCTCCCGCGACCTCCGTTGGCCTCCCGAGCGGTTCTACTGGTCGATCGTCGAGAGCACGGCCCCACGCCCCGCTGGCTGGGCCGACCCCGACACCATCGGGGCCCTCGCCGAGGACGACGTGCCCATCGCCGCGAGTGATACGCGCGACGATCCGATCGTCTCGTCACCGCTCCACGCGGCGTACGCGCGGCTGGACGATCGGCGGCTCCTCGTGTGCGCCGTCGAGTGTGCCCATCTCGACGAGGTCCCGCCGTCCACGCTCACGCTCTCGCCCGCATCGCTCCCCGAGTGCATCGAGGGACAGGCCGCGATCGATCCCGCCACGCTCAACCTCCTCGTTGGCCCCTTCGAGCCGCGCGAGGTCCGGCGGGCACGGTCCACGCGCCATGCCGTCTCGACACTCGGAGCCATCGTGGCCACTGCACTCCTATGTCTCGGGCTTGCCCGACACACCGATGCCTTGCGCACCCAGACACGGACTGCACGCGCCTCGGCAACCTCGCTCGCCACACAGGCCCTCGGTCGTTCCACGGCCAAGCCCCCGATCGCCGCGCTGAACGAGGAGTTAGAGAGGATTCGACTCGCGGGCACCCGTCCCTCCCGCGTCACCCACGACGCGGCCCTCGCCCTCGACCATGTCCTGGCCGCCTGGCCCACAGGCTGCTCGCCGACCATGCTCGCGGTCTCACCCGACGCCATCACCGCCAACGTCGTCGTCGAGGACCGGGCCGTGCTCCATGGGCTCGTGGCACCGATCGGGTTCGAGGCCAGGCCGCCGAGGCTGAGCCGAGTCGAGCGCGGCACGTCCGTCGCGCTGCGTTGGACCCGCATCGAGGCCACACAGGCCATCGGACAAGCGAGCACGCCCAAGGAGCCCACGCCATGACGAGGGTGACTCGGCTTCTGGTCTTCGTCGCGTGCCTCGCCACCCTCGTGTGGTTCGGATGGGGTACATACTTGGCCCGCGCACAGGCCAAGGCCGCTCGTGCCGATCTGATCAAGGTGGCGAGTCTGGCCCGCGAGGTACGTGATCTTCACACCGCGCTCGACAGCACCACGTCGGAGCAACTCGACCCCGCAGCGCTCATCCCCGCGCTCCACGAGGCCCTCCTCGCCAGCAGTCTGCCCACCCAGACGCTGGCCTCCTTCGCGAGTGAGGGCGGAACGACCGACACGCGAGCCCGGGCCACGCTCGAGCCCATCACCCTCCCGCAACTCGGCACGCTCCTGGACCACTGGCGCGCGTCCCATCCAACGTGGACCGCCACCACCATCGAGTTGGGCCAAAGCACCGCGCGAGGCCCATCCCGCGCCCTCGCGCCGGGCGCCGACCCCATCGACATCCCTTCGACCCTGCGGGTCGGCCTCGTCCTCGAGCCGACACGACCCTCGCCACGAGCCACCACCCCGAACACGCGCCCCAAGGACCCCACGCCATGACCGTCTCGTCGCTCAAGCACTCCAACTGTTCCAGCCAGCGGTGCCGCGCGATCGTCATCGTGTTGGGCATGGCGGCCGTAAGCCTATTGCTGACCGCGTGCGCCTCGCACCGTCCCGGACCGTACCAGTCCCAGGCCGAGTCGAGCCGCGATCCCGTCCGAGCCGAGCGTCTCTCACGTGAGGCGGCCGATCTCATGGCCACCAACCCCGCGAAGGCAGAAGACCTCCTCCGCGAGTCCCTCACCGCCGACCTCTACTGCGGGCCGGCCCACAACAACCTGGGCGTGATCCATCTTTCGCGCGGCGAGTTGTACGAGGCCGCTAGCGAGTTCGAGTGGGCCCGCAAGCTGATGCCCGGCCATCCCGACCCGCGTCTCAACCTCGCCCTCGCCCTCCATCGCGCGGGCAAGTCTAATGACGCCATCGCCGCGGCAAGAGCCGCCCTCGAGGTCCGACCCGAGTACGTCCCCGCCAAGCAGGCCTTGGCGCTCCTCCTCGTCCACGCCGGCACGCGCACCGACGAGACCGATCAACTGCTCGATGACGTCTCCCTCGCCGGCGAGACCGACCGCTGGCGCTCGTGGGCACGCATGGAACTGGCGCGGCACAGTCGCGGCGATGTTGATGTGTCCAAGTGATCCCGAGTACAAGGCCGAGGTTCGGAGCACACGAGCGGAATAGCGTGACCGCATTCATGGTAGAATTGGCTGGTGTGAGCGATCACGCGTGATGGAGTTGGGCACGGGATACGGGGGCGGGTGATGCGATCGACGCAGCGTGTGAAGCGGTTGGAGAAGAAGTCGGCGGACCTCTTGCCCTGCCCCGAGTGCGGCAATGGCGGTCGTCTGGTTCGCGGCCAGCGCGAGAAGGCCTCGATCAGCGTGGCCTTCCCCGGCGATCCGCGCGCGGTTGACACCCGCGAGCGATGCCCCGGCTGCGGGCGGCTTCTCGTGCACTTCGTCTATGTCCGCTTGGGCCAGGGGCGGTAGCGGCTCTTCCCGACCTCGGCACGGCACGGAGCAAGGCTCGTCACGCCGGATTGAGCCACACCCGCACTCGCATGGCCTCGACGACGGCGAGGGGCGCGACGTGGTCGAGGTACAGGGCCGTGGTGGCAATGCTGGCGTGGCCGAGTTGCTTGGAGATGAGGCCAATGTCCAATCGCTCGGTTCGCAGCTGCGCCGCGTGCGTGTGGCGGAGGCCGTGGGCGTGGACGCGCTTGGGGATCCCGGCGGTGCGGGCCAGTCGCTTGAGGTAGCGGCGGAAGTAGGCCTGGGCCATCGGCAGTCCCGACTTCGTGCAGAAGATCGGCGAAGCCGCGGGAGACGCGTTCTCATCGAGCCAATGCTCGCGCCTCTCCATCCACTCCATGACAATCGCCATCGCGTCAGGGTCGATCCCGCACGTCCGCGATCGACCGCCCTTGCCGCATAGGACTCGGATCGCGCCCGTGTTCACATCCACGTCCTTGGGGCGCAGCGCCAGCGCCTCGCCCAGTCGGAGACCCGATCGATAGAGCATCGCAATCAGCGCGCGATTGCGCACCCCGGGGGAAGTGCGGGGGCAGGCGTTCATCAGCCTCATAACCTCGGGGTCACTCAGAACCTCGGCGGGGCGGCGAATCTTGGGGTTTGGTCGGGGCATGGTGTCTCCATTCGAGCGCGGCCGGCCCCAAAGGAGTTACGTTTCCACGCGATCCTGGAGCCCGCGTCGCCACACTTGTACCAACAGCGGCGAGCAGCGATCAAGCCGTTCTCTTCAAAGAGAACCCGTCGAGAGCGCGAGCGCCAGGACAACTCCTTGATTGTGTGGAATCCATCGCACTTGGCCTTGATGTGTCGCGGCAGAGTCGGCAGTGTCGTGTCTGCCCGGAGGCCTCCGCAACGCGCGGACGCCCGCGGGCGAGCACCACGAGCGGGCGCGAAGCCCCAAGGAGACCGCGATGGCATCAGCAACCACAACGAAGAAGAGCACCGCGAAGAAGAGCGCGAAGGCGTCGGCCACGAAGAGCAGCGCCCGCAGCGAGACGGGTGAGCGCCTCCGCAAGGCCGCGCAAGCGGAGATCGCCGAGCGCCTCGAGCGCTTGGAGAAGGACGAGGCGACGGGCGATACAGCAAGCGGGACAACCAACGAGGCGGCCACGGACACCGCCATCGCGAAGGACGCCACGGACGCGGCACCCGCCAAGCCCAAGGCCAAGGCGGCAAAGCCCGCGAAGTCCAAGCGTGTGAGCGCCCTCGACGCCGCCGCGATCGTGGTGCGCACCAGCACGAGCCCCATGCGTCCCAGCGAGATGGTGGATGCCATGAAGGCGCAGGGCCTCTGGTCGAGCCCCACCGGCAAGACCCCGGGCGCGACGCTCTACGCCGCGATCATCAGGGAGATCGCCAGGAAGGGCGACGCCTCGCGCTTCCGCAAGGCCGAGCGCGGACGGTTCACGGCGAATGCACGCAAGAGCGCGTAGGCGACGACCACATACATCTGTTCCGTTCTCACGCCCCCGCTCGACGCGGGGGTTCTCACGGTGGGACTCGCGTGCCCAAGTCCGAGAATGGGCAGTCGGGTCCGCGCACGAGGTTTCGTCGTCCCGTGCTCAACCAAGCGTCCCGAACCGGCGATGGATATACTGCGTAGATACGGTGTTGTACCATCCGCCGGAGGCCCTCGCATGATCAAGACCCTCCCTGTACAAGACCGTTTCGGAGGGTTGGCGGACCACTCTCGGGGTGGCCCGATGGGTGTGCGATCGGCACGGGTTGTCAACGGGAGGTAGGCGGAAACCGCGTTTTCAGGGCCGCCAGCGGGGTACAAGTATTCCAGACCGGCCATGTGGCGTCGCGGGGTGACCTCCGCACGGTCTCGCCGGGACGATATGGGCGACGGGCACTTTCTGCCGCCGCCCCGCCGGTTGCGGCCCGGCTGATGAGTCTCACGCCGAAGTCTGGTTGAGACCGGATCGGGGTCTCGGGCGGGCCAGAATCGCCGGGTGGGCGCGGCCGAGTCTCAAAGTCGCACGTTTTTGCACGCTCCCCCTGCCCCCACCCCGGAGCCCCGACGATTGGGGCGATGCCGAATCTCTTCCGCCGCCTGCTTGATGTCCTGGCCGGGTCCACTCAAGCCGACCTGCGCCGCCAGATCCAGTACCTGAAAGCCGAGAACGAAGTCCTCCGTTCGAAGATCGAAGGGCCCGTCCGGGTTACGCCCGCGGAGCGCGCGCGGCTGGTCCGCCTGGCCAAGCCACTCGGGGCCGCCATCAAGGCGCTAGTTTCGATCGTCAGCCCCCGGACCATCCTGCGGTGGATCCATGCTTCCGACAAGCGCCGCCCCAAGAAGCAGAAAGGCCGCAAGCCGGGGCGGCCCCGGACGCCCGAGCAGATCCGGCGGCTTGTCCTGAAGCTGGCCAAGGAAACTGGCTGGGGCTACACCCGCATCCTGGGCGAGCTCACGAAGCTGGGCGTGAAGGTCTCCCGCAGCACGGTCGTCAACATCCTCAAGGATGCGGGTCTGCCGACCAGCCCGGAACGCGGCGAAGCCACCTGGGACGAGTTCATCAAGTCCCACGCGAAGACCCTGTGGGCGTGCGACTTCGTCCAACATCGGATCCTCACCGTGCGGGGCTTCCGGGACGCCTACATGCTGGTGTTCGTGAACGTCGCCACACGCAGGGCGTTCGCCACGGCGAGCACGGAACACCCGGATGCCGCGTGGGTCGCGGCGCAGGTTCCGCTGCTCAAGACCGCGGCCCGCGACGGCGCAACCGAGTGTCGCGTGCTCACCCGGGACAGCGATACCAAGTTCGGGCGACCGTTCGACGAAGCCCTGCGGGCCCACGACATCACGCCGGTGCGCCTGCCGCATCGCGCACCGAACCTGAACGCCCACGTCGAGCGCTTCATCCAGACCGTGCAGGACGAGTGCCTGAACCGGTTCATTGTGCTTGGCACGCGGCATCTCGATTACTTGATCGCCGAGTTCCTTGAGCACTACAACCGGGAGCGCCCGCACTCGTCGATAAAGTTCCGCACGCCGGTGGGCAGGCCTCCCCCGCTGCGATTGGCCGACCACCCAGGAACGGTCCGGTGCCGCACCCGACTCGGCGGCGTGCTGAAGCACTACTACCGCGCGGCGGCGTAGATCCCACCGCGACCGCGCTGACGCCGGCCATGACCTCGTGCGGCCGAGCCGCTGGGGCCGGGGAACCTACGGTTCCTCCGGCACTCCCTCCATTCTCGGAGACGCTCCATGCAGTATTGGCGAATGCAGTTGCATCCTTCAGAATCTACCACCGCGATGGCACACGCCGTGCAGAGCGTGGCGTCTGGCTTCATCGGTTTGGACTTCGCGGGCGACTGGGGCGACCTTCGCAAGGCGGATCCAGACAGCGTCAAGCCGGGCGAGCGTGACTTCTTCGATTTCGCCACCAGAATGCAGGTCGGCGATCTCGTCTTGGTCGTCGTCCACCACTATCAGTTCGCGCTCGTGACCGTGGCTGGCGACTACAACTACATCGCCCGAACCGAGCCGGAGCTGGGAGTCTGGTTCCGGCACTTCCGTCGCATCGACAAGCGAAAGACGGTCTACTGGGCCGACTGGGTGACCGACGCGAAGAAGTGGGAGCCGATCACGATGACCGACACGATTTCGATCCTGCTCGATCCGTCGTCGAAGTCGTACCGACTCATCGACGAGTGGCGCAAGGCCATCCCGGAATAGGAACTCCCCATGAACGTCAACGAGTTGTCAGAGAAGCTGCGGGAGATGTACCGAGGCGCCTCCCAAGGCGACGCGGTGGTCATGGTGCATTTGTTCGGCATCAAGTATGCGAACGAGATTCGGGAAAGCGGGGCATCCCCGAAGGAGATCGTCCTCGCGGCAGGGATGAGCGATTCATACGGCGTCGAGGTGAACAAGGGCATCAACCTCGCGAAATTCGTGCAGATCAGAACCTGAACGTGGCCCCCGATTATCCGCGGGCCGCGCCTGCTCTCTTATATTGCAGGTGCCGGTGGAAAGGGCTCTAACGCGCTGCCACGAACTGCGCTGCGCGCTCGATGCTGCGTATCAATGACTGGCGACCTCGCCCGGTGCATGGAAACCACGGCTTTGCTTCGGTACAGAGCGCGCGGACATGGCGCCCAAACTGAGTCCGGACCATCGAGCTGAGCACGACCGCATGCACATGGGGCAGTCGCCGCTTGACATCATCCACCCAGGTGTGCCAGTTCGACGTCCAACCTGGGAACAGGAAGGACAGCGTGAGGTTGGGCATGCTCCGCGCGAATGCCTGCCGGATGGGGCCCTCGTACTGCTGCTGAGTCTCATTGCCGCCAATGTAGAGCACCTTCACGGGCTGAACTGAGGCGGCGCCGTTGGCCTGGGAGGCGCCGGGTTGGTCGCTATTCTCCTGATCCAGGAGCTGGTCCAACCGATCGCAGTCCACTGACCCGACCTGGTACTCGCGCAGCTGTTCCACCACTTGCTGAGCCCGTACCGACGAGAACGGCGTGCCGATCTGGCGAAACCTGTAGAACCGTTTCACGAGGATCTGTGCGGCCGCATCCAGATCGCCGTCGAGTTCGAGCATCCTGACGCGCGCCGTCTCTGCATCCTCGGGATCCCATGCGGGCGAATACGCGGCGGGCTGATCGAGCAACTCCCGAAACTCAGCCCGGCGATTCTGCAGCATCACGGCGATTCGTTCAAGCTGATCGAGGGCGAGCTGCGCGAGCTCCGATTCGCCTGCTCGCAGCGAGCTTGCCAGGACGCCCCTGCTCCCGTCCCACTGGTGATCGACGCTGGCCTGGCCTTCGCACAACCATTCAAAGTAAACGCGGCGAAGCGAGGGGCTCCGCTCGTAGAGCTTCGTGTCGGCCAACAGTGTGGGTATTCCTCGCTCGCGTGCTTCAAGCAAATGGCGACAGACTCGTTCGGCAAGGGAGTGATCGGCGAACATGCTCGCCGCCCGGACACCACGTTCCCACAGCACAAGGGGGAAGCGGATGCCTGAGGCAATCGACTGGCGGAGCAGGTCGTCGGCGATCGGCACGGCTGATTCGTCGAGCATCTCCAGTAGTGCGATTCCATAGCAGAACCGGCACCACTCGATCAGGCCAGTTCCCGCATAGGAACGCTCTCGCCGTAGCATCGATTCATAGGCCTGACGAAAATGCGTCGCCGCCTTCGCGGGCACCGAAGGCATACCGACCAAGCCCAGAATCCCAAGGCACAGATGCCCCTTGATCGCGGCCGCAGAGTCTGTCGCCACGGCCTTTTCAAAGAAGTCGCGCCCTCGGGATAATGCGGTGCACAGCTCAACATTGCTCGCCGCATCGACTCGCGGCAGCGCCGGTTCCAGCGCCTTGAACCCGGCTTCGATCAGCCCGCGATCACCCAGCGCCCTGGCCGCATCCACCGGAGTCCCGGCCTTCGCCACATCTTCAAAGAGCCTCTTTGCATCTGAGAAGTTGCCTCTCGACTGAAACACCTGTGCCCGGCGGCGCGTGTTGGCGATACCCAGGCTGGCGGCAAACTCGTCCGGGAGCGACAGGCCAGACGAGAGCACATCACGTACGGCATCGAACAGGAGAGACGCCTCCGAGCTCTTGCCACCCTTGAATAGGTCTTCGCCATCCCCCTGCAGGTCGGCCAGCAATCGGCACTGCATGGCAAGCGGCTCGCGTCCGATGTGCCGGCGCATCCAGCGGCAGAGTTGGGCCAACTCGCCCGCCTCCAGAAGGGGCTCGTAGACATGCGGAAGCAACAATGACCCGCACGCCAGGTCTCCGCGGTCGATGAGCGTGCTGACGATCTTGTGCTGCTCTCGAAGCAGGACGAGGAATCGCTTCGGATCACCCGAGCGCAGGAGCCCCATCAACGCTCCGGTCAGGTACCAGAGACGCCGCGCTTCGTTCTCACCCGGGAAGTTCATCACGAGCGGTCGATCAAGGATCGCGTGAAGAAAGCCCCGGTGAAACACGGTGCGATGCCGGCTCGCATTCAGTTCAACGGCTTCCTCCACGAGATCCTCTAACTCGTCGACTGTGGCCGCACCATCTTCGTGGAACGCGGTTGCGACCACCTGCCGAATCAGTAGGTTGTCCAACGTGGTGAATTCGTCGGCTTCGATTCGCTTGGGTGCAGGAGCGGCCTTCGGACTCGCGGGGACTGGCAAGGCCTGCTCGCCAGAGGGGACGGTTGCTGCCGGGCGAAGCCCGAGCAAGTCTCTGAGATCGATGGCCTCGGCAGCGATAGCGCCGGGCACATCTTTGAGGATCTCGATTGAGTAGACACAGAGGTACCCAAGGTACACGCCAACGGCTAGCGATGGGCCCTTGGCCACGAGCATCTTCAGGGCGGCGCGGATGATCTCGGGACGGGGCGCAACAGCAGTGTCCGCGATGAAGCCCGCGTTGTGTACGACTGCGGTCGCGTCGAGGAAGGCGGTGATTACCGGCAGGTGGTGCGTCAGGAGCCAGACTCGAATCAGGAGTTCTCGGTCTTCACGCAAATCGGTCGAGCCAATCCGTGCGAGCAACCATTTGGCTTTGTCGGGAGGCTTTGCTCGCTGGACGAACTGTGGTCGGAAGTTCATGGCGCGGGCCAGCTTGGTCTGCACCCGCTCTCGTTCCTTGTCCGCCTTCGGATCTACGTCGGAAGTCCAGAAGGCATCGGCTGCGCGCCGACGGTCGTCGTCACCGAGCGCCGTCCATAGGTCATCGAGCGTGATCGGTTCCACGAGGCGACCTCCAGCTTCTCGCCCGATCGATCGGGGCAGCAGTCCGCGGCCGGCGGCATCACCAGATGCTCACATGACGGCGCTACAGATCCTCGGGCCACTCTGCCCGTTCACATCTTCCGTTCTCCATGACCTCTTCAACGCAGGAAGGCAGATTGACCATGCACAGCGAAAGGCCAGCGCGTGCGCGGCTTGCGGCGACGTACAGCCCGTTTCTGGCCCGCAACTCCACTTCGATGGCTGGCCTGGACCATCGGGGCTTGGTTTCGATGAATACCACAGCGTCGAACTCGAGGCCCTTGGTTTGCTTCACAGAAGCGATCACGACCCGATCAGTCCGCCGCAACGGACTTCCGCCCGACGCAGGACTAACGGCATCAACGGTCGTCAACTCGTCGCTGAGGGCCTCCTCAAGCTGACGGCGCAGCCATTGCCTGCGTTTGGGCTCCATCTTGCCGTCATAGAGCACGGCGACCGTGGCATTCGGGATCTCATCACGCCACCGCCGCGCTTCCGCCGCCACAGCCCTCGATAGGTCTTTCAAGGATCGAATCGTGCCCACTCGCGGTAGAGCCCCGGTGGTTTTGTCCGATGCAGCCCACCCGGGAACTTCGCCGAACAAACCACGGTGGAGGTCCTTCAGGAACTCACCAAGTTCGCGTGTTTGGCGATAGTTGATGCCGAACACGCTCTTGGCCACGTCCCGCAGTCGCGCATCCTCCCAGCGGCGCAATCCCGCCAGCGGATTAAGGTTTTGGTGCAGATCTCCCACGAGGGACATCGTGCCCTTGGGAGCGAGCTGTGACGCGAGCGTGACGATGTGGCAAGGCGAGAGATCCTGGGCCTCGTCAACGACAAGGTGCGTGAAGCGCTCTCGCTTGCCGCCTATCCACGGTGTCTCTCGGTCACTGGACGAAAGCAGGACACGGCTACCGAGCCAGGCCGACACCGCCAGATCGAACTCGCTGTAGGATGGATTGTCCTTGGAGTATTGAGCCCGCCACAACCGATCACCGGCCTCGACCGCTTTGGGTCGCAGGCCGTCTTGGCGTGCGGCTTCGAGAAGTGCCACGTACTCCGGCATGCCGAACATCAGCTGCGTGATGCGCACGCGGTCGCACGCGGCGCGCACGGCAGCTTCAACGAGTTTTCTGGCAGCCTTCACGCCATCGCGTAGCCGCTCCTCTCGCAAACGACTGAGCCCCGGCCCAGTGTGTTCGGGCATGGCGCCCGTCGAATCAAGACAGAAACGGGTGGGCGACTGCCCGTCACGAATGATGCTGACCGTCGCGGTGAGCGTATCCGCGAGCGCGATGCTTCCCGTCAACGCATTCTCGACAAACCGCGCCTGGGCCACGCGCCTGACCCATCGCTCGAGGTCGTCCGCCAAGACGAGAAAGTCGGGCCCAAGGTTGAACAACGCCTCTCGAAGGGCACCTCGGCCATCGGACCAAAATGCCTGTGCGTGCGCTCGGAACGCGGCGAAGTAGGCACCGAGCACCTCCCCGCGGCCCTTGAGCGCCGCCGCAGTCGGCTTGTCGACCCGCTCTGTTCCCGACAGCATTCTGGTGGCGCGGCAGACCTTCTGAAAAAAGACCTTCGTTGTCTCGACCCACACCTTCTCCACGCCGATCGACTGCGCGAGACCCTTCAGGTATTCCACCATCTCATCGTTGAAGACGAGAACCTGCATGCTGGAGTAGTCGTGGAACGGAGCGTCCTTGCCCTTCTCCAGCCCAAGCTCGTCCCACTGCTGATCATAGAGACAGGCAATCCGCATGATGCCGATGCTGGTTTTCCCGCTGCCGGGCGGACCCTCGATGATCACGGTCTGTTCGAAGGGCAGCATCATGGCCGCGCGTTGCGGCTGGTCTGCCAACACGATGATGTCGCTGAGGCCAAAGGTCGGCTTGGCCTCATACTGAGCGGGCTCGGGTTCCGCCGGCGGCGCCGCCACGATGGCGTCCACCTTCTCAAGCAGTTGATCTTCATCCACCACACTGGCCTTGCCGGAGGCGAACACAAGATCAGCGTTGCGGACTCTGGGGACGACCTCCTCGTACTTGGCGGACGCGCCGACGACATAGACGACTTTGGACCGGCGCACGAACTCGACTCGGTCTCCGACAGGTCGATCCAACACGAAGGCCGTAATTGGGCTCGTCCAGCTGACGACCTCCCAATCTGAGCCGTACACATCACCGCCAGTATCGCGTGCCTTGCTGACCAGCAGTTTGACTCTCTCAGTGCCGGAGCCGTCGGTGCGACCGGTATCGATGCGGGCAAAGAAGGGGCTGCGACCCACGGCCTGCAATCCGCGAAGCTGATCACGTTTGAACTGATTGAAGCGAGCGACGGCTCCTGGCTGCCCGGTGATGTCCGGGAGCATGACGGCGTGATCAAAGTGATCAACCGCGTGGTCGGCCTTCTGGATGACCTCGATCGCCAGCCGCTTGTCGGCATGGACCTGCTCACGAAGTTCTTTGAGTGTCACGCCCATTGTCGTTCATTTCCAACGCTTCAACATCACTGTGCTCGCCGAACGGGGACGCCAGCGAGCGAGCATCCTAGTGGACCGACAAGACTCTCTCTCACAACCCCCGAGTACCGCACAGCGTTCGCAACCGATCGATGACTTCTTCCGGTCGCGCCAGGTCGGACGCCCGCAACTCCACCACGGTCCAGGGTGGCGAAGCTGTGGACAGTCGCGAGCGAATAAACCGGTCCCGACGGGCACGGTGCCCGACATGCACAGAGGCGCCATCCACATACACCGCCACGCGCGATGCCGGGCAGGCAAAGTCAGCGATGGAGATAGGGCCCGCACTGCCACCGACTGAAACGGGATGCTGCTTCGTCAACGCGAGCCCGCGGCTTTCAAAGAGCCGCAGAAACTTCAACTCGAGTGGAGACCCGACCCCGGCCGCATACGCCTGGAGCCACGGCCGCGGGTCGTCCGTGGCGCCGGGAGGGGCAGACGTGGGCGCGGCCTCCGCGATGGCGTCGAGCGCAGGAACCGCGAGAGGCCACTCAAGTATCGTGTGGAACCGCTGGTTCCGGTAGGCCTTGAGGCAGCGGTAGCACGCCGTCTCGCAGCCGTCGTGCTGCAAGTGGGCGAGCGCATGCTGAGCGACGATGTGGAGGTCACCGCCAATCCTCTCAAGATAGCCCGAGCCTCCGACTGTTGGATCCGTGAACGTGAGTGAGACAAAGGTCCCCTCGGCGCCGCCAGCCTCCCGAGTCCACGGCCCCTCAACGTCGAAGGACAACTCGTCATCGTCAATCATGAACGCGTGACAAAGCCCCGCGAACAGACTCTCGCCCAGGCTCCGTGCCCAGGCGTGAACGCTCTCAATCCACTCCGTGTCGCCGTCTGGCGGCGCCGGCAGCGGAACCAGGAGTCGGAGGGTCTCTGCTGGGCCGGATGTCGCAATGGCCACGCGCTGGGAGGGTTGGCCTCGGCTGGGGCAAGAGGCCGCATGGCCGAATGGATCGGACTGTGCGCGCCCGCCTCGTCGGTTTCCCGGATTCGCGGGCGCTGGGTTGAGCAGTCGGCCGCAATGGGCACACGGTGTGTATCCGGTGGCATCATCGTGGAGGCACTGGGCGGGAGTTGCGGCCAGTTCGGCCTGAGTGGGCGTTGGACCCTCGTTGAGCCAGTCCACTGTCTCGTTGCGGCGAAGCTGGAGTTGCCAACCATCGGCAAGGGTCCACCGACGAACGAGTTCGCCATCCCACTGCGGTTGAACTCGAACCAGGTCGCGGGCGGCAAACCTGTCCTCCTCCTGCATCACCGGTGCTTCATTCCGCACCGCGACGAAACCGCCATACGCGACAACCGGCAGGTTGGGAGCGGGAGAATCGTCGCCACAGCGAGGACAACGCGGGTGATCGACGCGGTGTCGAAGGCCGCAGCCTCGGCAGACTCTGTACTGCCAAGTCGGGCCTTCCGCCTGGGGATTCCAAGGAGATGAAGTATCGATGCCGCACACGCGCCAGCGCTTTGACCTCGCGAAGACGGGCGCTTCCGGTTGGAACTGTCCGATGCCGAACCTTCGGTCTGTCGTGATCGGATCATCCTCGTACTCGTCGCTCAAGAGGCGAAGCGACGCCGGCTCCGTGGGGAACTCGTATCCGGGGAGGATCCCGAACTCGGCGAAGCGCCGCAACGGGTACCCAGCAGATCGATCGTCAGCATCGCGGCCTTCGCGAGCGGTGGTGTCGCGTACACCTAACAAGCGGTTGATGAGGTCTCCGGCTCGGATCGCGAGATGACGCTGGCCTTGCTGAAGGCCCTCGGCCCAGCGCTCGATTGATTGCCGCAGTTCGAGTACTTGTCGCGCTGTACGATCCACGACACCCTGAATTCGCTCGGGGAGCGACGCGAGGTACGCCCGAAGTCCCGCTTCATCGACTCCGGCGGCTGCAAGCTGCACGCCGAGGGCTCGTTGGGCCAGCTCGACGGTGTGCTCGGTGGTGGCCGTCACAGCCGCCTTGAGCCCGTCGACACTTTCTTGTTGAACCTGGCCATCCACCGTGACATAGGCCACCATCTGTCCTGCGAGTCCAGGGTTGGCAGCTCCAAACGCGATCGCGGCGACATGCCGGAGTAGCACGTCCCGGTTGAGGAGGGAGAACGTCGGCGTAGGCACCTCGCCCGCGATCATCTCCTCCGGGTGGTCGTAGAAATACTGATCATGCGGGCGACGGTTGGCGTAGCTGACCACAAGTCCGATGCGAGCTCTGCGCCCGGCGCGGCCGCCGCGCTGCGCGTAGTTGTCCGGCCGGGGCGGGATGTTCCTCATCGCAACGGCCTCTAGGCCACCGACGTCGATCCCCATCTCGAGAGTGGGCGAGCACGCTAACACGTTCAGGCTCTCGTCCTTGTTCTTGAAGTCGGTCTCCAACTCCTTTCGAACCGCCGCAGGAACCTGTGCGGTGTGCTCACCGGCATCCAGAGGAACGACTGCTCCCTCGAGAACGCGCCGCACCGCCCGACTGGTTGCGAACTCTGCGCTCGGCCAGGGTTGGATCGTCCCATGACACGCGGGACACGGCGCCCCATTCATGGCGCCGGCGCAAGCCCGCATGCACACTCCGCACCGACTGCGCGTCGCGTCCGTTGTGGGCAGGAGTTCAACTTCCTCCGCGTTCACTTGCAATAGCGAGTGGCTCGATCGGAAGCCGAAGAGTTCAACCGGCTGGACGAAGCCCGCAAGGCGAAGGAACTCGACGACCGACAACGCCTCGTTGGGCGTGACCTGCGCACCGCCGTACCGGCGTACCAGTTCTGCGACTATTCTCTGGATGGCTGGTGCGCGGCCCCGATTCGTCGCGGACCGCGCGATGGACCTCACCGTGATGCCGTACGCCACCTCGTCACGATCGAGCAGGTTCGTCGGCCGACCATCTCGGTCGCACATGTAGCCCGCCGGGGCCTTGACGCTGCGCTCCCACTCGCTCGCCCGCAGCGTTTCCGGATACCCAACAAAGGACGGGTGGTACTGCAGCAGTTGTCGAGACAGCGCTGAGTGCGTCCGCATGTCATCGAGCACGCACCGGCACACATGGACCAACTGATCGGTGCTCACGCCAAGCTGGTGCGCGAGCTCGCCGCCGCGCTCGCGGATGTGCTCATCCAGTTCCGAGTAACGAACTTGGATCAGGCCCAGGTTCACTAGGGTGCCGCGATAATTCGCGTTGGCTGAAAGCTGGTCCAGGACTGGCGCTTCCTCCCACGCTCGCACCCGCTCTCGCGTTTCGCCGCGAACGGCGACATTCGGGTCTGCTGGTAGAAAGGGGTTGTCGTGAGTTCGCACCGCAGCCTCGCCCAACTGTTCCGTCAGACGCTGCATCTTCAAAGCACCATGCTGGCGCAGCAATGCGTACACCCTGCCGCGCATCCGGTCATAGCGGCCGGTGAACCGGATGAATCGCGCCTGGTGCGCAGCGTCCTGCCGGCTATCTGCGAAGATCAAGAGACGGTCTTTGCCGTCGTAGCCCTGCTGACCCTGATTCGACTCGTGGAGGGATTCGACGATGCCTTCTGCGAGCACCTTCACCGCGGCCGACGTGCCCATTTCCACGCGCGTAATGACGGGATGGCTCCCGGCGGAGCCTCCGCAGCAGAGGCACCGCTTCGTGTTCCGCGATACAACGACGTGGCGCCCCTCCGCATTGGGATCATCGAAGAACTCAAGCGTGCCGAAGTTCAATCTGCCTTCGCGTGTGCCGCGCACCTGCGGGCGAGCGCCCTGACCCGCCGCGGCCGCACTACCCGCGGCTGGTCCACGGCGCCCGCGACCGCCGGCTCCTCTCCCATTCGCCGCAGGGCCATTGTCGGGGGCATCCCCCGCATCATCACCGTCATCGTCATCATCCGCGTTGACTTGTCCGTCGAACCGATTTGGCTCGTAGACAAGCCAGCCCGGCTGGTCCGAGCCCCGAGCGATCACCGCCGGCGACAGAGCCGTTGTCGGATCCTGCGGGTTCTCGGATTCAAGCACGACATAGTCTGCGCCGCAAGAGCGACAAAGCAGCAGCGGTGCCGTCTGGTGCGCACACACTGCACAAACATCCTCGCCCATGGGCTGGAGGTGTCGGCAGTTCGGGTCAAGGCATTGATGGAATCTCCATCCACCACGAAAGACGCGGTGCGCACGAATGCGCAGGACACCGGGCACGCCATCGGGCAATGCCGTCCCAACGAGCAGGGCCGTGTGAAGTTCATCACGGATGGCCGCAAGGTCTGCCGTGGCTCTGGCTGGCGCCTCTGTCCGCACCTTCTCGATGAGCTGGTCAACCGACAGCGGAGCGCGAATGAGCCAGCCATTCAAGTCCCAGAGCAGCCGGCAGCGATTTGCCGCGTCCGTGGGCGCCGTCGAATCCGCGACGGCGGCCAGGCGGCAGAGTGCCCGCCGCACAGAGTCGGGATCATTGACATCGACCTGAATACCGGTGACCGGTTGCGCCGGGTATGCGGCCGTCGGCGGGATCTGTTGTTCCTGGAGTTCTTCACCGAATACCTGAATCTCCGCGGCGGGTTCAATGCCGGCCAGCCGCCCGAAGAAGTCGCGCACGGCATCATCCCGTTGTCGCCTGGCCTCCGCTGGATCAGCCCCCTCTTCGATACTCTTGATCGTCGCCGATGTGGCGACCGGGACGAGCAACGGAAATCGCTGCGACCGTCTCTCCTGCGTCGGTTGGGCGTTCCAGGCCTGCGGCGCCGCTCCGAGGTGCGCCTTGAGGCGCCGGATCAGCATCGCGATGTTGGCGCCAAGCGTGCCGCGGTAGGTATGGACCTCGTCGAGCACTAGGAACCGGCAGCGGTGGTTCGTGAAGATCGCGTCCCGGTCGGCGGGGCGAACGAGCAAGTACTCCAGCATCATGTAGTTCGTCAGGAGGATGTGCGGAGGCGTGCTCCTCATCCGCGCCCGATCATCCTGACTGCTCGACCTGTCGTATTGCTCCACTTTCACCGCGTTTCCCAAACCTGCGGCAGCGAGATACTCATCGATACGCTCGCGCTGGTCGTTGGCGAGCGCGTTCATCGGGTAGACGAGAATCGCCGTCAGGCCCGGCCGCCCGTCAAATGCTCGTGCGTCCGCCAGCGCGTTCTGTAGCACAGGGAGCAGGAATGCCTCAGTCTTGCCCGAACCCGTGCCCGTGGTCACGACAACGGAGCGTGGCGCCGGACGCAGCAACTCGTCGATGGCGCCCGATTGGTGGGTGTACGCGTGCTGGGGATCCTTCGCCCCGAATCGCGTCGCCCGTTCCTCCATCACGCGGGCGAGCTTCTCGTCAAGGGGTAGGTCGCGCCATTTCTTTCCCGCCCGAAAGGGTCGATGAGCCTGGAAGAATGGTTCACGGCAGAGGAAGTTCTCCCGTTCGAGGGCCGCGGCCAGCCGTTCCCGAAGGGCCAGGTCCTTGGCACGAAATTCTGTCTGGATGTAGTCCCGGTATTCCTGGGTGACCTCATCAAGAACAGCGAGTGGATTGAATGCCATGATCTGTCACCCTTGAGCGTCCGGCGCCTCTGGAGTCAGGAGAGCGAAGACGTTGTACGTGTTCCAGAAGAACTCGGCGTTGACTCGGCGTGCTACACCACCGGTGGCCGCTCCGACCTGTACCTTTTCCATAACGCTGTCCGCGATGTCGCGGCCAGGTACGGCCACCCGCGCTAGCAGAGGCGCCGGGATCGAGCCGCTCACCCGATCGAAGAACCGCAGTTTGAAGCTCGGAGATGACACACAGTACTTCACCGTCCAGGACTGTGCGGCACTTGGGTCAACGACTTGTCGGCCGGAGTCCTGCTTGAACACCACGAGCATGCACGGCCTGAAGTTCTTCTCGACGAGCCGACGCGCGGTCGCCTCAAATGACGCCTTGTACTTCTCCGCGAGTTGCTTCACGGCCGCCGCGGTCACCGGATGGCTGTTGGCTTCCAGCGAGAATCGCTCGCCTTGAAACAGCAGTTCCGCGGCAAAGGCGTTGGCCTCCTGCTCGAATGCAAGCCGCGTCCATGCACTCATGCCCAGATCATCGCAGACGTACAGCGTGTGCTGATGATGCGGCAGCAGGTAGTGCCCGATCTCATGGAGCACGCTGAACCGGGACTTCGGCTCCGACAGCGACGAATCGGTTGCGACCAGACGATCGCCGAAGGAAATCAGCGCCCGCGGTTGGCCGGAAGAAACCCGCTGCCGAATCTCCGGCGGAAGCTCGCGTGCGAAGTCGAAGCTGATGTACGCCAGCTTGAGGTAGTCGAGCAGTTCGGCTGGATTGACCGCATCGTTGTCAATCTGCCCGGCCTCGCGCAGCACGAACCGCACCAGCTCGCGCGGTTCGAGTTCGAGGTAGCTTGACTGAAACGTCGTCATCCTTGGGCTCGCTTGCTGCCACGCAACTCGACTAGCTTTACACGGATCGCTTCGAAGTCAGACGTGCTCAGGTCGGCGCCGTGCGCGGCCATCGCGACGTTCTGGCGTCCCTTGAGCGTCTCAAGGTTGATCACGTAGGTACGGACCATCGCCTCGCGCCCGGGCTGCCGTTCCGCCTCGACGATCTCGAAGATCTCCGCGTTGCGGTCGACCAGGCGAATCAGCGTGTCGTTGGACTTGTTCTGCAGCGAGCGGCCATTCTCCCATCGCGTGTAGGTCTTCTCGCCGACTCCGAGCAGCGTGGCCATATCGACAGCGCTGAGGCCCGTGCGCTCGCGCACCGCCTTGATCTCCTCCGGCGTCAGCAGACCCAGCCGACGGCACCGCTCCCGCTCGATCGCCTGCTCAAGCGCCGGCGGCACGATCTGCTCATGGCAGGCGCCGCACTCGTACCACGTGGCGTCTGGCACGACGATGGCGCCGCCCGGGATCGCCTCCGGCGGCTCAAACCGGTACTCGCCGTGCATCTCGGTCAAGCTGTTCTTCCCGCACATCGGGCATGGGGTTTGGTTCATCGCTCTCTCCTTAATGGTCGGGGTGCGAGGAGACGACGAGCATCGCCTCCGTGCTCCCCGGCGGGGTGAAGAACGCGACCTTGATGTAGAACAACCGGTTGCACAAGCGCGGCTTCATCTCGAAGGCCGGCTGGCCTTGCAACCCCGGATAGGTGTGGAGCACCACCTCTTTCACCCGCTCCCCCGCGTCGATCCATTCCACGATCGCGTCGCACACGTCCTCCTTCTTCAGCCCCCACGCCATCAAGTCCGACAGCGCCTGCTTGCTCGGCATCACCTTGGCGGGGTCGGCGGCGAAGGCTCGGATTCGCTGGATTGTGGGCTGGTCCGCATTGGCCATCCGCAGCCGGCTCCGTGATACCATTCGTCGGCATATGGGCCGAGTTCCTGGTATCAAATGATACCACATCAGGCATGTCAAGACAATCGATCGGATTTTGTCTGGTTATCGGGTTTGCTCCGACCAAAGCAGCCGGAAACCCCGGCCTCAAACGCTATCCGGTGCTGTCAAAGAGGCCATCCGCCTTCGGGACAGGCGATGCGCCCGGTGCCTCGAACTCCTCGTGGAGCCACTTCACGTCCGGCATCGCCTTTCGGGCCACCGCCAGGAACTTGGCATCCACGAGCGACTCGTAGGCCACGTCCTTGAACACGACCTTGACCTTCATCTCCTCGACGATCGCCTCCGCTGTGCCGAACGCCTTCTCGATGTCCTCGGTCAGCCGTTTCTTCAGAAAGTCCTTGGGTGGTTTCGGGCCGTGCGTCTTGCAGTACTGGTCGGGCGGGTTGCGCTCCACCGCGGGAAGCAGCGCCTTGACGACCGCCTCGCGGCTCCGCTTGATCTGCTTCTCGACCTCGCCCTTCACCCCCGCCGCGAACTCCGCGACTTCCGCCGTCAGTGCCGTCACGGCCTCCTCGAACTTCTGCTTGTTGGCGCGCAAGACCACCGCGCCATACTCAGGCAGCGACACCAGGAACTTCTTCTCGACCGCCCTCCGTCTGTCCTGCAGGCCCTTCTCCGTGATTGACCTGCCGCCCTTGCCCTTCACCTCAAGGGCGCCCTTCTGGATGAGGTCGAAGTGGGCATGGAACTGCCGCTCGATGTCCTCGGTCTTTGCCAGCCCGACGAGGCTGCTGGGGATCGGCACCTTCTTTCGGGACACGTAGCACCCGGTCATGCTCAGTTCGACGAACTGGAAGCGCGATGTGAACACCCGCACCCGCCGCGCCAGGTCGAACTTCACGGGCGGCGCTGCGTCGAGGTCTTCTTTCACCTTCGCAATCTGGTCCGGCCTCACGGGATCGAGCCCGACGATTCGCTCGACATCCGGGCGCTGGCCGAGGCCCAGATCCTTGGCAACCGACTCAGGTACGGAACCAAGCTGGATCGCGTTGGGCCGCTGGGGCTGGGTAGAACCGGCCTCGATGAGCAGGGGCGCCGGACTGAACACCAGCGTCACATCGTCGCAGACGAGCACCCCGATCCGCACCCCCGGCTGGTGATGGAGCATCGTGCCCGCGGGCGCCGCGGCGGCTCTGATCTTCTCGACGGCGTCGAGCGTACCGAAGCCGAGTCGGCAAACCTCGGGGTCCACATCCAGAATGACCGTGACCTGACTCGTGCCCAGGCGCGTCCACGCCGCCAGTAGGGCGTCTGCCACCGCCTCGCTCACGCCCGGCGCCAGCAGCAGCACGCGACGCTCGGCGGCGCCGATCAGCGCGATCAGTTTGGCGTCGTCGGCGTTGGTGATGCTGGGAGTCGTCGTCATGGGATCGAACCACTGCTTGGCGTTCACACCGCCTTGATTACGACAATGTCGAGCCTTTCGCCTTCACGGAGCCATCTCGCAAGGGTCGATTCCGTCTTCCGTCCCTTGCCAAAACCGCGTGCCGCCAAGCCTCCGGTCGTGAAATCATACAGGACATAGAAGACGTACTTGTACTTGGTCGTGTAGAGCAGGCATTGTGCCAGCCCCTCTTTCCAGACCCGTTTCACATTGCTGTCCGTCATCTTTTTGCACTCGATGCAGCAGAGCGGAAAAGCCCCAGACTTGGCGACGTATCCGTCGTTGAAAAACCGCTCGCCCAGAAACTGAATAACCGGAATGCTCTTGCTTCCGATCGCGACGCCAAGTCCGCTCAGATGAGACAGGAGCGCCTTGTTCAGCGTGGTTTCACGCTTGGTGAGGTCGGCCTTCCGAAGCGGGAACGACCGAATGCCCTTCAAGACGGCCGTCACTTTGGCCTGCTCGTTGTGCCCGATTCGCTTGCGGGTTTCCTTCTTCCTGCCCACGAGCGCCTCCGTTCGGCCAAGTCACCACTTCCCGACTGCCTTGTACTTCGTCCCCTTTGCCTTCCCCTCAACGACCGCGGCGCCGGACTCGACGAGTTGCTTGAGCACCGCCCGGGCTGTCGCGGGGTCGCACTTAAGGTGCTCCTGCACGTCGGCGTTGGTGATGACCTTGCGCAGGCCGAGCAACGTCTTGATCGCCGCGACCTGGCCGGCGATGGCGCCGGGAGATGGGCTGTTGGGCGACCTGGCCACGGCGGCGCTCTCATCGAAGATCGGGCCGGGCGATTCCAGCGTGATCTGGCCGTCCTTTTGTTCCCAGAGCGCCGGGCCGGAGTCGGCGGAAGCACCGTTGCGCCGCCGACCTCGCCGCCCGGAGACACCCTCCGACGGCGCGCCGTTGTCGGCCGATGGAGTCGGCAGATCGATCACCGGCTTTGGCAAACTCTCGTTGAGCGGGATGTCCCAATAAGGGTCATGCTTCTTCCAAAACGCCTCCAGCCCGATGGCCTTGAGTTCGTCGAAGGCCGCGAGGCAAATCTGCGGCGCCTTCAGGTAGGACTTGTGGCTGAATGTGGACAGCACATGTGTGTACTGCTCGCGCGAGAGTCCATAGGCATCGGCGACTGCTGCGTCAACTGCCCCCTGCGTAGCCCACCGCTTCTCGTCCCCATTGAGCGCGGGCCAGCTGAACGGCGCTAGTCCGGACTCGCGCCACACATCGCCGAGTTGCTCTCGCCACAGAGGCTCGTACCCCGCATGGTTGCACGACAGCCGAATGGTTGAGTGCGCCAGAAATCGCAGAGCATCCGCCGACAGGGCCGGCATCGTGCACAACTCAACCAGAAACGGTTGGACATTGGCCCCAACTCGGAGGCGGAGCTGAAAGTCGAATGGAAACGCGTTTGCAACCGCGCACGGTACGAGCGTGCGAAATGTCGGGCGCCTGTATGCGTCCTGCTCGATTGGATTGCTGTCTGCTCCGACGCACCCAGGCGGCAGAATTGCCCAAATGCTCGTGCGCTCGTTCGTCGAGCTAGCGATACGCCGAAAAGTGAGCCGGAAGGTAGCCCAGCTTGGGTTGGCACGCTCAAGTTTGGTGACGTCGATGGACGCGTGCGGCGGTTCCCAATCATCCCGATATTGGTGGAAGCACTTCCCCTCGACGATCGGGAAGCCGTTGAGATCTCGACGAACGTATGGCTCGTCCGACCCAACATCGAATTCCCGGCTGAATCTCAGGTTGTCGCGCGACATAAGCCGCCGAAACGGCAGCCCCGCGGCGGTAATGGTCTGAACCACCTCGCTGTCATCCCTTCGCTGCAACTCGACAAACGCAAGGTACTCACCCCCCGCGTTTTCAACGAATTGCCTCGTGTAGAGCAATGGTGGCGATGACCCATCGTCAGCAAACAGCCACTCATCGTCGTGCAAGTAGAACGCACATTGGAACTGCCGCGTCGGCTCGCCGCGCTGTGCGATCACTGTGGCGAACTTGAAGCTCGCGTGGATCTCGAAGAGCCTCCGCCTGTTCTCAAACGAGTAGCAGCAGTGAAGCCGCATGTGGTTCAAGTACAAGCGGCGAACGCCCGTGGCGCCTTCGTTGGCATGGAAGGCGGAGGGCACGACCACTCCGGTCCAACCGTGGGCGTTAAGCAATTTGTGGTGCCGCTCCATGAAAACCCGAAACAGGTCGAGTTGGCGGCCGCAGAGATCACCATCGATGAAAACCTTTTGATGCTCGAAGAGCGCGTCGATGATGCGCTTTTGCTGCTCGAAACCCTCGGTATAGGCAGCGAATAGCCCGCCACACACGGGGTCGGCTGTCAAGCGATCCTCGATGGAGTCTCGTTCGCGCTTTGTCGGCGCGTTGAGAATCTCAAAGTCAAAGGCTGCAAAGAACTCCTTAGACTTGAACTGGATAGCGTCCCAGGGCGGATTCGCTGCAACAGCATCAAACCCGTGCCGTCCATGAGCGATCCCCGTTGGGTGGAACACCTCCGGAAACGCCAAGTCATATGGCAGTGCCGCTGCAACCTGGCCGGACACCAAGAGGCTCACCAGTGAAGTCCGAGCACTCGGTGCGAGCACGCCGGGAGGAAGACCCAACCCCCTCCCGATCATCGCCAGCAGGTTCTCATCCTCGATCGTCTCGGAAACATCACCGGTGTCGCCGATGGTCTTCAGAAGTGCGGCATAGGCGTCGTCATCGCACGCTGGATCGCCTTCGCCGACCGCCGTGCCGAGCATGACGCCGCCCGTCCACGCCGCGGCGAGGACGCGGAACGGCATCAACTTGCGGTCCAGTTCATCTTTGATGGCCTGCTTCTTGCGGAGTTCATCCACATCGACGCCGACACCCGCCTCGAGGTCCCGCACAAGCGAGAGGGCATCGCTCAGTCGCTGTGTGAACAGGCGGTCGAGGTTTTGACGGAAGAGATTCGCCACGGGCTGCTGCGTGCCCGGCGCTAGCGTGAGTTTGTCCCAGAACGGCCCCGTGAGCGAGTTGCCCAGAACGATGCGGTGGTCGAGGAACGTGAGCGGGAATCCCTCGGCGTGGCTCTCGATCCATAGAGCCAGCTTCGCCAGTTCGACGGCAAGCGGATTCATGTCCACGCCGTAGATGCAGTGCACCGCGACGAGGCGCCGGCAGATGCCCTCGGCCTTGGCCTGAGAGAAACCGGTGATGCCGCCCTCTGGTGAGCGGCCGGGGAGGTACGAGAGCAACTCATCGTCGGTGTCGGGCAGGTCCTTCAGGCGCCGCCGTAGTTCGGCAGCGCGCTGGAGAAGGTCCTCAAGGTCAGCCGCGTCGGGCTCGATCGCAGCCTTTTCTTCCGCTTCTGTCGCCGCCTCGTCACACAAGCGAGCTGCTTCGTACAACTTGCCGGCGAGGAATCGGCAGGCCTCGACCAGGAAGTGGCCGCTGCCGCAAGCGGGGTCGAGGACCTTGAGTTTCAGGATCTCGCCCGGGTTGGGGTCGTCCGGGGGGCTGCGCTCAGCGCACTGCGGGCCGAGTGTCTCCTGCACGAGGAAACGCACGAAGGAGTGCGGCGTGTAGTACGACCCGCTCGCCTTGCGGCCCAACCCTACGCGGAGGTAGAACCGACCGGGCGGGATGGTCTCGATCCACTCGACCTTGGTCTTCTTGCCGCGGGCGGGAGCGTCATCATCAGCACCATCAACATCATCTGCACCGTCGGCGGCGTCAACGTCGGCATCATCGTCAGCCGCCGCCGGCGCTGCGGCGGGTGGGGTGGCGGGCCTGTACTTCTCTCCCTGAGCGGCGGGGACGACGACTTCGAGCTTCTGACGGCGCAGCCGGCACATGGGCTCGGTCGAGATCCCGGGCTCAAGTTCCAGAAGGGCTTCATAGACGCGGCCGAGGTCCTCGACATCGAGTGGCCCATAGTGCACGCGCTCGCGGCTCGCGGCGCCGCGCTTGGGCGAGGTCCAGAGAAGGCGATCGAGCAGGTGTGCGACGGCCTGCTCGCCCCACTTCAGTTCGGCCAGGAGCGGGGCCGACTGGGCGCCGAACAGGGCGCCGCCCAGTGGACGGACCGTCAGGCCCGGGTGGTCCACGCCCTTCTCGAACATGCTGAAGAGGATGCGGAGACCATCCTCAAGGAAGCGACCGGACTGGGCACCCTCGTCGAGGACCATTCGCACGACCCGTGCGAGCGCGGTGCTGGGGGAATACGTGTTCCGCCAAAGCGTGGAGGAAGCGAAGCGGAAGACGCGAGATGGATCGCTGGTCGTCTCGCACTTGAGGATGAAGAGCAGGCGGTAGACGACCACCAAGCCCTCGTGCCAGAGTTGTTTGGCGAGGGCGGACGTGTCGGCGGCGGCGCCGAGGCGCGCCCGGTTGGCGTCGTTGTCGATGATGGACTGAACAAACTCTTCGACAGCCAGGCGGGCCTGGTGCCGCAGTTCCTTGGTGACCTTGTTCTGCTTGAGCCTCGCCTCCTCGACGATGTCGGGGAGGGCTTTGGCGCCGGCGGGCGAGGCGAGCGCGAGCAGGAGCAGGTAACTGTCGGGCAGCTCGCGGCACCCGGCCCACGCGGTGAGGTCGAACTCAAGGAACGAATCAGGGCGGGCAGGGTCACAAATCAGCAGACGGAGCTGCGTGCCGTTGGTCAGAAGTCCGAGACGCTCGCCCGACGCGAGCAGGACGCGCTGCGCAATGCGCGTCGGGCTGTAGCGGTAGGCGTGGCCACGCCTGGTGGGGGCGTCGAGGTCGGCATCGAAGTCGGTGGTCCAACAACGGATGTGCGGCGGCGCCGCGTCGGAGCCGGTCGCCGTGGCGTTCATGAGGGCGCCACCGGATTCGAGGCCCTCACGGGTTTGCACATCCTGCGCATCGTCGAGGGTGGCGTAACCGAGGCGCGAAGTCAGCGGATCCAGGACCTTGTTCGAGATCGCGAGCGGACCGCTGTTGGCCGAGATGTCGCGGACCTTCCGTTGAAAGACTCTCCATTCGTCGCCGACCTTCTGTCCGCTCAGGCCGGTTGAATCGGGCAGGAGCCTGAGCTTTGCCAAGGCCCGCTCAAGTTCGAAGCGGACAAAGGGTTCTGGCAACGCAGGACCGCTGAGCGTCAGGTGTCCGAAGCGCAGAAAGTCAAGCGCCATGCTTGCCTCCCGCGGGCGCCAGGGCCTGAGGCACGACCATCAGGATGCCGAGAGGTGTGATCTCCGGCTCGCTGAGGTTCTGCCGGGCGTTGAGCCGATCGAGCCGGGAGTGATAGGTCTTGAGCACGGCCTCAACTTCGCTTCGGAACTTCGTTGATTGGTTGGCGTCACCCCGAAGTCGCTCCAACTTCTCCAGTGGCGTTGTCGCCGGCGCCGCTGCGGGCTTGGCTTGCTTGGGTTGCTTGGCGTCGAAGAGTGCGGGTTGTTCGGCCTTCTGCGTGGCGCCGGGAATCAGATCCGACGCTCGCTCGCCCAACCAACGCTCAAGTTCCGCTCGCTCGTTTGCTACCGCTGCGCGGGCTTCTTGGATGAACGCCTGTCCCGTCGCCATGAAGCCGGTGGCGGCGGCGACCCCGGCCGTGCGGGTAAGGTCCGCCGCGCCGCCTACCCACCGCGCAAAGTGCTTGTCCCAGACGCCCGTCGGGCTGATCGCGCGGTCGGGATCGGCGGCGGCCAGCCATGCGTGAGGATCTTCCGAGTACTTCGGAGGCTTGCCTTGGGTCACACTCACGCTGACGACGCGTTCCAACTCACGCCCTGCCCCGCTCATGATGCGTGCCAGGAAGGTGCAGATCAGTGCGGGTTCCGCCACCGCGCCCGCCACGGCGGATGCCCGCGGATCGATCCCTCCGGCATTGCCGGCGCCTTCGCCCAGGGATGTGTGTCGCACGCGGTCGATGGCGTGCCGCACGAGCGGGTGCGAGCGGCCGAGGAACCCGACAGGGCGCTTCTGTGCGTCGAAGAGCACATCCTTGTTCACCGTGACCCTGGCCGACCGCGATTCGGGCTCGGCGCCGGGAGTGTCGTTGAGATCGACGCCCCAAGCGCCTGGTAGTCGCACCTCGAAGGTCTGGTCCGTGATCTTGCCGCGGAGATCGCCGCCATCGCGGAGGATCGCACCGACCACGAATCGGGCTAGGTCGATGTCCGCAGCGCGATCGCCCTCGGTCTTGGCGGTCTGAGCTTCCCGCGTTACCGCCTCCTCGGCGAAGGAGCCTGCGTCAGCCAGCCAGGTGTTCGTCTTGGCTGCCCTCTCGAAGCTGCTGAAGCTGCGATCAATCTCTTCGAGCAACTCCGTCACGGCGCCCCCGGCACCATCTGCGGGGTCGCCTTCCGACAGCGTGAACTTCGGCGCCGGAGTCGAGAAGAGCGACCCCTCCGAATCGATGATCCCCTGGAGCAATTGGCCCGCCGTGTGCTCGGGTGACGCCGTCACGCCAAGGGTGTTTGGCACGAAAGTCAGCATGGCCCGCTGCCGCTCGTACTTGGCGATCAGGCGGAGCAGGATGTTCTCCTCAAACGTGCCTGCCAGATGGAGGTACCGAACGATCGGTGGGTACTTCTGACCATACCGATCGATGCGGCCGTTCCGCTGCTCCAACCGATTGGGATTGAACGGCAACTCCAGGTGGATCAGGTTGTGGCATTGCTGGTGGAGGTTCAGGCCCTCGGCGGCGGCATCTGTGCAGACCATGATGAGGCCGTGGGAGGTGCGGAAACGGTCGGTGGTCTCCAACCGCACCTTTTCCGAATCGTTGCCACTGAGAGTGAGCACCAGCAAGCCCTCCCGCTTGAGGCGCTCCGCCACGGCGTTCTGGCTTGTGGTGTACTCGGTATAGACAAGGATGTTGGCGGTCGGCAGTGGCGCCCTGATCGTCTGAATCTGGCTGATGAGTTCGTCGAGCTTTGGGTCGGCGAGCTCGGCGGCCTTGGCGAGCGTGACGAGCGAACGAAGGCTGTCGCGGATCGAGACGCTCCGATCAATCCGACGGCCAGCAGTCCGTGCTGCTCGCTCCAGTTCGGCGAGCTGCTGCGCGATGTCCTCTACCTCAAGCGCTTGAATCTCGCTCTCTTCGTCGGCCGTTCCCACACCGAACCGATCGAGCCGGCGCCGGGCATCACGCAGAGTTCGAATGCGTTCGCGGCGCGCTTCCTGTGACTCACCCTGATCGGCAACAGCTGCGTCGAACCTATCGGCGACGACTTCGAGTGTGGAACGGCAGGCCGCGGCCGTTGACACGCTCCGCTTGAGGAGTGCAAAGAAGGAGAGCACATCGCTGTAACGCTTGTCCCGGATGGCGCGTCTGAGCTCTGGGGCAATCAAGGCAAGGAGGCCGCGGGTCAAATCGGCAAACGCCTTGTGACGGGCTGGATCAACGACAATCCTCTGCGGCAGGACCTTTCGCTCGGGGAACAGGGGTTTGCCCGTTGCAGCGTCTCGAACGTGGCGCTTCAGGCGGCGGACCACATGCCGGCGGTATCGATCGCCACGAACGACGCCGCGCCCATCGACGAGCGACGGATCGAGCAACTCGCACAGGGAAGCGAAGGAACGGTCATTGCCGTCGTGCGGCGTAGCCGTGAGCAGGAGCAGCGAATCTGTACGGCCGGCGAGCACTTGTGCGACGCGCCGGCGAAGTGAGTCATCCGCCAGGGCACTTGCGCCGGGATCGACGCAGTGGTGTGCCTCATCGATGATGACCAGGTCATACGCGCTTCGCTCGAGCTCCGCCAGGACCCGTTCCTGCTTCACGAAGTCGATCGATGTCAACGAGAGGGGGAGATGATCGAACGGGTTGGCGCCAAGCTCCGTCTGCCGCCGAACTTCCTCAAGTTTGGCCCGATCAACTACTTGGAGTCGCAGACCGAACCGGTCTCGCATCTCGGTTCGCCATTGCTCAAGAAGAGGGCCGGCTGGCGAGATGACGAGCACCCGCTGCACCAGCCGTCGGGCCATCAGTTCGGTCATGACGAGCCCGGCCTGAACAGTCTTGCCCAGACCGACACCGTCCGCGAGGAGCAAGCGGACTCGGCTCATGGACAACGCCCGGATCACCGGAACGAGCTGATAGGGTTGAATTTCCAGGCGCCCAGGCTGGACGGCGAGAAGTGCGTGCGGGCCGAGGGCCTGTTCGAGAACGAACGCCTCGTGGTACAGGAGCCATTCCCGCAGCCGACCGGCCTTTTGGGGGTCGACATCGTGCCGGATCGGCTGAATCTCGTCCAATCCGTCAAGCAGTTCGATCTCCTGACCCGCGACCGTTCCGCCGAGCCCGCGCAGTCGATACAGGGCACGGCCGTGCTGCTGATCGCAGGAGACCAACTGCCATCGCAGTCCTCGTGCTTGTACCTCTGTGCCAGGAAGCAGGTCGTTCATGCAGGGTTAGGGTAACACTTCGCCGGTCCGGGCGCCGAACTGCTTGGGGCTGAATTACTGACGCCGTGCCACGCCCCGGTGGTGTGCGCTGCATCGCGGCAGCCGTTCATCCAAGAGTTGGATCGCGCCGACGGCTGTGTCAGCTCCGAACACGCGGTCGTCCGGTTGGTTCGGATAGCGGATGCGACCGTCAACTCGCTGTTCGGCCATCCTTCCACTCCAACCGTCGACCCGGAGACCGATGATCAGCCGTTTGTAGATCCATGCGAGGCAGATCTCGGACATCGTGCCGGCGCCACCACCAATGGCAATCACCGCGTCTGCGTGGGCCACAACCGAGTTGCGGACATGGTCCAGGCCGGAGGCGATTGAGATGTCAACGAACGCGTTGGCGTCTCCCGGGTCATGGCCGGGAACTACACCGACCGTGTCCCCAGACTGATACTTGGCGGACGAGCGGGCGCCACGACATGCCGCTTCCATCACACCACCAAGCCCGCCGGTAAGCACGCGATAGCCGGCGTCGATCAGGGATCGACCGATGTCCTCGGCAAGCTTGTCTTTCACGGAACCCGCCACCAGCTTGGCATCGCCGATCACCGCGATGAGCGGCCGCCGAGTCGAGGGATGAGGAGTCTGGCTGGATTGACTCATTGGATGGCCTCCGGCTTGCGCATCATCTGGGCCTCGTCGAGGCTGACAACTACACCACCAAGGTACGGCACCGCCGTGACCCGAACACCGCGGAGCGACGCCAGCAACGCCATGATCATGAAGTCGTGGGTGACCGCGACCACGCGCGAGCGTCTGGCCGCCTCGGCCGCCGTCAATGTCGCATCGATTGCCGAGCGCGCAACTTCGTGGCACGGGATGAGGATGCCCCTGTCGAGCGATCCATCCATCCACGCGGTCATCAGGCCGGCCCAACCCAGCCGTCGCTTCACCAACTCATAGGTCGGCGTGTCAGCAATGCGGAAGTTCACCAGCGCGTCGATCTGACGGACCTCCGATTGGCCCAAGCCCGCCGCCTCCGCAATCGCGGCCGCCGTTTCCACGGCGCGGAGCACTGGGCTTGACGCTACCAACACTTCGCCGCCAAGGGCCTTGCCCACGCACAGCGCTGCGTCGCGTCCCTGATCTGTCAGCCTGACCGCGTCTTTCTGTGCTGCGTTCAGACCAGCAAACGACGGACGTTCACCGTGACGAAGGAACAGGACTCCGCCGTCTTGCCGCCACACATCGGCGGACATGTGCTGCGGGTCCAGAACGGTCGCCTTCGACGCGCTGGTGTGCGGTGGGCGTGGCGGCTTGGCGACTATCGCCGCAATCTGCTTCTCGCGGTCGGCTCGCTCGGCCCCTTTTCCGAGCCCGGACGGCTCGTACAAGTAGAGCGGCTCACGAATCCAGGCTGGCCGCTCCGCCATCTCGACGATCGGAATCATGAACGCCCAGTCAACGGCGATGTCGACGTAGCGATTGCCGAGCTTCAGATCTTGGTCGGGGATGGCGTCGAACAGACGCCTGCGGAATGTGCGGAGGTGTTGCCACACGTTGCCCCCTCGTGACCGTCGAGGGGCATCGAACGCCACGGGATACTCTGCGTGCTTGTCGGTGCGGAGCATCGAGCCGACCGTCACGTCCGCGCCCTTCCGATACTCGCTCTCCAAACGATCCAGGACGGAGTTCCCGATGAGAGCGTCATCAAGGTCGAGGGTGATGATCACAGTATAGGGGTTTGTGCAGACGTGACGGATCGCCAGCGTCATGTTCGCCAACTGCCCCCGACGCTCGCGGGGCTGGATGAGCGTGACCCTCTCACGCCAGGGCTCGATCGCCAACTTCAGCGAGTCACGGGCGAACCCGGAGGAGCCGTCGTCGATGATGACGGCACCCCAGTCCTGCCGGTGCTGGGACGCGAGCGATTCGAGGCACCGGGCCGCTCGCCCGGGCGGGACGTTGCGGCCTGTGATCACAAAGACAAAGGGTTCGGATCGGTTCCGGGGCACCCAGAGGAGCGGGCCGCCGACGAGCTCCACCCGTCCCATCTGCTCTGCTGGCATGTGCCCCTGCTCCACCAGGTCCATCAAGAGCATCCAGTCCGTCACCGACCGCTTGAACTCGTTCGGTGGATGGACGAACGCGGCCTGAGCTCCACCTCCTCGAAGTGACACGATGCTCCCTGCCGCGGCTGCTATGTCCATCGAACGATGCCATGAGTGCTGTGGAGCACCTGCATCCAGTTCGTTTGGGAATGGGCGTGCCGCCATCAATCTGGGCTTGTGAAGGAGACATCCGCGAGCCTCGACGCGCCATGGACCGCCGTCGTTCCCGGGTGTGAAAGGTTGCGACGAGGGTTGCGGGACGTTCAGTGACACGGTGACCGCGTGCGGTGTCGCCTCAATCGCCGCGATCATCTCGCCGAGATAGTCGTGAGCGCGGTCGCCACGGCTGATCAGCAGGTCCGAGTCAACCTGGAGGATGTAGTCGCCCGTGCAAGTCTCCATCGCCAGCAGCGGCGTGGCGATGGGCGCCCCCTGGCTCGTGTGCGTCTTGTCAGACTCGATGCCGAACCAATCTCTGACGATCCGGCGTGATTCGATGCCGACACCAGGCCCTTGGACGATGCGATCGATGATGCCGCGCCGCAAGAGCCGCTCGGCTGCCTCCTGGAGGGCATTCCAGTCCGATCCCGCGTGCTGTCGCACAAAGCCGTCGCGGAGTGAGTCGATGGCTAGCACTCGCTCCGTGAATGTGCGGGGACCCTCAAGCTGTGTGACCAGGTGGGCGACCTGCCGTTCGAGGGTTGCGGCCTCCATCGCGCACGTTTTGATGACGAGCGACACCGTCCGGGGCGGCTGTGGAACCGGAATGGGTCGGCACACGAGCGTGATGAAGTCCGACGCAGGCTCGAAGCGCTCGGTATCCACGGTGCGGCTTTCAACGCGACGGTCCACTTGGAAGCCGTGCCGCAGGAGGTCCCGCTCCACTCTGGCGAGCGGCCTGTGGAACTCGCGGCGGCCGGTGCCGGTCTCCGCGTTTTCGGTGTACCAGAACGTGTCCTCGTAGGTGACTCCCGCAGGCAACTCACGCCAGCGGTGGAGCGAAGTGGGGCCACCAAAGGTGGCGAAGGGATTGCAGAAGGAGATGACCAGCAGACCGTCGTCGCGGATCGACGCGCGGAGGTCCGCCAAGGCCCGCTCGTATTCCGGTCCATCCCCGAGCTCGCATATCACGAGCGAGCACACCACCGCGTCAAAGGGGGCGTGGGCTATCGCCGCTGCTCGCTCACTTGTCAGGACGAGACCCTTTGGGATTGGTCCCTGCTCCGCCCACTTCGCTGGCATCCCCTCGCCGGGATCGAACCCGACGGTCTGCAGGCCCGCTTCGGCGAGGCGGCGCGCGCTTCGTGCCTTCTTGCCGCATCCATAATCAAGAACTCGCTTCGCCGATGACTTGAGCAGGATGTCGTCAACCGTCGCGGCCACGATCCTCGTCGCGGACGGCTTTTCCTCGTTCAGTGCCGACCAGAACCGCTCAAACCCGTCGAGCTCGGGGAGGGCCTTGTCGGTGAGTGCACGCCGCATGAGTTCTTCGAGATCGGCGCGGTGGGGCCAGCGCCAGGTCAACCACGCTCGCTCGGCCATCGCGCGATAGCCAATATCAGTGAACGCGCGGATGTCGGAGCCGTAGTCAATGAGTTTCAGGCCGGTCGCGGACACTCGCAGGTTCTTCGGGTGCATGTTTCGGAAGACGATTCCGTTGGCCTTGCATTCTCGGAGCAGGCCGATGATCTCGGTCCCACGCCCGCCTGTGTACTGCTCGCTCGGCTCGAACGGGTACACCACCAGCAGCGTGCCGTCCTTCACCTCGACTCGTGCGAGCGGATACAGATGCCGTGCATGCTCGAACTGGTCACGAAAACCCGTCAGCGTGGCGAGCGTGTCGTGGTTGGGGCGACGCTTGAGTAGGTCGAAGACCTTGTAGACCCGGTCCTCATCGGTGAACACGATGCCTTCGCCACCCGCTCCCAGAAGGCGAGCGGACTTCACGCGGTACGCCGTCTTCAGGAGCGCCCGGGCGCGACGCTCGCGGGCAGCGACCCGCTTCGGGTCAATGACGCCGACGGCCCCAAGCGTCGCTCGGTATTCGCTGATGAGGCCGTCCATCGACGTGAACGCGGCCCGGATGTCGGCGTCGGGCACGCTGTTGCGAATACGGTCCGCGAACTCGGCCACCGCGGAGGGTTTGAAGTTCCCGCAGATGCGGTCCATCTCCTCCCGAATCCGTGAGAGGTGGAGCGCGTGCTCCCCGGCGGCCCACGGTGATCCCGCCTGCGCCAGATGCGCGGCCAAGTGGCGGACACTTTCCGCGAGACCGACGATGCGCCACCCATTGAGTGTGAGCGCGGCAAGGCGCTCCGAGATGTACTTCTTGACCAGCCGCACGGCCGTGTCGAGTTCAGCCGGGCTCCACGCCAACAGCGGTTCACGGCGCTTTGCGGGTGGACGTTGCTGCATGATCTCGTTGCCAGCGCGGTAGAGGGCGTAGCCAAGGACGTCCTCCCACAGCGTCTCGTTCTCAAGCTTGGCCCGCTTGGTGGTTGAGCGATCGTGGCGCACCCCCGCGCCGGGATGCATCACGATGTTCAGGCCGAGCTGGTCTCGCATCAGTTGGGCCGTGAGCATGTCCGAGCGGCGAACGTAGCGGTCGCCAAATCGGGCGAGGGTCTGCGGGTACTCCAAGAGAACGCGCGGAGTGAAGAAGAATGTCGAGCCGCCTCGCTGCGCGGATGCCTGGCCGCCCGATGGTGTCAACTCCTGCGCATTGACGCGGAGGGGACGGAACACCGCCTCACCAGCCAGGAGACGATCGATCTTGGAAGCGATGAGTGCGAGCGTCTCGCCGGCGATCTGACGGTCCGTCGCGTGTGGCAGCGAGAAGGGAGTCTCCAAGTGCTCGGTGTGCTTGGAGAGGTCGTAGTAGGTGTCGCGCAGGAGTTCCCGTGATGCGAAGTCCGCGGCAGAACGGTCGGGCAACAGAGCGTTGGGTGCCGAACTGCCAAGCAGGCGCAGATGATTGTCCAGGTCCACCAGCTGAACGCGAAGCGTCGCGGTGAACGGAAGCGGCGCGGCGTCGGTGTCGGGCCCAATGACGACGTCAACGCCTTCATCCTGGAGGGCGCACAAGGCGGCAAGGTCGGGTGACGGCCTGGCAACCGTGAGGCCGTCACCGAGGTCAACGTGAATGGCCAAGCGCTTGTCGTCATCAAGAATCCACGCCCAAGCGCCGGGGATGTCTTCAGCGGCTTGAACGACGTAGGTGTTGAGAACCGTGCGTGTAACGGCGATCGGAAGGCGCTTGCGCGTCGGATCGGGGGTGTCGATCAGGCGTCCCTGCGCCCAATCCTCCCGCTGTTGCTCGATGGTCACCAGGTGGATGTCGAGGCCTGCGGCTCTGAATTGCTCGACGAGGGCGCGGAGCGGACGTTCGTCGCCTGACGGAAGGGGACCATTCTCGATGACGACGACCCGAACCTTCGAGATGCCAGGGTCCAAGGCGAGGCGCTGCAAGTCGTCGAGCAGGCCACGCACGTGGTTGCGTGGCTTCGCGTCGGTGACGAATCCGATCACCATGTCGACACGCCGTGGTGGCGACAAGAGAGGCGTGATGTCCGTCACGCGGACCTCCGGTGCCTGCAGGCTCCATCCGAACCGCTCGTGCGCTCGCTTCGCGGCCTCCTCTCGGGCTTCGCCGTCGAAGTGATCAGCGTGCTTTCTCCAGAATCGAGTCAGACCGTCGAGCTTCGCCGCCGAGGACGGCGCGGAGAGTCGGTCGGCCCGCACATCAGCAAAGTGATGCACCGTGTGCGTTTCGATGCGGCCAAAGCGCAGGTCCGGCAGCGAGGCAAGCCTGATGCACAGGTCCCGATCGGTGCAGCTGGGAAGGTGTTCGTCAAAGCACCCAGCCTTCAGCATGGCATCCAGGCGGACGAAAAGGTTCGACCCTTGGATGTGTTGGCCACGGATGAACTGCTCGCGTGCATCGAGCGCCTGGGGGATCGCGTGTTGGTGTCCCTGATCGTCGAGGGATTCGTGGCGAATGAGTCCTGCCGCCACCATGCCGCAGTCACCCGCCACTGCTTCTTCGAGGCACATCTCAAGATGATCGGGCTCCCACGCATCGTCATCGTCGAGGATGGCAACGAAGCACAACTCCGGACGCGCGAGGAGCCTGGCATCACGGTGGAGTTGATCAATGCCGGTGTTCCATGCGCCCGCCGCGCGCCGGGGTGTGCGCACGTTGCGCAGCACGGTCACGCTGACCGACTTGTCACCCAGAGACTGAACCTGCCGCGCTAGCGCCGCCATGTCGGCGCCCGACATCTCGTCCTTGGACTGATCGACGACTACAACGAGCCGATCGGGAAGCCTGGTCTGCCGGAGGATCGACGGGATAGCGCGGGAGAGGAGTAGTTCCCGGCGATCTCGGGTGGCCACGAGCGCAACAACGGTGCGCCCATCCGAACGAGATGTGGAAATCACTTGATGCCCTTGCCGCGATGCCGGATCACCCTTTCGGGGCTCGAGCTCGGGAGGACGGCAACACGCCGACTCCGTATGGTCGGGGCAACCCAGATTTGCGTTGGGGTTGCCCGGGCTGTGACCACATCCCACTCCCGGAGTTTGGACGCGACGGGCGGGTCAATCGACCCGGGGCCAGTGGTGGGAGGTCATCGTCATACCCACGCGACCGGCTTTCTCGCCAGCGCCCCCGGGCGGGGACGAACTGAACACGTGGTTATATGCTCGAAACGACTCTCGGTTCCAAAGCCGCGACTGGACGCCTGTAAATGCTCATGGGACATCCAGTTATGGATGCTCCGGCCGAAGAGAAAGCCCCGGCGAAGGCCGAGGCGTGAGGAGGGGGCACCGATGCGTTCAGACGCTGGGACACTTCTCCCGGAGGGCATGGAACTCGATCATCGCGTCTTCGTAGGGCGTCGCGCCCGCGGCGGCGTGGTCGCGCCCGCCCGCGGGAACCACCACGCTCCGCTCCTTGAGGAATGCGAAGGCGACGGCCGCCTGCGACCACGGGATGTTGGCGGCGTGCCGGAGGTCTTCGAGGCTGAACGGGCTGGTCGCCTCGGCGACCGCATGGGCGACCGCTTCGAACGCGTCCACCGGGCACCGGTGCTGGTACGACTCGCCCTTCATCGGGACGACGCTCCGCACCAGCGCCCGCGTGCCGTCGACCGTGAACGTCTCCGTCCGCTCGCTCGCGGGCGGCTCGTTGCAGGCCGCGACCGCGTGCTCCAGCGCGTCCCACTCCTCGGTGGTCAGCATCTGGACCTCGCGGGCGTTGAGCAAGTGCTCGGCCGCGTCGAGCAGGGCTTCGAGTTGGGCGCGGGTGGCCTGCATGGATCAGGCCCCCTTCCCGGCGACGAAGACGCCCTTGTCGTGCTTCTTGAAGCGGGCCTTGTCGCCCTTNNCCGCCGGGGCTCTTCCAGAGGCCCTTGGCCTCCATCGCGGCGATCATCTCCTTCGCCCGCATGGGCACCTCGCTGGCGGCGAGCACCTGCGCCGCGGCGTCGAGGGCGCTGACGCGCTTGGGCTTCTTCTCTTTCGCGGGCTTCGGCGCCTTGGCCGTCTTGGGAGCCTTGCCGCCCGTGGCCTTCTCGACGGCGGGCTTGCCGTCCAGCCGGTCCTTGATCTCTGCGAGCGCGGCCTTGCGGAGGCGTTCGCTGCGTGCGACACCCTCGGCGCGGGCGGCGCTCTTGGACATGCGGGCGGGCTTCTTGGTCGTCTTCGTACTCATGTTGTTCTCCAAACTACGGGTGCGGAATCCCGTCGCACATTGCGGCGGGGAATCGCGTGCGGCGCGGTGTCCCGCGTCGTCGCGCATCGGGGGGCTAGTCACTTCCCGAAGATGTGCTCGGCGAGGCCCGCGGCGAGCAGGCCGACGATGGCCTTGGCCGCGTCGGTCGTGGGCTGGCGATCCCAGCCCCGGTCGAAGCAGGCGACCTCGGCGTGCGTGAAATGCTCTTGGAGCCACAACTTCGAGATGCGGCTGTCGTCGAGTTCGTATGCGGCGTCGGTGGCGTGCTCGGGGAAGACCAGCGCCTCAAAGGCGTGGCCCGCGATGTTCCCCTTCACCCATGTCCCGCCCGTCGGGCGTCCGGTCTTCTTGGTGATCTCCAGCGTGTCGAGCATCTCGCCCGGGTCGGCGGGGTCGAACTTGAAGGGGGCCGGGGCTCCGATGCCCGCCGCGAATCCGGCCTCGAAGGCGAGGGCGATGATGTCGCGGATGCTGCCCACCGAGATGTCATGGAAATCGAGGGCGTCGCGTTTGCGGTCCGCGAGCGTTTCCAACCCGAGGCGGTTGCGGGCGGCCTCCGCCGCGGCCGCCATGTGGCGGGCCTTGGTCTTGTTCGTCGTCGTCTTCGTGTTCTTCTTCGCGTTCATGTTCGTGGTCTCCTTTGCGGGGGTTCGCCCCGCGTTGTGACACATGAAGCCATGACACTCGCCAACCGGCAAGGCCATTCCGAGAGGAATCGCCGAGAATCTCGCTGTTGTGGGCAACGTCCACATCGATGTGGGTAACGCGCGATTCCGCGCCGACGGACGACCGCACGTCGCGCCCGTGCGGCCCGGCGGCCCCGCCCGTTGGCCACCCGTTGGCCCACGGTTGCCCACGTCGCGTTCATGGCGCTGGGGCGTACCAACCCCGCCCCGGATCGGCGCTCGGACAGCGCAAACAAACTCTGTCTCCAAGCGCGGCTGTTCCCGCGGGCGTTGGCTTTCGATTCCGGCGGGGAAGTACCTATTGACCCCCTCCCCTCCCCCGTTCGGACTCCGGCTGTAAGGCTCCGGGTAGGCGCAGCCTGGCACACCAACTGCATGTCCGAACCGGTGCGTCGATGGCCTGCGATCTGCACGCCGCCCGCCCGTTGCGCCGAACCTGTT
>JRYD01005958.1_pt1 | contig 39244 bp, 30 predicted proteins | sample 235311 | NCBI WGS metagenome assembly JRYD01 (sample SAMN03074213, study PRJNA261472) | activated sludge metagenome | biome: Common Effluent Treatment Plant; feature: Wastewater; material: Activated sludge; isolation source: activated biomass in a lab-scale reactor treating industrial wastewater at... | reverse complement strand
GCCGTCGCCGTCATAATCGGCGGGTGCGAGGACGTCGGTCGCGAGGCCCCAATGTATCGCGTGGAACGATGCGTCGGAGCTGTAGCGGATGTACCAATTGCCGTCCGACGGCCTGAAGACGGCAAAGTCCGTCTTGCCGTCGCCGTCGTAGTCGCCTTGCACGGGCTTATCGCCGGCTGTTCCCCAAGACTTCGTAAGGATCGAGTTGTTCGAGCTGCGACGAACCGACCAAACACCGGCATTCGTATCGAAGACCGCAAAGTCAGCCTTTCCATCGCCGTCGTAATCACCCGGTGCTGCAACTCCGTCGATACCGCCGGCAGCGGCGATGTCCAGCGAACCGTCGCTTGAGTGGAGAGCATACCAAAGCAAGCTGCTCGGGCGGAAGACGCTGTAATCTGACTTCAGATCGCGGTCGAAGTCGGCCACATACGGCCGATCTTCGTCAACGATGACGCCCGCACCTTGGCCGTCCGTGATCGTCGTGTTCACCGACGGATTGCTCAAGTTTACAAAGAAGAATTCATTCGCTTCTTTGGTCGTATCTCCGGCCACCGGAACCGAGACCGTCTGAGTTCCCGTTGCGGAGAAACTGAGCGTTCCGCTCGTCGCAGAATAGTCGCTGCCTGCCGTCGCGGTGCCGTCCGACGTCGCGTACTGTACCGACGCTATCGTCGGACTGCCGTTTTGTCCGACAGGCGGGGCCGCAGAGGTCAGCGTCACGTCGAACACCATGTTCGCCGAACCGGAGTTGCCTTCCACCAATCGTGCGTCGCTGATGGCCACGTTGTAGGTCAACGCCGGCACGTCATCGTCCACGATCGTCTGAACTGCGGCAGATGGCGTACCTAACGTTGCACCGCCCGTAGGATTGGACAACGTGTAGTTCAACGTCTCATCCGGCTCGTCCGTTGCGTCGTTGCAGATCGTCACATTGAACGTCTTGCTCGTTTCACCGTTTGCGAACGACAAAGTTCCGGAAGCGTTTACATAGTCGACCGAACCGCCGCACGACGCGCCGCCGGTAGCGGTGCCGTCCGAGGTCGCGTAATCGACCGTTACGGTACCGTCACTGCCGCCCGTGCGTGTAACGGTAACTACTGCGTCCCCTCCCGCCTCGCCTATCGAGTAGGTGGCGCTGCTGAACTGTAATGAACCGGGCGATCCCATTGAGAGGACTTCGTCCGCACCAAGATCCGGAGGTGTCTGCCGAATATCGCCGTCAATGTCATCGGTCACACCGACACTTGCACCCGAGGCCTGCATCGGCGAAGTTACCTGCAGATGCAGATCGCTGTTGGAGACGAACAGCGGATCCACCTTCTTGCTGGAATCGTCATTCCCTCCCCCTGCCGATAGCGGGTTGGTGTACGAACGGAAGTTCGTCGCGGGTGTCGTCATCGTCGGATCAAAATCGGCAAGCGTATATTCACCCGTGCCGAATGATGTGCCGACCTGTGCCATACGGTTGTTCGCATCCGAACCGACAAAGTAGTCGTTATTGTTCAGGGTCAGATTTAGGACCGATGTCGCACCCGAAGGCAAGTAGATCGCGACATTACGAGTCCCGGTCGGATTTCCGCCCGAGATCGAGTTCACGAATACATTGTTTCGGACATCAACACCGGTCTGACTCGTCCCCGTCAATATGAAGGCTGCGGTGAGATTCGTGTTCGTAACACCGCCCATCGCACCATACATATTCACGGAATTGTGATAGATCTGATGCCCGGTTCCGCTGCCGCTCCTAATACCATAGGCACCGAAGGTAACGCCGAATGCTCCTGTTCCGGCGGTCTGGTCGTTGATAACGCCCGAGACAAAGTTGTTTCGGACGATATGGCCGCTGCCGCCGCCGAGATTGATGCCGTAAGCCGCCCAAGACTGGCCGTCATTTTGCTTTACGCGGTCGATTCGGTTCTTCTCGATGGTTGCGCCGGACGTGTTCGTGCTGTTCACACCGACATTTATGCCGTGTGTTGAGGAACTCGAGCGAACATAGCCCTCCACCCAGACCTGATTTTCGGAGATAACTGCGTTCGTCGAACCGTTTGCGGTTATCCCGATGGCGGTCACCTGGTCGGGATCGCCCATCGTCGGATTGCCGATCTGGTTCTTCCGTATCTGCAAACCGGGTGCGACTGTCGTCGCCGATCCGTTAACAGACACGCCGCGTGCCGCGGTAACGATCCTGTTGTTCTCAATGACCAGATTTGCCGCGGTCGCCGCGCCGGCGACACCCGTTGCAACCGAGGTGATCGCCGTTGGATCGGTCGTTGGACCGGATGCATTGGGACCCAAGAAGATACCAAAGGTCGTATTCTGCGGTCCGGTCGTCGCCGTAGCAGTGCTGACGTTAAGGCCGGTTGCGTTGCCGACGATATTCAGGTTTTTGAAAACATTGTCATCGGCACTCGCAACCGTGGTCGCATTGAGCGCGACGCGGATCACGGATGCGAAGTTGACCGTATTCGCGGCAGTGTTTTGAATCGTCAAGTTACGGTTCGTACCTGCCGTATTCGGGTTATCTCCGTCAATAGTTACATTGTCCGCACCATTGAGTTCGATCAGCCCTCGGCCCTGAGCCGACGGCCCGGAGACCGTTACGCCGTCTGCACCGGGACGGATGATGATCGACGTATAGTTCGCACTTCCTGCACCGCTCGCGTTCAAGACGGATGAGGCGGTTTCGGTCGTATTCGCCATCACGTCAACGGTGATCGCTCCCGTGTGCGTTCCCGCATTGATCGCGTCAATCGCTTCCTTGAGGGTCGCGTAGGGTGTATTGCCCGGATTGACCACGACGTTCGCCGGTCCGGCTACATCGTCATTTAGGATCGTAAAGACCGATGTGCCCTGTGCCCCGATCGTTGCGCCGCCCGTCGGGTTGCTCAACGACAAGTTAACGGTCTCATCAGGTTCGACGTCAGTATCCGGACAGGTCGTTACCGTGAACGATTCCGAGGTGTCGCCGTTAACAAAGGTCAGCGTACCCGAGGCATTGACGAAGTCAATTCCCGCCGCACACGCAGCACCGCCCGTTGCTGAACCGCCCGCCACGCTTGCGTAATCTACCGTGACCGAATTGGCACTGCCTCCGGTACGTGTGACGGTTATTGTCGCCGTGCCGGCGTCTTCGTTGGCCGAATACGTCGCACTGTCGAAGTCGAGCACACCCGGAGTCCCTGCCCCTGCGTCACCGATTCCCCAATCCGAGAAATTGGAAACGCCGGTTACGGTTGCCGTGTTCGTGACATCATTAACGCAGGGTCCGCCGGAACATTCGTTGGTCAGCACGCCTGCGTCAAGCTTGTAAACGCGGTAATCGGTTTCAATTCCGTTAATGTCAGCGTCCAAATATGTGAACGCAAGGTCGGAAGTCAGATCTCCGGTTTCCGCCAGGATCCAATGACGCGAAACTGAGACCGGCGTATTCAAGCCGGAGAGAGTTGCGTCATTCGGACTGACCGTCAAACTCGAAGGGTTCGTGGCCAAGGTCGTAACGGTCGCCGTCACTGGCGAATAGCCGTTCTGCCCGACGTGGTACGTGTATGCTTCCGTCGCTGTGTAACTGCGGCTCAGATTGCCGTCAACATAGCCGTTCGTGCGCGTCGCCGCTCCGTTGTGAATGACGGTATTCGCTCCCGTTTCAACTATCCCGTTGGTAAGGGTCAATGCCCCGACAACGGTTATGTCGCCGCCTGTAACGACCAAAGTTCCGCCGACCGCGTTATCGTCGATCGTCCACGAAGCAAGTGTGCGCGTCGGATTGATCTCAAAGCCCGTCGGACGGTTTGCGGTCGTCGTTCTCAAGTGCAGAGCGATGTGGCCGCCCGAACCGCTGTTATAAACGGGCGAAACGTCGAACGTTCCGGCGTTGGTCGGCGTCGTCGAATTTCCGACCTGAATCACGGTTGTCGTGGCTGCGCCGTCGCCAAGCGTGATGTTACCGCTGCCAGTAAATCCGCCGTTGAACAAGTTCACGCGATTTACAAATATCGGCGAATTTAGCGTCGTATTATCGCCGGTCGGGCTGTTCGCGCTCATTCCGACACCGGTGAACGGAGTTGCCGCTGTGCCGAACGTGCCGGTTCCGCCGTAAGTCATCGGCCCGCTTGCCGCCCAATCGAACCGTGAACTCGTTCCCGTTCCTTGGATCGCGATCGCGCCGTTATTTACAACTGAAGCTCCTCGATGGAAGATAGCAGCTCCGGCCGTTCCGCTGCCGACATTCATCGTGCTATTTGCCGGAATATTCAGACTCGGAGTTGAACCCGCAACTCGGAATGTTTGGGCAGCCGACCCCGTCCCGACATTTAGCGTAGTCAAAACAGGATTGGTGACGAAAACAACGCTTGCGCTTGTGGAGACGCTGTAATCCAAAGGAGTTGCGGCCCCACTTGGCGTTACCAACGTGATGGTTCCCCCCGACATATTGAAAGTGTTTGCTGTCGAGGTCAATCCGAAACACGCCGTTGTTGCCGTATTACCAACCGAGCATACGTTTACCGCGCCGCCCGATTGCGTGTAGCTGATCGCGCTGGTCGTTTGCAATCGTCCGGCAATATTAGTTGTGCCGCCTTCAAAAACATACTGACCGCCGGCGGAGCCGCCCAGTGAGTTGCCGGTCGATGTTCCGACATTGAACGTGCCGTCGGAAATGCGAAGCTGACCCGCTACTGTCGGTGAACCGTTCTGTCCTGCGACCGTAAAATTAGGGTTGTTCAGCCAGAATCCGCCGAGTGCCGGGATCGTGTATCCGGCCGTCATGAAGACACGGTTCGTAACGTTGGCACTTCCCGAAACTTTGAATGTACCGCTCGTCAAGGTCAAAAATCCTGCAGAATCCGTGTTAACCCCGCGAACAGTAAAGTTCGCTGCGGTCAACTCGACGATGGACGATTGCGCGCCCTTATTGACAACGATCTCTCGAATATCCGTTGTGGCTCCCGAACCGCCGAACGTTACGTTTGGCAAGGTCGCGACAAAGGTCAGGATCGCACCCGACGTGTCAGAGTTGGTCGAAAGATCGAGCGTACCGTTGTTAGTCAGGTTTCCGCCGATCGACAGATTATTGTTGGTGACCNNCGCTGTCGATCGTGACATTGAACGCAGCCGCTGTCGTAACGTCGACCGTTACCGTACAGCCGGAGCCGATCGTGACGTTATCCGTCGCGGTCGGAATGCTGCCGTCGGCCCATGTCGCAGTGTCGCTCCAATTGCCGCCTGTTGCAGCACAGGTGTCGCTGCCCGCAGCACTCGTAGCCTGACTTCCGCTGATAAAAGCACTAATGACGCCTTCGGAAACCGCCGCAACTTCATAAAAGTACGTCGTTCCCGGGATAAGGCCGGTATCGTTGAACGAAGTCGCGTCTGCGGCCGTCTGACCTGCAAAGGTATAGGTCGTACCGCCGTCGGTAGAACGATAAACGGCAAACCCGGCCTCGTTCGCGGAATTATCCGTCCAATTCAACTGGATCGAAGATGCGGTTACAGGAGCGAAGTTCAAGCCCGAAGGCGAACTTGGTACATTCGGCGTGAAGATATAACTCTTACCGGACGGAATGCCAGGCAAGTTGGTATCGTTCGCCGTCGTGTAAGAGACCGAGTCGTCAGTGACGGTCACCGATGCAAAATTGGTCGCAGCCCCTGACTGCAATCCGACCGAAGCTCCAAGGTCGGTTGTCGAGGGCGCGATCCCTGCACCGTATACAAACTGAATTCTGCCCGGAGTGGTCGCTCCTGCCGATTCGAAAAGCCACATCTGGAATGTTCCCGCACCGGCGCCGGCACAGCCCGCTCCGCGCGGGATCTGCATATCTTGCCATTCGACAATAAGCTTCCGATTTGGCGCAGACCCGGTTACTTTATAGTGAACCTTACCGTTCGTGCCAACACAAAGATCTTCGAAGTACGGAGCGATCTTCGGTGCGTTGACCGCTGTTCCCAAACCGCTCGTGCTGTTATTGAATGTCGTTGCAACTACGACCGAGCCGAGCCGGGCCAAGCCATTGGCGTTCACCGAAAATTGAGTTTGCCTAACTCCGTCGTACCAGAACTCAAATCCCAGATTGGTGACCGGCGATGCGGTGTCATCCGAACCGGCAGCGACCAACTGCGTCGTTCCGCTCGACATATCTTCCAGAGCGATCGAGTCCGCACTGGAGAACGCATAACTTGATGCGGTTATCAACTGCTCGCCAACTCCGGGAGCTGCCGGCTCAGCGATCTCGTTCGCAGTCTCGTCCTTGCTCTTTTCCTCGGGGGAAGCTGAGACACTGCCGGTGTTCGCAAACTCCTGGGCCTGCGCGGAAAAAATGTCGGAAAAACGTGAAAGACCGCTAGTCTCGGCAAACACCAGGCCGGAAATAGCGGTCAGGACCAATGCGGTCACTAGGTAGCGAACTGAACGAAAGTGTCGGGTCATTTTCTCTTGCTCCTGAGTAGATTTCAGACATAGCCTTGATCCTTTTCAAAAGAACGACCATTTTGCGGGCGATGCTTGCACATGGTCGATGATCCGGCTGTATACAGCTGGATCGCTCGATTTCGTAAACTCGAAATTCCGGGTTTGGGAATCCAACAAAGGCCAAAGTTTTGTCTTTTGAGTATGGAATATACCCGATTTTCAAACGGTGTCAAGAGCAGAATTCACAATTCGGCGATTCCAGAGAATAAGGCCGCGACGCCATTTTGCGGCGCGCACATCGTCGGTAATCTTTGCAGGCACGTTTCGACCTTCAGCGATCCGAAATTCTTCAGCTCGCGGCCGTTCCCTTTTTATAAAGAAGTACTTCCTGGATGAACTCGTCGATCTCGCCGTCAAGAACGGAATCGACGTCGGCCGTCTCGTGCTTTGTGCGCGTATCTTTGACGAGGCGATACGGATGAAGAACGTAATTGCGGATCTGTGAACCGAACGAGATGTCCATCTTTCCCGCCTCGAGTTCGGCGGCACCTTCGCGGCGTTTTTCGAGCTCGAGTTCGTAGAGCTTAGAGCGCAGCACCTGCATCGCGACAGCACGGTTCTGGATCTGTGAACGCTGATTCTGGCAGGTCACGACGATGCCGGTAGGCAAATGCGTGATGCGAACCGCCGAATCGGTCGTATTCACATGCTGGCCGCCCGCACCGGTCGATCGATACGTATCGACACGCAGGTCCTTGTCCTCGATATTGACCTCGATATTCTCGTCGATCTCCGGGCTCACGAACATCGACGCAAAGGACGTCTCGCGGCTGCCGCCGGAATTGAACGGCGAAATGCGAACGAGGCGATGCACGCCGGCCTCAGCCGCCAGAAGGCCATAGGCGTAATCGCCCTCGATGCGGAACGTAGCGGACTTGATACCAGCTTCGCTTCCGGCCTGTTCGTCGAGTATCTCAGCCTTAAAGCCTTTTCGCTCTGCCCAGCGAAGATACATCCTAAGCAGCATCTGTGCGAAATCCTGCGCGTCCGTGCCGCCCGCACCTGCCTGGAGCGAGCAGATCGCGTTGTTGGCGTCCGTTTCGCCCGAAAGAAGCGACTCGATCTCGGCAGCGGCTACTTCACCATCGAGTTTTGCGATCAGCTCTACGAGTTCGGTCGCCGATGCATCGTCCGACTCGGCGAACTCGAAAAGGACTTCGGCATCACATACGCCGGTTTCGAACGCTTTCTGCCGTTCTAGCGCTTTCTCGATGCGCGATCGCTGCTGCACGACCTTTTGGGCCGATTCGGAATCGTCCCAAAAGCCCGGCTGGGCAATTTGCTCTTCGAATTGGTCTAGCTGTTTTCGTTTCTGAGGCGCGTCAAAGAAACCTCCCAAGTTGGGCAACTTTATCTTTGATCTCTTCGTGTTTTGCGTGCAGGTCTGTAAGTTCCATTTGTAAAGATATTACCGCAGAAAGGCCGAAACCCCGCAATGTTCGCAAAGAACCCCGGACAAATTACTTTTCACCTATCCATTATGACTTATTTCGGAACCGGCTTCTTGCTTCTTACTTCTTACTTCTTCTTGAATGCGTAACCGATCAAGCCTAGCGTTACGATCGCGCCAAGCCAAGCGACCCAATCGCCGAACCGCACATAAAATGTCATCCTGCCGCTGCTCTTGCGGATCGGCCAGATTCGTGTGCCCTCCTCGTAAACAGGAAGAGTGTCAGAGATATTACCGCTTTCATCGATATAGCCTGTGATCCCGACGTTGGTCGCGCGAAGAACGGGCCGCGAGGTCTCGACCGCACGAAAGACAGCGTTCGCAAGATGCTGCTTCAAAACCGGCGTCGGGCCGAGGTAGCCGTCGTTCGTGAGCTCGATTAGCACGTCCGCGCCATCGGCGACGAATCGGCGCGAAAGCGTGCCGAAATTCGACTCGAAGCAGATCAAGATACCCGCTTTCGCATCACCGACGGGAAGAACGTCATAGGTTCGGCCGTAGGCAAAGGTTCCGACCAGCCCGGGAAGAACTCCATCCAGCGGAAAAGGCATCGCCTCGCCGAATGGCACGAGGTGGATCTTGTTGTATTGCCCGACCTTCTTTCCGCTCGGATCGATCATAACTGCCGAGTTGAAATATCGCGTCGACTCATTATCCGGCTCGGCGGAATTGAAGAGCACCCACGCGTTGTTCCGCCGTGCGAAATTATCGATGAACGTCTGGAACTCGCGATCGTCCGTGTACATATAGTTCATCGGCGATTCGGGCAGTATCACGAGCTTCGTGCCGGACCGAACATCCGCTAAACGTTCGGTCGCAAGCTGGATCTGACGGCTGCGAAGTTGGTCCAGCTTGACCGCAGAAAGCGGACTCATCGGAACGTCCGCCTGAACTACGACCGCCGTAGCGGCAAGATCGGTCGAGTCTGACAGCTTTGCTTCGGTCGTTGTACCCATCGCAAAAAAGAACAAGAGAGCTGCCGCCGCCGTCGGGACCGCGTCCAACGCAAGCGACAGGTTTCGCTTTCCTTTTTGAGCAAAGGCCGACCTCATCGTGGGATCGACCAAAAGGTATATTATTCCCGCCGGAGCAACGATATATGTTCCCAAAGCGAGCAACGTAACGCTTCGTTCAAAAGCATCTGACGTCGAGGTTGAGACAGCAACCTTTATAGCGGCGGCGATCAGCGTACTAAAGGCAACGATATTGAAACTCACGAGGTAAACGCCGCCGACCGACGCCATGTTCAGTATCGCGTGCGGCGAGAAGGCCTGAGAATAGCCCACCGCATTCCAATTGTTCCCTGTGATCCACAACCGCATATATTCGCTAAAGACCCAGACAAAAGGGGCTGCGAGCAGGCTCCACGNNCGCGGGGAAAAGCCCCGCGATCGAACAGGCTATAAAGATCAGCAGATATGCTAATACTGGCGGAAATGCCCCGTAGTGGATCGGCGCATGGGCGAGCCACCAACACGTTCCGAAGAAATATGCCGTCCCAAAGATAAGGCCAAGAACGAATGACGATATGGTGTTCCTTTCGTCAACGACGGCGAGGAGGAAAGGAACAAATGCGAACCACGCCAACCACCACCAGCCGCTGTCGGGAAACGCCAACACGAGCATCAATGCGGAGGCGATTGCCAACACGACATTTCGAACACCCGGAAACACTTTTTTCAAAAGTCCGATCACTTAAAAAATTTTACCAGTTTCGGCAGACGAAAGCCGTGCGCGTTGACCGATTTGGTCAATTCAATATGAACGAAAATACGGCAACGTGAACGCGTGTGACGCAAATTGTCACCTTTCCTCTGACGGAAGCTGTCACTTTCGGCAATTTTCGGGGAGCGACCCTGTCATTTTGAAATAAAATCAGCCTGACCGACGCACCCTGCGTCACCGCAAGATCGTGTTTCATTCAAATTGAACGAAACCCTTTATTTAACGGCATTCCACGATATTTGCTAAATAAAATTAAGAAAGCCCGGTCTCTAGCGAGACCGGGCTTGTATGGTAGGACAACTGAAGGAACGCTCGGAAGGTGTAAGAGCACAGTGGCAAACCGCGCTCGGAGTAGAGTTGGCGGCGGGGTCTTGATAAATCTCATCAAGCTAGCCACTTTTCTCTTAAGCACGTAGCGTGCCACAAATACCCGAGAGTTCCAGATTTTTTTTCAACCAGCTCAGGCAGCCCCAAAACCGCCCAAGGGAATTCTAATTATATCAGCCGAACAGACCGCGCGAACAGCATTATTTTGAGCACCGATCGGCAAGGCGTTCGAGGGCGATCACGTCTTCGTTGTTCTCATCGATCTCGGCGGCAGAAGCTGCATACGTTTTCGCTTGCTGGCAGTCGCCTTTCTCAACGTAGATCTTCCCGAGATTTACATGTGCCTCGATCATGCGGCTGTCCCAAAAGATCGAGGTCTTGAACGAACTGATCGCTTGGTCTGTATCACCGCGGCGAAGGTGGATCTTGCCGAGGAGAAGGTAACTCTCAGCGCTCATCGGTTCGCTTGCGAGAATACGCCGAAGAACCGGCATCGCTTCGTCATCCTGTCCGTTAGCGACCATCGTGCGAGCTTTTGCCAATAAAGCCTCGGTCTCATTGACCTGCGGCTGCACGGCCGTTTCCTGCTTTCGGCTCAAGATCACGGCGACGAAATCCTTTCTAGTCGGCTGTTCGACACGCAGCGGAACATCATCAACGGTCTTGGACTTTTCCCATTCTTTTTGCAGCGAAGCATAACGATTATTCGCTGTAAGCTTTTGGCGGGCCTGATTATCGATCGAGGCCGCAAGCGGATCCTTCAATTCCTCCATCGCCTTTGCAAGCAGGAAGTATGCGTCACCGTCATTCGCGTTCGCAGCAATCGCGGCCTTTAGGCTCTTCGCGGCCTCGGCCATATCGCCGCTAATGAACAAAGCTGCACCGTAGTTAAAGCGAATATTGTCGTTGTTCGGTTCAGATTCGGCAGCTTTCTTAAGTAACGAAACGCCTTCCGCGAGCATGGCCGCTGCCTTCGCAGGATTCTTCTTCTCGGCACGCGAACCCTGCACCGAGATCACACCAATTGCGTTATAGATCGCCGTAAGCTTCAGATCTTCGGCGAGCGGTCGCAGTATCCCGAGGGCCATCTCAAATCGGCCCGCACGGAGTTGGATCAGACCGTCGTAGAACGCTGCCTCTGCGTAGTCGTCGCCATTGCATCTGCCGCCTTTGGTAGCGGATTTCGCACGGTCAACGCATTGCTGGTAGCCGTTTATCACCTGCTCGAAGGCATCCTGAGCCTCGTTCAGCTTTCTTTCGGCCAGGTAAAGATGACCCAATTCCAAGGCGGCCGCGGAATAAACACCGTCCGGCACCGACTCCGCATAAAGGCGCATCGCATTCTTGAAATAGTTCTCGCGAGCGTCGGTCAAATTCGTAAGCAGGCCCTTTGTGTAAGCCTCAAATGCACGTGCGGGAACTTTGCTCGCCGTCGAAATGATGTCGTTCTGGGAATACGGCAAGGATTTATCGCGTTGATAGAGTATCTGGTACGCGATCTGGCCCTGGATCGATTGAAGGTTGCCGAGCGCGTCCGTTAGGTTGATGTCGCGCGTAACCTGCTTCCCATCAATATATTCGCTCAAGAAACGGCCTTCGTTCACGCGAACGATCTTTGCGGTGACCGTTATAACCGCGGCGTTGTCGCCCTGTGCCGGCACGATATTGTATGTTCCGGTGATCAGCATCGTCGCACCTTTTTCGTGGGCGAGCTTCAAAGAAGTCGCAAGGCTCGGGAGCGATGTGAGTGGAATTCGGAGTTTCTGCTGCAGGATCTTTCTTTCGTCATTCGAGACGACGTTCAGCGTCGGCACCTGAAGAAGCTCGCTCAAAGCGGCCGCAAAGCTCTCACCGACCCAGTTAAATTCGGCCTTGCCGGACGTGTTCTCGAACGGCAGCACCATCACGGTGTCAGTCGCCTGCGTCTGCGAAAATGCCGCTGCCGCAAGCACCACACCGAGGAAGATCGTGAGAAGGTTACGAAAAATGATTCCTTTCATCTCAATAAAAACGAAAAATTCGCCGACTCAAAAGATGAGTGCAGGCGAATTCGCGTGCAAAACCCGAAGGTGTGATGCTGTATTTTCCAAAAAAGATGGTATCCGGTACGGGATTTGAACCCGTGTTGCCGCCGTGAAAGGGCGGTGTCCTAACCCCTAGACGAACCGGACACGTACGCGAAAATGCTCGCCTTTCGCCCATTTAGGCGAACGATTAGAATAGCGTAACGGTATTTTTATTGTCAAACTTGCGGAACGCGGACGCCCTCGTCCGCATGTTTTCCGCTCTGCTATCCTTATTAGTTATGTTCCTTATCTCCAAACCAACCGATGCCGCGATCGACGATTTCCTCGCGAAGGTCGCGAAAAGCACATTTTCCTACGCAGCGATCGGAGCAACGAACGGCGAGCCGCCCGAAGGCTTCAACGTCGATCACAACCGCAAAATGATCGGACGCGGACCGGATGATTTCGAGCATGCAAAGGACGCGATCCGAGCCTGGAAGATGTTCGATCTCGGTTGGGTGCGGCTCGTGCCGGCCGACACGCCCATCGAGGAAGGCCGCAATGTCGCGATCGTTGTCAGCCACTTTGGGTTCTACTCGATGAGCTCAGCCCGGATCGTGTATGTAGTTGATGAACCCGGCCGCTTCGGTTTCGCGTACGGCACGCTTGCCGAACATGTCGAAATGGGCGAAGAACGCTTCTCCGTAGAGTTCGACCCCGAAACGGAAGAAGTTTGGTACGACCTTCTCGCCTTCTCACGGCCAAACGCTCTGTTCGCAAAACTCGGCTATCCCGTCAGCCGCTACCTCCAACGCTCTTTCGTCCGCGACTCGAAAGCCGCAATGCTCCGCGCGGTCAATTCAAGTTGGCCGGTCGCGTTGTCCAGACTAGTATGAACTGATCTTTTGCTTTGCAATATCTTGAAATTTTTCCTTTAGACAATCCTTAAACTCTTTACCAACCTCATCAAATGCTTCAAGCAAATCTGGGAATGTGTTCGCGCCGCCAATCATATCCCAGTATTCCTCGCCAATGAGAAAGTCGTTTGGGTGATCCATCATTCCGGTTTCGGTAAACCTTTGGTAAGGCTCAGGGTGATACGGGTTATATGGGAATGCGAGAAATACCTTCACCGGCTTTCGTTTGCGGGCAACCCATTCCAAGAGCTTCAGCTTACTCACCTTGAAAACATCAATATTTGGTTTGACCGTCTTTATCTCAAAGAAATACTCTTTCTCGTTTTGCAGCATGTAGAAATCCGCAATATTGCCGGCCTTTTGAAAAGTCCCATTAGCGGCCGATGCTTCCAGAACCTCGGCAATTTCTTGCTCGATATCCGCTTTTCGTTCTCCATTTCGAAGTTCCGTGATTATGGACGAGATAGTAGACCTTTGGTCTCTGGAAATAACCCCTCCAACTCCATAGTTTCGGAATGCTTCACTGGAATTCTCGGAGGCAAGAATGACTGAGACATCTTCATAAATAGACATGCCAAGAGTGGTCGCAATCGAATGAATGAAAGAATAGGCTGCTATTTTTTCGTCGTCCTGGATTAATCGCGAAAGAAAGGGCATTGAGGTCGTCTCGCGCCCATATTTCTTCAGTTTATTCTCAATCTTTTTACTAAGAAGTGCTTTAATTTGGGACTTCTGATTTTCACTTAATGCCATCGAGTTATTTGGTTACTTGGAACGAAGATGAAATATGATTTCCGAGTATGCTGCCTTATCTCTCTCCGTGCGGTTCAAAACAGGACGCTTATATTGATTTACAATTTGCATTCCAGATTCTTCAGCAATTTGCGGGTACAGATTATATTTATCATTAGCTACCAAGAAAACATCAAAGTCCTTAGTCAAGAACTTTCGTGAGTTTCTCAATACGGCAGCGATGCCGTCCGCGTATTCTTGTTGGGCGACTCTCGACTGCTTTCTCTTCATTGAACCAATCTCGAGATCGTCCTTCCGTTCAAAGCCGAATAGGTCATAAGCGTAGGCGTGTTGCTCGTGATAATCGATCAAGCCAACGTAAGGTGGACTGGAGAACATACCCTTGATTTTTTGCTTCTGAAACAGCTTTGACAAGCCGGGTGATCTAAGTTTGAGCGCACCGGATATATCAAGATTTCGTGAATCGCCATTCAGACAGACCTGCAACGTGTCCGTCCTAAGTTTGGAAAACTGCTGAAAACGCTTGAACGTATCCACACAGTATCGCTCCCACCATGAGACTATGGAGAATAAAGGCTTGCATATCTTGCCGTGCTTTGAGCAATAGTATGTTGCAACCACCGGATCAATCAGCGTTGCAAGGTCTGCGTGGGTTGTCGCTCGGCAACTCCGAATTGTTCTACTCAGGATTATTGTTAGAATCTTTTTCGTTTCAGGATTCTTGACCTTTTTTATCAACCCAAATACAAAATCAATTTCCTCTCGAACCGGGTTCAGGTACCATTTATCGAGAAACCGTCCTCTTGTTTTCTGCTCGACTTGAAGGCCGAACTCTTTTACCAAAGCATTAAATTGCCTTAAGAATGAAGATTCGTGTTCTCGGCCATACTCTTTCTCGTCGATCTCCCGCTGATTCACCTTTCGACGATACTCCGGTGAAGGAAAGTGCTTAGAGTTGTAGGCGTAGAGCAACTCGAGTAGGCGTTCCTCGAACTCTATATGATGCGAACCTTCAACAAGTTTTCTAAGACCAATTGAAATCTCGTTAATGTGTCCTTGTAATGCAACAAGGTCGACTAGTTGAACCTTCACATTTGAAATGAGCGAATTGAATGCAGAAACATCGACACCGACAGCGTTGATGCCAAGTTCGCTCGCCTGAACCAGAGTTGTCCCGCTACCGCAGAAAGGGTCGAGAACGATGTCGCCCGGTTTAAAGAAGGTGTCCTTTTTAAAAGCGTCAGTATGCTCATCAAGGAAGTATTCGACAAGTTGCGGAATAAATTTCCCTTTATAAGGATGAAGTCGATGAACGTGTTTTGTAGTTTCTGCCTCCGAATACTGGTCGAATGACAAAGCCCAATTCAAATCCTCACCAAGCTGTTTTTTCCAAGTGTACTCGCGAGATTTTTTGTAACCAGCGTAATATTTGACAAGCTCTTCTTTTGCAACTTGAACTGTTCCGTTCTCTCCAATTTTGGAGATGCGCCCGTAGCTCACGAGATAAGAGATATTAGACGGAGTAACGGTTTTACCGAGATATTCGGTCGCCCACTTGCTGGCCTCGTTGAAGTCTAGGAGATCGTTAGTTTTGAGCATCGATTGATAGTATTAAACACATTGGTGCCCAACTCAAGTAAACCCTCTTAAGCTCATAAGCGTGTCTGTAAACGTGAACTAGGTGTGGNNCTCCCGGTTCTGACACGCTTCAGGAGGCTTTAGCTTTAAGTCCGAAATCACGCTAAAATCGCCTAACAGATGAAGCGAGTATTTCTGATCGACGCGATGAGCCACGTCTATCGGGCATTTTTTGCCCCGATGGGGATGAAGCAGGAACCCTTACGCAACAGCAAGGGCCAAGTAACGCAGGCCGTATTCGTCTTTACGAATATGCTGCGGAAGCTGTTGAATGACGAGAGGCCGGACTATATTGCGGCGGTTTGGGACACGTTCGCGCCGACGTTCCGACACGATTCTTTCGAGGATTACAAGGCGAACCGCGAGGCGATGCCCGATGACCTTGTATCGCAGCTCCCGTATATCGAAAGGGTCTGCGAGGCGTTCAGCATTCCGGTCGTAAAGCTCGACGGCTACGAGGCCGACGACATCATCGGCACGTTCTCGAAGCAGATCGCCGCGAAAGGAATGCAGTGCGTGATCGTCTCGAACGACAAGGACCTTTGCCAGCTCGTCAAAGATCCGAACGTCGTCGCGATGCGGCAGAATGCACAAAATCTTCGGCGAAAGGTTCCCGTTCCGCCGATCGAATGGTGCGACGAAGCTTGGGTCCAGAAAAAGTTCGGCGTGCCTCCCTCAAAGATCATCGACCTGCTCGGGCTGATGGGCGATTCGGTCGATAACATTCCGGGCGCGCCCGGCATCGGTGAGAAAGGCGCATTGAAGCTGGTGCTTGATTTCGGCGGTGCCCGCGAAGCGATGGATCGCGCGGATGAGGTAACGCACAAAACATATCGCGAAAGCCTGCAGAACAACCGCAAGCTGATCGAACAGTCCTTGGAGCTTGCGACGATCCATTGCGAAGTTCCGCTCGAAATGGATCTTAACGCCCTCGCACATCGTGCTCCGGATCGAGAAAAGGCTTACGAACTTTTCCGCGAATTGGAGTTCAAGTCGCTCGTCAAAGAATTTTCCGACGCATCCGCGGGCTTGTTCGACAGCTTGCCGACGCACAGCGGTGAGGCCGCGGAAAAGCGTATTGAGACAGCTTATTCCGCCATCACGACCCAGGCTGAACTCGATAAGGTGATCAGAAAGCTGTTCGAGAGCGACGTGTTCGGCTATTCGGTAAATGATTCCAATTCGGACGGACGTTCGAGCACGTACGACAAACTTGCGCCGATCGGCGTCGGCATCGCACTCGGTAACGGAGAGGCTTTCTATGTCGATCTTGAAAACTTCGAAGGCGGCAGTACAAAGGCGATCGGCCCGCTTGGCGACATTCTGACGAACAAATTCCTCGACAAGGCCGCATACGATGCGAAAAGCATAAACGGCACATTGCTTAGGCTCGGGATCGAACCGACGGCCGTCGCGGACGACGTCATGGTCGCGGCCTATCTGCTCGATCCCGGCCGCACGAACTACCCGATCGACTTTCTCGCACAGGCATATCTCGACAGCGATATCGCCCACACGATCCCTGAGGGAATTGACGAAGCGGCGTTCCGAACGGCAGAACTTGCCGATATCGCCGCACGCGTTGCTCCCGTTCTTCGGCAGAAACTGCGATCCAATGACCAGGAAAATGTCTATGCCGGCATCGAACTTCCGATGATAGTCGTTCTTGCGGTCATTGAGCTCGTCGGAATGAAAGTTGACGGCGAAGCCCTGGTAAGTTTCTCCGCGGACATAAAGGAGCAGCTGGAGGCGTTGAGCAAACGGCTCTTCGAACTTGCAGGACGCGAATTCAATATCGGTTCGCCGAAACAGGTCGGCGAGGTCTTTGCGGAACTCAACATCGAAACAGGCAAGAAGACCGCGACCGGACAGATATCAACGAGCCACGATGTGCTCGTCGAACTCGCCCAGACTTACGAGATCGCGCAGCTGATCATCGACTACCGCGAAATGGACAAGCTTCGTGCGACATACGCGGAGGCTTTNNGCCGTATTCACGGCTGTTTGAATCAAACTGTCGCGGCCACAGGCCGCCTTAGCTCGACAGACCCGAACCTGCAGAATATTCCGGTCCGTACGGCCTTAGGTCAGGAAATCCGTCGTTCCTTCATTCCCGAAAAAGGCAAGAAGCTGATCTCCGCCGACTATTCGCAGCTCGAACTGCGCATCCTCGCACACATCACGAAAGATGCAGTGATGACAAAGGCGTTCCAGGATGGCGAAGACATTCATGCGAACACTGCGAGGTTGGTCTTTGGTGCGACCGACGAAAAAGACCTCAAAGAAAAACGCCGCCTTGCGAAGATCGTGAACTTCGGCATCGCGTATGCCGTCGAGGCGTTCGGGCTTTCGACGCGTGTCGGTATCTCGCGCGCAGAAGCCCGCAAGGTCATCGATGATTATTTTGCGACCTACAAAGGAATCCGCAAATATATGGATGAGATACCTCAAGAGGCGAAAAAGAACGGATTCGTCACTTCCCTTTTCGGCCGCCGGCGCTACTTCCCTTCGATCAACGACCGCAACTTTACGGTTCGGGCGAGACAAGAGCGCGAGGCGATCAATATGCCGATACAGGGGACGGCGAGCGACATCGTCAAGATCGCAATGATCAACGTCGAGAAAGCGCTTCGGCGTGAAAACCTCGATACGAAAATGATCATGCAAGTTCATGACGAACTTCTTTTTGAGGCGCCCGAGAGCGAGGTCGAACAGGCCTCCGCTATCATCAAACGCGAAATGGAAGCCGCCGCAGAACTTGATGTCCCGCTCATCGTCGAGGTCGGCGTCGGCGATAACTGGATGGACGCAAAATAATGCGCGAGTCGCCTTGTAATTTATGAGAAACGTTGAAAGAACTGAGCGCACACGTGTAAAACGCCTACCCGACCGCGGCCGTTACGACGGCGAAACCATCGACACGATCCTGGACGAGGCGTTCATTTGCCACGTCGGATTCAGCACCGAACATGGGCCCGTCGTAATCCCAACGCTCTTTGGCCGCGACGGCAGCGACCTCATAATTCACGGTTCTGCGGCAAGCCGAATGCTCCGCGATCTTTCAAACGGCATTGATGTCTGCGTTACCGTCACGCTCGTTGACGGACTAGTACTTGCCCGCTCGGCCTTCCATCATTCGATGAATTACCGCTCGGCCGTTATCTTTGGAAAGGCCGAGCTGATCAACGAAAAAGAAGAAAAGGTCAGAGCCCTTGAGATATTGAGCGAACACGTCATTCGACACCGTTGGAAAGATGCTCGGCCGCCATCGGACAAGGAGCTGAAAGGCACGACGGTTCTGCGGCTGCCGATCGAGGAAGCATCGGCAAAGGTCCGCACGGGCCCACCGAAGGACGACGAGGAAGACTATTTGCTGCCGATATGGGCCGGTGTTGTGCCGATCCAAACGACTTTCGGGACACCGATCGCCGACGAGCGGAATCTTGAAGGCATCAAGCCGCCCGAATATTTACCGCAAACTCGTTGAAACCCGCACTTCCTGCTTTGCGTAAGCACTTAGATTCTATGAAAAGTTTGACACGCTTCGGCATAACGACTGTTGTGCTTGTCATCGGAAGTTTGTTCACCGCACTTGGCGTTTTTGCGCAGAGCGATATGGGAAAAGTACCCCGCGAATGGCAGACCGTCGCTGAAAAGACGAACTACGACCGTACCGGCACATATGACCAAGCGGTCGCCTACGCCGAGAAACTCGATGCCGCTTCGCCTCTGATCAAATACACCACGTATGGCAAAAGCGGCGAAGGCCGCGATCTGCCCTTGCTGATCGCAGCGAGCGACGGCGCATTCACACCGAAACTTGCACGCGAACAAGGCAAGGCGGTCGTACTCGTTCAGGCCGGAATTCACGCCGGTGAGATCGACGGCAAAGATGCCGGATTTGCCCTGCTTCGCGACATAGCGATCACTAAGACGCGCACGAAGTTGCTCGACCACGTAGTTATCCTTTTTCAGGTCATCTATAACGTTGATGGCCACGAGAACTCGAATCCGTATATGCGTTTCGCACAGAACGGGCCTGCTGAGATGGGCTTTCGCGGAAACGCGACCAACCTAAATCTCAACCGCGACTATATGAAGGCCGACGCGCCTGAAACCCGCGGCTGGCTAAAGCTCTGGAACGAATGGAACCCGGATGTATTCATCGATTGCCACGTTACTGACGGCGCTGATTTTCAATACAACGTGACATACGAATACGCGCATTTTCAGGAGGTCGATCCAAAGATCAAAGATTGGATGGACGAACATTTTGACAAGAATGTCGTACCCAAGATCGAGAAAGAAGGCAACATTGTTACGCACTATGTCGAATTCGCCGGCCGCGAGATCACGAGCGGAATCGCGACGTTCATCGCAACTCCGAGATTCTCGACCGGATACACACCGCTGCGGAATCGCGTCGGCCTGCTGATCGAAACCCACGTCTATAAACCGTATAAGTCGCGTGTTCGCGGCACTTACGACACACTTCGATATTTTATTGAAGAGATCGGAAAGGCAAGAGAGAGCCTCTTCGCCGTTGATACGATCGCTGACACGCAGACCGTGGAGCGTGGTAAAACGTATGACCCGAAGCGGCAATTTCCGCTGAACCTTTCGGTTACCGACAAGGCGACCGAGATGAAGTTCAAGGGCGTCGAATATTCGATCCAAGACTCTGATATTTCCGGCGGAAAGATGCTCGTATATGGAACGACGCCGAAAGAGTACACGATCAAGAAGTACGACGAGGGCCGCGTTGTTGACTCGGTCGCACCGCCGCTCGCCTACATAATTCCGCCGCAATACAAAGACGTGATCGAGGTGCTGAAGCTGCAGGGGCTGAAGATGCGAACTATCCGCAAACCGCTCACGATCGAGGTCGAAAGTTATCATCTCACGGAACCGAAATGGGCAGCCTCGTCATTCGAGAATCGCATAACGCTGCGCACAAAACCTGTCGCATACAGCGAAAAGCGAACCTATGCGGCCGGCTCTGTTATCGTGCCGTTGGATCAGGAAGCGGCGAACGTCGCTATCCATTTGCTCGAACCGGCCGGACCGGATTCGTTCGTGCTCTGGGGATTCTTCAACTCGGTCTTCGAGTTGAAGGAGTTTGGTTCGGGCTACGCGTTGGAGAAGCTCGCACGCGAGATGCTCGCCAAAGACCCAAAACTCAAAGAGGAATTCGACAAGAAATTGCTGGATCCGAACTTTGCCCGAAACCCGCGAGCCAGATTGCAGTTCTTTTATGAGCGGACACCATATTTTCTCAACCAGAAACAAGGTGTTTATCCCGTCGGCCGGATCATAACTCCGCTAAAATAGATCACGTGAGCAACCGACGATTTCCCTCGTGGAGCACCGTGGCCGTTGCGACAGTCTCACTTGCTGTCAGCAACGGCCTCTCGATCGGCGGCCTTCCGCCGTTCTACAAACCAATGCGAGAAGAGTTCGTGGCGAGCGGCGCCGTAGCAGCTGCTCATGCGGAAACCTTCATCGCGAATTCGGCGAATATTACGTTCTTGGTTTCCGGCGTCTTTTCTCTCCTCGGAGGTTGGCTTGCTCTCCGCTTTCCGCTGAAGAATCTGATGATCGCGGGCTGTGTCTTGCTCGGCTGCGGCCTTGTTCTGCATTCGCAAGGTGAAACGGCGAACGTGATCTACTTGGCACGCACATTGATGGGTGCTTCGCTCGGTTTCATCGGCGTTGCTCCATGCGTAGTGCTTGTCTCACGCTGGTTTGAAGAAGGCCGCGGCACTGCGCTTGGAATTACGCTGGTTGGTACAAGTCTTGGCGGGACACTAATTCCGCTGATCGCTTCACCGCTCATCGCACATTACGGTTGGCGAACCGCGATGCTTTCTCTAAGCTCGCTTGTCTGGTTCATTCTTTTGCCGGCGATCCTCCTATTCGTCCGCGAACCATCAGACAGAACCGCCGAAACTGCGGGCAAAGCCGCGATTGACGGAGTCTCTTGGGCGCATGCTCTTCGAACGCCGATCTTTTGGGCACTTGCCGCCTGTTCCGCGCTCATCTTTTATCCAATATTTGCAACGAGTCAGCAGTTCGTTCTTTATCTTCAAACGCCGAAGATCGGGGTCTCGGCCGAGACCGCCGCGTTCGCCCAATCTGCACTCTTTGCTATAAGTATCGGCGGGAAATTCCTTGCAGGGTTTGCGAGCGACAAGCTTGGGCCGGTTCGTGTGATGATGTTCTGCGCGGCCCTGCTCTTCGCCGCGTCGCTCGTGCTTCTCAATCTGACGGCTTCGACCGCTCTTGTATTCCTTCTGCCGTTCGCTCTTGGTTACGGCGGGACATTCGTCATTATCCAGCGGCTCGCGTCCGACCTTTTTGGACGCGCCGATGCAGGCCGGATCCTCGGTACGATCACGCTGATCGAGGTGATCGGCGCAGCTATCGGCGGCAAGATCACCGGCTATCTCGCAGACCTTTACGGCGGTGACTATACTGTCGCTTTCTATGGTGTAACGATCGCGGCAGCTGGTGCATTTCTCGCCGCCGTCGTGGTCGCGATTCTCTCGCGAAAAGACAAAGCCCGAACTTGAACTACTTCTTCAACCACGCGAGCAGCACGACGGCGTCGTTATGCGCCTCATCCTTTGCGGAATATACGAGCGTTACAGTGTCGCGTTTTGCCATCTTCCGGATGGATTCGACGAGTTCTGAGTTGGCGGCAAGTTCCTTCTCGTATCGCGTCTGGAACTCCTTCCATTTTTCGGGATCGTGCCCGAACCACTTTCGAAGCTCCGTGCTCGGCGCGATCTCTTTCATCCAAATGTCGATGCGAGCCTTCTCTTTGGAGATGCCGCGCGGCCACAGACGGTCGATCAAGATCCGCTTCCCGTCCGAGGCCGCAGGCTCCTCATATGCACGTTTCATACTCAAAGACATAAGAAACACCTTCTTTTCGAGTATAAGCCTGAAACGCAAAATTCACGCATACTCCCGGCTCAGACGTGCGAGGGCAAGGGCCGCTATCGCAAGGCCTAGATCACGCAATGCAACGTCAAAATAGCCCGGAATCATCAGCAGATTGACGATTATCGCGAGCAGCCAGAGCATCACCACGTATGCGAAGATCTTAGGCCGCAGGAACACACCAATGCCCGCGACGATCTCGATCACGCCGACGACGTACATAAATTCGTGCCCGCGGCCGCCGAGAATGTTGTTCACGAAGCTCGGAAGATATTGATCCCAGTTCACGAGCACGTGGAAGAACTTATCGAGGCCCGCGGCGATCGGAGCGACCACAAAGGCGAACTGCAGGAGACGAAATGCCTGATATCCTGCCGTGGCTGTTTTGTCGCCCGCCGTTTCCTCGGCGATAGCTCCTGATGCTGTCATTATTGTTTCCATTTTTCCCTTCCTTTTTTTCTTTTGATATCAGCGAAAATCCGTTGCTGTATCCGAAGAATATATCTCTCATCCCAATAAGTCAAGAACTATTTTGACTTATTGTAATATTCGGTCGAATTTGATATTTTTGATATCGAGGGAATATGGCTCAAACGAAGTTTGATGAAAGGTTTTTTTCCAGCACGCGTGGCCGCATCGTGCTGGAGCTGCGCACCGGGGACCGCACCGTCAACGAACTCGCTGACGCGCTCGGCATCACCGATAACGCCGTCCGCGCTCACCTATTGGCGCTCGAACGCGACAACCTTGTGATGCAGAAAGGAATGATCAAAGGGTTTCGCAAACCGCATTTCGCATATGGACTTGCCGAAGATGCGAGACATCTCTTCCCCGCGGCGTATGACTCGCTTCTGAACCGTCTTCTTGCAGGCTTCAAGAACAACCTCACGCCGAAGGCGTTTCTAAAGACCTTGCGCGAGGTCGGCAAAGGTATCGGCAAGGATGTGCCCGCGGGTTCGATGAAGACGGCCGAAAAGAGGCTTGAGGCCGCGGTTTCGACGCTTGAAGAGCTTGGCGGAGCTGCGGCAATAATTCGCGAGAATAAAAAGGTCGTTATCGCGAGCGAATGCTGCCCGTTCGCGGACGTGGTCGCCGAACATCCGGAGGTTTGCAAGGTCGCGGAGAGCCTCGTCGCCGAGATCACCGGCGAGGAAGTTACCGAGTGCTGCGACAGAACGGGTTTGCCAAAATGCCGCTTCGAGATCGGCTAAGGTTGGTTCCGTCGTCTCGCTTAGCGGTTCGTCCCACTCAACTTCTTCTCGCCGAGCGGAAAAGCTTCGCTTTTCCGGCAACCGCCCAACAGAACAATGGCATTTCGCTCAAGGGCTTAGATTTGCTACGCTTTATCCCCTGTCTTGTTGTAAGCACGTTTTATGGATCAAAGCCTGAGCGAAGCAGAGGTCGAAAGAGAAACTCCCGCTGAAAAACCGAATCCGAAGTCGAAGAAATTCGACCGCTCGATCGTAGAAGGTCCGCTTACGTCTGCCGTGTGGAAGATCGCGTGGCCCGCGGTTTTCACAAATATCATCAGCGGCGTGCAGGGTTGGGTCGATCACATAATGGTCGGCCACCTGCTTGGCTACAAGGCGAATGCCGCGATCGGCGTGAGCTTCCAGATCTTTCTGGTGGTGATCGTTTTCGTCTCGTCGATCTTTATCGGGATGAGCGTTCTGGTCGCGCGATTTACAGGTGCGGGCGATCACGAAAAAGTGAATCGGACCGTCTATCAGGGCTTTCTTACCTGCTTTTTCATGGCGATCGGCATCCTCGCCCCGATCGGCTATTTTGCCGCACCGCATCTTCTCGGTTTTGTGACACACGATGCGACCGTCATCGAGGACGCTCTTCCCTTTTTGCGGATAATGTTCACGTGCAGTTTCGGGATGCTGATCTACTTTATGCTGAGCGGCGCGCTGCGTTCGGCAGGTGACGCAAAAACCCCGATGGTGCTCGGCATCGTGATGACGGTGCTGAACCTCATTCTGAACATTATCTTCATCCGCGGGTTGGGTCCGATCCCGTCTTTCGGGACCGCGGGTTCCGCGATCGGCACTTGCATCGCATCGGGAGCCGTCGGCCTTTTCTCGCTCTACAAACTATACGCGGGCAGTTGGGTCGTTGGCTTCCCAAAAAGCGGCTTCGCACCCGACTGGGGCATCATTCGCGAACTCTTTCGCTTCGGACTGCCCGCCGGATTTCAAGGCGTCGCGATGAATATTGGCGGCGTTCTGATGCTGACGTTCATGGGTTCGGTCACGAATGGCGCCGCGGCCCAGGCCGCGTTCGCGGTCGGCTACGGACAGCTTTTTCTGCTCGTCACGTGGTCGTCAAATGCGCTGATGGGTGCGGCAGGTGCTGTCGTCGGGCAAAACATCGGAGCGGGATATCCCGATCGTGCCGCGCGGTCTGTAAGGATCGCATCAAGATTCGGCCTGATCGGCGCCGCTTTGGTCGGGTTCGTGTTCATGTTCTTTCCTTCCGCGATGCTCGCGATCTTCGGACTTACAGATCCTGTTGTCGTCGAAGTCGGGACGACGCTGCTCCGCGTGTTGAGCATCTCAGGCCTTTTCATCACAACGGCGCTTTCGTACACAGGCGGCCTGCAGGGAGCGGGCGACACGAAAAGTCCGCTCTACATCTCGATCATCTCGCAGGTAATCGTACCGCTGAGCATCTGTTTCGTGATCCGCGAAACGAGCACGCTCGAACCGATCCATATTTGGCTGGCGGTCCTTGCCGGCCACGCGACGCGCTGCATCTTGAGCGTCGTCCGGTTCAACCAAGGAAAATGGCGTGCGATAAAAGTAAACATCGGCGGCCAACCTGCCTAGCAAATTAGATTTGTGCAAATCGTGCATTTTGTGCATTTTGTGCATTTCGTGCTTTTCGTGCACTTTGTGCTCCCGTCCGCGAATGGGAATAAACTATAATCGTTCTCGGCTCGCAAAAGGGAGTCGAACACACACGCGCTATGAAACCAAAATTCCTTGCTCTTATTCTTGCGATCGCGGCCGGTGCTTCGACAGCAGCGTATTTTGCGGCGGGTTCTTCTGCACAGAAAGCTGCACCGGCGGTCGATAATTCGTATCAGATCTCCGGCGTGCTGTATATGCAGAAGGCCGGTGAATACCGTGCTCTTTGCTATCAGGCGTTCAACATCGCACGTCTCCGGCTCGATGCCGACTTCCAGAAAAAGAACTTGAAGCATCTGCCGAAGGCCGAACGCAAGATGCCGCGTGCGATCATGGTCGATATCGATGAAACGGTGCTCGATAATTCGCCCGCACAGGCCTACGGTATCAAGCACAACAAAGGATTCAACCTCCCCGATTGGTACGCTTGGGGCGATATGCGAAAGGCGAAGGCCATTCCCGGTTCGGTCGAATTCCTGAATTACGCACATTCGCGGGGCGTCAAGATCTTTTACGTGTCGAACCGCGACGAGGTGCAAAAACAGGCGACGATGGACAACCTTAAGAAGGTCGGGTTCGAGGACATCACGGATGCGAACGTGCTTCTTCGCCAAAAGGAATCGAGCAAGGATGCACGCCGCGACGTTATCCGCAAAACTTACCGCATCGTGATGCAGGTCGGCGACAATCTCGATGATTTTTCGAGCACGTTCGAGAAGAAGTCGGTTGAAGACCGTTTCGCGGCCGTAGATGCGGCGAAAGAACACTTCGGCAAGGACTATATCGCCCTCCCGAACGCGATGTACGGCACGTGGGAGAGCGCGATCTACGGCTACGGCCGACTCACCGAAGAGCAAAAGGCAGAAAAGCGCGCCGCCGCCCTCGAATTGCCGTAAGATAGGAATATGAAAAGAACTCCGGAAGAAAAACTCCTGAACCCGCGTCCCGGCAGTAAGATCGCCGAAGCGGCAGAGTTCGGCATCGATCTGACTCTACTTGTCGAAAATCTCAGAAAGAGTCCCGCCCAACGTCTGAAAGACAATGATGCTGCCATCAACGACCTCATCAAATTCGAGGCGGCTGTAAAGCGAGCTAGGCAGGCAACTAAGGAGAAAGCTCGGTGATCAGCTTGTTCAAAGCGGTGGAATTGTTGGCCGCCGCGGATGTCGAGTTTGTTATCGTTGGCGGGGTCGCGGTCAGGAGCCACGGTTCGGGTTATCTAACCCAGGATCTCGATATTTGCTACTCTCGTACGCGTTCGAATCTTGAGAAACTAGCGGAAGCACTTAAGCCGTTGAATCCTCGACCGAGGGGATTTCCCGATGACCTGCCATTCATTTGGGATTGGACCACACTTCAGAACGGAACAAATTTTACTTTTAAAACTTCACTTTGCGAGATTGACCTTCTGGGCGAAGTTGCCGGCGTCGGAGACTACACGAAAGTTCTTGCTAACTCCTCTGAGATGGATTTTGACGGCTTCAAAGCCCGAATTCTATCGATCAACGGCTTAATTATTGCTAAAGAGACGGCCGGTCGCGAAAAGGACAAAGCAGGTTTGCAGGAACTGTATGCTCTTCGTGCGGCCATCGAAAACGGACCCGATCAATAGAATTTGGAGACTTTTGGATGAGAATTCTTGTTACAGGCGGAGCGGGTTTTATCGGCTCGCATCTTTGCGAAAGGCTGATTGCGGACGGCGCAGAGGTTATCTGTCTCGATAATTTCTTCACCGGACGAAAGGCGAATATCGAGCATCTGCTTTCGAACCCGAATTTCGAACTTGTGCGGCATGATGTGACGGAATCGATACTGCTCGAGGTCGATCAGATCTACANNCGTGTCCGGCATCGCCCGTTCATTATCAGTACAATCCGATCAAGACCGTCAAGACGAACGTGATGGGCACGATCAACATGCTCGGTCTCGCGAAACGCGTGCGGGCGAGGATCTTGCAGGCTTCGACGAGCGAGGTATACGGCGACCCGATCGAGCATCCGCAGACCGAAGGTTATTGGGGCAACGTGAATCCGATCGGCCTCCGCAGCTGCTACGACGAAGGAAAGCGTGTCGCCGAGACGCTGATGATGGACTATCACCGTCAAAGCGGCGTCGATACGCGTATCGTGCGTATTTTCAACACTTACGGGACGCGAATGCTCGAAAATGACGGCCGTGTCGTGTCGAATTTCATCGTTCAGGCGCTTCGCGGAGAACGTCTTACGATCTACGGCGACGGTTCGCAGACGCGTTCGTTCTGCTATGTCAGCGATCTTGTCGAAGGCATCGTTCGGCTGATGAACACCGAGGCCGAGGACATTCATCTGCCCGTGAACATCGGCAATCCCNNCGAGGACATTCATCTGCCCGTGAACATCGGCAATCCCGGTGAATTCACGATGAACGAACTCGCCGACGAGATCGGCAAAGCGACCGGCCGCAAGATCGAGATCGACTACCTGCCGCTGCCGCAGGACGACCCGAAACAGCGCCAGCCGAACATCGAACGCGCCAAGAGACTGCTCGGCTGGGAACCAACGGTCCCGCTCGCCGACGGCTTGAAGAAGACAGTGGAATATTTTAGCGGACGGAAGGCCGCACGGCCGTGAGGCCAGCCGCGGTTGCCGACACCGAAGTCGGAACCGCCAGCGTCATTTTTTGCCGCGTGAGCGGCGGTATGAATGTAGCCGTGAGTTATGACCCACGGAACGAGAAGAAAAAAATGAGATCTCGTCGCGTCAGCGACAGTTGAACTGCGATCTCGTCAAATTCGCCCGATCGAGACATCGGAGGCCGTTGCCATCCACAAAATTAATAATTTCTAATTCGTAATTACTAATTAGAATGAAGATGTCTTAGTATTGAGAGCTTGTAAGAAAAGATATGAAGATCCTCATTACCGGCGGGGCCGGATTTATCGGAAGCCATTTGGCAGATAAGCTGCTTGCCGAGGGCAATGAAGTTACGGTCATCGACGACCTTTCGACGGGGCGTTATGCTAATGTCGCTCATCTTGAGGACAAGCCGGGATTTCGCCTGCTGATAGACACGGTCCTGAACACGAAGCTGATGGAGCGCCTCATTCGCGACACCGACCGGGTTTATCACATGGCAAGCGCCGTTGGCGTTCGGCTCATAATGGAGCGGCCGGTGCAGACGATCGAGACGATCTTTCGCGGGACGGACGTCGTGCTCGGATTCTGCTCGCGTTATAGAAAGCGTGTGCTTGTGCCGAGCACTTCGGAAGTTTACGGCAAAGGCGTTTCGGTTCCCTTTCGTGAAGAGGACGATCTTCTTACGGGAGCCACCGATAAGCATCGCTGGGCTTACGCATGCGCAAAAACGCTCGACGAATTTCTCGCTCTCGCTCACTGGAAAGAGACGCAGCTGCCCGTCGTCGTCGTTCGGCTATTCAACACCGTCGGGCCGCGTCAGACGGGGCAGTACGGGATGGTCGTGCCGCGTTTTGTCCAGGCGGCGTTAAAGAACGAGCCGATCCCGGTTTACGGCGACGGCGAGCAATCACGCTGCTTCGGGCACGTCGCCGATGTGGTCGAAGGGCTGACAAAGCTGCTCGATAACCCGCAGTGTTTCGGTCAGGTAATAAATATCGGCAACAACGAGGAAATTTCGATCAACGGCCTCGCAAAACAGGCGATCGCTCTTACTTCGAGCACGAGCGAGATCAAGTATATGACATACGACGAGGTCTATGGCGCAGGTTTCGAGGACATGGCGCGACGCGTCCCAAGCCTCGAAAAAGCCGAACGGATGATCGGTTACAAGCCAACCCGAACCCTCGATGACATCATCAATGATGTTGCGGCCGAATTCCGCAGCGAAAGGCCGGACAGCTTACAAAATGCTCAAGCGTAACTTTTTCTCCATCTTTTTGACGATCGGGCTCGTATTTCCGCTTGCCGCGTTCGCACAGTCAAGCGGCGTTAAGGGCCGCGTGCGCAATGTTGATTACAAATCGATCCCGAACGTTGAGGTCACGGCCCGCGTCAACGGCAAGGTCGTCCGCTCGACCAAGTCCGACAAGCAGGGCCGCTTTACGCTCGCTCTCGAACCGGGCACGTACAATATCGCGTTCGATGCAAAAGGCTACGGCACGGGCGTGAAATACGATGTCAAGGTCAAGGAAAATGACTTTCGCGACCTCGGCAGCAATCTCTTGATGACGCGCGATCAGGGTTCGCTCATTTTGGTCAAAGGCATTGTCTTTGACAAGGATAATTTGAGCGTCGAGCAGGCGACCGTCGATCTTTATGAAATAAGGTCGGACGGCTCAACGCGAAAGGTCCAGACGGTTTATACCAACCGTGCGGGCGAGTTCGAATTTAACGGCGTGATGAATGTCTCGAAGGTGCGCGTTACGGCGTCCGCAAGCGGCGCTACGGGATCGAACGAGATCGACACCGATTCGCCGCAGGTTTATCGCACCGTCATCAAACTCCCGATCGAACATAAAAAGGACGATTAGCCCCCAAGATCATTTCTGACACGAAAAAAGGACGGTCGTTTTGGCCGTCCTTTTTCCGTTCTGCTGAGATAGAGGATCCTAGTCGCCTAGCATTCTCATCGAGTAGTAGAACTGGCCGAAATTCACCGCACCGATCACGCGGACGCGGATCCCGAAACGAAGCGACATCTTTCGATTGTAGATCTTGTTGATCACGCTTTCCGGAAGGCCGACCGCACGCCAGTATGAACGCGAAAAGCCGCGGCTGCTAACCGATGCATAGCTCCTGTATTCGCTTGCGTAATCATTTGCCGCCAGCGACCGCTGAAGCGTGGTGCTGCCGGAAAGCGACGTCGTGTATTGCCCATTCATCGGCTGGCCGGTCGAAGGATCGATCGCCAGCGGATCGTTCAGCGCCGTGCTTACAAACGTTACGACAGGTGAGTAAAACACCGTGTAGTTGCTCGCATTGCCATTCGCATCGAACGCATCAAAGCCCGGATTGTTGTTCGTCATCACATAGAGCGTGTTCGAGACCGTGTTCTTCGGGATCGTGTATTCCCATGCCGGATCGTAAAGCACCTGCGTTTGGTTCATCGGTGCTGACGGCGGGTTGTGCACGATGCACTTGTCATCCGCGGCGAGCGTCAATCCAAGTTCGTCCTGCAGAACCTGCGCCGAACAGCTGTGATAAATATAAACGGTTCCCGCGTAGAGCGAGCCGAGGAATTTGACGTTATTGCCGAATGAATCCGGATCGTCATACGGTGACGGGATCGTGGCGAGATTAGCGGCACCCGGTGCGGCCTTTGCACCAAGCGATGCCGAAAGCAGAGGGCTCTTTTTTGCGATCTCGATCTGCTGGCGAGCTTCTGCCCTTATTTGGTTCAGTTCCTCGCTGGACAGGCGGCCATCTCCAAATTGCTGGCCAAAGGCTGCAACCGACATCGCTGCGATCGCGGCAAAAACAAGAATACTTCTCATGTTCATAGATTGGTCTCCCAAAAATTTACTTTTGAATGAAGCAAGGCCGGAGTCTTAGCTTCTGGGAATAGACGGCGAAAAAACATCCTTTTGCCGCCATTCCCGAATTTTTTTCTCATCCTCAAAACCTCGCAGACCCTTTATTTTCCTGCCTTCTGGCCGCGAAGAAGAAAAAACGAACAAAAGCAGAACTTTTGTCAAGGATTTCAATCGACGGAAGCGTGCATATTCGACGCATACAGGCTTCGACCGGAGATCGAACGCATTTCGAAACGATCGGCCCCCGGTTTTAATTCAACAACAGACCGCATTTAGTGCAGAAGGAGGACACTAAGATGAACCGATTGTTCCAGATCACATTGATCTTGGCCGTACTGATATTCGCAATGTCGCCCATATTTGGGCAGCGTTTTTCCGCTTGGTCCGATCCAGTCAATATGGAGTCGTTTATTCCGGGCACAAGCACGGAATTCAACACGGCATACGGCGACGGATGCCCGATACAGGCTCCGGACGGATTGAGTTTTTACATCGCCTCGAACCGTCCGGGCGGCCTCGGCGGCCAGGACATCTGGGTCTCGACGCGTGCCACGACGAGCTCTCCGTGGGGAGCCTTCGTGAACGTCGGCGCGCCGATCAATAGCACCGCGGACGATTTTTGCCCGTCGCCGGCGCCAAACGGAAGCTTTTATTTCGTTTCAGCGCGTGCAGAGACAGGTGCGTGCGGCGGAGCCGATATCTATCACACCACAAAGCACGGAAGCACTTGGGATGCCCCCGAGAATCTGGGCTGCGAGATCAACAGCCCCGGAACCGAATGGAGCCCGTCGTATTTTCAGGATGAAGAAGGGCACGGCGTGCTGTATTTTGCGAGCAATCGGCCCGACGGGCACACGCCGGGCGGCACTGACCTCGACATTTACTATTCGGTCGATGGCGGGCCTGCCCAACTCGCGCCGGGCGTGAACACGGAGTTTGATGACGGACGGCCGAACGTTCGGCACGACGGGCTCGAGATCGTGTTCGACTCGACGCGGCCCGGAACACTCGGCGGCCCCGATGTCTGGACGGCGACACGCAGCAGCACCTCCGCAGATTGGGAAGCGCCGGTCCATCTGCCGGCACCGATCAACAGTGCGGCAGGCGACACTCGTGCATCACTCTCCTGGGACGGCAAGCAAATGGTCGTCGGCTCGGCACGTCCGGGAAGCGAGATCGGTTCGAACGGAAGTCCGTCGGGCGACGTCTGGGTGATGACGCGCGAAAGGCTCGCCGACAAATCGGTTGCCAACGCCGATTTCGACGGCGACGGCATCTCGGACGTCAGCGTGTTCCGGCCTTCGGACGGCACATGGCACGTCATCGAGAGCGGCACCGGCCAATACATGATGCAGCCTTTCGGAATGAGCAATGATAAGCAAGTTCCCGGCGACTACGACGGCGACNNACGGCGACGGCAAGACGGATCCCGCGGTCTATCGCAGCGGTGTTTGGTACATTCTTCGCAGCTCGGACGGAAGCGTTGACTATCGCTTCTTCGGAACGGGCACTGACATTCCGGTCGCATCAGCCCAATAGCGGCCGGATATAAAGCAGTTTGCCGCCTCCTTCATTGGACGCTTGAAGGATGCGGCAGACTGCCTCTTTACCTCAGCCCGCCCCAGCGGCTCGGTCTGCTCGGAGACAAAGCCCTTGTTCGCCGTCCGTTTCGTTACTATACTCCGCCTATCTGGTCTACCGAACAGAAACGACCAAGTTGCCGTCGATATTCTTGACGGTGCCTTTTGTGCCCTTTGTGATCTTCCCGTTTGCGTCCACGATCAAGTGTCCCGTCAGCTTAAAGGTTGAGAAGTTGAGATCGACCAGCATCGTGTCGGCGATAACGGTCGTGTTTCCGAAGGTAAGTATGCACTTGGTATACGTGCTGAAGGTTCCTTCGATCGACCGTTCTGCAAATTGCAATAGGGCATCCGCCCGGCTTTTCTGCGAGATTGAGAAAGCGATGTCGGCCTGTGGTGGATTCATTGTCGCGGGTGAACGCAGGCCGTTCTTTGTCACGACCAGGGCAACACTCACAATCCGAATGGTGGGATAAAAATTCAGTTTTTGCTCTTCATCCGGCTTTATTTCAATGCTGGCCCGCGTAGCCTTATAAAACCATTGCCCATAACCGTCGCGCGGCAGGGCACTCATCCTGCAAATCCCTGGCGGAAGGTCGAGCGAATAGTACGCGTTTGCTCCGATCTCGGCCTCAAACTTCCTTCCGTTACACTCGGCAACTATCGTCGAGGGAATGTATGACAAATTTTTGTCATAGACCGAACCAGTTAAGCGTCCGGTCGATACCTTTTCTGTCGGCGTTTGTGCACCAACCGAAATAACTACGGCCATCAAAAGAAAACCAAGAAGAATCGTCTTTCTCATAAGCATTCTTAAGAAATTACTGGGCAAAGACAACATAACCTGTTCGAATATCGATAAGGTAGTTCGGCGGATGATCGTAGGGTAAGGAAGCGATATCCGTCCGACGCTTAATGTTCTCGAAGGCACGCGGAATAAATAATATTCGCCAATAGTCGCCTACCGCACAGGCGGACGGAAAGTACCCATCAATAAGCTTAACGTCGGCGTTAAACCTTTGATGCGTGTCCCGCAAAAAATATTCTGCAGCGATAGCAATGGCCTCATCCCTGTTGACAGGAGACGGTGGGCGGCTTGTCTCGACCGAAGTCGTGGTCATGGCTATAACTGTCGGTTCACTTCCATCTTTATCCTTACTAACTCGTACTTCCTTGAGCTCGGTCGGATCAATAACTCGCCAAGACAGTCCGTCATCACAAACTACGAGGTTTGATGCATTCGTTTCGCTGACGCTAAGCACGTTTGCTGCCTTGGCTCTAGCGTCAGTCTCGTTTGTAAGAAAGATCTGATTCAGCCTTTCAAGTACCATCGGCTGTTCACGAAATTTCGCTATAGCCGATAACGAATCGGTCACCGATGGCGAAACTGCAGCCGAGGGGACCGGGGCACTATTGGGATTCGAGACCGCGTCTTCGGCCGAATTAGCCCAAGTCACGCCGAAGTCGCTTGTCTGCAACTCCAATGGGTTTGGACGGCCGAAGACGTTAAGCAGCATTTTCCCTTTACCGCTCTCTTCAATTTTGACGCTTTTTATCCCATCGTACCCGACGCGCTCCGCTCCGAACACATCTGTGTCGTTAGCGTTCCAAATATGCCAACTCTCACCCGCATCAGTCGTAACGGCGTAAAGCCAGCCCATAAAAACAAACCCGATCTGACCGTTTACAAAACCAATTTGCTGCTCCTGGATCGCAACTTGGTCGTCGTGATGGAAGTCGATTATCCGGCGCCAATCGCCTCCGGATCGCCGCACTTCAAATACATAGTCGGCTCCCGCAAGTGCTTGGCCGAAAACTCGGTTCTCGCGAAACGCCGTCGCCCTCACCTCGAAAGTGCCATTCTTCTTGCTAATAGTCTGCAGTTCGGTCGCCGACTGCCCACACGCAATTAGGAACACGGCAAGGCAGATCGCGAATTTTTTAATCTTGCCCCTAATCACAAACGCTTCTCCTAATTTCCGCTGCTAGTCCCTTGAAGCCGGGTCGCGCAGGAATTTTTCTCCAGCCTTTGTCTCCGACGTCGACCCGCTCTTCAGCTCTCGGAAACAACTGCGTTCCAAGGACAACACTGATCGAATTCAATGCAACATCTGCGTTTGAGGCATCTGCTGGAAAGAGCGTCGGAAGAATCCCGGCAGCACTGCGCCGGATTCCCCGTCCATCCGTAACCGTATTATCTTCATTGCTATTCATTCCTAGCTGAGCAACACCCGGTCCGTACAAAAAACCTGCCCAAAGGCCTCCAACAAAATGGCGGACTTGATTGCCTCCATCCCGAAACTGCTGTTTAAAGCCAGAATCTCCATAGGGTGCTCCCGGAATTCGATTCGCTTTCTCAAAATCCTGCCCACTCAGCGTGTCGAAATTGCCGATCACTTGGCTAACAAGATTTTGGACGAAGGAAGCCGCGTCAGTGGAAACGGCAGCTACATTATCTACGAGGATAGCGAGCTTCTCACAGTCTCCTTCTGGTGGATTCGGATCGCCGGGGTTGGAGGCGTCGAGGCGTGCGAACACTCCTTCGATGGTGTCGTAACCCGCGTTGACCCGAACGTCCCACTGCGTCGGGCCACTTTGATGCGAATATCCGCTGTCGGCACCCGTTGATCCGCCGCTTGTGGCCGGTTTTTGCGTGATGCTGAGAACCCACTGCATCGCCTCTTGTTCCGTCGTTATCGTCGCCTCGTACGAACCTTTCACCGCCGCCGTGCCCCAGGCGTATGTCTCGATTCTTCGCGTATCAAAACTCGAAAACCCGTATATCTGATCCAGACTCCTATCAAAACTCATAAGCACCCTGTCCTGACAATGTTCGGGTATCGCCATAAGATCACGCCCATAAGCCCCTAGCCCCGCAGCCTCGCACTGCCATTCGGGGTCGCTTGCAAAGAATAGATGCTGCTCGTACGTCGAAGGTTCGTTCGGCGGCTCAGGGTCGGTCAATGCGACGGACTGCCCAAGCGGTTCAACCTGTTCCGCAACCACACAGTTATCACACTCTCCGACACCTTTGATCTCGATGCTTGATTGGAAACTCTACCGAAGTAAAACCTCCCTTTTCGCTAGACGCAAGTAACTTTAGCTGACCGTTACTGCAACTCTTCTCGACCACCTTGGGTCTTGCGAGAAACTGAACTTCACCGTCGAAGATCAGGCCGTCCCGTCGAGCTGTCGTGAACTTAAGAACCATCGATCTTACGTCGTACACACCCTTCTCAAATGCAAACACCTTTCCGGAAGGCATTACGAGCCGCCCCTTAACCACGTACTGCGTAAATGGCTTCGTGCCAGCGCCGTCCGAGGCTAGCAGCACCAACCCGTAGGTTGGATCGACCATGCCCAGATCATCGGGTTTATACCATTCGTCTAGATCGCCCGTTGGTTCGCCGACCCGCCAGCTGCTAAGATCGTTAGTCTCTTGCGGCATTTGGTGAATCGCCGAAGTTACTTGCCAATACTCACCTAGTCGTAAGGAATCGACGATACCAGGTCGATCTTCCAAATCCTGCGAAAGACTAAAACTGCAGAAGGCTAGGCAAAAAAGAGCGGTTACCACACTCCGAAGGAAACCACCTCTCACCTTGCCGTCATTACCATAGACGGTCACCGTCCGCCCCAAAGGCTCAACCTCTTCCGCAACATTAGTCATCGTCCCGTCGTTTACTATACTCCACCCGCGTCCCGCTCGCCGGATCCGTCGGCGTCCTCGTGATCTTGAGAAGTCCTCGATCCGGACCCTAGCCAACGGATAACATCTGCGATGGCACGAAAAATGAGTGCCGGGATGCTCGTAGAGATCAGAACCACCACCGCCAAAAAGATCCACAAACTGACCGAAGGCACCAAGCCATCACCGTGCCCCAAGGCGATGGAGAGGGCGATCGTACCAGCAAAATACATCAGCGTTCCGGTCAATGCGGCAAGAACGAGAATCGGCAAGCCGCCGGCCTCCGTATTACCTCGCCAAAGCAGAATGGCAAGATAGGCGGCAGCAAAAACCCCGCAGGTGATCGCGAACCCGAGAACCGGAAATGGTTCGTCCGGCGATGACATCCTTGCAGCAATATTGAACACGTATACAAGCAAGAAAAGGCCGACAAAAGATCCGGCAATATCAAGCACCGCCCGCAGCTTGTTCATGCTCTTCATCAACAATCCTCTCACCGCAAAACCTAGCTCCGACAATGCTTCACGACGCCGGATCGCTCGTCTTCCAAGTCACCATATCCCCGACCCCAACACCCGTCCCACGCGGGCTCCCCAATAACCGTGTTATCAAAATTCAAGATATCGAACAAAATCAATCCGAACACGAATGTACCTTTGAAATGACGATCTTCGCATCAACTCGGTCCTTCCAAGTTTCAATGCTCGATTGCGTAGTAAAGGCGACCACCCGGAGCGAATATTTTGGGCCCGAACTTTCTCCGTCGCACTCGGCGGAACGTATAAAGATCGCCGGCTGTCGAGAGGGGTAAACGAAACGGATACGATCGTAGATTTCAGCCGGATCTACTATCGACTGACGAAGCGACGGAGAAAGGTCTTCCTGCGAACAGATCTGAATTCCGAACGCAATGATCTCTTTGCCCATTCGCGAGGCGGGATAAAGAGCCTCTACAATTTGATCCTGGCCTAATTCTTTAGTGATCTTGGCGAGGACGCAAGGCGAGACAGCATCCTTATTCCTGACCTCTGGCGCCGAAAAACAGTTCTGCGGCTCTCGATAAAACCAGGGACTTGGGTAGTATGGCTGCGGGGTGAGTTGCGGAGCGTCGGCGGGAAGTGCGAAAACTTCTATTTCGGCCTTATCTCTGAAACCTCCGATCTCGACGGAGAATCGCTGAAGTTCGCTCGCGGAGAGATGTCTTTTCAGCAACAACACCCGTTCCCGCAGTTTTTCACATTGCTGCGGTTTATTCTTTTCGCAATATGCAAAGATCTGGAGCCGTATATTCTGTTCCTTGACCCAAAACACGGGAGTTGCCAACACGCCTGGATCCCACTTCTCAACCGATTTGATCGTTATCGCTTGTGCCGGTGACGAGACAAGGTTCAGCGGCGAGTATTCAGGAAAACCTGTGCATCGAAAGGATGCGTCCTCCGGACGAGGGGTAAATAGTACGTGATCAACATGCTCCAGATCGGCGGTCGTCGTAACATGCATACCCCTTTTTATGAACGAAATAATCTGCCGCCCGGAATCTGTACCGTGAATGATAGTGGAGTCTGACTTCCTATATGTTTGGATCTGTAGATATTTTTTGGGCGTCGATCTGTAAGAGATTACTGTCGCCTTGGGTACATTCCAGCCATTCCGATCACATGGAGATGACGCAAACTTAAGGTCCAATACTTCCTCATCTGTCTCGAATTCGACCTCATCACCGCTGGCACTGGTCAGCTTTGCAATGCGTTCAACATCTGCTCTTGTGGAATGCAGCGGAATTAAAGTCTGTGGATATTGTGCTGCGGCACCAAGGAGCAACTGGAACTTCGCTTCGTCGCCTTGCACCATCATAAACGAGGTCAATCCAGAATTGCTCCGGGCATTTGGATCAGCGCCTGCCGCAAGTAGGATTCGCACGCTCTCGGCATCACCTATGGCCGCCGCACCCATTAGTGCAGTTTGACCGTCTCGATCCGTTGTATCGGTCAGCACGCCTGCCGATAGAAAGGCTCTTAATGCTTCATTCTTTTTATTTGAAGCCGCAAAGAACATACTCTGAATCACCGCATCTGATCTCAAATCCAGCCCATGGGTGAGCAACAGGTAGGTCATTCCGAACGAGTCTTTCGTCATGGCAACGAAGATCGGAGAATGAACGAGTCCCCCATCAATGCCGCTAGAGGGCGAATACCCAGCATCTAGGAGCAGTTTAAGACAGGCTTCATTTCCGTTTACAATCGCTTGCATAACGGCAAGATCTGCGTCTTCCCCTGCACAGGCCGGTACAGTCTTCTGGGCCAAGGCGGACAACCCCGAACAGGCGAGCACTACGATGCAAACTCGAATGGCGTTAGTCAACATCCACTATTTTCCTCCACTGTTCAGTAACCTCATCATTTCTTCAAATAGACCGGAAGTGAACATTTATCGATCATACTGTCATAAGGCCCGTAGCCGGACAGATCGTGACCGACCCTGATACCGGCGATGAGCAAATCGCGTTTGCACTCCTGAAAAATAGCACGAAACCGAACGGATCGGCGCATTTCGTTCATAGCGAATCGTTTGACGCCACGATTGTGCGGACGTGCAGCGTCAGATGAGAACCGAGAAATTGGATCTTGGAGGCGGCCTTTCCGCCGACGTAATCCCCGTAGGGGACGCGAGATTATAGCCCAGGGTAAGGCCCCTGAATTACCGCGGGCTTCAGCTCGTGGTTAGCTTCTCCTCAATATTCTGCCGGAGCGTGCGAAGCACGCGACAAAAGAGAAGTCGGCGGCCGAGCCGCCTCCGAGGTTGCGTTGGCTGTGGCGTGCTACAAACGTGCGGCTCCTACGGAGCCAAGAAGGTTTTGTCCCCGTAGGGGACGCGAGATAATAGCCCAGGGTAAGGCCGTCTCGGCCGCAACCCTGGGAAAGAGGCCGCAAAATAATTCTTGGAGCTCCGTTAGGAGCGACAGAGGGATTTTGTCGGCGGCAAGCCGCCTCCGGGAATCTTATTTGCCGTCCTAGACCACGCCGTAAACGACGTGGCTATGCAAAACCATTGTCGGCGGCCGAAGAGCCTCCTCGGAATTCATTTTCCGTCGAAACAAAGCTTGAACAAGGTGATTCGAAAAAGAATCAAAAGCACCTCTTGACACGCGTGATATACTCGTAGAGACGGTGTAAACATATGTTTTACCCCCTGATCTTTGACAATAGTGACATTAATTGTCGCCACCATGATAAAAAACGCCGATTTTTGTCCCACTTTGTCCCACTTGCCCATTCACGGTGAGACGGGACAAACATCGTGAATTGTGAGTGGTGAGTTGTGAATGGTGAATTGTGAATTGTGAATT
>JRYD01010848.1_pt1 | contig 39316 bp, 43 predicted proteins | sample 235311 | NCBI WGS metagenome assembly JRYD01 (sample SAMN03074213, study PRJNA261472) | activated sludge metagenome | biome: Common Effluent Treatment Plant; feature: Wastewater; material: Activated sludge; isolation source: activated biomass in a lab-scale reactor treating industrial wastewater at... | reverse complement strand
GGCGGCTTGCCGCCGACAAGACTGAGAACGTTTTCGGGGCTATGCCCTTTCGCAGTGCGGTCGGGCTTGCCCGACCGATGAGCGTACACCGACCCTTCTGGAGGCGGCTTGCCGCCGACTTCTTGTCGCGTGCTCCGCATGCTCCGAGGTTGTTTTGCCCACGATAACCCAGGGTGGCGGCCGAGACTGCCTTACCCTGGGCTATGATCTCGCGTCCCCTACGGGGACATGGAGATGACCCCGCAAAGCCACGGCGCGCGTCCGATTGCCGTAGCGGTCATACTCCCAATTCTACACTCAGTTCTGCACGCCGCTCGCCGTCTCCTTCGTTTCCGTCAGCCGATAAAGCGAGTCATTCCGGAACTGCCACCAGGAAGTCTTCGGGAACTTCCGCGTCGCTACCATCGGGAAATTCGACCGTGTAAAGCACAGTACCAACAAGGCACCCACTCGCAGCGGCAGCACCTTCGCTTTCAATTCGGTAAAATCCAACAACCACACCTCCTTGGTTTGGCCGAAATCGTTGTGGAGCGTCGCTTCTAGTAATGACTACGTCTTCCCAGGTAAATTTCATCCACTTGTGTCCCCCAAGTAAGATACTATTCCACCCTATTTATGGGATAGCACAAATCGCACGAAATGTATCAAAGTGCACGATTTGCACGAAATGCACAAAAATGTCAGTACCGCCTGCGTCAGCGGGCGGTCGGAACGGTGATCGTCTGGCTAAAACTCGTCCGATTGCCGTAGCTCGAAGCCGGTCAGTGATTTGCGAGACGAATTGGCAAATTCCCAATACTCAAGTTTTTGGACTTTCGGAAAATCTCGCTTAAGCATGGCAACTTGTAGACGTCAGAACAGTTAGTTAATGCCATAGCATCAAATACATATGAAAAGCCAACTCTAACGTCCCACACCTCGTCATTGTATTCCAAATCGCTTGGTATCTGATCGTTTGTGACTGTTAGTGTTCCTTTTAAGGCCTTCCCAGCTGAAATCTTGATCAGCCTGTAGTCAATGAATTCGTTTGGATGACCACTCGCGGGTGGTCTGGTCTCGAGAGTCCAACGAGTGAAGATGTTTGGTAAATAAACCTTTGATTCAACAATAATGTATACAGGCCGGTCTGCTTTATTCCTAACTACGTAATTCACTATGATATTTTCTCCGATCCCATAACTCGGCTTTTGGGAGCTAACTTGAAACAAGATCTTGTCGTCCGTAAGTGACTGTATATAAACAATCCCAGCCTCCCCTTGACCCTTTGCCTCTACAAATATCCCTATTGTTAAAAGAGTTGCGAGAAACAAACTTGCTCGTAGAATGAACAGTCGTTTTGAGGTCAGCGTTAATTCAAAAAAGTTTTCAGTCATACACCACCCCTATGGTCGTCTCCAATCGAGCAAAGTCGAGGTCAGTTTCGGTGTCGCCTTCGTAGCCGGTGAATTGTTTTCTTACAGAATCGGCAGAATAATTTAATCCGGTTGTTCGCTGTGCAGTAAATATTTCTTCGCCGAATGGGTGATAATCGTGGCGTGAAATCACTGCACCGCTTTGATCCGTGTTTATTCGCGGGCTGCCAAGATGATCCGCCGTCAGGTAACGCACTTTCGCATCTTGCACGGAAACAACATTTGTCGAATATTCTGCCACCAGCTTACCAGATGCGTCGTACGCAAAAACGGTTGTTTTACTCGACCCGACCACAGATGAGAGTTTACGCATGTTTGGGTGTTCGCGATAGCACAAACCGCACAAAATGTATCAAAGTGCACAAAATGACACAGAATGCACAAAATGTATCAAAGTGCACAGAATGCACAGAATGTATCAAAGTGCACGATTTGCACGATTTGCACGATCTTGCTTTTGCCAAGACCACGGGCGGCGGGCAGACGGCGTCCGCGTTCAAAAAAGAAGATCGTGAATGGCCGGATACCTCCGACCATTCACGATCTGAGAACAGCAAAATACTATTTTCGCCCTTAGCTCTGCATCGAGGCGAGGAATTCGGCGTTCTGCTTCGTCTTGCCGAGGCGTTCGAGGACGACCTCCATTTGCTCGACTGGTGAAAGCGGGTTGAGCACGCGACGCATCACCCAGATGCGGTTGAGATCCTCTTTGCTGATGAGAAGTTCTTCCTTGCGGGTGCCCGAACGCTGAAGATCGATCGCCGGGAACAGACGCTTGTCCGACAGACGGCGGTCAAGGTGAATTTCCGAGTTGCCGGTTCCCTTGAACTCTTCGAAAATGACGTCGTCCATACGCGAACCTGTGTCGATGAGCGCTGTCGCGATGATCGTCAGGCTGCCGCCTTCCTCGATATTACGGGCCGCACCGAAGAAGCGCTTCGGACGCTGAAGAGCGTTCGAATCGATACCGCCTGACAGGATCTTGCCCGAAGGCGGCACGACCGCGTTATGTGCACGAGCCAAGCGCGTGATCGAATCGAGCAGGATGACGACATCGCGTTTATGCTCGACGAGGCGTTTCGCCTTTTCGATCACCATGTCCGCGACCTGAACGTGACGTGTCGGCGGTTCGTCGAAGGTCGAGGAGATGACCTCGCCCTTAACCGAACGCTGCATATCGGTAACTTCTTCAGGACGCTCGTCGATAAGAAGGACGATCAGGGTAACTTCGGGGTGATTCTCAGTGATCGAATTCGCGATCGTCTGCAGAAGCATCGTCTTACCGGTGCGGGGCGGTGCGACGATAAGTGCGCGCTGGCCTTTGCCGATCGGCGTGACGAGATCGATGACGCGAGCCGCGAGGTTATCCGGCGTGACCTCCATCTTGAGCTGTTCGTCAGGATAGAGCGGCGTCAGATTGTCAAAAAAGACCTTCTCGCGGGACTGCTCGGGAGCCTCGAAGTTGATCGCCTCGACCTTGATCAGGGCGAAATAACGCTCACCTTCCTTCGGCGGACGGATCTGGCCCGAAACGGTGTCGCCCGTGCGAAGATCGAATTTACGTATCTGCGACGGGCTGACATAAATATCGTCAGGCCCCGGCAGATAGTTGTATTCCGGGGCTCGCAGGAAGCCGAAGCCGTCCGGCAGCGTCTCGAGAACGCCCTCGGAGAAGATGAGTCCGCTCTTTTCGGTCTGCGCGGCAAGAACCTTAAAGATCAGTTCCTGCTTTCGCATTCCGCTTGCGCCCTCGACGCCCATATCTTTCGCGATATGCGTGAGTTCGCTTATGGACATATCCTTAAGGCCCGCAAGTTCGAGTTTCGGCTCGTCTGAGCGGCCATTTTCGGGCTTTGCAGCCTGGCTCGATCTGTTCTCGGCAGGGGAATTGCCGGATTCGGCTTCGGAGGATTCTATTTCGACGCTTTCCGGTGCGGCTTTTTCCGTCCTGGATCGGCGCGAATTCGTAGGTTTGGTTGCCATTGTCTTAGTTCAACTGTTTAGAGATTGGAATTAAAGTAATATTGCGGTGATCGGGTCAAGCGCCGTGAGAATAAGCAGAGATCAATATGCGGAATTAAAAACTTCTCCGGCGGAGACAGATACAAGTATGGAATTTTCGCAGTTGACAGTTACTGCGTTCTAGCCAAAATTCGGCTATTTCAAGAAAAAGCCCTGAATTTAAGGGATTCCCCAGAGAATACACGATAGAAAAGACAAACGCAAGGAAAAAATATCAATAATCTGCCGCCGCGCGTCCGATCACTTCCCAGAGGTCATCACGGCCGCGACCTGACTCTGCGGAAAAAGCTACTATTTCAGCTCCATCGAACGTTTTCCGGATAGTTTTCAAAGATTTTGAAAGCTCGTTGGCCGAGAGCTTATCGGTCTTGGTCGCGGCCACAACAAACGGCCTTTCATTTACGACAAGCCATTCATTCAGCTGCTTGTCGAGCGCCGTGGGCTCGTGCCGCGAATCCACCAAATGCACGCAAAGCACCAACTGCTCGCGATCCCTCAAATAATCTTCTGCCATCTTTCCCCAGTCGGCACGCATCGCCTTTGAAACCTTTGCGTAGCCGTAGCCGGGCAGATCCGCAAAATAAAAAGCGTCGTTAATGAGAAAGAAATTGATCGACTGCGTACGCCCCGGCGACGAAGAGGTTCGGGCAAGGCCGCGACGGGTGAGCAGCGAGTTTATCAAAGAAGACTTCCCTACATTTGAGCGGCCTAGAAAGGCGATCTCCGGCCGCGGATCGCTAAGCCAGTGCGACCGGTCGAACGCGCTCTTTATGAATTCGGCTGAGGTGACCTTCATCTTGCGGCAGCGTAAAAATACCCTATTCGACCACCGCCGAAATATCACCGCTTGTTTGATCGGGAGCCCATATTTGCGGCATATCTGCGGCGACGCCCGTGTCGTCGGACTCAAGGGCGTGCTGCAGGACCTCGTCAATGTCATCGACTATGTTGATCTTCAGGTCGTCTTTAACTTCGGTCGGTATGTCAGCAAGATCTTTCTCGTTATCACGCGGAATGACGAGCGTAGTAAGCCCGAATCGATGAGCCGCGAGCATCTTCTCCTTCAAACCGCCGATCGGCAAAACCTTGCCTCGCAGCGTGATCTCGCCGGTCATCGCAACGTCGCCTCGGACGCGTTTGCCCGTTAGGGCAGACACCATCGCGACGGCCATCGTAATCCCCGCAGAAGGTCCATCTTTCGGGATCGCACCTTCCGGCACGTGAATATGAAGGTCCTTCTCGCGGAAATCTGTCGAGTCGATACCCAATCGATCGGCTCTTGAACGCACGCACGTCAATGCCGCACGTGCAGATTCCTGCATAACTTCGCCCAGCTTGCCAGTAAGCGTAATGTCGCCTTTTCCTTTAACAAGCGTCGCCTCGACCTGGAGCACGTCACCGCCGACCTCCGTCCATGCAAGGCCGTTCACGAGGCCGACCTCGCTTTCTTTTGCGATGTCCTGTTTGCGGTATTTGACGGTGCCGAGTAGTTCACGCACCTTCGCAGCATCGAGCACGACGCTGCTTCCGGCAGCCAAGAGTCCGGCAACGGATTTCCTGGCGATCTTCCGCAGGCACGAGCCGATCTGACGTTCAAGCGTACGGACGCCTGATTCGCGTGTGTAATGCCGGATCAGGTCGAGAATCCCCTCGTCCGTAAATGACACCATTTTGGGGTCAATGCCAGTGTTCTCACATTGTTTCGGGATAAGATGCCGTTTTGCGATCTCGGTCTTTTCGCGTTCGGTATAGCCTGAAAGATTCAGTATCTCGAGCCGATCCTGAAGCGGTGCCGGGATCGAATGCAGTACATTTGCGGTCGCAATAAAGAAGACGCTCGAAAGATCGTAATCCACGTCCAGATAGTGGTCGCGGAAGGTGCAATTCTGCTCAGGGTCGAGGACTTCGAGCAACGCTGCGCTAGGATCGCCTCGATAATCACGACCAAGTTTATCGACCTCGTCGAGCAGGATCACCGGATTGACGGTCCCCGCCCGTTTCAGGAGCTGAATGACCTGGCCCGGCATCGAGCCGATGTATGTTCGCCTGTGGCCGCGGATCTCGGCCTCATCATGAACGCCGCCAAGCGCCATTCGCACGAATTTCCGGCCCGTCGCATTTGCGATCGACTTGCCCAGCGATGTCTTGCCGACGCCGGGTGCACCGACGAAACATAGGATCGTGCCCTTCGGATTTTTTACGAGCTGACGAACTGCAAGGAATTCTAGTATGCGTTCCTTGATCTTCTCAAGCCCGAAATGATCTTCGTTCAGCGTGGTTTCTGCCTCGCTAAGATCGTCAACCTCTTCGCTGCGATCCTTCCAAGGCACGTTTACGAGCCAATCGATATAAGTCCGGCTGACGGTGCCTTCCGCAGACATCGGCGGCATTGACTCGAGACGTGCGAATTCCTGCATCGCCTTGTCCTTTGCCTCGGCCGTCATACCCGCTTCTTCGATCTTCTTCTTCAGTTCGTCAAGATCCGCCTTTTCGTCCTTGCGGCCGAGTTCTTTGTGGATCGCCTTGATCTGCTCGTTCAGGTAATACTCGCGCTGATGTTTGTCCATCGCTTTCTTCGTGCGCGAATGGATGTTGCGGTCAAGCTGCCGTTTTTCGATCTCGGCTTCAAGTGATCCGATGATCGCCGTCAAACGGTCCTGAACGCTGACAAGCTCAAGGATGGCCTGCTTATCTTCGACCGAAACGCGCAGGTGCGAGGCCATCGAATCTGCGATCTGCGTCGCGGAAACCCCGCGAAGGCTGGAATGAAGCGCGTCGGTATATGCGTCGGGCGAAACGCGCATCAAGTTCTCGATCAGCGCGTGAACGCGTTGGAGCGAACCGTCGGTGCGATATCCGGATTCGTCGGTAGAGGCAAGCCGGCGTATATACGCGTAAAGAATGCCGTCCGGATCCGATTCCACACGAAGCGAACGTCCGCGTTCGCGGCCCTCGACAACCACCTTTATCTGGCCGTTATCCTGACGCTGTGCCTGGACGATACGCCCGAGCGTGCCGGTTCGATATATCTGATCCGGCGTTGGTTCATCAACGGTGGCGTCGTGCTGAGTTGCGAGAAAAATGTGCCTGTCGCCGGACATCGCACGTTCCAAAGCAGCGACAGACGACGGACGCCCGATCTTGAACGCGACCTTTGTGAACGGAAAGATCACAACATCACGTATCGGGACCATCGGGAAACGCTCCACGTCCGAAGGCATTTGATCTGAAAATTCCTGCATACGCTTTGGGGAAAACGAGGCTAAAAACTTGGGACGAGCCGCTCGCTTGCTGTCGGTATGTATCTATTTACTCAAACCGACGGAAAAAATGCAATCATTTTGCATTCAAATAAAGAACGCACGGCCAACTTTCTATACGTTTAATGGGAGAAATAAATGCCTATTGCGCGGGAGTTTCTATTTTTATTTTAGCACAGTACGGCGGATGGCTTTCACGCAGCTTCTTCTTGTCGTGGTTCGACGACCTCGAATACGGGTGCCTTTCGCTCGACCATTTCCTTTGTGACAACGATCTCTTTAATGTTCGACTGGGTCGGCAGGACGTACATCGGGTCGAGAAGTATCTCTTCGAGGATCATCATAAGCCCGCGTGCACCGACCTTTCGTTTGTGAGCTTCCTGTGCGACGGCAAGGAGTGCTCCTTCCGTGAACTTGATGCCGATATTATCGAACTCGAACTTCTTTTGATACTGCTTGATAAGCGCGTTCTTCGGCTCGGTGAGAATCTTGACGAGCGCCGATGAATCGAGTTCATCCAGCGTGCCGATCACCGGGAGACGGCCGACGAATTCGGGGATAAGACCGTATTGAATGAGATCGACAGGTTCGAGCTTCTTGATCGAATCGATATGCCGCTGTTTGTTGCTCTTGACGTCGGCCTGGAAACCAAGCGATTTGTTCCGAAAACGCTTCTCGACGACCTTTTCGAGGCCAATAAAAGCTCCGCCGCAAATGAAAAGGATATTTGTCGTATCGAGCTGCTGAAAATCCTGTTGCGGATGTTTGCGACCGCCGCCGACCGGAATGTTCGCGACCGTGCCCTCGAGTATCTTGAGCAGAGCCTGCTGGACGCCTTCGCCCGAGACATCGCGTGTGATCGACGGATTGTCGTCCTTCCGGCATATCTTATCGATCTCGTCGATGTATATGATCCCGTGCTGAGCTTTTTCGAGATCGCCGCCTGCGGCCTGAACAAGACGGTTTAGGATATTCTCGACATCCTCACCGACATAACCGGCTTCCGTTAGGCTGGTCGCATCGACGATGCAGAACGGTACGCTCAGAACTCGCGCAAGAGTCTGTGCAAGCAATGTTTTCCCCGTACCCGTAGGGCCAATCAGCAAGATATTGGATTTTTGAAGCTCGACATCCGAACGCCTTTTCGCAAGTTCGAGGCGTTTATAGTGTTGATAAACAGCGACGGAAAGCCTCTTCTTAGGTTCATCCTGACCGATCACATACTCGTCGAGTATGGCCTTGATCTCGGTCGGTTTGGGAAGGTTGGCACGCGTAGAGATCGTGTCCGTGCGCTCGTCGTCGTTGATGATCTCGTTGCAGATGTCTATGCACTCATTGCACACGTAAACGCCCGGCCCCGCAATAAGTTTGCGGACATCATTCTGCGATTTCCCACAGAAGGAACACGACAGCAATTCTTCCGGACGATTGAAATTAGGCATATTTCTAACTACTTCCTGCTACTTATCCCGATGTTCGATGACCTCGTCTATCAGGCCATAATCTTTTGCCTGTACGGGCGTCAAAATGCGATCGCGTTCGACATCCTTCTCGACCTGCTCGAACGTCTGGCCGGAGTGATGGGCAATGAGTTTCGAGGTCATTTCACGCATTCTCAGGATCTCTTCGGCCATGATGCGGACATCGGTCGCCTGGCCCTGTGCTCCGCCTGAGGGCTGATGGATCAGGATACGCGAATGCGGCAGAGCGAAACGCTTTCCGTGTGTACCGGCCGTCAGGAGAAGCGCTCCCATCGATGCACATTGTCCGACGCAGATCGTCGTCACATCGTTTTTGATGAACTGCATCGTATCGTAGATGGCCATTCCGGCAGTGATCGAGCCGCCCGGCGAATTTATGTAGAGGTTTATATCCTTTTCCGGGTCTTCGGCCTCAAGGAAAAGAAGCTGGGCAACGATCAAATTCGCGATCTGGTCATCGATCGGTGTTCCAATAAAAATAATACTGTCTTTGAGCAGACGAGAATAGATGTCGAAGGCCCGTTCGCCCCGCGACGTCTGCTCCACAACCATCGGTACAAGTGCCATAGAATTGAATTTTGGTTTCTTCCGGAAAAAAACTTCAATATATGAAGTAAAAAGTTAAGTAATTCACGATAAACCGTTGAAACGCTTGTCGTTCTTGGATTCTATCGCTTTTTTGGTCAATTGCAAGCCCAAAAAATCTAGGCTTCTTTAGCTGCCTTTTTCTTTGGTGCGGCCTTCTTTTTCTTCGGCTTCTCTTCGGAGGCCGCATCACCGGCCGCTGCCTTCTCATTCGCAGCAGCTAAGGCCGCCGCCTCGTCGATCCATTCTCCGTCGATGATCTTGGCCGCACTTACGACCGCCTCGATCGTCTTACGAGTTCTCAGATTGTTGCGAATATTATCAAGGCCGCCCTGTTTTTCGAGCGATTCTCGAATTTCCTTCGTCGGGACACGGTAGTATTCCGCGAGTTTGCCGACCTCTTCATCGACCTCAGATTCATCGACCGACACTTTTTCGGCCTCCGCGATCTTATCGATCAATATCGCGCCCCGGACGTCGCGTTCGGCCTGCGTTCTCATATTTGAATAGGCAAGCTCGATGAAGTCCTTCTGAACCTTTGAAGGATCGATCCCGCGGTTCTGGAGATCGTGGGCGAAGTTATTCAAAAGGTTTCGGGCCTGATTCTCGATCAGAGCGTTCGGCACCTCGAACTTGTTATCTTCGATGACCTTCGCCATCACATCGTTGCGAAGGCGGGCATCAGCGTCAGCGACCGCCATCTTCTCAACGTCCGCACGCAAACGCGTACGCAGGTCCGCAAGCGATTCATAGCCTTCATCGAGACTCTTTGCCCAATCATCGTTCAGCTCGGGAACTTCGGAGCGGCCAACTGACTTGACCTTCGCCTTGTAATGAACTGTTTTTCCCGCAAGAGCTTCCGAAGAGAAGTTCTCAGGATATTCGACCGTAAATGCCTTCTCCTCGTCCTCATTCACACCGATAAGGTTGTCTGTGAAGGCGGCCTCGATCGTCTCGCTGCCGAGAACGACCTCTAGGTCGCCGGCAGTGATGGGCTCTTCGTCCGGTGCATCGTCGAACTTACCTTCCAGGTCAACGACGACAGTATCTCCGAGATCGGACGCTCGGCCTTCGACCGGAATCAATGCCGCTTCGCGGGTAAGGCGTTCGTTGATGAGATCCTCGACCTCTTTATCTTCGACAGGCCGAACACGGCGCGTCACCTCAATGCCCTTGTAATCCGGCGTCGCAACTTCAGGCATCACCTCCACGTGAACGTGCAGGGACAGCGGCTCCGATCCGTTTACCTTTACGGTCTCGGGATTCTCGAGATGCAGATGCGGCTCCGTCAAGGGCGTAAGGTCGTGCTCGCGTATCGCGTCGGTAACCTTCGCGGGAACGACGGTCTGCAGCACTTCCGAGCGGATCTCTTCCTTGTATCGGATCTTTACGACGTCGGCAGGTGCAAAGCCTTTGCGAAAGCCCGGCACGGTCGCTCTTTTTGCATATTTTGAGACCGCCTTGCCGTAGGCGGTCTTCACCGTCTCGGCATCAATTTCTATGTGGATCTCTCGTTGGGTCGGTGAAACTTCTTTTAACTCGGTTTTCATTTACAGAAAAAGAATAACGAAGGGCGGGAAGAATGTCGAATAATAACGTCGTTACCCAACGTATTCGGCGACCAATTGGCCGTTTACAAACACGCGATAGCTGCTCGGCCGGAATGCAGCAAGAAACAAAGGACGTTTCTTTTCGACAATAACTTCAGAATCATAAACTCGGCACGAATTGGATTTCGTGAGGCGAAGTGAAAAATGCGTAAACGGATTCAAGACGCTGTCGAGCGGAATTTCGCCCTCTCGGGTAAGGATCTTTGACTCTCCGGTCATACCGTTCCGCCGATAAGCGACCGGCTGGCCGTCAACGACAAACTCGAATTGCGTGTCATTCATCAGAAAAAACGGAACCCGAAGTCCCTATCTTATTCGGACCACACCCCCAATTCATTCCCTGCCGGCTCGGTGAAGTGAAAGCGCTTGCCGCCCGGAAACGAGAAGATCTCTTTCGTGATGATCCCGCCCGCATCTCTCACCTTCCCATAAGCTGCATTGATATCAGCGACATGGATCACCGCAAGCGGAGCTTTTGAAGGACTCTCGGCGTTGACGCCGCTGCCGACCCCGCTGCTTTTCGTATCGGCATAGTCGTCGCCCCACTGCTGGAATTCCCAGCCAAAAGCTTCCGCAAAGAAGGTGGTCGTCTTTGCGAGGTCCCCGATACTCGCGGCGGGAAATTCAATATAGTCGATCTTATCCATATGAGGTTCGAGACGGCTCCTGCCGCAGAAAATAATAACGGTACTCTAAGTACCGTTCGCAAAGGAGTTGATATTGTGGTGCCGAGGGCGAGACTCGAACTCGCACGTCTTTCGACGCTAGATCCTAAGTCTAGTGCGTCTGCCAATTTCGCCACCTCGGCACTCATCGTGGGAAACAAAGGCGAACAGGAAGAATACCATTCGACCAAAGCAGCTGACAATCCACGCCTGACTATTTGTTGATGTACTTGCGGTCGTATTCGTCCCATGACATCTGAATATCGTCACTTCCGAGGCGCGACCTCGGCTCGTACCCAAGAGCCTTCGCTTCGACCTTATTGAAGAGCTTTATGCCCCCGTAGATAAGGCCGCCGATGACTGCTATCCAGAAGAGATACCAGATCAGCGTCGAGAGAAGGCCAAGCACCCAAAGAGCCGCGATGCCCGCAAAGAAAATGCCGATTATCGCCAAAATTACCTTGATGATGTTCATACGCCGTGTGCCTCCCTTAGCTTGAAATAGATACGATGCATTTCTGATGTATGTTCGTATTATTTTACCTCTCTATCGTATAATCGCACGTATTTTAGGATACACCGACAAGCAAGTGACACAACCGACAATTACCATCAACGACCTCGCAAACGCACTCTCTGCAAAGATAACGGGCGATCCGACGCGGACGGCGACCGACGTAACTCATGACTCACGACAAGTGCGCGAAGGCACGCTTTTTGTAGCGATCAAAGGCTCAACGGTTGATGGCCATCGGTTCATAGATGATGTTTTACGACGAGGAGCGGCCGGGATAATCTCCGAGCAAACGTGTCCTGAAGACTTTGCGGGTACCTGGATGCAGGTCGCAAACGCCAGAAAAGCTCTTGCGGTCGCTGCATCGGTCGTAAATGGCGAGCCGTCGCGGGATCTTTCGCTTGTCGGCATCACAGGCACCAACGGAAAGACGACCACCACTTACCTCTGCTTTGCTCTTGCAGAGACGGCAGACCAATTCCCTGCCATGCTCACGACGGTCGAATACCGCATCGGCGAGATGAGGCAGGAGGCCGTGCGGACAACGCCGGAAGCCTCCGACACGAACAGATTCTTACGCCAGGCCGTTGAAGCCGGATCGAAGATGGCGGTTATGGAAGCCTCGTCGCAGGCGATAGATCTGCACCGCTGCGATGGGCTTCATTTTCAGGTTGCGGTCTTTACGAACTTGACGCAGGATCACCTTGATTACCACGGCACGATGGAGAGCTATTTCGAAGCAAAGAAGAAGCTTTTCGATGGTTCGCTCGGTGATATTCCAAAAGCATCTGTCATCAATATTGACGATGAATGGGGACGGAAACTTGCGGACGGCCTACGTAATTCCGGGCAGCGTGTAATAACGACGGGGCAGGATTCGGATGCCGATATCACGGGAAGGAATGTTGAAGTGTCGCTGATTCGCGGCACCTCATTCGATCTGAGCTCGCCGCTCGGTTCGATCAGTATCACATCGCCGCTCGTCGGTAAGCCTCACGTTTACAATATGTTAACGGCCGCCGGCGTGGCCATCGAGCTTGGATATGACCTCGGGGTCATCAAGGCCGCATTTGAAAAATGCGTCGGTGCTCCCGGACGATTTGAACGGGTTCCGCACGAGGGAGACTTCGCCGTGATAGTCGATTACGCCCATACGGACGACGCCCTGAGAAACACCCTTCGGACCGCGAAAGAACTTACAACGGGCAGAATAATCACCGTTTTCGGATGCGGCGGTGACAGGGATCGCTCGAAAAGGCGTCCGATGGGCGAAGCCGCCGGCGAATTGAGCGATCTTGTCGTCATCACTTCAGACAATCCGCGGAATGAAGACCCGCTTAAGATAATCGCATCGATCGAAGAAGGCGTGCGGTCGCGGACCGAGGCTTACGAGGTCATAAGCGATCGGCGTGATGCTATCGGGAGAGCCATAGCGTTGGCTGAAGGCGGCGATGTCGTGATAATTGCCGGGAAGGGCCACGAGAACTATCAGATAATCGGTGGCGACAAGTTCCATTTCGACGATCGAGAGGTCGCCGCAGATGCCCTTGCCCGCCGCAATGAAGTTCTCTAGCCTTGTCTGGACTCGCGGACGATGTTTACCAGAACTTCGCGTTGTTCGAACGACAAGGAATCAAATCGAACACCGAAGCCGATCTCCACGACGTGGTTGACGATGACGCCGGTAAAAAGGACCTTCATCCCGTCGGCAAGCGGCAGATATATCTTGACGGGCGTTCCATCTTCTACGTTGCCGGAGCTTAAGACAAAACAGCCTTCGAAACTGACATCGCTGATCGCTCCCGTCTCGCGATCACCGGAGGTTTCGAATTCCGCCGGAATATCGATCGGATAACGGGTTGTGCCTCTGCGGTCTTCACCGCTTCGTCTTTCTTGTGTGGACATCTTGCTATTCTTGCTCCTCGGCCGCCTCGGCGGCTGGCCGCATTTTAGTCAAATAATAATACACTGGAAGGCCTAAAATTATCAGCCCGATCCCGATAAAAGATCGCGTCGGCGAATTCCACATCGTGTTCACAAGCAGCCATCCCGCGACCAACAGGAAAATGACGGGAACGACCGGATAACCCCAAGCTTTGTATGGACGCGGCAAATCCGCAAATTTCCTGCGATAAACGAAGATCGAAGATGTTACCGCGGCATAGAAGATCCAGGACGCGAAAATGACGTAGTCCGTCAGCGTGTCGAATGAGCCCGTCAGCACCAAAGCAAAACCCAGCAGCATTTGAAGAATGAGAGCTCTGATCGGCACTCCCGTAATGCTCAACCGCCCGAGAGACCGGAACATCAGCCCGTCATTTGCCATTGCATACGGCACGCGAGAGCCCGATAGGATCGAGGTATGCAGCGTCCCGAGCGACGAAAGCATAAGTCCCGTCGCAAACACCGCAACCGCCGCACCGGTTGCGAACTGTGTGATATTCCCGCCGAAGAACATACTCACAAGAACCTTTCCGACCGATGAGGATTTTGAGATCGAAGCGATCGTCGTCGGGTCCAGGACGTAGAAATAAGCAAAGTTCGTAATTGTGTACAGCAGGATGATGAGAATCGTGCTGCCGATGATCGCAAGCGGGATGTTGCGGTTCGGGTTCTCGACCTCACCGGCGACGAACGTTAGATTGTTCCAACCGTCGTAACCCCAAAGTGCTCCAAGCATCGCCGCCGCAAATCCGCCAAAGAACGAATACGTTGGTGAGCCGTACCTGACCGCGGCATCAATGTCTTCGCAAACGCCGCCTGCTTCGACCATCGAAAAATGTGAAAAGTCACCGGTCGCCCACAGGAATGCTCCGCCGGCCACAAAGACGATCAATGCGATCTTTACGCCAGTCAAGATCGTCGCGATCCGGCCGCTGATCACCACGGTCGCACAATTCAGGGTCGTAAAGATCAGAATGACCATCAAGGCGACCACCTGAAACAGAGTTACGCTCAACTCGTAGCCAAAAATATCGAGCGTAAAAAGTTCAGGTTTAAGCCCGCCGCCGAGAAAATCGTTCAGGCCGATCGCGAACGCAACGGCCGCAGCTGCCTGAGAACCCGGCTTGGCGACGAACATCTGCATCCATCCGAACAAAAAGCTTGAAAGACGGCCGTACGCGTCACGCAGAAATACGTATTCGCCGCCCGCCGCAGGCTTCATCGCGGTCAGCTCGGCATAGGTCAAGGCACCCGCAAGCGACAACAGGCCAGCCGCTATCCACGCGGCGAGAACCCAGCCGGGCGATCCGACATTACAGGTCATCGCCCGAGCCTTCAAAAACACGCCCGTGCCGATGACATTGCCGATGATGATCGAGACGGCCGCGACGAGACCGAGTCCACGCACGAGCGTGGTGCCGCTTTTTGAGCCAGATTCCATATTCTTTCGATATTCCTTGGGAAAAACCTTTCGGATATATTACGCGAATCGCAGCAGATTAAAAACGAACGCTCAACAATTTCCTGCGTTGGAAACCGCGATCGACCGTTGCTAGAATTCAATGCGTGCCGGAGCTCGATATTTCATCAGCTGAACTCATCGCAAGACTGCTAGGCCTATCGCGGCGAGGCCAGGTCGCTATACTCGACAGTTGTGGTGTTGGCCATCTGGGTTCAAAGTTCTTGGTCGCCGGCGTTGACCCGATCGAGACAACCGAGCTCTCCATCTTAGATGTGAATGAGAGCCTCAACTCCCTGACGCTTGCGGTCGAAGGCGAACTCCCCTGCATCTTCACCCTTTCATACGAATTCGGACTGCTCCTGAACGGCATCCGGCCGCGGCATACATCTGCGCCGGAACCGCACGTATTCGTTTCTCGATTCAGGAATCTGATCGTCCACAATTACGCGACGAAAAGGAGTCACGTACTTGGACCTGATCCTCAGCGGGCAATTGACCGACTTGCAAATTCCGATACTTTCTCGCCGCAAGAACTCCACCGCGCCAAATTCCTTTCTTCATCATTCTTTAAGCGCGAATATTTGGCCGCGGTTAGCGAAATTCAGGATGAGATACTGGCCGGCAGCACGTACCAAGCCAATATCGTGCAGAAGTTTGAGGTCGAACTCGGCGAACTAGACCCGCAGACCGTCTTCCTCCGGTTACGGCGGGATCATCCGGCGGCCTTCGCTGCTTTCATCCAACGAGCGAATTCCACGGTCGTTTCGGCTTCACCGGAAAGATTCTTTCGGATCGCCGACCGCTTGATCGAGGCGTCACCGATAAAGGGAACCGCACCGCGCGTCGGCGATGAAACGATCGACCGCAAAACCCGCGAAACACTGCTTCACAGCCGCAAGGACAACGCCGAGAATACGATGATCGTCGATCTTTTGCGCAACGACCTTGGCCGAGTATGCAACTATGGCTCCGTCGAGGTCACCAAACTCTGCGATCTCGAGGAACATCCGACGCTCTTCCATCTCGTCTCGACGATCAAAGGGCAGCTGAAGCAAAATGCCGGGTTTGCCGATGTCATCAGGGCATTGTTCCCCTGCGGTTCTATCACGGGAGCCCCGAAAATAAGCACGATGAAGATCATCGACCGTGTTGAAAAGGCAGCTCGCGGCCTTTCGATGGGAGCCATCGGATACTCAATTCCCACGGGATTCGAAACCGAAGATTCCGGTCTCACGAGCGGGATCGATACGAATGTCGCGATCCGAACGATGGTGATCCGGGACGGTGTTGCTTCCTTTTCGACCGGTGGCGGCATCGTAAGCGACTCGCGGCCGGATCTTGAGTATGCCGAGATGCTTTTAAAGGCGAAAGCCCTTTTTGCCGCACTAGGAGTCGATCCGAGCGAATTTTTCTGACCAACTTTAGCCCGCCGCGTGCTACTATTGAGTCGGAGTTCGTCCCCAAGCCGTAAAGACGGATCCATGCTCTCCCAAAGTCAAAAGATGGCGAATTATTACGAGGTTCTGCGGGTCGCGCAGGATGCGACCGGCGCCGAAATAAAGTCGGCTTATCGTCGCTTGGCGCGCAAACTCCACCCCGACAAGAATAACGGAGCGGAAGATACCGCACGCCGTTTTGCCGAGATCGCCGAAGCCTACGAGATACTTGGCAACCCAAAACAACGTGCTGAATACGATAGACGCATCCTCGACGCCCAATTTCGCGGTAATGGGCACTCCGTTTTCACTTCGACGAATAAACATGCGAATCGTTGGCGTCAGATGGTTTACGAGCGTCGNNGCGATGGCGTTTCAGAAGGTCGTCTATCCGCTCTCCGCATTTCTTGTTTCAGCTGTCATCTCCACCGCCGCGAGGCCGAACATCTTCGTCAGCGCCGAAATATTGGGGAAGATCGCGATCATAACGCTCTTTACCGTCGGCGTGATCCATTTGATCGGCCGCGTCCGGGACGGTTTTGTGCGTTATACGTCGTATGACGACAACATTCACGACTCGATCCTGGATGACCGGGATCGGAAAACGCCGATGCGTTCAAGGTATGCGGTCGCCGCTATGCTGCTGGCCTCGATCGTAGGAGCGTTCCTCATCGGTTGGGTACTGGGTATTTTCATTACTTTCCCTGCCGAACTGGTACCGGAAGCGTTCGGCCGTGCACTCAATCCGGAATTCATCCTCTATCCGCCGATAATCACGCTCTTTGTCGACATGATGCACTCGCTTGTAACCCGGTTCGAACGCCGCCCGGCTGACGTTGACAACTCCGGCATCTTTAGCTAGAATTTGGAGTTTGTCTATAAAGACGATACTGAATTTAAGAAATGGCGAATCATAAATCTGCAGAAAAGCGCGTCCGTCAGACCACGAAACGAAACGCGATCAACCGAAGCAATCGCAGCGAACTCCGCACTTCGATCAAGAAACTTCGTGCGGCCGTCGCTGCAAGCGATAAAAGCGGTGCGACCGAGCTTTTGACCCCGACCGTCTCTCTCATCGACAAAGCGGTCAACAAGGGTATCATCCATAAGAACACGGCGGCTCGCTATAAATCGCGTCTTACCAAGCACACGAACAGCCTCGCCTAGTTCATATTACGCCGAAAGCCTCTAAAGCTTTGGGCATGTTGTTTTCTACGGATGGACGACAGTTTCCTTTTGGAAGTTGTCGCCCATTTTCTTTTTGCTACAATCAAATTTTCGCCCGAAAACGCGGCCTCTTCTTGTGATGAAGATCACTCTCGGTACACCTATCATCGAACTTCATCGCCACCGGATCTCGAATCTATCCGCGGGGATGGCCCGCAAACTTGCGACCGCGATCGCGGCCAGCATGGGCAACGCCAATGTTGATAATGCCACTGTCGAAGACCTTCTGAACTATTTGCCTTTGCGCTATGAGGATCGGTCGAACTTCCTTTCGCTCGACAAGATCCAGGCCGGCGATGAGGCCGCGGCCGAACTCTTTGTTAGGAATACGGCGGGAATTCAGGTCGGCAAGTTCCGCGACCGGAAGAAGCCGCCTCTCTACGTATTCGAGATCACGGCCGGCGACCGCGAACGCATTCACAAGCCCGTCATCGTCAAATGGTTCGTCTCGGGCAAGGGTGCGAACGATATCGTCAATTGGTACGCGAAGAAGTTCGCCCGAGGCACGCGCTTTGTCGCCTACGGACTTTGGGAGGTCGATCGACGCGGACAACTTGGCCTAAAGATCGGAAAGCCCGAAGAGCTCGAGATCCTTCCGGCGATAGACGACGGACTTTTTTTGCCATCGAGCATCGCCGAAGACCTACCCGAAGAGGAGATTCTCGATCCCGCTCTAATCAGCGTGCATACGGGCCGCGTGCCGATCTATCGACGACTTGGCAGCTTCTCGACAAAAAAGCTGCGTGAGATCTTTCGCTCCGTCCTGGATGAACTCGGAAGCTTCACAGATGATCTTCCAAAGGAATTGCTCGAGCGCCGCGGGTTGCTCGGCCTTAGACAAGCTTTGGAAGAGGTCCATTTCCCGCCGGAGAGTGCCGTAATGCCGGATTACGAGATGCACCGAAGTCCGGCACACCGCCGCCTTATCTTCGATGAATTCTTCTGGCTTGCCTTCGCGATGCGACTGCTCAAGGGCGAACGAGAGCACGAACCAAAGGGCACGGTCATAGAGGTTTCCGACGATGGAAAGAAACGGCTTGCCTCGCTAGTGCCGTTTGAACTCACCGCCGCACAGAAGCGGGTTGTCGGCGAGATATTCAGTGACCTCAAAGGTGACAAGCCGATGAATCGGTTAATTCAGGGCGATGTCGGAAGCGGAAAGACGATCGTGGCGTTCCTTGCGATGATGGCCGCTATGGAGAATGGCTATCAGGCCGCGTTGATGGCACCGACCGAGATCCTCGCCGAACAGCATTTTCGAAATGCTCTGGACCTTTTCAAAGATACGGGCTATCGCGTCGAACTTCTGACCGGCGGATTGAAGGCGAGCGAGCGGAAGCGTGTCCGCGAAGCGATCAAGTCGGGCGAAGCAAATCTAGTGATCGGCACGCATGCGGTCGTTCAGGAAGGCGTCGAGTTTGACCTTCTCGGCCTCGCAGTGATCGACGAGCAGCACCGTTTCGGCGTTCTTCAGCGAGCGAGATTGAAGGAGCTGGGAACAAATCCGGACGTCCTCGTGATGACCGCGACGCCGATACCGCGTTCGCTTGCGATGACGGTCTATGGCGACCTTGACGTGTCAGTGATCGACGAACTTCCGCCCGGCCGCACTCCAATAAAAACAGTCGTTTGCGGCGAAGATCAACGCCAAGGCATCTATCGCGGCATCGAACGGGAGATCGGACTCGGGCGCCAAGCCTACGTTGTCTATCCGCTTGTTAAAGAGTCTGAAAAACTCGATCTAAAAGCCGCGACTGCGATGCACGAGGACCTTTCGACCCGTATATTTCCGCATTTGAGGATCGGCCTTCTGCACGGAAAAATGAAGCCGGCAGAAAAGGACGAAGTGATGGGCACTTTTGCTTCGGGCGAACTCGATGTGCTTGTTTCAACGACGGTGATCGAGGTAGGGATCGATGTCGCGAACGCATCTTTGATGGTGATCGAGCATGCGGAAAGATTCGGCCTGTCGCAGCTTCATCAGCTACGCGGACGAGTCGGCCGCGGCGCCGAACAGAGCTTTTGTGTTTTGCTCACAGGTGATAAGAAAACGACGGTCGCAAGGCAGCGGTTGGGTATAATGGAGCGAAGTTCGGATGGGTTCGAGATCGCGGAAAAAGACCTCGAGATCCGCGGACAGGGCGAACTTCTCGGCACACGACAGTCCGGCCTGCAATCGTTCAGGGTTGCGAATATAGTACGCGATCTCGACATCCTTTCGACGGCGCGAGATGAGGTCGAGCACTATCTCGGAGCAAATGAAGCCTCTGCCGAAACGAAACTGCTCAAGAGAGCTGCCGAGCAGAGAAAGGTGTTCGAACTTGGTAAGGTCGGCTGAAACAAATGCGAATCATTTCAGGACACTACGGCGGCCGACTGCTCAAAAGCCCGCCGGATCACAGGACGCGGCCAACCTCCGGCCGATTGCGCGAAACGCTCTTCAATATCCTTGCGCCCAGGATCGAAGGCACCCGCTTCCTTGACCTCTGTTCCGGTTCCGGAGCCATCGGGATCGAGGCCCTTTCTCGGGGTGCGGAATTTGTAACCTTTGTTGATCGTTCTCGAAAGGCATGTGCGCTGATCGAAGAAAATCTCGACAAACTTGGCATTCCGGAAGACGANNTGACAAAAAAGGCCTCCTTGCGGACGACGGGATATTGATCGTCGAGCATCTGGCACGGAAAACCATGCCGGACATTGTCGGATCTTTAAGGCGCTGGCGACTCCTCAAACAAGGCGAAACGCACCTAAGTTTCTACGAGAAAGCCTGACGTGCCTTATGAAGATCTTTGTGTGGCTTCTGCTGGCCCTGATTTGGAGTTCGNNCTATTACGGAAAGGCGGCGGCCTTCCAAAGACTTCATCTGAATGGAAACTGCTTGGCCTGACCGGCGTTCTTCAGTTCACGCTTAACTATTCGAGCGTCTTTTGGGCCGAACAGTACATCACGTCGGGTCTCGCCGCGGTGCTTCAGGCAATGATCGTCGTCTTTGGGCTGGTCCTTGCCTGGATGTTCCTGCCTGCCGAAAAGATAACTGCTCAAAAGATCGTCGCGGTCGTCGCCGGCATAATCGGTGTTGCCGTCATATTCATCGATCAGCTCGGTGTGCACGACCAAATGGCCTTCGCCGGAACTGTCGCTATCGTTTTCGGGGCCTACGCTGCAGCACAGTCTTCGATCCTCGTAAAAGCAAAAGCTTCCGATATACGGCCTGAGGCGATCGTATTTTGGCAAATGGTATGCGGTCTGCCGCCTATCATCATCTATAGCCTCAGCACTGAAGGAAGTCCATTGAACTACCGCTGGTCACTAGCGGCGCTCGGATGCGTCCTATATTTAGGGTGTATCGGAACCGTCCTGGCGTTCTACAGCTACTATTGGCTCTTGAATAGGATAGAATCTACCAATGCGATGATGATCTCGCTCGTCACGCCGCTGCTTGCCGTAGTGATCGGCTGGCTCGTCCTGGGCGAGACCTTGCCGGCTCAGACGGGCTTCGGCGGCATACTGATTATCGCAAGCGTCGCACTTCTCGTATTCAAAAGGAAGGGTTCGCCGGTACCAACCAACTTGGCTAAGGAGCCGGAACTTTAACATTGATGAGATTCAATTTCACAACAGCAGGAGAATCGCACGGCAAAGCTCTCGTCACGATCGTCGAGGGAATGCCGAGTGGCGTAAATATCCAGAATGCGTCCATTGACCACGAACTTTGGCGACGGCAGCAAGGTTATGGCCGCGGCGGTCGAATGAAGATAGAGACCGACACGGTCGAGATTCTTTCGGGTGTGCGGCATGGCAAAAGCCTTGGTTCGCCGATCACGCTTCTCATCGAGAACGACGACTTTGTCCATTGGGAAGCGATAATGTCTTCCGAGGCGAACGTAGAATTGCCCAAGAATCCGCGCGTCGTAAAGCGTCCGCGTCCGGGGCACGCTGACCTTGCCGGCGGTCAAAAATATGCGACGCGTGACCTGCGCGACATTCTTGAACGTGCGTCTGCTCGCGAGACCGCGGCACGCGTTGCCGCCGGAGCCGTGGCAAAGCAGCTCTTGTCGGAATTCGGCGTCGAGGTCAGGAGCCACGTCATCAAGCTTGGACACGTGCAGGCGGTTCCGCTCTTGCGCGACTGGGACGACATTGCGAAGCTTCCCGTCGATTCGCCGCTCAATTGCGTCGATGTGGTCGCGCAGGAAGAGATGATCCGCTTGATCGACGAAACCCGCGATGCGGGCGATACGCTCGGCGGGATCTTCGAAGTTGTCGTCCGCGGCCTTCCGATCGGACTTGGCAGTCACACCTCATGGGAAGACAAATTGGACGGGCGCATCGCGAGAGCAATTATGTCGATCCATGCGATAAAGGCGGTCGAGATCGGTGCGGGCGTTGCGAATGCCGGAAAGCCGGGCTCGGAAGTGCATGATGAGATCGCCTTCGACGGAGAGAATTTCACGCGGCTCTCGAACAATGCCGGCGGCCTCGAAGGCGGCATAACCAACGGCGAAGAGCTGCGCGTCCGCGGTTATATGAAACCGATCTCAACGCTCAAAAAGCCGCTCCGTTCGGTCGATATCGACACAAAAGAAGAGCAGGCCGCAGCATTCGAACGCTCTGACGTAACCGCAGTTCCGGCCGCCGGCGTTATCGGTGAAGCGATGATGGCGATCGTCCTGGCAAACTCGATGCGTGAGAAGTTCGGCGGCGACTCGTTCGATGAAATGCGGCGGAATTACGATTCATACATCGAAGCAATAAAGGCTTACTAAAGATCTACTTTCCGATATCTTTGCGAAACTGCATTCCGGGCCACGAGATCTTCGAAACAGCTTCATAGGCGCTCGATAGGGCACCGTCGAGATTTGTATCGACGGCCGTCACACCAAGCACGCGTCCTCCTGAGGTGACAAAATTCCCTGCCGCATCTCGAGCGGTTCCGGCATGGAAAACGGCGACATCCTGCACCTTCGCTGCCTCCGTGAGGCCGTTGATAATATCGCCCGTACGCGGCTTGACCGGATAGCCTTCTGCGGCAAGGATCACGCACGCGGAACTTCCCTTCGTCCATTTGATGTCGAGATCCGACAAATTCCCCGCCAGCATCGCTTCGCAAATATCAACAAAGTCCGTCTCAAGACGCACGAGTATCGATTGCGTCTCGGGGTCGCCAAAACGGACATTGTATTCAAGGACCATCGGCCCATTTGCCGTTAGCATCAGCCCAAAAAAGAGTATGCCGCGAAACGCTATATCTTCGCGTTTACAGGCGTGAAAGGTAGGTTTAACGATCCTTTCAACGATATCAGAAAGCTCCGTTTCGGAAAGCAGCGCGTCATCAGAGACCGTCCCCATGCCGCCGGTGTTCGGACCGGTATCGCCATCGCCTAGGCGTTTGTGGTCGCGAACCGCAGGCATTAGCGCAAAATTCTCGCCATCCGAAAATGCAAGAAGGGATACTTCCCTGCCCACTAGACATTCTTCGAGAACGATCTTGTCAGCGGCGGCAGACCCGGCGATCTCGCCGAGATGGTTTATCGCATCGGTCGCCGCGGCACGCCCTTTTGCAACGACAACGCCTTTCCCGGCCGCAAGCCCGTCCGCCTTAACGACGACGGTCGCGTCAGGTCCGCCAAAATCACCGCTCTCGAGCTCCAGGATCGCAAAATCGGCAGAATGCGAAACCGTGAATTTCGCGGTCGGGATCCCATGCCTTGCCATAAACCCTTTTGCGAACGCCTTGCTCGCTTCGAGTTGTGCAGCATTGGCCCGTGGTCCGATGATCCGCAGCCCACGGCGTTCGAATTCATCGACGATCCCAAGCGCCAGCGATGTTTCGCCGCCTACGAAAGTGATCCCAATGTCGTTCGCGGCCGCAAAGTCCGCAAGCGATCTAACATCATCCGCCGCAATATTCACACAATTTGAGATCGACGCGATCCCGGCATTTCCCGGGGCACAGAATAGATTCCCTGTTTTTGTAGAACGGCGGAACGCCGAGCAGATCGCGTGCTCACGCCCGCCCGATCCAACCACTAAAATATTCATAAAACTCTGTTAAGTCCCGGTCAGCAATTTTACCTTGACAGGTATAACCCTAAATTGTAACTTCAATTAACATCCTACACCGTTGATTCCGAAAGCGCCGAATTATGACGCTCGCTCCCTTATCGGACATCGATGCATCGAGATGAGTAGATTCTCCGCGCGCTCGAGCGGTCAAGGATGTCGATGAAGCAATTTTAGTCAGCTGTTTTTATTAGATGTCTTCGAATCCTCACATTCTAGGGAAAGACCGAGATTCTATGAGCGAAAGCTCTGCCGAACTACCGGATATGTCGATCGTCTGTCTCGACTGCAACCAGGAGTTCATTTGGACGACCGGCGAACGCACTTTTTTTCATCAGAAGGGACTGACAAATCCGCCAAAGCGTTGCAAACCATGCAAAAAGGCAAAAAATGATCGGGTAGAAGCGGCAATCGCAGCGTCGAACGGTCAGCGACAGAAGGTTTCGGTCAAGGTTGAATGTGCTTCTTGCGNNCTTCTCAGGGCAGGCCGGTCCTTTGCAGGGAGTGTTTCCGCAAATAGTTCGCCCGCTCCTTTCTTTCACCTAAGCTCAACAAGCGCAGCAATTTGCGTCCGCATCCGGTCGGCGGCGAATTCAAATAGTATGAAAGCAGAAGAGTCGGTTCGGTGGAGATGAGTAGGGCGGCGTCTCCCACAGCGCCGCCCTGGTGCCACAAGTCCTCACTTCTTGTGACAAACGTTCACCGGGGTGGTGAACAAAACCGATTATCCACACGGTTGAATAAATTGCAACCCATTAGCAAATATTATTTGTAAGTTTTTGTAAAAAATCCCCCATCTGGGGTATGCGGAGGATACTATCTTGCGACCGAGATCGCACCGGGAAGGACGGCAAATTCGCCTGTTGGCAACTGAGCGAATATCGAATAGGCACCTGCGGGTGCCTTTTCATCCACAGTTATCTGAAAACGTATCGCAGAAACATTCTCGGCATAGTCGAGGTCAGCTAACGTTGCCTCGTCTATCCTGACGAACGGAGACGAGGTGTAGAGAGCAAGCTGCGAAGCATCGAGGCCGCGGCCGCCGACCGTCATCAGGTTCGTAGAGCCAGGCCGAAGCTTGACCGCCGATGTGGACAAGAGACCGTCAACGCCAACATAAGCGAGCTCGAACGGAGCCAGAAGAGCGGACGGCTTCGCTTCAAACCGCGTCACAACGCCCGATTCGACGTAAAGGGTGCCAAGGTCCTCGGCGAGCGTTCCGACGCCTTCACGGGCGATCAGAACGGCGTACGTTCCTGCGCTCAGGCCCCCGAATGAGAAATCGCCGTCATTTTGAATGCGGGTTCCTGCTGAGATCTCGCCGTTCTTGTCTTCGAGTAAGATCAAGCTCCCGGTGAGAGAGCGGTCACTGTCTAGCAGCCTTCCGGTGACACGTCCGCAGCATGATCCGTTTAATGCCGCTGGGCCGTAAAGCGAACGGACAACAGCAATATCCTCTGCCGACAATGCTTTTCTAAACGAAAAGCCGGGACCGATCGTTGAATTGATATCAACGTTCCCGTGCATCACGGAACCCATGATCTGCGAGTGGCGAAGACCCAGAAGATGGCCGATCTCGTGAGTGAGAACTCCCTCTAGGTCGTACGTAGCGTAGGAGCCATCGCTAGAGAACGCCGCGAACGGATTCAAAACTATATCAGCTTCGGTAACAAAGCCGTTTCGATCAGTAAAAACACGCGTTTTGGCCGAAATGTTCGTGTCACCGGATGTAAAGAGGGCGAGATTCTCGCTTGTCTGGGCTATCGTAACAAGGCTCTCGCCGTCGCCCCGAGTGGCAGGACTTGCATCACGCCGCTTTGATTCGACAAATGAAATTTGGACGTTAGCAACCGATTCCCAATTCGATATCGCATTCCGGATCGCTCTTTCAATATCAGTGCCCGGCTTAAAGTTTGAAGCTCCCGCAAATAGCGAACGGGAGATCGCGATCGTTATCCGATCCGAACGCCACCTTGCGGGCGCGGCCTTCGCTCCGGCCCCTGCCTCATATTCGGAGGCAAAAGAGCTGGTCGCGGCCGCAAACACCAAGAAGGCTGCGAAATATCGGATAATGCTTCGCATTTCTATGGAGCGTCTTCGTGAACCGTGCCGTCCGCATTTACGTGCTCGAGGTCGGCAAAGGCGACGGTAAGAAGAAGCCATACAAGACTGAGAGTCGCAAGCACATAAAGGATCGAGATCTGTTCGTACACGATCAGCAGAGTGACAACGACAGCCACCAGTGCCATCCAGAAAAAAGCGACCGTTCGCTTGCCAAAACGTCTTTTTGATACAGGTTCCATAGGTAAACCTTGATTATAGGCGGTCAGACCGCAAAATACCAAGCACAAATCGTTAGATCATTCGATGATGACCAACGGAAGGGCGGCGTGTTTGTCGGCCGCGGGGCCGGCGATCTCGGGCGGATACTTGCGTTCGCCGCCTCCCTTTGTCATAACTTCAACGATATCGAGCGGCTGCATTTCAGGGTCTTTTTCGGTTCCGGCGGCGATCTTTTTCAGATCCGCCTCGATACGTGAAGGTTGGCCTTTGTCTCGTCGATAGATCACGACGCGGCGTTCGTCGCCGTCCTTGGCCACCCCTCCGGCCATAGCGATCAGTCTCGAAAGCGTGACCTTCTCTTTTGATGGTAACGGCCGTGGGCTCCGTACCCCGCCGATCGCATAGATCGGAAGTGCCTTTTCAACTACCACAAGATCGCCGGGCGAAATGAAAGGATCTGCGTCCGGGATGCCGTTGACGAGATCAGAGATCTTGATCACGAAACGCCCGCTTTGCTCCTTTGCATCAGGAGCCGGGCAGCTTGGGCCTTCCGGGCGAAATATGCTCACCTCGCCTCCCGAGCTGTCCGTAATTCCGCCCGAGCGTGCTATCAGTTCCCTCAATCGGATCGGACGCTTTATCTGATAACGGTGAGGCGAGCGAACCGCACCATCAAGGATCGCAACCTGACGATTGGAGCGATCGACGATAAAGACCTTTACTTTTGGATCTCGGAGTGTCGAGGATAGTGTTTTAATGGCATCTGCAGCTATCTCCGAAGGCATCCTGCATTGTGCCTTTACAGGGTCGCCGAATTCGTTAAAACCGTTAAGAAATCCTTCCGGCGTGAGGCCGCCGCGCCAATCGTGATCGAGGCTCCCTTCAACGTCAACTTCGACGATGTCGCCGGAATGTATGGCATCGAACCGATCCGGAGCGAAGGTTTGGGCTCCGATCGTCTGCGAAAATATCGCCCCAAAAAAGAGGACCATACCTGCGGCAAGCCCGCACGCGGTCAACTCTCCTCTTCGGCACCGCGTGTCTTTTTCTTTCCGGTGGGCTTGCTCGACACCGTTCCGGGGACGGCAAAACCTTTGAATTCCCAGTTGCAGCTGTCGCATAAGAGAAAGTACCGAAAGAAAAGCTTTGAGAGCACTGTCGTATGTCGATAACCTCGTCGAATGCGTTTGCTGCTGCAGCGAGGACAGCTTTGAGAGACCATGCAAAATTATCTTAACCTATAGATCCAAAATATTATCATCGCGGCGCGCAAGCCTTTCAAGTCCGCGATCGATCTTCCTCAAGAATTCGTCGCGATCCGGTTCTGCGGCTCGACGCCCGCCTAAAAAGAATAGCGCATCTCGGTATAGATGCCTTGCCAAAGCGACATCGCCTTCATTTTCGGCACGTTCTGCCTTTTCGATCGTATCCGAGACCTTGATCTCCGTCACGATCTCATCGAGCAGCTCTCGCGACTCCACCAACGCAGGCTCCGACGGATAGAACGCTAGAGCAGAATCGAGAACATCCATCGCGCCCTGTGCTGCCGAGAGACGCTCGTCAGGACTCCGCTGCGAACTTGCTTCCAGCGCAAGGGCCCTTGACTTGATCGACGCCCATTGAAGCAAATGATACTTGTGAAACTCGGCCACCGATCGCCTCGCGGACTGGAACGCGGGGAGCCTTGGCGAACCCGGGCCAATGTTGTCAAATTCCCTCTCGATCAACGAAAGATACTCGCCGCACATCTCAAAAACTTCGCGATGCCCTTCAGCGAACCGGGCAAGCGTGATGGCGGCATCGGACTTTTTCTTGATCGCACGAAGCAGCTGGGCATTCTGCTCAAGGCTGAGTTTTTCGTCCTTTGGCGGCCGAGCAGCGTTCTTTAGATATACGTCGTTCAGGCTGCGACTGAACTGCCGTTCAGCAGCAAGGAATTTATTGCGGGCCCGCCGAAGAATGATCTCACGCAGCGAAACGGCGCAAACAAGTACGAGACTTGCAACGATCCCTGAGGTTATCCAGGGCGTCTGCTCACCGCCGTCGTGCAGGATTCCCCAAAGCAAAAAGAACGTGCAAAGAGAGATCGCCAGCGCCAATACGTAGTAGTTTGCCGCCGGCAGCCAGAATGGAATTCGGCCGCGATGAAGCCTGGTTGGATTTTGTCGCGATCGCTGGGCGTTTCGGTTCACTTCGACTCGTTCTCGTAAAGGCGTTGGAAACTAAGAATTCCGGGAAGGCTTCCCCTTATCGCGAAATTTTAACAAAATTAGGCGAAGATTCACTACTGTTTACACAAAAGTTCGAGATTTTCGATGATGTGTCTGGTAAACTTTCCGATTAGCCGATGGTTAAAAGGTCTAAACAAAAGACAGAGAAAAGGCCGGTGTTCGATTCGATCCGGAAACCGACCGCGCCTCCGGCACGACGTTTTGGGGATAGCGCTCCTGAGTCGGTGCGGCACCCGTCCCTACGAAAACAGAAACATAAGAAGACCGAGGACGAGAGGGGCGAAGAATGAGCTGGTTCAGCCGAAAACCAAAGCGATCGATGACGGCCGCCGCTTGGGCGCGCCCTGAAATGAGCGTTACCTTTCGTGCGGAGATCATGCCCGGCCGGACGCGTGAAGAACGGACCTTCAAGATCGCAAAGGTCTTTCCTAATGGCCGCGTTACGCTCTACGATTTCCTCGGCGAACACCGTGAAGGAGCGTTCGAGCCGATCAACTTCCTTCGCGAAAAAGCACGGGCCAGTTTAGACGGAAATGACCCCGCCAACGGGAAAGATCCTGACATTGGATAGGCCCAACTCTTCGATCTCAGCAATCACCCGCTCACGGAATATCGGTTTGATATTCGCGACATAGACCGGCACCTCACCGCGATCCAGCTTTTCGATCTCCGCCTTCAGGCCGAGCGGCGTAAGATGGCGGGCCGTCGCGGCAAGCTTACTCATTGATTCGGGAAACGCACATTCGACAACGATAGCTCTCAGGTCTTTCCGCTGCGCTGCAGCCCCCCAGATCGCGGCCGTATCTGCCGTATCGCCTGTCAGGACGATCGACCCGGCAGCATCACTGATAATAAATCCCGCGCTCGGCTCATTGTGGTTAACCTCGACCGGCAGGATCGAAAGGCCGGCAACGCTGAATTCTCTCTCGAAATCGTATTCACGAAATTCCAGGACACGCCCGAAGTCGTTCTCTATCTCTTCAAAATTCGGATAGATCACATCGTTGAAAATATGGGCTCGAAGGGCCTCGATCATCGTCAACGAAGCGTGAACACGGATCGGCGAACGAAGGGTCGAAAAAAGGTCGTCAACAAAGAGCGGCAGACCCGCAATGTGATCAAGATGAGTGTGAGAAAGTACGATATCGCGAACATTCTCGCGATCTGCCCCGATCGCCATTGCGAGGCTTCCGGCGTCAAAAGCTGCCGCGCCATTGATAACGAAACACGCGGTATGCTGTCGGTTCGAAGCCGAACCGTCATCGTCGAATGAGCTTTTGAGCAGCCTTATCTCCATCAATTCCTAGCGGGCGCAAGTTTCGGCGCGTCCGCCGTCTATCGCATATGTTGCCCCCGTGATCCAACCGGCCTTCTCAGATGCGAGGAAATGGATCAGATCCGCGATCTCTTCGGCGTTTCCCGCACGCCCCAAGGGATGAGTCTCTTTTGTACGTTCGAGAAACTTTGCGTAGGCCGCATCGTCCATTCCGCCGCGTTTGTGCAGGTTCGTTACTACGACGCCCGGATTTACCGCATTTACCCTGATTCCCTTTGGTGCAAGGTCAAGAGCCGCGCAGCGCGTCAGTTGATCGACCGCGGCCTTTGAGACGCAATACGCCAGGACGCCCGGGAACGCCCGCGTTCCTGTTACGCTCGATACGTTCACGATCGAACCTTTTGTCTTCTCAAGATGCGGGATGCACTTCTGCATCAGGTAATATACCGACCGGACGTTGATATTCATTTGTTTGTCCCAGTCGGAAAGCGAGCAATCCTCGATACTGCCGCCTTTTAACACACCTGCGGCGTTCACAAGTGTGTCAATTTGACCGAATGAGTCGATCGTTTCGCTCACAATGCGGTCGAGCTGAGTGACCTCCATCACGTCACCGAGATGCGGGCGGATCGTCCCGTCAGCTCCGTTCAATTCATCGCGCAGTGCAAGCAGTTCCTTTTCATTTCGGCCAACGCCGACAACTGTTGCACCATTTTCCGCAAATAGTTTTGCGGTCGCTCGCCCGATGCCGCTGCTCGCACCGGTAACGATCGCCACTTTGTTCTTCATAGAAAACAGGTTCAATTTCAAAGCTTGAATGTCGCTAGAATAACAAGCTGAGTTCACAACTCCAAAAGCAAAAGGACGCCGAAATCTCTTTCAGCGCCCTAAATTTCAGCCTTAGACTGTTTATGATTGCTTTAGGATCTATGATTCGCTCGGGTGCGGGCCGGTCGGGAAGAGCTGCTCGATCGCAGCCTTTGTTTCCTCACTCTTGCGGGTCTTAAAGTCCGTGACCCAGTCCGAGACCGTTGATACCATCTCGCGGGCCGTTACTCTCGCAGTCTTGACGGGCTTCTTAACCGATCTGACCGGCACGTCGGCTCGTTTGACCACTTTGATCTTTCCATTTGCTTTCATCAGCACATTCCTCCTTATTACAGCTTTTGTCGGTGCGAAAATCCTATCTCCGCCTTTTCTGTGCAATTCAGATGCCAAAGTAAGACGTAATACCTAAGTTTTATTTGCGAAAAGAGCGAACTCACATTTTGGATTGCTAAAACCGATATTTTCGTTGTCCCGATTCACTTACTTAACGCATTTTTATTTCGCTTTGTTCCAAATAGTTAACGATTTCGGATAATTCCCGCGATTTTTCGTTCGAAAAGTCACCTCAGAGTCTTCCTTTCCCTTTCGCGGGGGCTTATTCTATACAAGCTAAGTTTTGAACCTCTTCGACCTTGCCATCATCTATCTTGCCTGCGGCGCACCATTCGCCGTCCAATACTGGTTTCGGCTAAAGGGTCGCAGCAGCCTGGAAAAATCTGCAAAATGTGTCCTTGCGGGATTGGCTTGGCCGATCTTCGCAGTGATCTACATCGTTGGGGCCGTCAAGCAGTTCAGACGTCCGGTTCCCCCGCAAGCCGAAGCAAAACGGCTGATCGAAGAGATCCGCCGGTCGCTCGAAAATACGGTCGATCTCTCCGGAAGGCCTGATGCCGCCTTCGAGTTTCGCCGGGCCGTGCTCCGCTGGGCGGAGTTGGCGATCGCCGTCCAAGAACCAACGACCGCACCGGCCGCAGCGGGAGTTTGGGAGATCACTGGACATTCAAAGGTCGGGATCGCGTCGGCGGCATACATTCACAGGGAAAAGCGGCTCCTTGAAGCCCATTTTGCTGCGGCTCGCGAGGACATTGTCGGCCTTGCCGAATCGCTCAAGAACAACGCCGATTTTCGCACGCGAGCGATCGAGGCCGCGAGGTTATTGGCCGATGAACTGACCGTCCAAACCCTGTTGGGATCGGGCAGCTCGGAATCCTCCGCCGTTTCTTCTGCGTAAGATCAGATGCTGATTTTGCTCCATCTTTGCTCTGTGTTCCTGCTCGTCGGGCTGGGATTCTATGTCTTTGCCGCCGACCCACGCCGCCGCGCCCATCAGGCGTTTGCCGCATTCATATCGTTCCTTGCCCTTTGGACGATCAAAGACCTTATCTTTTGGGATTTCTACCCAAATGACACGGCAGCAGGAGTTTGGGCGGCAGCGAGCTTCATCATCGCTTTGCTGATGAATTTCGTGTTGGTCGCTTTCGCCTGGGTCTTCCCGGAAAATTCGCGGACTCCGCGCAGAAAGGCTGCGATCCTTTTGGCACCTGCATTGATCTTCGCTCCGGCCGCGGCCTTTGGACTTTTGTGGGACAAAGCCGGCTTCATCGACGGCCAATTCGCTATAAAGCTCACGCCGCTCGCGTATGCATTCGTAACGTACGTTTATTTTCTCTTTTTTTACGGCTCGATCGTTCTTTTCGGCAAATACCGAAAATACCGAGGCACGGAGAGCGGGTCGCAGCTTGGTGCCATTTTGCTGGCTCTTGTCATTACGGGCGCTCTAAAGACGGTTGCGAACATCGTCTTTCCGCTCTTTGGAAACTACGACCTCATACCTCTCAGCTCGATCTTCGTGTTGCCCGGCGTGCTTATATACGCTTACGCGATCTTTAACTTCCGGCTCTTTTCGCTCACGTCCGCGCTCACGCAGTTTCGGCTCTTTCCGGTCGCATATAAGGTCGCTATATGCATTGCCGCGGTCGCAGTATCAAGTTTTGTGATCTTTCAGATACCGATCGTGTGGTGGGCGTTTCATAACGGAATGGATGCGGAAGCATGGCGTCGCTATCTCGTTTTCAGCGTGATCTCTGCCCTTGTACCAAATCTCCTGCTTGTGCTTCTCGTGCTTAGAACGGTCTTGCGTCCGCTCAAAAGAGTAACTCTTGCCGCCGTTGCGGTCGCAAAGGGTTCTTATGGGGCGGAGGTCGATCTGCGCAAGACAAATGACGAGATCGGAGTGCTCGCGGAATCTTTCAACAAGATGAGCCGCAAGCTCGCAGACGACATCGAGGAACTGCGGCTCCTGAACGAACGGATGATCGAGACCGAGAGGCTCAGCGCAATGGGAACTCTCGCGGCCGGTGTCGCTCGTGAGGTCAGCGCTCCGCTCGGGGCCATATCTGCCAAGATCGAAGCGATGCGCCGAGAAGAAGGCCATTCGCCCTCGACGCGCGAGGACCTCAGCTTGATCGCCTCGCAGATCGCTCTCGTTACCGACATCATCGCGGATATGAAGACCTTTGGCCGCATGGACGGCACGGCAAAGAAAAGCGTGTCAGTGAATGACGTCGTTCTTGCCTCGCTTCGCCTGACGAGCATGGGCGTGAACGATGCACAGATCGAAACAGATCTTGACGCGAACTCGCCGAGAGTTCTCGGGGACGAGGGCCGCCTCATTCAACTCGTCCTGGACCTCATTCGGAAGGTGCGCCTAGATCCTCCTTCCGAGCTTACGCAGATCTCGATCTCTACCTATACAGCAGGGGCCAAGGTGCTCATCGATATAGCTCAAACAAGCGGCGTCGCCGACTCCTCGTCCCATTCCGAGACCGACGCGGCGAGTCTCGACCTTTGGATCAGCCCAAAGCTCGTTTCTGGCCATCAAGGAACTCTCTCATCATTCGTGGACGAAAGGAATTGCAAGAGATTCACGATTGCACTGCCGCTGCTTGAACAAAAAGACGCTGCCCGCGTATTGACACCGAGCCCGTTTTAGTTGAACGTTTATCTTTAGGCTCCAATACAACTTAATTCGAGGAAACAGCAATGAACAAATTTCTGTCGTTACTGTTGGTTATCGTCCTAACGGCTGCCTACTCAGCGGCTCAGGATAAGCCAACGGCATTTGTTAACGCCAAAGTGATACCGATCTCGGGACCCGTGATCGACCAGGGCGTCGTTCTTATTCAGAATGGCAAGATCGTCGCCGTCGGCGATGCCCGAACGGTGAAGCTTTCGTCCGATGTTGTCGTGATCGATGCAAAAGGCAAGGTCATTATGCCCGGTATCATCGATTCGCACAGTCATATTGGGAATCCGGCGGGCGGTGACGGCTCTTCGCCGATACAGCCTGATGTTCGCATTCTGGACAGCGTCAATCCGACCAGCGCCAGTTTTCAACGCGCTCAGAGCGGCGGCATCACGACCGCCAATGTAATGCCGGGTTCCGGCCATCTTGACAGCGGCCAGACGCTCTATCTAAAACTTCGTGACAACGTTGATAAGATCGACGATCTGTTCATTCTCGACAAAGACGGCCATTATATGGGCGGCATCAAGTTCGCGAACGGCACCAACCCGATCCGTCCGGGCGGCGGGGCGTTTCCCGGAACGCGTGCCAAATCCGCCGCACTTGTCCGCGACGAATTCATAAAGGCCCAAGAATATCGCGATAAGGTTGCAAAAGCGGCCGGCGATGCATCGAAGATGCCGCCTCGCGACCTGCGGATGGAAGCTCTCGTAGAGGTCTTGAACCGGAAACGAACCGTGCATTTCCATACACACCGACATGACGACATTCTGACCGTGCTTCGCCTGCAGAAAGAGTTCGGCTTTAAGCTCGTTCTTCATCACGTGAGCGATGCATGGGCGGTCGCCGATGAGATCAAGAAGGCCAATGTACCGGTCTCGATCATCTTCCTCGATTCGCCTGGCGGTAAGATCGAAGCAAAGGACATCACGCCCGAAAACGCCCCGATCCTCGAAAAGGCGGGCGTCTTGATCGGCTTTCATACCGATGATGGGATCACCGATTCGCGTTGGTTCCTGCGTTCGGCAGGAATGGCGGTCCGCGCCGGAATGTCGCGTGAAAAGGCACTTTATGCCCTAACACTCGGCAACGCAAAGATCCTCGACATCGACGATCGTACGGGTTCGCTTGAGGCCGGCAAGGATGCCGACCTTGTGATACTCTCCGGAGATCCGATCAGCGTTTACACACACGTTCTTGAGACTTGGGTCGAAGGCAAAAAGGTATTCGACCGCAGCGACCCGAAAGACAGGCTTATCCAGACCGGCGGATACGGCGCGACCAACGATCGGGTGTTGGACACCGACCATGATGACGGAGGACAGGAATAATGAAGTTCAAAATTACTAGAAAGCTTTTAATTTCGGCCCTCGCCGCCGTCGCTGCGGTCTGCTTTTCGCAGACGCTCTTTGCTCAGATCGCCGTCAAAGGCGAAACCGTTTTCACAATGGCGGGCGAACCGATCAAGAACGGCGTCGTGCTCGTAAAAGACGGCAAGATCGAGGCGGTCGGCGCCGCCGCACAAGTGTCGATCCCTTCGGGCTATCGCGTTATTTCGGCAAAGGTCGTAACACCCGGATTGATCGACGCTCACTCGGTCGTCGGACTGAACGGCTATCTGAACCAGCCGACCGATCAGATGGCCCTTGACGGCAGCGGCCCGATACAGCCCGAACTTCGAGCGTTCGATTCATACAACTCGCGGGAAGTACTCGTCCAATGGCTACGTGAATTCGGTGTTACGACCGTGCATACGGGCCATCAGCCCTCGGCACTTGTTTCGGGCCAGACCATGGTCGTCAAGACCGCCGGCAACGAGGTTGACGACGTAATGATCGTGCCTGAGGCAATGATCGCAGTAACACTCGGGCGTGACGGACTCGCCGAACAAGGCAAATCACCCGGCACGCGTGCAAAGCAGATAGCGATGCTTCGTGCAGAGCTCATCAAGGCTCAGGAGAACGCCAAGAAGACAGAGCGTCCCAAAGACCTTCGTTCGGTCGCTTGGCTTAGCGTCATCGACCGCAAAGTGCCGCTTCTTATCACAGCGGACAAGGCTCAAGACATTATGTCCGCCCTGCGGCTCGCGAAGGAATTCAACCTGCGGATCGTGCTTGATTCCGTCTCCGAAGCACAACTCGTTCTGAAAGAGATCAAGGAGTCTGGCTTCCCTGTGATCGTTCATCCGACGATGGCACGTCCGGGCGGCGACAGCGAATCGCTCTCGATGGAAGATGCCGCGAAGATCAAGGCGGCGGGAATTCCCGTTGCCCTTCAGAGCGGTTACGAAGGCTATGTTCCGAAGACACGCGTCGTCCTTTACGAAGCAGGAATGGCGGCTCAGAACGGCCTTTCGCAGCGTGAGGCTCTCGAACTCATCACCATCGATGCCGCGAAGATCCTCGGCCTCGACAACCGCATCGGNNAACGTACGGCGTTGGATTTATTTTTATGAAAAGACAGATCGTTTCCCTGCTTATTCTTACTGCACTATTTGGTTCGGTTCTCGACGTTGCCGCACAGCGGCGAAAGGCCGCCTCGGCACCTGCAGCCCCGAAATGCTCAGGCGCGTGGACCGGCACGATAACTTACAAACGAACTCAATCTGCCTCCGACAACAAGACGATCCAGCGCGTCTCCGGCCGCGGCCAGGACACGCGGAACTGGCAGATGTCGTACGCCTACAACGCGAACGTTACCGTCGCCGAATCGCCTGAGAAGAATGGTTCGAGCATCGGTATGGCGACGATCAGCCACCAAATGTCGTCGAAAGAGCGCGTTGACGCCGTCGAGAAAAATTCGTGCGACCGCGGCAAGACCTGGCGTGATATGCGTGGAACCTCATCGTCAGAGACGAGCACGAGCGGCCAGGCAAGCGGCGAATCGGCCAACGTCGGGATCAACCTCAACTCCGACGGAACCTATTCTGTCAGCGTCGGCCTGCCTCAGATAAAAGGAAAAACTTCCGGCAGCCAGTCGTCAAGTTTCAGCGGCCAATGCACGGCAAAGGAAGGCTCGAACCTCTCGATGCCGCCGACCGAAACTACCATCGAGGGCAATTCGCTCACGTCTGACGGAACTACGCGGATCAACCCCGACGACCCGAACAAACTAGCCGGATCCTATTCATACACTTGGCAGAATGTGACCGAAACGATCACGTGGAATCTGCAGAAATGCGGCGCGCCGCTCCGCATCACCGATCTTAAGTTCGCGGATATGAAATTCCCGAATTGGAACGATTGGCAGGACATCGTACCGCAGAAAGGCACGATCGACGGCAACCTTGTGAAGATCAAGGCGACCGTCCTCAACGCGTCGGGCGAGACAAAATTCGCAGATCTTAAATTCAAAGAAACCTTTAAGGGGGACAAATGGGATGGTGCAAGGCCCGACGGCCTTCTCGAGAACGGCGAAACATCGGTTCGGCTCGACCCGGGCGAATCTCGCGAGGTCGAGATCGTATGGGATTCATCAGGCTACGCGTGGTTCGATGACGGCCGTCCGAGGTACCTGCAGCGTATAAAGGCGGAGCTCTATGAGAACGACAAGAAGACGGACGAAAAGGTCGAGAATCTGAAGGTCGCGCCAAAACCTCTCGTTCTCGTCCACGGACTCTGGAGCAACTGGAAGGCATGGGAAACTTGGCAAAATATTCTGACTTCGAGCCATTCCTACGACTGGAAAGCCTTCCCCGTCGGCGAAAAGCCGGAGAAGGGCGTGATGGATACCGGCGGCGAGTTCCTGTCGTCGGCACCGACAAAAACGATCCACGGCAACGCCGTCGAGGTCGATCGATACGTGAAATATGCTCAGGAAGATCGCAACGCGTGGCATGTCGATATCGTCGCTCACTCGATGGGCGGACTGATCTCACGCGAGTATATTCAGGCGTTCATGAAGCCGGTCGAGGATGGCCGCCCTCGTGTCTCGCATCTCGTGATGCTCGGAACGCCCAACATGGGCAGCCCTTGTGCCGACACGATGGACATCGCGTTCTCGATCACCGGCACGACACCGAACGCCGTTCGCGAACTAAAGCCCGACGTGGTGGCGGAATTCAATCGCGTTGTCACGGCCCGCAAAGGTGTGAAGTTCTCCGTGCTTGCCGGAAACCCTTTGCCGACGATGTGCAAGAAGATCGAGTGGAACGACGGTGTTGTGGCGGTCTCCTCAGCCCATTGGGTCATCAAGGACAAGGGCATCTCAAGCAGCCTTCACACCGATCTGACGGGTACAAAGGATTTTACGGATTTCGTACGGCCGCACATCGCGATCGGCCCGAAGGGCGACCACAACCCGGATGTTCCGACGGCTGCGGCATCAATGCTCCCGAGCACGAGATTCTACGGCGCCGGAGCAGGCCCGTTCTTCGGCTCATCGCCGGTGTTCAACGATTTTCAGGATATCGGAAAGGCTCTGAAGGTGGCGGGAAAGCAGTCGATCGAGATCGAACTGCCGATCGAGGCACGCCCTGACCTCGGCATCACGTTCATGGCAGACGCAAAGGTCTCCGTCGAACTCATCGACCCGGCGGGTAAGATCGCAGCGAAGGATCTTGCGGATTCGCCCGGATCACGCGGTTGGTTCCGCTCGATCTATCTTAAGACGCCGGTCGCCGGAGGAACGTGGAAATTGCGTGTTACGAACACGTCCGAAGCCGAACGGCCCGCGTATTTCGCGATATGGTCGAACGCAAGATAGCCGAGGACACTCCGTCCTTCGAACCAGACCCCGGCAGTCCGCTTAACTGCGGGCTACCGGGTCGTTTGAGCCTCGAACCTTGAACCTTGAACCTTGAACCTTACGGCAACGCCGTGATCCGCAGATCATCAATACTGTCGGCGACCGTCACGCTCCGCGGCTGAAACCGATGCCGCTTGCTTGACGCCGTCACAACGTACGTCTCGCCCGTCCCGACCGCCGAAAATCTGAAATATCCAAAGGACGATGTGATCACCGTCCGCCTCTCACCTCTCGGCGATATCAACGTAACCATCGCACCGCTTATCCCACCGCCAAAACTATCCACGACCTGCCCCTTCACAACAGCATCCGCCGCCGTCGTTACCAAACTGATCTGGAAGTTGTCTATTCCTGCTAAGGCATCTGACCCGGCTTCGTCCTTGTCGTACCATCGGATATAGAGATATTGTCCCGGATTCCACGCAATGCCCCGCAGAACCTGAGTCTTCGTCCCAAGGACAAAAAAGGGATCGATAAGCGCTTGCCCTCCGGGACCACCAATGCCGCTCGTTGGAGTAGAAAAGCTTAGAGTATCGGGTATTTCTTCAAGGTCGCCCGGCGTATGCCAGAAATCAGGAACGGCGGCAGCATCGTTGAAAGTGCCCGCTCCAGTATCGCCTACAACTGTGCTCGGCGCCGAAGCGTTAACGAGCCATCTCACGGGAAAATCGTTGACTGTGGAGCTGGTGTTTCGCGCGATGACGGCGTCATAAGAAACGCTAACGCTTACGATCGAGTTCGGTGTATCGTTTCGAAGAACGACGCCAAAGTATCCGCTGGCACGAGTTGAAGCAAGAGAACCGAATGCTCGACTGGGTGTCAACTCTCCCGTGTATATGGAATAGAAGGCTCCCGTCGAATTGTTTCCTTTATTCCTTCCCCACCTTGACTCTGTTGACAGTCCGCAAAGCCTGCCAGTTCGAACATTGTTCGTTGAGAAATGTCGATGACCGTATTCGTCAAAAGGGTGAACGACTGAAAGTCCTGAGAATAAGTACCGGTAAATCCCACGGCTGTCGCCGGGCGGTGGTTTTGGCTTCCCTGACCATGAATTGAAAAAAAAAGACCGAATACGAGAACGAGTGCTCCAAGACTGCGGAGCACATCAAATTTGTCAAAATGCACCAGTGGGAAACTCCTATATTTGTTTGCTGAATTTATACCGCGTTAAGGGTATCGGGTCAAGGCTGGATTGAATCCGGATCAAAGCGTGCAAATCGTGCATTTCGTGCTGATCGTGCATTTC